>Ga0134125_10004331_pt1 | contig 16258 bp, 13 predicted proteins | sample KB31751_FD_96464 | JGI IMG/M metagenome (GOLD analysis project Ga0134125, IMG submission 96464) | Terrestrial soil microbial communities with excess Nitrogen fertilizer from Kellogg Biological Station, Michigan, USA - KB3-175-1 | ecosystem: Environmental > Terrestrial > Soil > Unclassified ...
GCAGTGAATCGAGTGGCAGAGGCTCTTGTCGACCGTGCCGTAGGCGGCCAGCAGCGCCTGGGCGATCACCAGGCCGCCGAAGATCCGAGGCCCCTCGTTTTTCGGCGCGAGGCCGCGGAAGAGGTTCACCTCGATGCGCTCGAGCGCGAGCGTGTCGATGAGACTTTCCGGCTTGGCCATGGCGCGCCCTCGCTTTCCGAGCGGCGGGCCTTACAGCCGCGCCACGCCGCGAACAAGCCGCGCGCCGGCTGTGTCCGGGCGTGGCGGCAAGCGCGGGTTCAGCACGGGACGTAGTTCAGGCGCACCACATAGCCGCCATAGTAGTCGTCCCACACGTAGTCGCGCGTCGTGCACAGTTGCGGCGTGTAGGCGGCCTCGGTGAGATAGGCCGGCGAGCCGTAGCCGTAGTCGAACGAATAGCCGTAGGCCGGCGCGTAGTAGGACGTGTTGTAGTAGTCGGGCCAGCCGTAGCCGTAGTAGCCGGGCCAGTAGCTGGCGTAGGTCGAGCGCCAGTGCCGGTGATGGTGGCGCCACCACCACCACGGCCAGCCCCAGCCATAGTAGGCGCTCGGCCACCAGTAGTCGTAGTCCCAGTACCAGGGGTCGTAGTCGACGTAGCTCGGCCAGCCCCACCAGCCCCAGTACGGGGCCCAGCCGCCCCAGTAGGCATACGGGTCTGCCAGGCTGACGCCGAGCGCGAAGCCGGCCAGCCCTGCGCCGAGCCCGCCCCACCCCCAGCCGCCATTCCAACCGGTGTCCCAGACGCCAGTGCTCCAGCCGCCCCAGCCGGCGCCGTTCCAGCCGCCGGCGGTCCAGCCATGGCCGGTCCAGACCGGGTCGATCGCCGCGCGGTTCACCGCGGCGAGGTTGCCGCCCGCGCCGCCGAGCCGGCCGCCGCGGGCGAGCGCTGCAGCGCCGCCCACCGCCGCCGCGCCGCCGGCCGCCGCCAGCGCGCCGTTGCGCAGGCCGCGAGCGCCAGCGAAGCCAGCGTTGCGCCCGTTCAGGGCGCTGGCGCGTCCGAACCGTCCGGCTTTCGCGCCGTGCGCCGCAAGGTTCCCGGCGGCGAACCGCCCGCCATGGCCACGAGCGCCAGCGAAGGTTCCAGCCGCGAAGCGCCCGCCGCGATGACCAGCCGCGGCGAAGCCTGCGCCGCCGCGCCGGCCGTGGAAGCTTTGCGCAAAACCACCGCGCACGCCGCGGGCCGAGAGCACGCCGCGGCGCGCGGCCGCGAAGCCGTGTCCGCGGCCCCGGACAGCGCCGCCGCGGGCCGCGAGAGCGGCCCGTCCGCCATGGAAGCCGCCGCCGCCTCGGAAACCACCGCCGCGCGTCGCGAAAGCCGACCTGCCGCCGTGGAAGCCGGCGCCCCCCCGGAACCCGCCGCCACGTCGCGCGGCCATCGCGCGGCCCCCGCCAAACCCGTGGAAGCCGCCGCCGCCGCGCGGCGCAGCCGCCACGCGGGCGCCGCCGAAGCCGTGAAAGCCACCGCCGCCACCGCCGTGGAAACCGCCGCCCCCATGGAAACCGCCGCCGCCACCGCCAACGTGGCCGCCGCCACCGCCACCGCCACCGCCGCCGCGTCCACCCCCGTGTGGCGCGGCGTAGGCTGGCACGCCCGCCGCCGTCATCGTCGTCGACAGCATGAGCGCCGCCACGCCGGCCCGCAGGATCTTTCGCATCGTGGAAACCGCTTCGCTTACGTCCCGCGACGTTCAACGCACGGACGCGCGATGGGCTCCGGGCGCAACCTGCGGCAAAACGCGCCAGCCGCCGGCAGGCGCGGCATCCCTGAAGGCCCCTCGCGCGTTACCTCGCCGCCCGCCGCCGGCGATTCCGAGTGGCGGAGGACGTGCGTGGGTGCCTGGGGACAACGCCCCGCCAAGCGAAGGAGCTGCCATCAATGCAATTTTCGAGGGCCCATCTGGGCGCCGCCGCGGCGATCATGTTCGCGGCCAGCCTGGCCGGCTGCAACGACAACGGTGGACGCTTGGCGCTGACCGGCCAGTCCTACTGCACGCCGTTCCGCAACACCTCCAATACGTCGAACACGTCCAACCAGAACAACCAGTCGGGCCTGGCCGCGCCCGCCGCCAACCCTGCCGACCCGGCCACCGCTTTCGACGACTGCCTGCATCGGTGGGCCTATGCGATGGCGCCGGCGCGCGATCCGGCCGACATCGTCGCCCACGCGGCGGTCGACGCCTGCGGCCAGGCGATGAATGCCTGGAACCAGCAGGCTTCGGCGGCGCAGAACGGGGCCGGGCAGGACCAGGGCCTCCAGCAAGGCGCTCAGCCAGGCTACGGGCCACCGCCGAACGGCGGCCGGGGCGGCGTGAGCGACCAGCAGATGCAGATGCAGATGCAGCAGGCGCAGAACAACCCGATCGCCCAGCACATGCAGATCGCCGAGTCGCGCGCGCTGTTCTACGTGATCCAGGCCAGAGCCGCCGGTTGCGCCCCGCCGCCGCCGAAGAGCCTGGTCAGCACCCCGGCGGCGTAACCGCGCAGCCATCCTCCCCGGCAGCGTCCCTCCGGGGAGGATTCAGGCCCAACCGAGCGTCCGCTCGACGGCTTTCTTCCACTGCGCGTACTCGGCCTCGCGCCGCTGAGCGGGCATGGCGGGCGTCCACTCGGCGTCCTTGCGCCACTGCGCGCGCAGGCTGGCGAGGTCTGGCCAGAAGCCGGTCGCCAGTCCCGCGGCGTAGGCCGCGCCGAGCGCCGTCGTCTCCGTGACGGCGGGACGGACCACCGGCGCGCCCAGCACGTCGGCCTGGAACTGCATCAGGAGGTTGTTGGCGGTCATGCCGCCGTCGGCCTTCAGGACCTCCAGCGGCGCGCCGGCGTCGGCCGCCATCGCGTCGACCACCTCGCGGGTCTGCCAGGCCACCGCCTCGAGCGCGGCCCTCGCGATATGGCCCTTGTTCACGTAGCCGGTCAGGCCGGCGATGACGCCGCGCGCGTCGGCGCGCCAGTGCGGCGCGAACAGCCCGGCGAACGCGGGCACGAAATAGCAGCCGCCGTTGTCCTCGACGCTGGCGGCCAGCGCCTCGATGTCGGCGGCCGACTTGATCAGGCCGAGGTTGTCGCGGACCCACTGGACGAGCGAGCCGGTCACCGCGATCGAGCCTTCGAGGGCATAGACCGGCGCCTGGCCGGCCAGCTGGAAGCCCACCGTGGTGAGCAGGCCGTTGGCCGACGCCACCGGCCGCTGGCCGGTGTTGACCAGCAGGAAGCTGCCGGTGCCGTAGGTGCACTTGCCCTCGCCTGGATCGAAGCAGGTCTGGCCGAACAGCGCCGCCTGTTGGTCGCCGAGCGAGGCGGCGACCGGAACGCCCGCCAGCACGCCGCGCGCCGTCCCGTAGACCTGCGCCGACGGCAGGATCTGCGGCAGCATGGCCCTCGGCGCGCCGATCGCAGCCAGCAGGGCGTCATCCCAGTCGAGCGTCGCCAGGTTCATCAGCATCGTGCGCGAGGCGTTGGTCACGTCGGTGACGTGGCGGCCGGTGAGCTTCCAGATCAGCCAGGCGTCCATCGTGCCGAACAACAGCTCGCCGGCCTCGGCCCGCTCGCGCGCGCCGGGCGTCGCGTCCAGCAGCCAGCGCAGCTTGGGCCCGGAGAAATAGGTGGCGAGCGGCAGCCCGCAGGCGGCGCGGAAGCGGTCCTGGCCGGCCTCGCCGCCGAGCTCGGCGACCAGCCGGTCGGTGCGGGTGTCCTGCCAGACGATGGCGTTGGCGATCGGCCTGCCGCTCGCCCTCTCCCAGACCACCGTCGTCTCGCGCTGGTTGGTGATGCCGATCGCCGCGACGTCACCTGGCCCCGCGCCCGCCTTCGCCAGCGCGCCGGCCGTCACCGCCTCGACGTTGGCCCAGATCTCCTCGGGGTCGTGCTCGACCCAGCCGGGCCGAGGATAGATCTGCCGGTGCTCCTTCTGCGCTGCGGCGACGACCGCGCCGGCGGCGTCGAACAGCATGCAGCGCGAGGAGGTGGTGCCCTGGTCGATGGCGGCGACGAAGCGTGCGGTCATGGCTGGACGGGATCACGGCGACGCTCGGGCGCGCAAGAGGCGATGGCCGCCGCCGTGATTGTTCGGCTCGGAGGCCAGGTCTATGGTCGCGTCGAACGTCCGCAAGGCGCCCGCCAGTGGCGCCGGGACGAGGAGGATGATCTGATGAGCCTTGCCAACGAAGCCGCCGACCTCGTCGGCCCCCTGCGCATTCCCCGCAACTCGGCGCGCGAGTCGCGCGGCTCGATCCACGACGACGCCACCGCCTCGAAGCTCGGCTTCAAAGGCGGCACGGTGGCGGGCTCGCTGCACATGGACCAGTTCGCCCCGCTCGTCGCCCAGCTCTATGGCGACGACTGGTGGTCGAAGGGCAACATGAGCTTCTACTTCCGTCAGGCGACCGTCGATCAGGAGCCGGTGCGCGCCTTCGCCCGCGCCGGCGAGCCGCACGCGCGGCTCTGGATGGAGAACGAGGCCGGCGCGCTGATCGCCGAAGGCACCGCCAGCTGCCGGGGCCGCGACGAGAGGACGGCGGTCGAGAACCTGATGCGGAGTCAGACCATCGCCGAGCCGAAGGCCCTGCGGATCCTCTCGAACGTGAAGCCGGGCGACGAGGTCACCGGCCTGGAGGTCACCGTCTCGCGCGAGGCGGTGGATCGGAGGATGGAGACGATCACCGAGCACCTGCCGCAGTACGATGGCGAGAAAGCGATCCTGCCGCCCTCGATGATGGTGCATCTCTTCCGCGGCAGCGCACAGGAGAAGCTTTATCGCACCGACGGACCGGCGGTCGGCCTCTTCGGCGCCATCGAGCTGCAGTCGATCTCCGGGCCCACGCGTTGCGAGACGCCCTACCTCGTCCGCGCCAAGGTGCTGGCGCTCAGCGAGAGCCCGAAGACCGAGAACGTCTGGTATCGCGCCTGGGCGGCCGACCCGACCACCGGCCAGGACGTCTGCTCGATGCTGATGTACCTGCGCTACATGAAGGCGTCGTCGAAGCACTACAGCGGCTGACGACGCCCGCGGGTCCGCGGCGAGCGCCGCTCACCGGGGCGGGCGCCCATCCAGCAGCGTGAACCACGCCCGCAGCTGCGCGGCGACGAAGTCGGACAGGCGCCCTTCCCGCTCGATGCCCCATTGCACGAGCAGGCCCTGCCATTGCGCCTCGACCAGATGCGCCGCCTCGTCCGAGGCGATCGGCAGCGGCGGCATGCGCGCGGCGACCGCCGCCCTCAGCGCCGCGAAGCGCTCGCGCGCCAGGCGGTTGAGGTGGGGGTCGCGCATGTCCTGGCGCAGCCACAGCAGCTGGTCGGCGAAGCGGTCCGCGTCGGTGTCCAGCCCGTCGAACATCGCAGCGAAGACGGCGATCACCGCCTCGGCGCCCACCCCATCCGGCATGGCGGCGAGGAACGTCTCGAACGCGGCGTTGTCGCGGGCGATCGCGGCCACCGTCAGCCCGTGCTTGTCGCCGAAGCGCTGCACCAGAGTGGCCGGCGCGATCCCCGCCGCCCTGGCGACGTCGGCGAGCGTGAACGCCGGCCCGACGGCGAACATCACCTTCGCCGCCGCGTCGAGCACCGCCTCGTCGCTGATGGTCTTTCGCCGCGCCATCGCTTGATTATAAATGAACGTTCACTTATGAAACGTGAGCAAGCCGGATCGCACGGATGGAGGGGTGGATGCAACCGCTTCGGGGACAGGTCGCGCTGGTGGCGGGCGCCACCCGGGCGGCCGGGCGCGGCATCGCGCGCGAGCTCGCCGTCGCGGGCGCCAGGGTGTGGTGCACGGGGCGCAGCACCCGCGATGCGCCCGCCACGCCCGGCCGGCCCGAGACCATCGAGGAGACCGCCGAGCTGATCGTCGCGGCCGGCGGCGAGGCGGTCGCGGTCCGCGTCGACCATACCGTGGAAACCGAGGTCGAGGCTCTGGCGGCGCGCATCCGGGCCGGCGAGGGGCGGCTCGACATCCTGGTCAACGACATCTGGGGCGGCGACGAGCTGGTCGACTGGGCGGCCGGCGGCTTCTGGTCGCAGGACATGGCGAGCGCGCGGACGCTGGTCGACCGCGCCGTCTTCAGCCACTGGATCACCGCGCGGCATCTCGCGCCGCTGATGGTGGAGGCGAACCGCGGCTTGATCGTCGAGGTCACCGACGGCGAAACCGCCGGCTACCGCGGCCAGCTACTCTACGACTTCTGCAAGGCCGCCGCGAACCGGCTTGCCTATGGCATGGCGTGGGACCTGGCGCGCAGCGGCGTGACGGCGCTGGCGCTCTCGCCCGGCTTCCTGCGCTCCGAGGCGATGCTGGAGCGGTTCGGGGTGACCGAAGTCAACTGGCGCGAGGCCGCCAGGCGCGATCCCGGCTTCGCCTTCTCGGAGACGCCGCATTTCATCGGCCGGGCGGTGGCGGCGCTGGCGGCCGACCCGCAGGTGCGCCGCAAGGCCGGCTCGGCGCTCTATGTCGGCGACCTCGCCGAGGAATACGGCTTCACCGATCTCGACGGCTCGCGCCCGCACTTCTGGAACGGCGTGCTGGCCGGGCTGAACGAGGAACTGGCGAAGGACGAACCCCTGAGCCGCTGGGCGACGCGCCTCGCCGCCTCGCGGTACATGAAAATCCATCTCTCGCCCGCCCACGCGCCGGAGGCGGAGCAGCTCGCCGCGCGGCTCGGCTGGACGAAGCTCGGCGCGGGGCTGCTGCCGGTCGGCGCGGCAGCGTCCGCCACGGCCAGGGCTTGACCTCGGCCCTCGGCGCGCCAACCGGGCATGGCCGCGCCGTCAGCTAGTGGCTGAGGGGCGTGGACAGGCAGCCGCTCCCTTCCCTACCCCGGCATCGCCTCGAACTCCGTCGCGCCGTCGATGGCGCGGTCCCAGGGCATGCGGCTGCGGGTGAAGATCGCGATGCCAGGCGACCAGACGCTGGGATCGTCCAGCGTGCCGACGTAGACCGACATGGTTCCGTCCGCGGGGCCCTCGACGCCGCCGAAGATCAGGCTGCCGCAGGTTGGGCAGAAGTGCCGCGTCGAGGGGCCGCCGCGTGCTGCGCGCACCTCGTAGGCCCTGGTCTCGCCGCTGATCCGCATCGCGTCGCGGCGCACGCCCATCACCGGCATGTAGCCGCTGCCGGAGGCGCGCTGGCAGTCGCGGCAGTAGCAGATCGCCGTCCAGGCCGGCGCCGCATCGGTTTCGTAGCGCACCTGCCCGCAGAGACAGCCGCCGGTCATCGTCATTTGCAGGCTCGCTTTCTCCCACGACGCCGGGCCAGCGCCGGGAGCGCCGTTCTACCCCGCTGGCCGGCCGGCCGAAACTCGCGTTGAATGCGCGCATGCGGCTGACGGTCCTTGTCGTGCTGGCGCTCTTCCCTTTCGTGGGCGCGGCGCTGCTCGCCTGGCTCGGACCGAAGCGAACGGCGGCGGCGAGATATCGGCGCGCGAAAGAGCGGACCGCCGCAACTGCGGCGGCCGTCGACGAGGGGCGCCAGCGGCTAATGGCCGCCGACGCCCGCTTGCGAGCCAGCCAGCGGCGACTGCGCGGCGAGGATTAGCCGGCCGCCCGCATCGCCTGCGCCAGCGCGGCCACGACCCGGGGCCGGTTGCGCCCGATCTTCGGCCGCCGTCAAGACTTCGTCAGCAGCTTTGGCCGGACAATCGGTTCGCGACGAACCCTGCGCGAAAGTGCGCGCGCCGAGCTTAGGACCGATGGACGAGGGCGCTCAATCGCTGGTCGATGCCGCGGAGGCGTTGCCGGGCGTCACGCGAATCATCGACGCCGACGCGCGCGCGGCGCTCGAGCAGATCAGGTCGTCGCCGATGATGGCCGACGGCAAGGTCTCGCTGATGGGGCTGGACGCGATCCGCGAACAGCTCGGGGCGCGCTGGCTCGGCCGCCGCGACCGCGTGTTCGAGTACGTGCAGACCGCGCTGAAGCGGCAGGTGGGGCCGCACGGCTTCTTCGTGCGCGTCTCGGAGACCGACTACGTCGTCGCGCAGCCGAACGTCAGCCGTCTGGCCGGCCAGGCGTACTGCCTGAACTGCCTGCGCGACGTGCTGACATTCTTCCTCGGCGAGGCGCGGCTCAGCGACATCATCGTGCACGAGGTGCTGGCGATCGACGACGGGATGATCGGCGCGCGCCAGCTGGACACCGAGGCCGTGCAGGCGGAGGCGGCCAAGGAGAGCGCCGAGCGCGCCAGGGGCGCAAAGGTCGCGCCCAATCTGATGTCGCAGGACCGCTGGAGCCCGTTCACCGCCCACGACGGGCGGCGCCTGCGCGCCTCCTCGCAGCTCGAACCGGTGTTCCAGCTGAAGACCTACGGCCGCATCGGCTACCGCATGACCCGCAAGGCGTTGCTGCTGCCGGGCGAGACGCCGCTGAGTACGGCCGACCTCGGCCAGCTGACCAGCGCCGACATCGAGCGCATCGACTTCGCGACTCTGGCGCGCGGGCTCAACCGTCTGCAGCAGCACACGGCCGGCGTGCGCGAGCCGAGCCTCATCCTGCCGGTGTCGTTCGCGACCCTCTCCAGCCACCGCGGCCGCTCGATGCTGACCGAGTTCTTCGAGGCTGCGCAGGCCAACGTGCAGCGCGGGCTGATCTGCGAGGTCTATGACATCGAAGGGGCCCCGGCGAGTGGGCTGGTGCAGGCGACCGCACTGATGCGGCCGCACTGCATGTTCATCGTCGGCCGGCTCAACGCGGCGCCGGTCGGCGGCCTTTCCGTGCTGAAGGACGTCGGCCTGCATGGCGTCTCCATCGAGTGTCCGCACGTCGGCGACAACGAAGAGGCGTTCGCCGCCTTCGCGCGGACCGTCACCAGCGCCGCCAAGAACGTGGTGCGGGCCGTCATGCTGTACGGCGTCGCCGGGCCGCGGCAGGCCGCCGTCGCCAGCCTGCACGGCGCGACGCACGCCAGTTTCGCCCCTGCGCGCGCGCAGGCGGCGGACGAGCCGGCGTTCGCCGTCGCGTAGGGTTCGGCGTCGTCCGCCAGCCCATTGTCAGGCTTGATCGCCCGCGGGAACCGCGCGACGAGGGTCACTCGCCAAACGACTGTCGGGAACCGGCGAGCGCGAACAGGAAATCAGTGAAATGACTGCAATCGATCGGCGGCGGCTCCTCGCCGCCAGCGCCGCGGCGGGATTGGCGAGCGCCGCGCCGCGCCTTGCCTTGGCGGACATTCTGCCGAAGCCGCCGGTCGCGTCGGTGCGCCCGGTCACCGAGACGCTGCACGGCGTCACGCTCGCCGATCCCTATCGCTGGATGGAGAATCCGGCCGACCCGGAGTGGGCGCCCTATCTCGCCGGCCAGAACGCCTACGCCCGCGCGCTGCTGGCCCGCATTCCCGGCCGCGACGCCCTTGAGGCGAAGATCGAAGCGGTGTCCGGCGCGCTGGCGGCGGTGAGCGCCGTGCAGTCGGCCGGCCCTTACGTCTTCACCGAGCTGCGTCCGGTGGGCGCCAACAGCTTCCGGCTCTATGTCCGCGAGGGCCTCGCCGGGCAGGACCGCCTGCTGGTCGACCCCGACGCCATGGCCAGCGCCGGCAAGCACTACGCGCTCGACTACTGGACCGCCTCGCCGGACGGCAAGCTGGTCGCCTATGGCCTCTCCGAGGGCGGCTCGGAGAACTCGGTGCTGCACTTCCTCGAGACCGCGACTGGCCGCGTGCTGCCGGACACGCTGGACCGCGCCCAGTTCGGACCGGCGTCCTGGGCGCCCGACGGCAGCGGGGTCTTCATCAACCGGCTGAAGGAAGGCACCAAGCACGGCGACCCCGACCATTACCTGGACAGCGTCTGTTGGTTCCACAGGCTGGGCGCCGATCCGGCCGCCGACGCGAAGGTGCTGGGCCATGGGCTCGACCCCGCCGTGCCAATCGAACAGATCTCGTTTCCGCTGGTCGTCGCCCAGGCGGGATCGGACCTGGCGCTTGGCGTCGTCGCGCGCGGCGTCCAGAACGAGGTCGACATCTACGTCAGCCCGCTCGACGCGGCGATGGCGGGAAAGCCGGCGTGGCGGCCGGTCTGCACGTCGGCCGACGACGTCACCGGCGTCGCCCTGGTCGGTCGCGACGACTTCTACCTGCTGACCCACAAGGACGCGCCGCGGTATCGGGTCGTGCGGACCAGGGGCGCCTCGCCCAGGTTCGCGGCAGCCACGCCGGCCGCGCCGCAGGGCGAGGCGGTGATCAAGTCGATCGCGGGCGCCCGCGACGGCGTCTACGTGCAGACCCTGAACGGCGGCGTCAGCGGGCTTTTCCGGGTCGGCCCCGACGGCGCGCGCACGCCGGTCAGGCTGCCGTTCGAAGGCTCGATCGCCTTCGTCTCCACCGATCCGCTGGCCGACGGCTGCTGGTTCCAGATCGAGGGCTGGGTGCGCCCGCCGGTGATCTGCCATGCCGCGCCGGACGGCTCGGTGACGCTCACCGACCTGGCGCCGAAGCCGAATATCGACGTGTCGCGCTACGACAGCACCGAGGTGCGGGTGAAGGCGCGCGATGGCGCGATGGTGCCGCTGTCGATCGTCTACGCGAAGGGCCTCAGGCGCGACGGCGAGGCGCCGCTGCTGCTCGACGCCTACGGCGCCTACGGCATCGACCAGGACGCCGGCTTCATCGCCCGGGTGCTGCCCTGGCTCGACCTCGGCGGCGTCTTCGCGGTGGCGCACGTGCGCGGCGGCGGCGAGCTGGGCGAGGCCTGGCACCTGGCCGGCATGAAGCTGACCAAGCCGAACACCTGGCGCGACGCCATCGACTGCGCCGAGCACCTGATCGCCGAGCGCTGGACCGGCAAGGGCAAGATCGCGGTCGAGGGCGGCTCGGCCGGCGGCATCATGGTGGGCCGCTTCCTCACCGAGCGGCCGGACCTCGTCACCGTCGCCATCAGCCAGGTCGGGGTGTCGAACGCCACCCGCGCCGAGTTCTCGGAGAACGGCCCCGACAACGTGCCGGAGTTCGGCACCGTCAAGGACCCGGAAGGCTTCAAAGGCCTGCTGGAGATGGACGCCTACCAGCACGTCAAGAACGGTGTCGCCTACCCCGCGGTGCTGCTGACCACCGGCGCCAACGATCCGCGCGTCGCGCCCTGGGAAGCCGGCAAGATGGCCGCGCGCCTGCAGGCGGCGACCAGCTCGAAGAAGCCAGTGATCCTGCGCGTGGAGACCGACGCCGGCCACGGCATCGGCTCGACCCGCAAGCAGCGCGACGAGGAGACGGCCGACACCTACGCCTTCATCCTCTGGCAAACCGGCGACCCGCGCTTCCAGCCGACGGCTGGGTAGGGCCAGCGGGTCGTCGGCCGCGCGACAATCTGGCTTGAGCGTGGCGGGCGCGCCGGTAGGTTCACGTACGAAGAACCGCCCGGAGCCCCGCTTATGATCGACCTCTATTACTGGCCGACGCCGAACGGCAGGAAGGTGACCATCCTGCTCGAGGAGTGCGGGCTGGCGTACAACATCGTACCCTGCAACATCGGCAGAGGCGATCAGTTCACGGACGAGTTCCTGAAGATCAGCCCCAACAACCGGATGCCGGCGATGGTCGACAACGCGCCGGCCGGCGGCGGTCCGCCGATCAGCGTCTTCGAATCCGGCGCGATCATGCTCTACATCGCCGAGAAGACCGGCCAGTTCATCCCCGCCGACCTCGCCGGCCGCTACGAGGTGATGCAGTGGGTGATGTGGCAGATGGCCAACCAGGGCCCGAAGAGCGGCGAATGCGGCCACTTCCGCCGGCTCGGCGACAGCCAGGGCGACCAGTCGTACGCGGTCCGCCGCTTCACCGACGAGGTCAATCGGCTCTATGGGGTGCTCGACAACCGGCTCTATGACCGCCCGTGGATCGCTGGCGAGACCTACACGATCGCCGACATGATCTGCTACCCCTGGACCATCGGCTGGCAGGGCCAGGGACAGGACCTGAACGAGTTCAAGTACTTCAAGCGCTGGTTCGAGCGCATGGGCGAGCGGCCGGGCGTGCAGCGGGGCATGGAGGCGAGCGCCGGTCCGGTCGAGGAATACTCGCTGCTCTCGCCAGCCGAGCGCGAGCGGCGGCGAAAGCTGCTCTACAATCAGCGCGCCCGCCCGGCGCCCCAGGCTTGAGGCTCTGAAGGCGGTTCACGCTCTGGCTCGAGTGCGGGCCTTGGGCGCCGGTAGGTAGCCAAACGAAATCCATTGGAGCGACCCGTGATGCCCGATACCTCGAAAGGCAGCGTGCTGGTGGTAGGGGTCGGCGCTTCGCGAGGGCTCGGCGCGGCGATCGCCCGGCGCTTCGCCGCCGGCGGCCATCCGGTCGCCATCGCCGGGCGCAATGCGCCGAAGCTGGAGGCGACGGCCGCCGAGCTGGCGGCTGCCAACGCGCAGGTCGCCACCGTGATCGGCGATGCGTCGAAGCCGGACGATGCGGCGCGCTTCGTCGAGGCGGCCGAGGCGCTGGCGCCGCTCGCCGCCGCCGTGCACAACGCCGGCGGCAACCGCCCCTCCGCGTTCCTGAAGGTGAGCGCCGCCGATTTCGAGCAGCACTGGCGCGAACACGTGCTGGGCGGCTTCCATCTCGCCCAGGCCGCGCTCCCCGTCCTCGTGGCCCACGGCGGCGGCAGCCTGTTCTTCACGGGCGCGTCGGGCTCGCTGCGCGGCAAGGCAGGCTTCGCACCGTTCGCATCGGCCAAGGCGGGCTTGCGGAACCTCGCCCAGTCGATCGCCCGCGAGTTCGGGCCGCAGAACATCCATGTCGGGCATGTGGTGGTGGACGGCGGCATCGCCGGCGAGCGGCTCTTGTCGCGGGCGCCGGCCCTGGCGGACCAGCGCGGGCCGGACGGCCTGCTGGACATCGACGCCATCGCCGAGGCCTACTGGTTCATGCACCACCAGCAGCGCAGCGCCTGGACACTGGAGCTGGACGTGCGGCCCTGGGCCGAAAGCTTCTGATGACCGGCGCAGCGCCTGCCGCGAGGACCTGGATCTGACCCAGCCGATTTACGATCGCGACGACTTCTTCGCCGCCTACAGCCGCATGGCGCGCTCGCTCGGCGGGCTCGAGGCGGCGGCCGAGTGGCCGGCCGTGCGGGCGCGGCTGCCCGACATGACTGGATTGCGGGTGGTCGATCTTGGCTGCGGCTTCGGCTGGTTCGCGCGGTGGGCGCGCGAGGCCGGCGCGAGCGCCGTGCTCGGCCTCGACGTGTCGGAGAAGATGCTGGCGCGCGCCCGGGCCGACACCCACGACCCGGCAATCGCGTACCGGCTCGACGATCTCGAGACCTTCGGTCTGACCGCCGGTGGGTTCGACCTCGCCTACAGCTCGCTCGCCTTCCACTACGTCGCCGGCTTCGAGCGTCTCGCGCGGATCGTGCACGCGGCGCTGACGCCCGGCGGGCGGCTGGTGTTCAGCCAGGAGCACCCGATCTTTACCGCGCCCGAGAAGCCCGGCTGGATCGACGGGCCGGCCGGACGGCGCGCGTGGCGCTTGAACGACTACGGCCGCGAGGGTGGGCGGACGACGAACTGGCTGGCGCCCGGCGTCGTCAAGCAGCATCGGACCTTGGGAACCATCCTGAACACGCTGATCCGATCGGGATTCGCCATTCGCCATGTCGAGGACTGGCGCCCGAGCCCGGAACAGGCCGCCGCGGCGCCGGCCCTCGGCGCCGACGAGTTCGACCGCCCGACATTCCTGATTGTCGAGGCGCAGCGGTAGAAGCTTACCTGGGCAAGATCGCAAGGGAGACCGACATGGGGCGGCTTTACGACAGCATCGTCGAGACGGTGGGCGGCACGCCGGTGGTGCGCATCAACCGGCTCGCGCCGGCGCACGTGAACCTCTACGCGAAGATCGAGGCCTTCAATCCGCTGGGTTCGGTGAAGGACCGGCTGGCGCTGGGGGTCATCGAGGCGGCGGAGGCCTCGGGCGCGCTGAAACCGGGCCAGACCGTCATCGAGGCGACCAGCGGCAACACCGGCATCGGCCTTGCCATGGTGTGCGCGGCCAAGGGCTACCCGCTGGTGGTCACCATGCCGGAGAGCTTCTCGGTGGAACGGCGTCGGCTGATGCGCTTCCTGGGCGCCAAGGTGCTGCTGACGCCGCGCGAATGGGGCGCCATCGGCATGGTCGAGAAGACGCTCGAGCTCGCGAAGGCGCACGGCTGGTTCTACACGCGCCAGTTCGAGAACGAGGCCAACCCCGACATGCACTCCCGAACCACTGCGCGCGAAATCCTCGACGACTTCGCCGACCGCCAGCTCGACTACTGGGTCACCGGCTACGGCACTGGCGGCACGTTGAAGGGCGTCGCCCGGGTGCTGCGCGAGAAGTCTCCGAACACCAAGGTGGTGGTCTGCGAGCCGGCCGACGCAGCGCTGCTGACGAGCGGCGAGCCGCAGGCGCGCGCGGCCGACGGTTCGCCCACGGCTCACCACCCGGCGTGGCGGCCGCATCCGCTGCAGGGCTGGACGCCGGACTTCATCCCCAAGCTCACGGGCGATGCGGTCGACGCGCACCTGTTCGACCAGGTGCTGGCCATCGCCGGGCCCGACGCGCTGGCATGCAGCCGCAAGCTCGCCGCCAAGGAAGGGATCTTCGTCGGCATCACCGCCGGGGCGACCTTCGCCGGCGCGCTCGAGGTCGCAGAGCAGGCGCCGGCCGGCGCCAACATCCTCTGCATGCTGCCGGACACCGGCGAGCGCTATCTCTCCACGCCGCTGTTCGCCGAGGTGAAGGACGAGATGACCGATGAAGAAGTGGCGATCCTCAAGTCGTCGCCGATGTTCGCGTGACGGGCGGCCCGGCGCCATCGCCGGGCCGCAAATCTGAACCAAAAGCGTCGCTGTCCGTTCCGGCGCCGTTCATGTGGTTGGCCTATCAACGCAACCAAGAGCCGGCGCTCCAACCGGGCTCAAGCAGGAGGATGCACATGCGTTCGGTGTCCTATGTCTCGTTGCGTCGCACCGCGTCGCTGATCGCCTTGGCGGCGGCGGCGAGCGCCCTTTCGGCCTGCAATCAGGGCGGGCAGACGGCCGCCAACGCGGCGGCGCCCGCCGGCGCGCTGCCGCCCGTCGCGATGGCCGCGCCGCTGGTCAATGCGCCGGACGCGCAGGCGCTCCCGGCCGCCCCGCCGGCGGCAGTCGCCCACGTGGCCAACCGTCGCCAGGGCTACGCCTTCGCCGATCGCGCCTACGCCATGAGCAACGCCTTCAGCGACGCGCCGCCCGACTACACCTACGACTACGATGGCGCCCGCCCGTGGGTCTGGCGCAGCCGCGACGGCTCCGAGCGCGTCGTCGAGGCGGTGCCCGGCGGCCAGCGCGTCTACTACTACGAGCCAGGCGCCGACCGGCCGTTCTTCGTCCAGGACCCGCAGTATGGCTACGGCTTCGAGGATGGACAGTTGGTGACGGTCTACGATCGCTCCGGGCGTCAGCTCGACGACGCCGATGCGCGGGCGCGGGCCGAATGGGCCGGGCGCTATCTGGCGCGGGCGCGGGCGCTCTATGCGGCGTCGCTGCGGGCTCACCGCGAGGCGGTCGCCGAGCAGCACTGGCAAGCCCGGCGTCACTACCTGGAGGCGCAGCGGCAGGCGTGGCGTCAGCAGCAGCAGCAGGATCCCGACTGGCAGGCCTACCACCAGCAATATTACCCGGCCGAGGAAGCTCACTACGAGGCCGAGCGCCGGCAGCGGCTGGCCTGGGCGGCGCACGTCGATGCGATGAACCACGACCAGGCGCACGCTCGACGCCACGAGCAGTTGCTGGCTGCGCAGCGCAATCAGCCGCAAGGCTTCGCGCAACGGCCACCGCCACAACAGCCTGCGGCGCAACAGCCGCCGCCGGCCAGCTTCGCACGCCAACGGCCGGGGCAGCCGCCGCAGGCCCAGCAGGCGGCAGGCGCGCCCTCCGAGCAGCAGCGCCGCGCCCAGTTGATGGCCCAACAGCAGCAGGCGCAGGCCGCGGCCGCGCAGAGGCAGGCCGCCGCACGGCAGCAGGCCGCCAGGATCGCCGCCCAGCGGGCTGCGGCGCAGCAGGCCGCCGCCCAGCGGCAGGCATCGCTCATGGCCGCGCAGCGCGCGAAGACGGAAGCGGCCCAGAAGCAGGCCGCGGCGCAGGCGCTCGCCGCCAAGCAGGCCGCCCAGAGGCAGACCGCCCTGGCCGCGCAGCAGAAGGCGGCCGCGCTGGCTGCTCAGAGGCAGGCGGCCGCGCAGGCGCTCGCCCAGAAGGCCGCCGCGCAGAGGCAGGCCGAGCTTGCCGCGCGGCAGAAGGCCGCCGCCGCGGCGGCTCAGAA
>Ga0134125_10004332_pt1 | contig 16258 bp, 6 predicted proteins | sample KB31751_FD_96464 | JGI IMG/M metagenome (GOLD analysis project Ga0134125, IMG submission 96464) | Terrestrial soil microbial communities with excess Nitrogen fertilizer from Kellogg Biological Station, Michigan, USA - KB3-175-1 | ecosystem: Environmental > Terrestrial > Soil > Unclassified ...
ACGATGGCCGTACCCTGCGTAGGAGGGGACATGCACGCGCTGTCGTTGGTAAGGTCTCCCGTGACGGTCGGGTTGATGGGCCCCGGCGGTGTTCCCAGCCCGGTGAAGAAGTTCAACGGGCCGTAGCTGACGAGGCTTCCATTGATGGTGAACGGGCCGCCGTTCATCTGGAGACCTGTTAAGGAGCCGCAGCCTCCGCCCGACCAGATCGCGGGGACGGGATTGCCCGCCGAGGCCACGGAGGTCACGGTCACGGCCTTCGAGGCGGTGCCGAAGACCTTGCCGAAAACCAGCTGCGTGGCCGGCAGGGTCATCACCACCTTGACCTTGTAGGTGCTCGGATACGTCGGCGCCGTCGACGGGTATCCATTCGTGGTTTCGATGGTCGTCGCAGCGTTGGTGGCCGCCGTCTGCGAGGCGACCGTGTACTTGCTGGCGGCGGCGAGAACAGCGAGATCGGCGACCGCCTGGGCGCGTCGCTGCGCGAGGTAGAGGAATCCGATGTCGACGGCCAGCGCAGCCAGCGCGAAGAAGATCGTCATCGAGAACGCCAGCAGGATCGTCACCGAGCCGCGCTCGCCATCACGAACGGATGTCGTCATTCGAGGATCACCTGGCTAGTACCCGTGAGGGTCTTGGCCGCGCGGTTGTAAAACGGGAGCCAGCCCGCCCGGTAGGTGTACGTGACCGTGACCGTGACCGTGTTGGGGCTTCCGGTCGGATGTGTCGCGAACGTGGCGTCCGTTTGAGTGGTGCCGTTAACGGCGACGGTGATGGATGTCGGCGAGAGACCCAGGTACGGCGCGGCCGCGATGACGGCATTTTGAACCGCGGTCACCGAGGTAGTCGACCGGACGGAGGCGACCCGGCCCCCGACCACAGCGGCATAGCTGACCATGAAGCGGTCGATGACCAGCCGCCCGCCGTCGATGGCGCCAAAGAGGATCAGCATGAGAACGGGAAACATCAGGGCGAACTCGACGGCCGTCGCCCCTGTCTGACCGCAGCGTCTTCCTCGCCGAGGGAAGAACCCGAAACGCACGGCTCCATTGTACCTCGGGCGACGCGACTCTCCGGCCAATTCTCGTGCGTGACCACACGTTCGCTGCTGACTGGAGCCGCTCTGCCCACATCGTGTGTCGATGTCGTACCGCTCCGCAGGCTTTTCAGAGTCAAGATTTTGATCGCACCACCCACTGCGCCGCTGACGCCGTCGGACTCCGCGGGCCCCGAGGAGGTCCTGAAGGCCGGGCTGAATCGGAATCGAGGCAATGTCTTCCCCATTCGCGGCTGGCTGGCGAGGGCGGCACCCTGTGCGAGTGTGCGAGCGATGTGCGAGTCGAGTGCGACTGCCTGCCTCAAGTGGCGGAGATTCCAAGCGGTCTGACTGCCGTTCAGAGTCGCACATGAGTGAGAGCGACGTGCGAGTGCGAGTCATGACAAGTTGTCAATCAATTCGATTGACGTGGGAAATCAGCTCGCGCAGGATGCGACCGCGTTTGACAACTGAAGATTGAATCAGACGAGCGGAGTTTGGGGATTCCCCGAGGGGGTATGAATGGCGCGGATTCGCTGGAAATGGCTGGGCGTCACTGTCGTGGTCGTAACGATTGGTGGCCTTTGGGTGGTTCGATCCAAAACGCCTCAGGCACCCGCGCAGGAGGCGGACCGAACCTTGTCGGCCATTCGCGCGCGTCGGTCCTGGCCGTCGGTAGCTACGCCCGAAGGGCCACGGATGCCGGCTCGAGTGGCGTTGCCCGCGCGAGCGACCGTCGCGGCGCACGTGGAGGACGCCTCGACGCACATGAGCGTCGACGTCAGGCTCAAGGACGCGCGCGACGTTGCCGCGGAATTTGCCGACGGCTACGCGGTCTATCCGAAGGCGCACGCGTCGGGGGCGACGGTGCTCCAGCGTGCGCTGCCGGACGGGAGCGAGGATCTCCTGAGCTTCGATCGCCGTCCGGCCGTGCCGGAGGTCGACTACCAGATCGCGCTCGGCGAAGGCGTCAGCGGGCTACGTCTGGTCGCGGATACGCTGGAGCTCGTCGACGCGGCCGGAGCGCCGCGCCTGCGAGCGGCGCCGCCTTTCGTCGTCGGCGCTGACGGCGCGCGGACGGACGCGACGCTGGCGGTCGAGGGGTGCGCGGTCGACACGGACGCGTCCGCGCCCTGGGGGCGATCTACGACCCCGCCGGGCGCGCGCACCTGCACCCTGCACGTGAAGTGGCCCGACGAGAGCGTCGTGTATCCGGCCGTGCTCGACCCGCGATGGACGACCACCGGCTCGATGACGACGGCGCGCCAGGGGCACACGGCGACGTTGCTGTCGACGGGCAAGGTGCTGGTCGTGGGCGGGACGAGCAACGGGACGACGGCGCTCGCGTCGGCCGAGCTCTACGATCGGACCACGGGGACCTGGGCAGCGACCGCCAGCATGACCGGCGCGCGGACGCTGCACAGCGCGACCCAGCTCAACACCTCGTCGAACGGAACGACCAGCGGCAAGGTCCTGATCGCGGGCGGGTTGAACGGTTCGACGAGCCAGAGCACGGCGCAGCTCTATTCGCCGTCCGCCGGGACCTGGACGGCGGCGGCCAACCTGAACGCGGCTCGGCACGCGCACACGGCGACCCTGCTGGCCGACGGGCGGATCCTGGTGGCCGGCGGCCTGAACGGCACGACGACGCTGCAGACGGCGGCGATTTACAATCCGGCCTCCGGGACCGGGACCTGGACGGCCACGACGGGGCCGATCCCGCCGCCCGGTCTCAAGGCGCACACGGCGACGCTGCTCGTCACCAGCAACCAACAGCTATCAAACAAGGTGCTGCTGGTGGGTGGGAACAGCGGCAGCGGGACGGTCGCGACGGTGCTTCTGTTCGACCCGAGCCAGTCGGCCTTCAGCACGCTGACGGCGCTGTCGAGCCCGCGCGAGGGGCATACGGCCACGGCACTGGCGAACGGCAACATCCTGGTGACGGGCGGCAAGAACGGCAGCACGACCCTGGCGACGACGCTGGTGTTCAACCCGAGCACCAGCAACGGGACCTGGTCTTCGGCGGGGAACATGACGACGGCCCGTCAGGCGCATAGCGCGACGCTGCTGCAATCGGGTCTGGCGGCCAACGGCCAGGTGTTGGTCGCCGGCGGCTCGAACGGGTCGAGCTCGCTGAGCAGCGCCGAGCTGTGGAACGGGACGACCACCTGGACCGCGACCAGCGCGCTGCCGGCGGCGGTGCAGGGGCACACGGCGATCTTGCTGACGAACGGCGCGGTCCTGATCGCCGGCGGCATCAGTGGGACAACCACCCAGAGCGCCGCGCGGCTTTATGATGCGTCGGACGGCCTCGGATGTACCTCGAACAGCCAGTGCACGACCGGCTTCTGCGTGAGCGGCGTCTGCTGCGACACCGCGTGCACCGACCAGTGCTCGGCCTGCAACCTGAGCGGGTCCGTCGGGATCTGCTCGCCGAAGGCGAACGGGACGACGTGCAACGACGGGAATGCCTGCACGCGGACGGACACCTGTCAGTCGGGGACCTGCGCGGGGAGCAACCCGGTGACGTGCACGGCGCAGGACCAGTGCCACGTGGCGGGGACCTGCAACACGTCGACGGGCGTCTGCTCGAACCCGAACGCCACGAACGGGACGGCGTGCAATGACGGGAACGCGTGTACGCAGACGGACACCTGTCAGTCGGGAACCTGCACGGGGGGGAACCCGGTGACGTGCACGCCGCTCGACCAGTGTCATGTCGAGGGGACGTGCAATCAGTCGACGGGGGTTTGCTCGAACCCGAACGCCGCAAACGGGACGACCTGCAGCGACGGAAACGCCTGCACGCAGACGGACACTTGCCAGGGCGGAACGTGCCAGGGCAGCAATCCGGTGACGTGTGTGGCGAGCGATCAGTGCCATGGCGCGGGGACGTGCAATCAAGCGACCGGGGTCTGCTCGAACCCGGCGCTAGCGAACGGGACGACCTGCAGCGACGGGAACGCGTGCACACAGACCGATACGTGTCAGGGGGGGACGTGCCAAGGGGCCAACCCGGTGACGTGTACGGCGGGCGACCAGTGCCACGGCGTGGGCAGCTGCGACCAGTCGACGGGCCTGTGCTCGAATCCGGCGCTTGCCAACGGAACGCCGTGCAGCGACGGGAACGCGTGTACGCACGCCGATACCTGTCAGTCGGGAAGTTGTTCACCGGGGACACCGTTGACGTGCTCACCCGCCGACCAATGCCACGCGACCGGAACTTGCGATCCGTCGACAGGAAACTGCTCGAATGCCAACCTCGCCGATGGGACGCCCTGTAACGACGGCAACGCGTGCACCCAGACCGATAGCTGCCAGGGCGGTACCTGCGTCGGAGGTAGCCCCGTTACCTGTGTCGCCGAAGATGCCTGCCACGCCGTGGGGTCCTGCAGCGCGGGGACATGCTCTAATCCCATCGTTGCCGACGGCACCCCGTGCGGGGCGGGTGAACAGTGTCTCGCCGGTGTTTGTCAGGCTTCTGGAAACGGCGGGAACCCTCCGTCAGCTATCGACCGGACCGTTCCGATGGACCTTCAGCAAGCGACCGCGTTCCTGTACACAGGGCCGAACGCCCAGCAGGTTGGCGTGGCGCCAGGGACGATCATTCACCACCGCGTCGGCGTGATACGCGGGCGGGCACTGAACAGCGATCAGCAGGGCATCGCGGGAGTGTTGGTCAGGATCCTCAATCATTCGGAATACGGAATGACGACCACGGACTCGAACGGTGTCTTCAGCATGGCCGTCAATGCCGGCGACATCTTCACCGTCGACTACGAGGCCGACGGATTCCTCAGCGTGCAACGAACGCAGTATGCGCCCGCCCTCGACTATGCGTTCTTTCCGGATGTTACTCTCACCGCCCTAGATCCCGCCCGAACTGCGGTTGATCTGTCGAGCGGAGACGTGACCGTGGCTCAGGCGACCCCGAGCACGGACGACGACGGAACCCGGCAATCGGTCCTGATGTTTCTTCCCGGGACCCAAGCGACGATCGTCAACGACGACGGCACCACGGCTCCGCTGAGCAACCTTACCGTTCACTCGACCGAGTACACGGTCGGACCTCACGGGCAGCAAGCGATGCCCGCGCCTCTACCGCCACTGTCCGGATACACCTATGCGGTCGACCTCGAGGCCGAGGAAGCGACCGGAAACGGCGTCACGAAGCTCACTTTCAACCAGCCGGTCGTGAACTACGTCGACAACTTTCTCCACTTTCCGGTGGGGAGCCTGGTTCCCGTCGGATACTACGATCGAGCAGCTGCGAGCTGGGTACCCGCCCCAAACGGACGTGTTATCCAAGTGCTGGACACTGTACTCGGCGTCGCGGATATCGATGGAGACGGTGACGGTGTGGCCGACACCACTGATGAGTTGGCTGCTCTGGGGATCACCGACCAGGAGCGTGCATCAATCGCCGCGCTCTATGTGCCGGGCGACTCTCTGTGGCGCGTGCCCGTGGCTCACTTCAGCATATACGACTACAACTGGCCGGTCAGCCCGCCTCTCGACGCAACGCCTCCGCCAGATCCCAACCCAACGCCCGACAACAGTAATCCTCCTGGGGACTGCCACAAGAAAGTCGGTTCGACGATTAGCTGCACCAGCCAGGTTCTCGAAGAGCAGGTGAACGTGGTTGGTGCGCCGTTCTCGCTGCACTATACGAGCGCGCGGTCTCCGGCCTATGGAAGTGGCCTGGAACAGGCGACCGCCGTCATCAGTGGGCCTACTGTTCCAGCAAGTCTCGCACGCATCGACGTAAGAACCGTCGTGGCCGGTCAGGTGATAGCCCAGAGCTACCCGCCCTCCCCAGGTCAAAAGGCAACCGTCACGTGGAATGGGCAAGACGGGTACGGCCGAAGCGTAAGCGGACGCCAGCCTGCAACCGTCGCCATCTCCTACGTCTACAACGGCGTCTACAACCAACCTAGAGCTGAAGTGGCGCAAGCATTCGGCGGGGATTCGGAAGTCCCCGCCGTTCAGTTTGGAGGTGACCGCGCGCGGGGCGAAATTACACTGTCTCGCCAAGGTACGGTTAACCTCGAGGCTCCGAACGCCGCCGTCGCAGACGGTTTCGGAGGATGGAGCGTCGACATCCACCACCTCTACGATCCCAGAACGTTCATTCTCACCCGAGGCGACGGACAGGACCCTTCTTCGGATGCCCTTGGCGGACGTGCGGCAGCGAGCCTGACGACGGTACCGGCGTCTGTCATGCCTCCGGCCGGTCTGGAAGATTTCAAGCTCGGGAGCGACGGGACCATTTACACGGCCGGCATGACGACCATCACCAATGGTCAGATTGCCGCTTTCAGGCCAGATGGATCGACGACTGTCATCGCATCGAACATCTTTCCGTCATTCCTCGCACTCTATGGACCGACGATCTATTTCGCCGACCTCGGTAACCCGTTCGAGAGTCAACGCCCAACGACCCTTGTCGCGACGCAGATAGTAAAGGTAAATTCCGATGGCTCGACCTCTGTTGTGGCCGGAAGCCGATCGGAAGGCTGTACGCTCGACGCGACTGGGGCCCACGCGGGGGCGCCTTTTGCTGGCGACGGGGGACCTGCTATCGACGCCTGCCTAGAGGACATCATCGCACTGCAGCCAGCGCCGGATGGGACGCTCTATGTCTTGGCTAGGGGTCCGTCGGGCTTCCCGGTCCTTCAGGCCGGGAGCCTTATTCCGTATACGGTGTGGCGCCTTCGCCAGATCACAGCGGACGGCAACATTCACACCGTACTTTCCGGCGGGGTAAGCGGTGATCCGACCGTCGTGGTCGAGCAGCCCAGTTATTTCGCGCAGCAGTTTCAAATTGGCAATGACTACACCATCTATCTCGTCGCCCTTAAGATATTCGGGTTCGATCAGACGCGCGGCCTCATCACCGGGGAGAGCGGTACTCTCTTCGAAAAGATATTGCCGGATGGTGAACTGAGCTTGCTTGCTGGTAGCGAGTCGGCGCCCACTAACCCCTGCGCATCGCTGAACTTGGCCAGCGTCGTGAATCCCACAAGTTGTGGCATTAACGGCAAAATGGTCGACACCTACGGCAACATTTTCGGGACGGCATCCGTTGGGTTCTTCGACCCCCGGTTTTCGCCACCGGCGCCAGAAGGTGCCTTTAAAGTTGTCCGTATACGCGACGACGGGACGGCCGAGGAGGCCTACGCTGGCCTCAATCTGAATGTGAACAGCTTTTTCCCGCCCATCTTCGGGAGCGGCGGCTCGATGCTCGTCCTCAATAGCCCGTTCGTCGGAGCCAGTGAGTTCAACTATTGGGGACCACCCGTGCTCACGCGTCTGCAGGCTCCTTTCCCAAGTGTGTCAGAAGCCGCGGCGTACACCGTGCCCTCAGGAGACGGCAGCGAAATCTACATCTTCGACTCTCAGGGCCGTCATCAAACGACGCTTGATGGAACGGGAACTGTGACGAAGTTTCAATTCGCATATGACTCGCACGGGTACCTGAGTCAGATCACGGACCGGGATGGTCTCGTGACCTCAATTGTGCGGGACGGTTCCGGCGCGCCGACGGGAATTGTGGCTCCGACGGGACAGATCACGACACTGGGCCTCGACGCGGCCGGCAATCTTGCGTCGGTGACCAGTCCTGCTGGCGCACTACAGCAGTTTCAGTATTCGAACGGTGCGATGGTGGGCGAGATTGACGCTCGAGGGGGGAACCACGTCTTCACGTATGACGACAGCGGCCGTCTCACCGGAGATCAGACGCCGATGGGAGGTCAGTGGACCTTGACGCCGGAGGGGAGTTCCATCGCGTCGCAGAGCCCGACGGGCGTCATCGAGGCCCATACGGTATCTGAGCCAACTGGCATGCGTTTACGTACAGCCACCGACGGGGCCGGACTCACGAGCTCGTCGCTGGTCGATGCTGCGGGCAATAGCGCCCAGACGATGGCTGATGGCACGGTGGTCCAGAGGAGCACCACACAGGATCCGCGGTTCGGCTTCGCGGCGCCGTTCCTTGCGAGCGAAAGCATTGCGACACCGGGAGGTCTCGTCTATCAAAGTTCGGCCTCGCGGGCAGCAGTTATCGGTTCGGACGGGGTGACGCTCTCTTCCCAGACTGATACCACCGTCGTTAACGGACAGAAGATGACGACGAGCTATGACGGAAGCTCCCGGACGACGACTACGACCTCGCCGGCCGGCCGCCAAAGCGTCGTGACCCAAGATGACCATGGCCGCACGGTCTTTTCGCAGGTCGGGACGCTTGCGCCGTCCGCATACTCCTATGATTCGAGAGGGCGACTGGCATCGGTAACCGCGGGGGTGGGGGCACCGGCGCGAGTCACGTCGTTCTCGTACGATGGCCAGGATAGGCCGGTAGCGTGGACTGACTCCCTGTCGCAGACGAGCGCATTCGGGTACGACGCAGACAACCGGGTGACCTCCCAGACCACGCCCGACGGTGCTCAAACCACGTCCTTCTATGCGCCTGCGGGCGATCTAGTGTCGTTGACGCCCCCCGGCGAGACGGCGCATCAGTTCACGTACACGCCGGCCGGCGATGAGGCAACGTACACGGCGCCAGCAGTACCGGACGCCGCGTCGTCGACCACGTCGTACGCATACAACCTGGACCGGCAGCTGACGCTCATCACGCGCCCGGACGGGAAGACCGTGAGCTTCACCTATGACGGCGCGGGACGGCAGAGCACGACAACGTACGACGCGGGGACGGTGACGCGGCTCTACTCTCCGACCACCGGGCAGCTCGTGAACGTGGCGGCCACGGATGGTGGTACGCTGGACTTGAGCTATGATGGCAGTCTGTTGCTGTCGACAGCTTGGAGCGGCGTTGTGTCAGGGACCGTAAGCCGGACCTGGAACAACGACCTTCGGGTCGCAACGGAGTCCGTGAATGGAGGCAACACGGTAGCTTTCACGTACGATCCAGACGGTCTGGTCATCGGAGCGGGGACGATGAGTGTGGCGCGCGATCCGGCGACGGGCCTAATCACCGGGACGACTCTGGGGGGCGTAACTGACACGCGCGGTCACAATCTATTTGGTGAACGTACGAGTATCACCGCCGCCTACAATGGAACCGCACTCTTTGACACTCAAGACGTTCTCGACAATATCGGGCGCGTAACTGGACGTACCGAGACGACAGCGGGCGTAAGTCATATATACGGATATAGCTACGATCCCGCCGGGAGACTCACCCAGATCGTGACCGACGGAACCACGACTGCAGCGTTCACCTATGACGCAAATGGCAACAGGCTTTCAAACACGACGGTCGGCGGAACTGAACTCGGCACCTATGATGGCCAAGACCGACTACTCACCTATGGAAGGTTGCTTTACACCTACACGGCCAACGGCGAGCTGGCCACCAAAACCGACTCTTCCACAGGCCAAGTAACCACGTATGGTTACGACGGCTTCGGTAACTTACGCAGCGTAAGCCTGCCAGACGGCAGACTCGTAGAATACGTAATTGATGGAATGAACCGACGCATTGGAAAGAAGATAGACGGCGTACTCGTTAAAGGATGGCTTTACGGATCCAGGAATCGCGTCGTTGCCGAACTCGACGGCAATGGAAACGTAGTATCTAGATTTTCATACATCGGCAATGACCTGCTTGCGGCGTACATCGTCAACGCAAATCATACGTATCGCGTGCTCGGAGACGAGGTCGGGACGCCGAGAATCGTAGTCGATGTGTCGAGTGGAACCATCGTTCAGTCGATTGAGACGGATGCTTTCGGTGTCGTCACTGCCGACACAAATCCAGGGTTCCAGCCGTTCGGGTTGGCCGGGGGGAATTACGATTCCGATACGGGCCTGGTGAAGTTCGGCGCGCGAGACTACGATCCGTTCTCTGGCCGATGGATTGAAAAAGATCCAATCGGATTTGCGGGCGGCCAGGCCAATATGTTTTTGTATGTGGACGGCGACCCGATCAATCGTGTTGATCCATTCGGTCAAGACTGGTTTCACTACATGGTCGCGCAGTGGCTCATCATGATCACGGGCGACTTTGATACGGAGCCAGATTCTTCCGTGTTTTATTCTGGCTATGAGAACTTTCTAGCGGCGATGAGATTTGCGCGCTGCGAGGGCAAGCAGACCATTTTTGATACGCAGGGTGGCCAGTTCCTGCAGGCCCTTACAACGGATTGGGAGAGCAGCAGAGATCTGGAACCGGACGAAGTTACGAAGCTGTGGGAGACCGCGTCGAAAATGTATGCTCAATCTGCATCGGGCAGCGTCTCTGCATTCGTTGACGGCGCCGACCTCGATATGTCCGTGTGGGCGCGGGTCGAACTGCATAATCTTGAACACAACAACGGTGTGTCGATAATTAACTATTACCCGACTAGCTATACCTCTCCATGTGGGTGTGGAAACTAGCTGGAGTCGCCAGAGTCGTGCTTGGCGCGACCTGCTGGATAGCGGCGGCAGCCGAAGGCGGTGCGTGCCATCGGGCGGACAGTGTGAGCGCGACCAGGGCTAAGGCCGCACGGGGGTCAGGTCTGGCAACCCCAGGCGGCGCTTGCAAAGAGAAGGGAAGGCCGGGTGAGCGCCAGGTATGGATCGGAATGGGGACATTGGAGTATTGCGACGGTCGCCGTGGATTGCTCTTTGTATGGGAGCCTCGCGGGCGGGACGCTGAGGTGTTGTTTGTGCCAAGCGCTGGACGATGGCCGCGGGAATATCCCGAATGGTCACACGGTCGCCGAGACGAGATCTTGGCGGACATCAAGCGAATAACCGTCGCGCGGGGATGGAACTTCTATTTTGAGGAGTTCGACTAATACGAGTCGAGAGCTGGATTCCTTGCGCGAGAAATGGACGGGGCGCGGTCGGGATGGCCTCCTCGATGAGCTGCCAAACGCGATCGAGGGTAACGCCTCGCCCTAGCCCGTCCTGACGCCGGCGCCGTCGCGCGCGCGAGTCGGGCCCTTTGCAAAGAGGATTCAATGGAGAAGGAGATTCGGAGGCCGCGCGCCGTGCTGGCACGGCACGAGATCTGGGGGCGCGTCGCGACGGGCTACAGCGAGGCGATACCTTACATCACCGCCGATGTAGCACCATCGACCCCCAAGCGCCGAGACCACTTCTACAGTTATGATGGGCCGTCCTGGCCTCCGTTTCGACTGCTCCAGTGGCCTCTATACCCGGCGTCGCGCCCGTCAGCGCAGGTGCACCCGCGACGCCGTCTGCGACCGCGGCGCCCTTCGACCGCTTCCTGCTCGGCCCCCGTGCCGACGCCTTCTTCTTCGGGCCGGGCGCCACGCTGGTCATCGGCGGTCTGTTTCTGCTGCTGCCCCACCTCGGCGCGCAGGCGGCCAGCCTGGGCTCGAGCCTGGTGATCGCGCTGTCGCTGCTGCTCGTCGGGCCGCACTACGGCGCCACCTACCGGCGCGCCTACACTTCGCGCGACGTGATCCGCGACCATCCCTGGGTCACGCTGGTGGCGCCGCCGATCTTGCTCGTGGCGGCGCTGGCGGCGGTGCGCGATCCGACGCGGATCGGGCTCGGCTACTTCGGGCTCTACGTCGCCTGGTCGGGGTTTCACTACTCGCGGCAGTCGCTGGGGATCGCGATGCTCTATCCGCTCCGGCAGGGGGCGCGGCTCGACGCGCGCGAGAAGCGCCTCCTCGGGCTGCCGCTCTACGTGTCGTGGATTCTCTCGCTGCTGGGGATGTTCCGGCTCTCGGGCTCGGCGCGCAACCCGGCCTACGAGGCCGTTCGCCGGGCCTACCCGGGGCCGATGCTTCCCGGTTGGGTGATGGGGCTCGGCCTCGCGGTGTTGGCGCTGAGCATGCTCGCGGTCGTCGTCGTGGCGCGCGGCCGGCGCGCGCGCGGGGTGCCGCTTCCCTGGCCCACCTACGCGGTGCTCTCGGCGCAGATCCTCTGGTTCACGATCGCGCTCTACCATCCGCTCTTCAACATCACCCTGGTGCCGATGTTCCACGGACTGCAGTACCTGGCGCTGACCAGCTGGCACGCGACGCGCGAGCCCGGCGCCGGGAGCCCCTGGCGCTTCGTCCGCTACCTGGTGGTCGTGTTGGGGCTCGGCTTCGTCATCCGGCCGCTGCTGTTCGTCGCCTTCAACAGCCCGGACGAGGCGCGCACGCTGCTGGCGACGGCCGCGGTGGCGAGCTTCGTCAACCTGCACCACTTCCTGCTCGACGGGCGCATCTGGCGGCTGCGCGAACGCCGCGTCGCCCAGACGATGACTGCGTGACCCGCGGGCTGACGTTCGCGCAGCTCACCGCCGGCCTGCTGTTCGGCGCGCTCGGCGTCTGCGCCTGCCTCATGCCGGTGCACTCGGACACCTTCTGGCACTTGCGCGCCGGTCAGGAGATCTGGCGGACGCTGCACGTGCCGCTCCTGGAGCACTACTCCTACACGGCCGACGGTCGGTTCTGGCCCGATCACGAGTGGCTCTGGCAGGCGATCGCCTACGCCCTCTACCGACTGGGCGGCATGCGGCTGCTGGTGCTCGGCGGCGCCGCCTTCGTCGTCGGGGCGACGGTCATCCTCTACCGCTTGATGGTGGGCAGCGCGCGGATGCGGTTCGCGATCATGCTGCTGGCGCTGCCCTTGTCGTCGTCCCTCTGGGTGCTGCGGCCGCAGGTCGTGACCATCCTGATGCTGGCCCTCATGCTCTGGTGCTTGGTGCGCGGGCACGAGCTGGTGCTGCCCGCGCTCTTCGCGATCTGGGCCAACGCGCACGGCGCCGTGGCGATGGGCGGTCTCTTGCTGGCGGCCGTCACCCTGGTGGCGATCGGGCGTGCGTACGGCGGCGACCCGATCGATCGCCGGCGCGCGCGGCGGCTCCTGGCGCTGACGCCGCTCTGCGCGCTGGCGACCGCGCTGACGCCCCTCGGGTTCGGGCTCTGGCGCTTCATTCGGACCTCGATGGCGCTGTCGCGGCAGAACGGCGTGCTCGAGTGGCAGCCGGTGCGCCCGGCCGGGTTCTTGGGCCTCTCGTTCTGGGCGCTGGCCGCTGCGTTCGTCGCGCTCGTCATCTGGCGCCGCCGCCGCCTGCGGCAGGCGAGCTGGGCCGATGCCGTCCTCTACACGGCCGCGCTGGTCGTGCTGCCGCTCGCCTTCCAGGCCATCCGCAACGTGGCAGTGTTCCTGATGATCGCCATGCCGGCCGCCAGCCGGCTCTTGGGGCCCGACTTTCGGCTCGGGCGCGCGCCGGCGCGCGCGGAGGCCGTCGAGCGTCCGCGGCTGAACCTCGCGCTGTTCGGAGGGGTCTCGCTGCTCGAAGCGGCCATCGTCGTGTGGGCCTGGAACATCCCGTTTGCCACCCTCGGATGGCAGCCGCTGACCCCCGCGGCGATCGCGGCCGTCCGCGCCTGTCCCGGCCCGATCTACAATCGCTACTACGACGGCGGTTACTTGATCTGGTTCGTGCCCGAAAGGCGAGTCTTCATCGACAACCGGCAAGATCCCTATCCCTTGGCGTTCACGTTGGCGGCCACGGCGGTCGACAGCGGAACGCCCTATCGCCCGCTGTTCGATCGGTACGGGATCCGGTGCGCATTCCTGCCCGTCGAATCGAAGACCATCGGCGTGCTGACCGCCGATCGATGGCGGACGACGTTCCGCGACGACCGCTGGGCCGTGCTGGCCGCGCCCGGGGCTGACTGAGATGGAGAACGGGGGGCCCGCGCCCACGCGGATCGGCTGGCTCCGGCGGGGGCTGACGTTCGACCAGCTGGCGGTCGGCCTCCTTTTCCTGGCCGTCGCCGTGCTGGCGCTGCTCACGCCGGCGCAAGGAGACACCTTCTGGCATCTGCGCGCCGGCGCGGACATCTGGCGCACGGGGCGGGTGCCGCGCGTCGACGTCTACTCGCACACGGCGTACGGCACGCCGTGGCCCGACCACGAGTGGCTCTCTCAACTGTTGATGTACAGCGCCTATGGGGCGGGGGGGATGCCCGGCCTGGAGCTCGGCGCGGCGCTGCTCATCCTGGCGGCCGCCGCGACCGTCTACCGATCGATGGTCGGGCCGGCGACCACGCGCTTCGCGCTCATGGTGGTCGGGCTGGCGATCGTTTCCAGCGCCTGGTCGCTGCGGCCGCAGCTGCTGACGCTGTTCTTGCTCCCGGCCTTGGTCTGGTTGCTGGCACGCGAGCGCTATCTGGTCATCCCGCCCCTGTTTCTGCTCTGGGCGAACGCCCATGGCGGCGTGGCGCTGGGCGGCCTGGTGCTGGCCGTCTCCACCGGGGCGGCGCTCCTGCGTTGGATGAAGAGGCGCGCGCCCGCCGATCGCCGCCGCGCGCTGTTGCTGTCGGGTGTATTGCCGCTCTCGGCGCTGGCGGTCGCCGCCACGCCGCTCGGTTTTCACCTCTACCGCTTCGTGGTCGCCTCGGCCGTGCGGTCGTACCAGGTACAGATCGCCGAGTGGTTCATGCTGCGCCCGGATTCGGTCTTCGGCGCGCTGTTCTGGGCGGCGACGATCGCCTTCGCGCTGGTCATCGTTCTCCGGTGGCGCGCGATCGCGGCGGGCGACTGGACTGATTGGGTGACGGTGACCGCGGCGCTGGCGCTCCTGCCGCTCGGGATCCGCTCGGCGCGCAACATCGGACCGTTCCTCGTCCTGGCGATGCCGGCGGCCAGCCACGCGCTCGGTCCCGCGTTTCGCTTTCGCCTCGGGCGCGGCCCGCGTCCGGCCAGCCCCGAGCACCCGCGCCTCAATCTGGCGCTGCTGGCCGGGCTCGGCGCTGCTGGGCTGGCCGTGGTGGCGATGATCTGGCGGATCGGGCCGGAGAGCCTGTATTGGAATCCGTTCCCGCGAGCGGCGCTGCGGGCGCTCGATCGCTGTCCCGGGCCGCTCTACAACTTCTACGGCGACGGCGGCGGGCTGGTCTGGTTCGCGCCCGAGCGCCAGGACTTCGTCGACGGGCGGCAGGACCCGTTTCCGGTCTCGCTCCTGCACGAGAGCTTCGCGGTCGAGCACGGCGCGCCGTACCGCTGGCTGTTCGCGAAGTTCGGCGTCCGCTGCGCGTTCATTCCCGCCGAGGCGAAGCTGGCCGACGAGCTGCGCGGCGCGGGCTGGCACACGCTGTTCCTCGATCGGGAGTGGGCCGTCCTGGCGGCCCCGCCGACCGGCCTCTAGCTGGTTCTAGCTATGTTTGTGCGGCGTCGCCGCGGCGGCCGCCAGCACTTCCTTGGCGTTGACCACCGGATCGACCTTGGGCCAGACGCGCGCGATCTTTCCGTCGGGGCCGACCAGGAACGTCACGCGCGCGGAGATGTCCACGCCGGGCATGACCGAGGGGACGCCGTACGCCTTCTGCACCGCGCCCGAGGTGTCCGCCACCATCGGGAACGGCAGGTGGTAGTGCTCGCGGAAGCCCTTGTGGCTGGCGTCGTCCTGGCGCGAGACGGCGAAGACGGTGATCCCGGCCTTGGCGTAGTCGCCCGAGGCGTCGCGGAAGGCGCAGGCCTCCTTGATGCAGCCGGTGGTCTCGTCCTTGGGATAGAAGTAGACGACCGCGAAGTGCCCCTTCTGGGCCGACAGCTTGAACGTCGTCCCGGCGGCGTCCTTGCCCACCACCTCGGGCGCCACGGCGCCGACCGGCAGCAGCGAGTCGTTGGCGTGACTGCGCGCCACCATGAGCACGGCGGCGCCGACCAGGACCCCTCCGATGACCAGCTTCCTCATGCGTGGGGTCATAGCACCTTGCGGAGGAATTGGCCCGTGTAGCTGGCGGCCACCCGCGCCACGTCGTCGGGCGTCCCCTGGGCGATGATCTGGCCGCCTCCCGGACCCCCTTCGGGCCCGAGATCGATCACCCAGTCGGCGGTCTTGATGACGTCCAGGTTGTGCTCGATGACGATGACCGTGTTGCCGGCGTCCACCAGGCGGTTCAGCACCGAGAGGAGCTGCGCGATGTCGGCGAAGTGCAGGCCGGTGGTCGGCTCGTCGAGGATGTAGACCGTGCGGCCCGTCGATTTTTTGGCGAGCTCCTTGGAGAGCTTGATCCGCTGCGCCTCGCCGCCCGACAGCGTCGTCGCCGACTGACCGAGCTTGAGGTAGCCGAGGCCGACCTCGCGCAACGTCTCCAGCTTCTGCCGGACCTTGGGGATGTTCTCCAGAAAATCGCAGGCCTGGTTGACGGTCATGTCCAGGACGTCGGCGATCGAGGCCTGCCGGTAACGCACCTCCAGCGTCTCGCGGTTGTAGCGCCGCCCGCCGCAGGCCTC
>Ga0134125_10004334_pt1 | contig 16252 bp, 15 predicted proteins | sample KB31751_FD_96464 | JGI IMG/M metagenome (GOLD analysis project Ga0134125, IMG submission 96464) | Terrestrial soil microbial communities with excess Nitrogen fertilizer from Kellogg Biological Station, Michigan, USA - KB3-175-1 | ecosystem: Environmental > Terrestrial > Soil > Unclassified ...
ACGTCCCACTCTTCTTGGACCGATACGCCTCCACCAATTGCCTTCGCAGATCGATCGAGTGCTCCGCCATCCACATGTTTGATCACACCCGATCGATCGCGTCAACATACAAGCGGTCTAGCGATGCGGCTCGAGAACCTGCGGCTGGCGTCGCCCGCCCTGCGCGCGGCCAACGACAACGCGACGCCGGTCGTGCGCGCGCCGCGCCGCCGCCCGGACGCGACCTACGCCGCGTCCGGCAACGTCATCCTGCCGCTGCGGTTCGCCGAGCGGATGCCGGGCTGGCATCAGGGCAGCGCGCGCCCGTAACGGACGTCGGTGGCGGCGATGCCCCAGATCGTCTCTGTCCGGCGCGCGCCGTCCGGCGCCCAGCCGTCGGCGCGGTAGAAACGCTCGGCGCGCGCGTTCCGCTCGAGGACCCAGAGCACGGCCCGGTGGTGGCCGCGGCCGGCGAGGCGCTCGCGCGCGGCTGCCACCAGCGCCCGGCCGAGGCCGCGCGCCCAGTGCTCGGGATCGACATAGAGCGCCCAGAGCTCGCCGGCGCCGGCGCCGCCTCCGCGGTCGGGCCCGGTCGTGGCGAAGCCCCGGATGGCGTCGCCCTCGACGGCCACGATCGTCGCCGGGCGCTCGGGGTCGGGGTCGCCGAACGTGTAGCGCGCCGCCCGATCCTCGGGGCGCAGCCCGTCGAGCGCCGCGTCGGGGAGCAGCCCCCGGTACGCGACCTGCCAGGCGCGGACGTGCACGCCCGCCACCTCGAGCGCGTCGCGCGGCGTCGCCACCCGGATCAGCATCTCTGCAGGATAGCCGCGCTTTCAGATCCATACTCGAGGGGTGTCGGGGCGCATCCTGGCCGTGACGCCGCCCGAGCTCGTCGTGCACGACGAGGAGAACGCCTGCGTCTACCTGCCCGGACGGCGCGCGCGGCAGCCGCTCCGCCAGCCGCTGCGGCGGCTGACCGCCCCGGAGTTCGACGCGCGGCTGGCGGCGGGCGATCGGCGCGCGGGGACTCTGCTTTACAACCAGGCTTGTCCTTCCTGCGCGGCGTGCGAGCCGCTCCGCGTCGACGTGGGGGCGTTCGCGCCGTCGCGCTCGCAGCGGCGCGCGCAGGCCAAGGGGGACGCGGCGGTGCGCGTCGAGCGCGGGCCTGTCGAGGTGGACGACGCGCGCATCGCGCTCTACCGCGCGCACGAGCGTGGGCGCGCGCTCGACCACGGCGGGCGCCCGCCCATCGACACGCTCGAGTACGAGAGCTTCTTCGCCGAGAGCTGCGTCGAGGGGTTCGAGCTGCGCTACTTCGTCGGTGGCCGGCTGGCCGGCGTGGCCGTCACCGATCGCGGCGCGCGGGCGCTCTCGGCGGTCTACACCTTCTGGGACCCGGCGCACGCGGCCCTCTCGCTGGGGACGTACTCGATCCTCACGCAGATCGCGCTGGCGCGCGCGTGGGGGCTCGACTGGCTCTACCTGGGCCTCGCCATCCGCGAGAACCACGCCATGGCCTACAAGCTGGCGTACCTGCCGCACGAACGCCGCATCGGCGGCGCCTGGCGCCGGTTCGCGCGCGGCTGAGCGCGCGCTGTCAAGGGCGGGAGGCGGGCGCTCACCCCAAACGAGGGTATCACCGTCTGTGAGGTGCCGATTTCGTGATCGTGACCTTCCCGGAAGCCGGCGCGCGCCGGCGAACCGAATCCGGCGCGCGCCGATTGTCGCGCTCGGGACGATGACTACGATCGGCTGCGCCACGTCTCGGCGGGCCGCGCCGGGCGCTCCATGCACTTCTGGCAATTCCTCGGGGATCTCCACCCGAAGCTGGTTCAGTTTCCGCTCGTCCTTCTGCTGGCCGGGCTGAGCTTCGACGCCTGCGGGCTCCTCGCCCGCTCGCCGCGCTGTCACTTCGCCGGCCGGGTGCTCTCCACCGCCGGCGTCTGCTTCCTGTTGCTGGCGTTCGTGTGCGGCATCTACGCCGAGATCTGGGCCGGGCGGGCCGGGATCCCGCAGGAGCAGATCGAATGGCACGAGCTCTTCGCCAACGTCGCCTCCTGGAGCTTCGTGCTCCTGACCGCCTGGCGGATCTTGCTGAAAGAGGACAGCCGCCGGGCGCTGGCCGTCTACACCGCCGTCGGGTTCTGCGCCTACGGACTGCTGGTCGCCGCCGGCACCTTCGGGGGCCGGCTGGTGTTCGAGTACGGCGCGGCGGTGGTGGGGGGGCGCGCCAACGACGTGCTCACGCTGCACGATCTGAACGTCCTCGCCACCCGGCAGACCGACGCCAACCTCCGCTACTCCGAGCTGATGCACCACGTGGCCGGCTGGTTGACGCTGGCGCTCACCGGGTCGATCGCGGCTCGCACGCTGCTGCCGTCCAGGGCCAACAAGCTCATCTGGGTCGGGCCGCTGATCCTGCTCGCGGGCGGCGTGGGGCTCTTCTTCTTCGCCGACCTCGATCTCTATCGCCTGACCGACCTCCGCCAGCTGCGCGACCGCGAGGTTCAGCTCCACAAGGTCCTGGCCGCCGTGCTGGCCACGCTGGGCGCGCTGGGGCTCTATCGGCTTCGCCACCGAGTGGTCGAACCGCCGGCGGCCGAACAGAAACCGAAGCGGCAGCTGGTGACGCCCTCGCAGGTCGTGGCCGTCATGGCCCTCATCGGCGGCGCGATGCTCTTCACCCACGTGCACACGGTGGCGCCCTTCGCCAACGTCGCCGCCGGCGTCTACATCGCGCACGTCGTGATGGGGCTCGTCGCGCTCGGCGTCGGCGTGGCGCGCTTCGCCGAGGACGCTGCGCCCCGCTGGCGGCGCAGCTTCGCGCTGCTGTTCGTGGGCCTCATGTTCGTCGAGTCGGGCCTCCTCATCACTTACAACGAGGGCCTTCCCTGGTACATCGGGTACGGCCGATACCAGCGCTGGGGCACCTTCGCGGACGGGTCGCGCAACGCGCGCGCGCCGATCGCCCCCTACGGGCCGATCCGGGCCCAGCTCGACTTCGATCCGCGGAGCCAGGGGCTGGTCGTCTCCATCAAGGACCGCTTCACCGAGAGGCCGGTGCCCATCCCCGCCAAGCAGATCAATCTTCGCATCTCGCGCGGGTATGCGGAGACCGGCGTCCTCCTCGACGCCGACGCCAGCGGCGCCCGGTTCTCCGGTCGGGCGCCCTTTCTGCGAAACGCGCTGGCCTTCTCGGCGCGGGCCGCGCTCCCCGTCGGCGGGAAGACGACGATGGGCTACTTCGACCCCTGGGTCACGCCCGCGGTCAGGCCCGTCCCGCCCAACCGCGTGGCGCGGTTCCAGTGCCCCATGCACGACGGGATCGTCTCGGAGGCGCCGGGCGTCTGCGCCCTGTGCGGCATGCCGCTGGTGGCGCGGCGCCGGGTCCCGTCGCCGGCGCTCCACGACCCCGGCTACGATCTGCGGCTCGACGCGGGCGGGGCCGCCGCGGTGCTGGCGCGAACGCCCGTCCAGCTCCGGTTCACGCCGTTCTTCGACGGCAACCGCCTCGGCGATCTGATGATCGTCCACCAGCATCCGCTGCACCTCATCGTGGTGTCCGCCGACTTCGACTTCTACGACCACGTTCATCCGGCGCCGCAGCCGGACGGCTCGCTCGCGCTCTCGTACACCTTCCCCGCGCCGGGCCCCTATCTCCTCTACGCCGAGGTGACCCCCGCCGGCCGCCGCGCGCAGCTGTTTCGCCTCCCGGTGACCGTCGGCGCTCCGGCGGGCGATCCCGATCCGCCGGCGCGGGCCCGGCAGCTCGTGCCGTCGCCGTCGCTCTCGAAGCCGGTCGACAGCGATCCGAGCATGACGGCGGAGCTGATGTTTCAACCACGGACGCCGGTGGCGGGCCTGGAGACACACTTCCTGGTTCGCTTCAGCAGGGAGGGCGCGCCCGTCAACGACCTCGAGCCCTACCTGGGCGCGATGGCGCACGGGGTGTTCATCTCCGAGGACTCGAACGTCTACCTGCACTGTCACCCCGAGCAGCTCACCAGCCCGGGAGCGGACGCCCGCGGCGGCCCCGACATCCCGTTCGCCACCTTCTTCCCCCGGCCCGGCCGCTACAAGCTCTGGGTCCAGTTCCAGCGCCAGGGTCGGCTGGGCGTCGTCTCCTACGTCGTCGACGTCGGGTCGACCGTTCTTCCCGCCGCCGTCGTTCGCTTTCTCCTCGACGACTAACGCGCTGGACGCTGACCAGCGCGCGTAAACTGGGGTGCGTAGTCGGAGGCGAACTTCTCGACGGCGATCGGCGGGAGGCCGGTGATCCTTTGGACGGCGTCCGAGGTGGCGGACGCCTCGCCTCGCCGGTAGTGCGCGTAGTCCTCGAGGAGTCCGTCTATTTGCCAGGGCGGCAGGATCCCCCGGAGACTGCGCGCGAAGTCTTCCGGCGCGACGTCGACGAAGGCGATCGGGCGGCCGAGAGCGCCGCTGAGCGCCGCGGCGATCTCGCCGTGCGTGACGGCGCGGGGGCCGGTCAGCGTGTAGGTCCGGCGTTCGTGTCCGGGCTCGGTGAGGGCTGCCGCGGCGACGGCGGCGATGTCCCGCACGTCCACCGCGCTGACCGCTGCGTCGCCGATTGGCGCGAAGAAGCGGCTCTGCGAGGCGATCGATCCGGCGAAGGCCAGCAGCCCCTGGAAGAAGAGGTTGGGTCGTAGAAACGTATAGTCGATGCCGATGTCCCTGACCTGACGTTCGACGGCGCCGTGGTACCGCAGGAACCGCACCGGCGACTGTTCGTCGGCGGCCAGTTGGGAGAGGACGACCAGCTGCCGTACACCGCCTTTCACAGCGAGGTCTACGAAGCGCAGCTGCTGTTGCTCCGCGCGTTCTGATGAGGGCGTCACGAGATAGGCGCGCCCGACGCCGCGTAACGCCGCAGATATCGAATCGGCATCATCGAAGTCGGCGACGACCGGCGTCACGCCCGCCGGGAGGTTGGCGCCGTCGGCGCTGCCATGCACCATGGCGCGGACGTTTGCACCGCGTTCGACCAGGCGCGCCAGGACGACCGAGCCGGTGTTGCCGGTCGCCCCGGTGACCAGGATCGGTGCCGGGGCCTTCGGGTCGCCGATCATGGAGACGCCGCCTTCTCGAGGTGATGCTTGAGCGTGGGGCATCCTTGGCCTTGGCTACCAGAGTGGTACGAGTACGTTGGTGCCGCACGCGGTCCGCGCAAGTCCCTTCGGTCCCCTGAGGTGACGGCGGGCGCCGCTTCACGGGCCGATGGCCGACCAGATGGGCCGATACATGACGGCGATGCGCGGTCCCGCGTGAGCCACCTTGGGGACCGCGTGTCGCCAGGTCCGCTGGCAGGCGCCGCCCATGACGGTGAGGTCGCCCCACCCGAGCATGAACGCCCGCGCGCGGCCGCCGTCGCGCGGGCGGAGTAGGAAGCGCCGCGGCTCGCCGAGCGACACCGTGGCCACCACCGCTTCCGGAAGGTCGCGCGCGGTCGTGTCGCCGTGCCAGGCGACGCTGTCGCGCCCATCGCGGTAGTAGCCGAGGCTGAGGCGCGCGAAGGTCGTCTGGTAGCGGGCGCCGAGCAGGAGGCGAATCTGTTCGAGCAGCGGGTGCCCCGGACCGTCGTCGGGGAGCGTGGCCAGAAGGCGCGGCACGTCCACCACGCGGTCGTACATCGGCCGCCGCTCGGCCCGCCAGTTGGTGGTCGCGAGGAGCTCGGCGAACAGCGCCTCGTGCCCACCGACCCAGCCCGGCAGATAGTCCACCCAGGCGGCGTCGTTCAACGCGATCCGCTGGACGCGCGTCAGGGCGGCGGGATCGACCGAAGGCGATCCGCCGCCCAGCAAGCTCGGCTGATGCGCCGCCGAAAACATTCGCGCCAAATCTAGCGCGGCGCGCGCGACCCGCAGCTCGAGCGCCCGGCCGGCACGCCGGGGCTCGAGCGTGCGGTGGTCCCTACCAGGCCGTCACGTTGGACGACCCGCTGCTGTTGTAGCCCTCGGTCGCCAGCATCTGGTAGTTCATGCTGGAGCCGAGCGTCATTCCGTGGCTCGCCCAGGCGCTCACGTGGTTGCCGAACGTGATGTTGCTGTTCACGCCGGTGGCCCGCTTCGACTGCCGGACGCTGAAGTACTGCCAGAACGTCTGCGTGCCCTGGATGGAGGGCTGGCTGACCTGCTGGTGCTTGTAGATGTCGTACGTCCCGCCGTCGCTGGTGACGGTCCCCATGTACGTCCCCGCCGTGGGCCGGTACGTGCCCCAGGAGTCGACGACGTAGTACTCGATGAGCGGGTTCGTCGTCCACCCGTAGAGTGACAGGTAGGCGTTGCCGTTCGGCGCGAACGTGCCGGCGTTGTAGCCGATGGTTCGGTTCGATCCGGGGTTCCATCCCACGCCCGCCACGAAGTTCGCGGCGGAGCTCGTCCAGCTGCAGCTGTAGTTGCCGCCGCCGTTGTTCTTGCAATTCGGCGCGGTCCCGCTGGACCAGTTCTGCCAGTAGTTCGTGGACAGAGCGCTCTCCGAGGTGGAGACGTCGCCCTCCATCTCGTCGGCGCACCCCAGTAACCCGAACGCGGCCGCCGTCGACGCAATCGCGATAGCCCGAACCATGCTCACCTTCATCATGCCCCCTCCTATGTGTGATGTGGCGTACGGGTCCTGCTCAGCAAGATGCAGGCCGCGCGGGCATGACGTAGTTTCAACGGGTTCCGCAGGAAGCGTGAGCAAGCCCGTTGTCCAGAGGACAACGAGGTGTGGAGTGGACTCGCCAGGTCGTCGCCTAAGTCGCTGAAAATGGCGCGGAATGACCGTTGCGTCCTGATGCGTCTTTCAGGGCTCGACTCGACGTGGCGTCCAGGATCGCCCAAGCGAGGGACGGCTCAGAAGTCGACGTCGGCGGCCTGATTCGAACGGATCACCGACGCCTGTCCGAAGCGACGCTCGTACGCCGTCCTGATCGACTCGAGGTTCTTGGCGCTCGTGACGTCGGCGTCCCAGAACACGCCAGGCGATGCTCACGAAAGCCCCCCCGGTTAGATGGGCGCTCGCACGGTAACCTTTCAATCGACGGCGACGCGCCCGCTATGCTCCTCTGCCGTGGATCTCCGGGCCGAGCCGCGACGCGCACGGAGGGGGGGCCCGCGCCTCCTCTTCTATTTCGGGTGCTCGGCGGCGCTGCACGCCACGCTGATCGGTCTGGTGTCGCTCAGATCGTGCAACAGCGATCGACGGGCGTTCGCGGCGCTGAAGGAGACGGTCGACGTCGAGCTCGCCGCCCCGTTGCCGCCCCGCCAGCCGCGGACGCTGAGACCGGGCGGGGGCGTTCCCGAGGCGCGGCCGCCGGCCTCGCACCGCCCGGCACGCGTCCGCATCGCCAAAGCGCCGGAGCCGCCCCGGGACCCGACGCCGCCTCCCGCGGAGGCAGCCCCCGATGAGGCCCCACCCGTGGCGGCGGCGCCTGTCGACGCGGTGGCGGCGCCCTCGCACCGCGACCCGCCGGAGAGCCAGGTCGACGCCACCCCGCGCGCGGCGGGCTCCTCCGGGAGCGGGCCGGGATCGCACGGCGGTCCGGGCGGCCGGGGCGCGGGTGCCGGCGGCGAAGCACCGACGGTCGCGCGCGCGTTCGCCTTCGGGCGCGCCTCGCCCGGGCCGTTCCGGGGAGTGGCTTGCTTCATCCTCCCCGGTGTCCTGCGGATCGCCGACGTCCACGGCTGCGCGCCCGTGGCGGTCTTTTACACGGATGTCTTCGACGTCTCGGAGCGGCAGCAGGCGGAGGGCTTCCCCGGCATCAGCGACCGTTCGACCTGGTTCATGATCGAGTATCAGGGCGCCTTCACCGTCGGCCAGGACGGGACCTACGCCTTCCGTCTTCACTCGGACGACGGCTCTTACCTCTTCATCGACGGCACGCTGGTGATCGAGAACGACGGCAAGCACAAGCCGGAGAGCCGCTCGGGGAGCATCGCCCTCCGCAGCGGCCCGCATCAGCTCCGGCTCCTCTACGCGCAGACCACCGACCGGATGGCGCTGCAGCTCTTCGTCCGGACCCCCGGCGCCCGCGGCGAGCGATTGTTCGCGCCGCACATCTGAGTCAGGGCGGATCGCTGCCGACCTGGCCGACCTGGCCGACCTGGGCGACCTGCAGCACGACCTTGCCCGGCGAGCTGCCGCGCTGCTTGGCCGCGAAGGCCGCGCCCCCCTGGGCGAGCGGGACGATCGCTCCCAGGACCGGTCCCAGCTCGCGCGCGTCGATGCGCCGGCCGAGCTCGGTGAGCTGCGTCCGGTTGGGCTCGACGACGAAGAACAGTCCCCGCGGTCCCCGACCGCCGGTGCTGGCGGCGGGCGCCTCGACGACCGAGACGGCCAGGGCCTCCTGCCTCAGGGAGGACCAGACCCGGGCGAATGCAGGCCCGCCGACGAGGTCGAACACCAGGTGGGCGTCCCTCGCCGACGCCGCGAGGTCGTCCTGATCGGCGTCGACGAAGGCGTCCGCCCCGAGCCCGAGCACGAGGTCGCGGGCCCAGGCGCGCGCGCTCGCCAACACCCGCGCGCCGGCGGCGCGCGCGAGCTGCACCGCGAAAGTACCGACGCCCCCGCCGGCGCCCAGGATCAACACGGTCTGGCCCGCGGCGAGCCGGCCGTGATCGAACAGCGCCTGAGCGGCGGTCAGGCCGGCCATCGGAATGGCGGCCGCTTCGCGATGACTCAGCCGCGCCGGTTTGGGCGCCAGGTTCCGCGCTTCGACCGCCACGTACTCGGCCGCGGTTCCGTCGCGGTACCAGTCGGTCAGCCCGTACACGGCGTCGCCGAGCGCCACGCCGGTCGTGCCGTAACCGAGGGCCGTGACGACCCCCGACACCTCGTGGCCCGGGATGACCGGCCGCCGGTCCCGTCCCGCGCGGTCCACCCATGTCGAGGGCCAGGCCATCTCGGTGGGCGTGAAGCTGGCGGCGTGAACTTGCACCAGGACGTCGCCGATGCCGGGGACCGGGTCCGCCGTCTCTTCGTAGCGGAGGCCCTCGGCCCCTCCTCGTTCGTGAGCTCGTAGAGCGTGCATGGGCGTACCAGTGGATGGAGGCGCGAACGTCCGCTGTCAAGGCGGCGGGCACCGTCCCGACCTCCGAAATCAGAAGCCGAACCGATGGAAAGTGCGCGCGGCAAGCCGCAAACGAAGTGCGCGTGGTCGGCGATGAACGTCGGCCGAAGATGAAGGGAGCAGCCATGAAGATCGTGGTTATCGGCGGCAGCGGTCTCATCGGATCGAGGGTGGTGACCCAGCTTGGGTCGCAGGGGCACGAGGTGGTGTCGGCGTCGCCCGAGTCAGGGGTCGACACCTTGACCGGCGAGGGGCTGGCGGCGGTGCTGAAGGGGGCGCGCGTGGTCGTCGACGTGACGAACTCGCGCGCGTTCGACGAGGCGTCGGCGACGAAGTTCTTCACCACCTCGACCCGCAACCTGCTCGGCCAGGAAGCCGCGGCCGGCGTGGGGCATCACGTCGCGCTGTCGATCGTGGGAACCGAGCGCCCCTCCGAGATCGGTTACTTCCACGCCAAGAACGCTCAGGAAAAGCTGATCAAAGAGTCCTCGATTCCCTACTCCATCGTTCACGCCACGCAGTTCTTCGAGTTCTTCGCGCGCATCGCCGACGACTCCACCGACGGCGACACGGTCCGCCTGGCCCCGGTGCTCATCCAGCCGATGGCGGCCGACGACGTCGCGCGCGTGGTCGCCGGCGTCGCCCTGGGACCGCCCTTGAACGGAACGCTCGAGGTCGCGGGGCCCGAACAGTTCCGCTTCGACGACTTCATCCGCCAGGGCCTGAGCGCGCGCCACGATCCGCGCAAGGTGGTCACCGACCCGCGCGCGCGCCTCTACGGCGCGGTGCCCGGGGAGCGCGCCCTCGTTCCCCTCGACGGGGCACAACTCGGCGAGACGCACTTCGCGGACTGGCTTCACCGCTCCGCGGGAGCCGAATCCCACGTGGGCCGGTAACGGCGCCCCAGCGCCAGCCTCCGTATTGCAGACCCCCAAGGAGCTCGCATGGACACTCAGAAAACCAGACCTCTCGGAACGACGATCACCACGAAAGACGGCGTGACGATCCACTACAAGGATTGGGGCGAGGGGCAACCCGTCGTCTTCAGCCACGGATGGCCGCTCTGCGCGGACGCGTTCGAAGACCAGATGTTCTTCCTGGCGCAGCGGGGCTACCGCTGCCTCGCCCACGACCGGCGCGGGCATGGCCGCTCGAGCCAGCCGTGGTGGGGGAACGACATGGACACATACGCCGACGATCTGGCGGCGCTCGTCGAGGCCCTCGATCTGAAGCAGGCCATCCACGTCGGACATTCGACGGGCGGCGGAGAAGTCGCCCGCTACATCGGCCGCCACGGCACGCGGCGGGTGGCCAAGGCCGTGCTGATCAGCGCCGTCCCGCCGCTGCTTCTGAAGACGCCGGCCAACCCCGACGGGCTGCCGATCGAGGCTCTCGACCAGCTGCGGGCCGGCGTGCGCGCCGACCGCGCCCAGTTCTGCAAAGACTTCGCGGTGCCGTTTTATGGCTTCAACCGGCCGGGGGCCAAGATCTCCCAGGGGTTGCTCGACTCGTTCGTCGCCCAGTCACTGCTCGCCAGCCTCCCCGCCGTTCACGACTGCATCAAGGCCTTCGCCGAGACCGACTTCACGGCGGATCTGAAGAAGTTCGACGTGCCGACGCTGGTCCTGCACGGCGACGACGACCAGGTCGTGCCGATCAAGATCAGCTCGCTCGTCTCCTGCAAGCTCGTCAAGGGGGCCGAGCTGAAGGTCTACCCGGGTCTGCCGCACGGGATGTGCTCGACGAACAAGGATCAGATCAATTCGGACCTCCTCGAGTTCATCAAGAGCAAGCCCTAGGTCTCCCCACGAAGCGCCGCCGCCGCCCGCGGGCGCCGATGGCGTCAGGCGGGCGGCCGCGCGTCTTCCGCGCGCGGCCGCCGCTCCGTCTCGGTCGCGCCGGCCTCTGCCGCCCAGTCGCGCGCGCGCGTGCCGGTGATGAGGCGCGCCTCGCGGCCATGGGTCAGGAAGCTCAAGATCCACTCGACGAACACCAAGACCCGGTTGCGAAATCCCACCAGGTACCAGAGGTGGACGACCAGCCAGGTCACCCAGGCGACGAATCCGCTCAGCTTGAACGGGCCGATATCGCACACGGCTTTCGACCGCCCGATGGTCGCCAGGTTCCCTTTGTCCCGGTAGGCGAACGGCCCGACGGACCGGCCCTCGAGGCGTGCACGCACGAGCCGCGCGGCGTGGCGGCCCATCTGCATGGCCACCGGCGCCACCCCCGGGTAGGGCGGGGCGCCGCGCACCCGGGCCATGTCGCCGATGGCGATCAGCTCCGGATGACCCGCCAGCGTCAGATCGGGCTCGACGAAGACGCGCCCCGCCTCGTCGGTCCCGCCGCCCGCCGCCCGCGCCAGCTCGCCGGCGATCGGCGCAGCCCGCACGCCGGCCGCCCAGATGATGGTCCGGGCCGGGATGCGCCGCTCCGCTGTTCCGGCTCGGACCACCACCCCCTCTCCGTCGAGATTGGTGACCGCGGTCCCGACCAGCGGCATCACGCCCAGCTGCTCGAGCGCCTGCGCGGCCTTCTGCGAGAGACGCGGCGGAAACGTGGCCAGGAGGCGCGGGCCGGCCTCGAGCAAGAGCACGGCCGCCTTCGCGGTCTCGGCCACCCGGAAGTCCCGCCGGGCATCGCGCGCGATCTCGGCGATCTGGCCGGCCATCTCCACGCCGGTCGGCCCGCCCCCCACCACCGCGAAGGTGAGCAGCGCCGCGCGCCGGGCGGGATCGGCTTCGACCTCGGCCGCCTCCAGCGCCAGCAGGATGCGCCCGCGGATGTCGAGCGCCCCCTCCAGCGACTTGAGCTCGGAGGCGGTCTTCTGCCATTCGGGATGGTTGAAGTAGTTGTACTGCGAGCCACCGCCGGCGATCAGCGTGTCGTACGGAAAGCGCTGGACGCCGGAGGGCGTCCGCACCTCGAGCGCGCGGCCCGGCAGATCGAAGCCGGTGACCTCGCCCAGGATGACCCGGACCCGGCCGTGGAAGATGGCCCGCAGCGGGTGGCAGATCTCCGCCGGGCTGAGCGCGCCGGTCGCCACCTGATAGGCGAGCGGCTGGAACAGGTGGAAGTTGCGCTTGTCGACCAGCGTGACCTCGACGGGCGCGCGCTGGAGGTGGCGCGCCGCCTGCAGGCCGCCGAACCCACCGCCGACGATCACCACCCGGTGCCGGCCGCTCGGCGGCGCCGGACCTTCCGAGATCGTCTGCTCCCCGTCCATTCTCTCACCAGCCGCGACCTCCACTTTGGGGCCGCCGCGCGGTCCGGCAAGCAGGAGGTGATCCCGTATCGGTCAGCGCAAAGGAGCCGAGCGCCGGCTCACCGGGGATCCGTTCCCGGGTGCGAGCCGAGCGGCGCCGGCAGATGTCGCAGCCAGGCGTCGATCGGTTGCCGCGCCCAAACCGGCAAGTGCGGAAAGGCGAGGTAGAACGCGCCGCCGACGGCCACCACGATCAGCGCCGCCCCGATCGTCATCCGCCGCAGCCAGCGCTTGAAGCGCACGACCGCCCCGGGGGTGGTCGTCGACTCACCGGCCAGCACGTCGAGCCGATCGGCCCTGGCCAGCTCGGCGGCCCGGGCGTCGGCGCGGGTGGGCGCGCTGCGCGCCGACGGCTGGGGCTGGGCGCGGGTGGCGCGCGTCTCGACGGCGGCCCCGGGATCTTCTTCGACGATCGTCGGCGCCACCTCCTCGACCGCTTGGACCTCTTGGAGCTCGAGATCCAGGCTCCCCAGCTCGACGGCGATGCTGGCGTCGGTCGCCGCGGCGGCGGCCGATAGGTTGTCGGCGGGTGGCCGATCGGCGTCGCGCTCGGCCAGCGTCTCGAGCCAGCGCTTGAGCGGCGCCGGCCCGCTCGGCTGCCCCAGCTTGACCAGGATGGCGTCGATCTTGTCGGCCATCTGCTCGGCGCTCTGCCAGCGCTTGGCGGGATCGGCGCGCAGGGCGCGGTTGATGAACCGCTCGACGTCCGGGTTCAGCTCCTTGATGACCGTCGACGGTTTTGCGGGCCGCGCGCGGCGCACCTGCATGATCACGTCGAGGTCGGTGGGCCCGTCGAACGGCTTCTTCCCCGTCGTCAGCAGGTAGAGCACGGTCCCGACGGCGAACAGATCGGAGCGCGCGTCGAGCGGCCCGGCCCGCGTCTGCTCGGGCGACATGTAGGCGAACTTCCCCTTGATGATGCCGGTGGCCGACTTCTCGCTCCGGTCGACCGCCTTGGCGATCCCGAAGTCGGCCAGCTTCACCTCGCCGTGCTGGCTGAGGAGGACGTTTTGGGGCGTCACGTCCCGGTGCACGATGCCGAGCGGCTTGCCGTTGCGCTCGCGCGTGTGGACGTAGGCCAGCCCCCGGCAGAGCGCGCCCACGATCGAGAGCGCGAGCGGGATCGGCAGCTTCAGCTTGGCTTTCTGGGCGCGCCGCCGGACCTGCTCGAGGCTCCAGCCGTCGACGAACTCCAGCACCAGGAAGTACTGCTGGCCCGACTTCCCCAGGTCCAGCACCTGGACCAGGTTGCTGTGGTTCAGGGTCGAGGCGATGTGCGCCTCGTCGACGAGCATGCGCACGAAGTGCGGGTCCTGGGCCAAGGAGGGCAGGATCCGCTTGAGCACCACCGGCTTCTGGAACCCTCGCTCGCCCTGCTGGAGGGCCAGGAAGATCTCGGCCATGCCGCCGTGAGCGATCTTGCTCACCACGTGGTAGCGCGCGCGCAGCATGGGCTCCGGAGGATACCAGGGGCCATGGCGATGCACATGTTGGCAAGGGGAGGCACGACCATGAGACCTTCGCACCTCGCGCTTCTTTCGCTGGTCGCGCTTGCGCCTGCCTGCTACGCGACCACCACCACGAGCACCACCTGGACCGACCCTGCCGTCGCGGGGTACGGACGAGCTGGGCGGGTCGAGTCGGTGCAGGAGATCGTCCAGCGCACCCAGGGCAACCCGGGAGCCGGCGCCGTCGCCGGCGCCCTGCTCGGTGGGCTGCTGTTCGGCGGGGGACGCGGTCCGGCCGCGGTCGCCGGCGTCGTGGGAGGCGCGGCGGTCGGTGCGGCGGCGAGTCAGGGCACGTCGGAGCAGCGCACCTACCAGATCGTCGTCCGCTTCGACGACGGGGCCTACGGCGAGTTCGTCTACGCGGGATACTCGCCGTTCGGGCCGGGCGAGCGCGTGGTCGTCACGCCCGGCGGGCTGGCGCGCGCCGGGTAGACGCGACCTTCGGCAGCCCGTCCCATAGCTCCCCGGCGACGTTCGGTGGTTGACGCCGCCGTCGTCCTCGACGACTCTCGGGGTTCACCGACGCACGGGGGGAGTTGATTGTCGGAGCTCAGGACGAGACGCCTCGATTCCGCCATTGGGACCACCGCCGCCAAGACGACGATCTTTCCGTTCCCGGCGCTCGACGGGAAGGGAGGCGGCATCACGCTGGCGGTCATCGAGGAGCTGCCGGTCTCGAACGGATCGGTCTTCTCTTCCGGCGCGAACGCGCTGTCCATGCACCTCGGGCGGCCTCTCCCGATCCGGCAGCGTCGCGAAGACCTCTCGCACGCCTGGACCTTCACGCGCGGCGATCTGAGTCTCATCCCCGCGGGGTGGGGGACCACCTGCTGGACCGAGAAAACGGCCGATTTCCTGCAAGTCGAGCTCCCGCCCGAGCTGGTGCGGCGGGCGGGGGGCGAGACCGCCGGCGAGACGGATCTCCCCTGCCTCTTCTCCTTCGACGATCCGGTCTGCCGCGAGCTGTTGCTGTCGATGCTGGCCGAGGTCCAGACCCATGGCCTGGCCACGCGGATGTACGTCGAATCGGCCGCCGTCGTTCTCGCGCAGCGGCTGTTGGCGCTGCGGGGGCGGCCCACGGCGCCGGCGCCGCGACCGGGGCTGTCGCCGGCCGTCCTCCGCCGCGCCACGGAGTTCCTGTACGCCGAGATGAACCGCAACCCCGGCCTCACCGAGCTCTCGGCGGCGGTCGGGATGAACGTCCACCACTTCTCGCGTCTGTTCAAGCGCTCGACGGGGCTCGCGCCCCATCAGTACCTGGGAAACATGCGCCTCGAGCGCGCCAAGCGGATGCTCGCCGATGGGGGCGCGCCGGTCATCGAGATCGCCTACGAGATCGGCTACGCGAACCCGAGCCAGTTCTCCGCGTTCTTCCGCAAGCGTACCGGCCTGTCGCCGACGGAGTTCCGCCGCGCCACGCGGACGGTCCGGCTGCCGGCGAGGTGAAGAGCCTCTTGGCAAACGTGGCGGGGAATCAGCGGGGTGCGGCTTTCTTCCGGCGACGGTTGGGAAACAATCGGACGATGCATACGTTCTGAGCCCTGAACCCCCCACCTCTGCCTAAGGACCGTCCAACATGCTGGAACCCAGATGTAGAGGTCGTGGCCTTGCTCTGGCCCTGGTCGCCGGCGTTGGCGTCGCGGCCTGCGGCAGCAGCGGCGCGAGCAAACCCGACGCGGGCGACGGCGGTCCCCCGCCCGGGACGCCGCAGAAGGTCGTCATCCTGCACACGAACGACATCCATTCGCATCTCATGGGCTTCGCGCCGGAGATCGACTACACGCCCGCCTCGCCGGGCGACGACGCCACCCGAGGCGGGATGGCGCGCCTGGCCACCGCGATCGGCACCGCCCGGACGGAGGCCACCGCCGCGGGGACGCCGGTGCTGTTGCTCGACGCCGGCGATTTCATGATGGGGACGCTGTTCGAGCTCATCGCCACCCAGGCCAGCTCCGAGCTGGCGATGATGCACGGGCTCGGGTACGACGCGACGACGATCGGCAACCACGAGCTCGACTGGACGCCGCACGGGCTGGCCGGGATCCTCCAGGCGGCGGTCACGAACGACGTCACCATCCCGGTCCTCTCGAGCAACATGAACTTCTCGGCCGGCGATCCCGGAGACGACGAGCTGGCCGCGCTCGCCGACGCCGGTGTCATCCAGCCGAAGCTCGTCAAGATGGTGGGCGGCCTGAAGGTCGGTCTCTTCGGCCTCATCGGCGCGAACGCCGTGCAGGTGACGCCCCAGGCGGCGCCGCTCACCTTCGACCCGATCGCGGTCGCCGCCGCGCGCATGGTGAAGGAGCTGCGTGAGACCGACCAGGTCGACCTGGTCGTCGCCCTGTCGCACTCCGGGATCGACCACAACGGCCAGGGCGAGGACGCGGTGCTCGCCGCCCAGGTGCCGGGGATCGACGTCATCATCAGCGGCCA
>Ga0134125_10004335_pt1 | contig 16251 bp, 13 predicted proteins | sample KB31751_FD_96464 | JGI IMG/M metagenome (GOLD analysis project Ga0134125, IMG submission 96464) | Terrestrial soil microbial communities with excess Nitrogen fertilizer from Kellogg Biological Station, Michigan, USA - KB3-175-1 | ecosystem: Environmental > Terrestrial > Soil > Unclassified ...
AGAAAGAATCAAATTACGGAAGTTGCTGGTCCAACTGGGCAATGCTCCAAAAGAATCGAAGCCGCAGGATCGCAATCGGCGCGGCCCTCGCACGATTTACAACACGCAGAGCTAGAGTTCGTCTCGCGGGCTTGGTTCGGCCCGGTTTCTGGCGCTAACAAAAATTTCACAAAAAGAATATTTTTCTGATGCCCCGGAGGCCACTCTGGAGTTCTTTCCACGTATGGTTGTCGCAACATAGACGAACGTCGCGACTAAAAAGAACGCAATTAGAGACCATGCGATCGAGGCATGCAACCGCATGATGCTTATCGCAATCACGCCGCAAAAAGCGACGATTATCCACGACGCCACTGCCACTCTTGCCGGCCGCCAACCTGCGGCGAGCAATGCGTCATAAAAGTGCTGGCGGTCGCCGAATGTAGGGGATGCGCGACGGGCAAGTCGCTTGATGATAACGCGTAGCGCGTCAAAAATCGGCAGGGCAGCGATAGCAAATGCCAAAATGAACGAATATCCGGAGCCGGTTGTATTTGCGAAGTCCAAGCTGACAAATGCAGCCAAGAAGCCCAACAGAGTCGAACCCGAGTCCCCTAGAAAAATTGACGCGGGATGCCAATTGAAAACCAGAAAGGCAAGGCATGCGACCGTAGTGCAGAGCGCCGTAGAGAATCCCAAGGGCGTTAGCGATGACGGTGGCATAGCCAGATACGAGAGAAAAATTACGCACGATACACCTGTGGCGAGTCCATCCGCCCCGTCGAGGAAGTTGAACGAATTCGCGAACAAAATTACGAAGAGGCAGAGCAGACCGATTTGCATTGGTGCATTTACCGAAAGTGGGATGTGCCAACTGCCTTGCCATAGAAAAACTGCGCATAGAACCTGCACGCCGAGCCTCGAAGCGGCCGACAAACCGCGCCAATCGTCAATGAGTCCAGCTGCCCAGATTATCAATATTGCGGCAAAGAATTGCCAATGCGCGGCGTAGTCGCGGGCGTCCGACGCGAGTAGGCCCGCAAGAAGACCAAAGAATATCGCGACGCCTCCTAGTCTCGGAATCGGCTGCGTGTGAATCTTTAGCGGGCCGGGCTTATCGAGAATGTGCCCGCGTTGGCAGAAGCGGCGAACTAGCGGCACGAGCGCCAGAGTGACAAAAAAGCTTATGAATGCCGCCACAGCTTCGCGCTTCATGTGGCAAAGATGCGATGCATTAGGCGTTTTACATGGCACAGGCGAATCCGCGCAGCTTTGCGAATGAGTCCGCGAATGCCCGAGTGGCAGAGCGCCGCTCGAGCATCTCGCAGGTAAAGGTTGATGAGGTTGGCGGACACGTCGCGGTAGAAGGCCGAGCGATAAGAGCCGTCGCCAATTTCTGCGGAAAGCGCACTAAACCGATCAACGATGGAGTCCGCCTTCGCTAGTGAAGGGACTTCGCCCAAGCCGCTATATAGAAGGAAAACCGGACGGACACTGATTTCAACCAGATGGCCTGTCGAGTCGAAGCCTGCAATCACGATGAGTCCTTCGCGTTCCGCTTCCGATGCGATGTATCCGGAGACGACACTGCCGAGCCCGTAGAAGCAGAAGGATTGTCTGCCGTCATTGTGTGTAAACCTTTCGGCGCCTGCAATTCGGTGCGAATGAGCGGCAGCAACGATGTCGAATCCGCCGGTCGCCAAGGCGCGACAAAGAGTGACGTCTTCTGGGGCGGGCCGATTCGTGCGGAGCGAGCCTGCATGGAGCAGAGCTATGGAAAACGTCACGCCGCTTTCTTTCATCAGCGCGAGCGCCTCATCGGCGCGACTGTTCGTCGCAGGCTCAACTCCGGCCATGGTTCTGGTTGCAAGCTCACGCGAAGCCTTTGCCGCAGCCCAGAACCCGACGCGAAGATCGCCCGGCCCTTGCCAAACAAAAATTTCCGGCGTATCTCGAACTACTCGCCCGGCTCCCAGCGGCACGAGCTGGCGAGCGAGGAGCGCTTTACGCGTTCGTTGAACGCCCGCAGGACCGAAATCGTACGCGTGATTGTTTGCGAGACTCACCCCTCGACATCGGATCGCGGCCAAATAATCGATAACTTCGCCATTGGCCCAAACAATTTGACCGATTCCATTCAACGGCCGCGCCTGTAAATCGTCTACATCGAGCGCGCATTCCAGATTTACGAATGTCGTATCCACGTCGGCGAAGTGCGGCAAGAGGGGCACTGCTAGTTCGCGCCAGGAAGTCGCTGCACCAATCGCCAAATTTCCTGCGGGCAGAAAGTCTCCTGCGATGGCAATCCGAGTCTTTATCTCTGGGTATTGTGCGGACTGCCAGACAGTCGCAACGGAGCTCGCTCCCAGATTGTGGGCTGCATTCACGTGAGCATTCCTGACGCGAGTTGCTGAAAAAGCCGTCGGCGAAGCGGATGTTCCCACACGGGAAGTGCCAGCAGCGCGGCAAATGCCAAAACTATGGAAGCCAGCACGCTCATGGGAATCTCGGCGCGCGAAGCCAACGAGTACAGTATGGGCACAATTGTGAGGACGCCGGCGATGCTTAGCATCAGGGTCGTCCGGCTCTCTGCGGGCAAAAGCATTCGGTAGCTCTCGTGAGTTCCCCGATGATGCGCTACGAGTACGATCAAATAGCCTGCGATTAACGATCCCGATGCAGTTGCAACTATGGCAGTGCCGCCGGCGAGTTCCCCGGCCAGGAATCCGACGCCCGCGTTCAAAACTGCTGTTACCGCGCACCCGATAGAGACCCAGCGCAACGCACCTGTCCCGAGATCGACCACGTACGCGGCATTGCACAACACGTTGACCAGCCATCCCACGGCGAGTATTGCGACGAAGCGAACGAAAATCGCTTCATAGTGCCCAATCCACACAACCGAAACAAGCGGACTCGCGACGACGAGAACGGCAAAGGAAGGCACAGCCAGGAATAGAAGAATGCGGTACGACGTGCGATAGATCCGTGGTATTGCCTCGCGGTCGCGTTGTTGCATATTCGAGATCGTAGGTACAAGCACCTGATTCGATTGGACAATCATTTCTCGCAGTGTGACAACGAGGCGGGATGCCATGTCATAAAAACCGGTCGAAGCGAGCCCCGCGAATTTCGTCAAAAGAGCCTTCGTCACTGGCTCCCGAAGCGATTGGCAGATTGTGATCCACTGAAAATGGACGCCATACGCAAGCATCTCCTTGAACCGCGCTCGACTCCACTGGCGTGGGACAATTGGCAAGCCTGGAACTTGTCGCCGCAGAAGCAACCATGCAGCTGCCAGCCCGAATGCGCTCTGTGCGGCTTGTGCGCCGGCCAGGCCCAGCAAGCCATCGCGTGAAACGAACAGAAACGCCAGTCCCAAGTAAGACAATGAGCCCGCGAATTCGACGTAATTGCACAGAGTAATAAGTTCGTGGCCCGCCAGGCCGGCCTGCACAATGGTTCCGAGCACATTGAACCATAGCGAAATGAGTGCGAAGGGAAGAATGGCCAGGGCTTCAGGCAGGCGCGCCGCCGGCAACAGAAACGCAAGCGCCCAGCGCGCGGCTGGGAAAAGACCGATCGAAATTACCGCAAGGATCACCCCAGCCGTGATGAGCGCTGTTTGGACCAGGAGAGATATATCCGCTGCACTCTCACGGCCGGCATACTTCGCAACGAATTTCACGATGCTCATCGAGAGGCCCTGATTCGCAAGCGTGACGAGAGATGTTGTGGCGAGTAGAAGCGACCAGACGCCGAGCCGCTCTACTCCTACAGCGCGAATCAGAAAACGATACAGGAAAAAAAGCACCACTGCGTTGCCGATGATCTGCGCCACCGTGCTGAGCGCATTCAGCATGATTTGCCGCTGCTTCACGTGCGCGCACCATGGGATTGAACGGCGCTCGTCCGCCGTGAAGTAGGTCGGTCAGGTGCCCACTGGCCGAAGGAGCGTCCGAGAATACAACTTAATGTGCCCATCAAGGCCGCAGCGTTGACGATGCAAAAGGATGTTGGGATTGCGACAATCGCCGTGCGTACGGCGCCGCGAAGATAGAGGCCGCAGCACGCAAGCGCATAAAATGCAACCTGCAATCCCCAAAACAGCCGCGACAACGGGCTCGAGAGCAGCAGAGTATTCGCTGAAAACAGCGCGATCAAAAAATACGGTATGAGCCAACGTAAGAGCTTGTGCGACCAGAGGGCCAGAGCCAAAGCGCGGTGTCGGAATGGGTTGAGCATTTCCCGGTACACCAGCAGAGCGCGAAAATCTTTGGCGATAATTCGCATCTTCATGCGAAACATGGAGTCCGCCTGATTCTGCGTCAGTTGCGTGACGGCAACCGCCCGGTCGTCGAGGACGCTTCGAAAGCCTTTAATCGCGACGCGCAGTGGAAGCGCAAAATCGTCGCCCATAGAAGTGTCCAGCGGTTGCCACAGATCGCGACGCATCGCAAAGAGCGAACCCGACGCGAGTGCGAGTAAGCCGCGCGCGCTTTCCTCGCGGCGAAGCCACGTCTCATATCGCAAGTAAATCCCTTCATTGCGCGTGACGCCTGTTTCCCGGGGATTTGCGAAACTCGGCCGTCCGGTGACAAGACCAATAGCAGGATCGGCAAAATTATTGATCAGCAGTCGAAGCGTTTGTGATCCGAACGTGCAATCTGCATCCGTGAAGACGAGAATTGCACCGCTCGCAAGAGAGACAAGACCATTCTGTATCGCGCTCTTACCATGTTGCTGGGGAAAGGAAATGAGGCCGACTCCGTCGCCGGCATAGCCTCGGACAATTTCCTCTGTACGGTCCGAAGAGCCGTCACTTCCGATCAGAATATCCATGCGTTCGCGCGGATAGTCCGAAGCGAGCAGGTTTTCGATTTTTGCCGCAATGGACGCTTCTTCGTTATGCGCGGGAACGATGATGGTGATAAAAGGCAGCTTCGTGAGACCGCACTTCCAGTCGTATCGCGCGCCGAACGCGCCTGCGCGAAGAAGCAGCGGATATCCTGCGTAGACGTACGCTATGATAACGAGGCATATAAAAAAGACAGCTATCATGCCCTATCTCGCTTCACGCGGTTGTTACCTCGGCCGCGCGCTCTTGCTGCGGCTTTTCTGCGTGCAGATCGGTGTACCGAATCAGCTGAATCCGATTTCTCTGAGCGGCTTTTCTGATTTCCGTATTTGTCAGCGCCGTTAGCTCTTCCTCGCGCTGCGCGGCGATTCGGTCCGATTCCGAAAAGCCCGCGCTAAATAATCCGGGATGGCACGTCAGCTCGAAATCCGCTGCCGGAAGATTGTCGAACGCGGTGCGCCAGCATCGGACTATGCCGCTTAGATCTCGACGGTCCGCTGCGCGGAACGAAATACGGCTGTGCGGCATCGCGAAACCGCGAAGTGCTGTGAATTGCACAATCCCGCGATAAGCCTGAACGGCCAGCCGTCGCGCGAGCGGACCCTCGTGCGGACCACCCGCAGGCCCCTTCGCCGGCCAAACGCTACAACGAGGCGCGCGAACACAGTGGATGCCTTCCGCTCTCACCGCCCGCACAAACGCCGTCAGCGCGGCAGGATAAAGATGCACATGCTGATGGGAATCGGCGTGAGTCGGCACCACCCCATGAACCTTGAGCCAACGAATCTGCGCGCGAAATTCTGCCTCGATCTCCGCACTGCGCGCGCCGAAAGTCCACAATCTGCGCGCTACAACGGCGAGCGAATAGAAGTCGCCATTGGCGTCAACAAGCGAAGGAACGTCGCGCACAGGTAGCACGGGTCGGCCCGCGGTCAAATTCAGATGAACACCGACGCCGAGCCCAGGCATCTGCCGCAAGAGCTCAATCGCGTATTCAGATGCCGCCTGATTTGCCATGATCGACGCGCTGGTGAGAATTCCACATCTGTACGCCGTCAGAATTGCGTCGGAAATTCCGCGGCTCAATCCGAAATCGTCCGCATTCACAATCACGCGTCGGCGGTTCATCGCGGCACCTGATTCACGATGAGCGGGATTTTTCCGCCCTGGCGTGATATCGGCGCATCAGAGAGTTCAGCCGTGACGTTCGCCGAATTGCCCAGCAATTGCTGCAGTCGCGCCCGCACCTTCATCACTTCTTCTGAAGCGAGTCCGCCAGACGCCACGCCTCTTACCACCACGCGATCCAGCCGTTCGTGAACAAATTGGCAGAAGCGCAAAGCGGTCGTCTGTTTCAGCAGTTGATTGAGCGCGCGCGGCGAGAAAAGCCGGCCGTCCGGGGCGCGAAGCACATCGCTTTCACGCGTAATCGTTGGGATCACCCTCGGAAATGCACGTCCACACGCGCAAGGCGCGCCTGTTCGCCACTTTCCCCGGTCACCCACGCGATAGCGAATCAGCGGCATCGCCGCGTTGAGGAAGCCAGTCCAGACGAAATGCCCCTCTTCGTCGGATTCGACGGGCTCCCCATGATCGTTCACTATTTCGAGAAAGCCATACTCAGGTGCAAGATGCATTTCTCCCGCTTCGCATTCCTGTCCCAAGCCGCAAAGTTCGGTCATGCCGTAGCTGTCAAATATCCGCGCGCGAAAGGCCTTTTCAATCCGCTCTCGTACATCTGGATATAACGGCTCCCCGCTGGTAAAAATCGCGCGCATAGGAATTGTTCTGCCGCGGCGCTCAGCAAAATCCGCCAGGATCGCGAGCACGGAAGGGAAACCCTCCAGCACCTTGCCTGCATGACGCGACAGGCAATCGAGATAATCGGAGGCGGTCCTCGTCGAGAGATGAAAGATGCTGAGCAAGAGCTGCCGCTCCGCCATGTTATATGTCCAGTAAGGCGGCCTGTTGCGGTTTGCAGGTACCACGCGTGCGCCGAAGAGCGTCAGGCGCGGAGTTCGCGGCAGTACGCGCGCCCATGCCCACTGTCGCAGCAGAAAAGCCCAATTTTCAGCGAGCGCCCGCTCACTGTACGCCACAGTCAGGTTTGCGCCGGTTGTGCCTGTGGTACCGGCGTGCATTCGTTCGCGCGCGGGAACGGAATCCGAAAAAAACTGGGTCGGATCGCGGCGAACCACCTCTCGCGAAAGAATCGGCAAGCGGCGCAAATCGTCGGACGAACGCAGACTGATTCGCGGATAATTTCGGTAATGCGCCGTCGTCCCGCGCGCATGATCGAGTGTTTCTTGCAGCCGTGCCAATTGAAGCCGGTGAATTTCCGCGGCGCTCCAGCGTTCCTGCTTGCGAAGCCGCTGCAGCGCGTTCAGGGCAGCGCCCGAATAACGGATTTTTGCCAGCAGCAGGCCGCGTGCGCTCGTCAGCAGATGGCGAGCCGCTGAAGGAACGCGGTCGTACACGCCATGCAAGCGATGGAGATTGTTGCGAACGATCGGCTCAAGCATGTTCCTGTTCCGTCATTGCGGTAGCGTGCCCCTCACACAAGATCGAGCGACACAGCGAAATTAGCTTCCGCACTTCGCCTCGATTGTTCAGGCGCTTCTCGATAATTTCACGGCCGCGCTTTCCCATCGCTGCAGCTTCTTCCGGATGGTCGAGCAGATACCCGATCGCACGCGCGAGCGCATGTGCATCTCCTGCAGGGAAGCAGAGTCCTGCGCCCGAACCGTGCATGAATGGATGCGAAGGGGGAAGATCGCTGGCGATTACCGGCAGTCCGCACGCCCAATACTCGAATATCTTCACTGGAATATTGATCCGGAATTTCGCAATGTCCATGAGTGGGCTAATGCCGATCCGCGCCCCGCCAAGCGCGGCCGCCATGTCTTCATGCCGAATGCGTCCCCGTATTTCCACGTGCTCTGCAAGGCCGCGCTTTGCAATCTGGTTGCGCAACTGGCGCTCGCCTTCGGCGTCATCGCAATACCCGATGAGCAGGAGCCGGACGCCCCTTCCCGCAATGGCAAGTTTTTGCAAAGCATCCAGCAGCAGAAAAGTGCCCGCGCGCTCAGAGAGCCCGCCGCGATAAACGAGATCGAAACGCTTGTTTTGCTCTTGCCGCCGCGCAAAGAAAAAGAACTCGAGATTCGGAAAATTGTAGAAGACACGCTTATGACTCTCCCCGACGCCTGCCAAGCGGCGCATCGTAAAGGGATCGGCCGTCATGATGGCGTCGAAGCAAAGCGCGCCGAGCCACTCCGCGCCCGCGATCATCTTTGAGAGGAGCGTTCGCAACGCCCGCGGTAGAGCCGATTTGTGTGCCGCCATGGAAGGGAAGTCCTCATACGCGTCGTAAATCACGCGTTTCCGCAACACGAGTTTGAGCGCCATGCTCAACGGCAGTAGCTGAGGGTCCTGGAAGTGATATATGTCCGCGTGCTGCCGAAGAAGCGTCTGCAACAGCCGAATTTGCCCGAACGCGCGTCCCGTAAATGAAGCAGGCCTACCTAACCGTACGAATCGGATGCCCGGCACATCTCGCACTTCGGAAGCAGGCGAGACATAGCTAACGTCGAAGCCGGCTTCAGACAACGGCATGCACTGACGATGAAAAGATCGACTCTTTAACGACGTATGCGCGGTAGTGAAATGGCAAAAATTACGTCGATCAGCACCATCAGAGCGCCTGCCGACTCGCGAATGCACGTCTGCAACTTGTCTTCGTTCAGCAACAGCCGGTGCAATCTGTAGTGCAGGCGACGTCATATTTCACGCGTCTCCACTCAGAGCGGGATGTGACGAAGCCGTCGCGTGTGCGTGACATGTCAAATTAGTGCGCGCGTAGGTTCCCACCACGAACACAATGCTTGCGAAGAGCCAAGTGGTACGATCCGAATTGATGTCGCCCGTGTTGAGCCCGTTTACGATTCCGAGCAGCAGCCATGCTGCTGCTAATTGCGTCAGCGTACCGCAGGCAGGCACGCTGACGCGCAATTGACGCCACGATTCGCGGGCCGCCGCCCCCAAAAAGGCCACGACGATAAGGAATGCTGGAATCCCCAGCTCACATGCGATTTCCAAAAAGATGTTGTGCGGCCACTTATAGACGTTCGGGTTCGGAGAAGAATATTGGAAGCCGTCGATTCCGGCGCCGATCAGTGGATGCCGCTGCAAAAGCTGCCACCCGTATGCGAGCAGGTCACTTCGGAAATCCAACAGGGCATTGACGCTTCCGCTCTTTACGAGCGTCGCCAAATAATCGAATGACGCGGCAGGGATACCGAGGAAGGGAATCGCCAATAACCCTCCAGCAGCGATCACAGCGAAATCCGTAATTCTCTCCCGGCAGAAATAGAGGCTCAACAGAATCGCAAGTACGCATGCAATCGCCGACCCGCGCGAGCCGGACCCGATCAGCGCGATTGCCGGTACGGAGAACAATGCATAGAAGAGTAGCCGAAGCGGCCACCGATCCCGCGGAATCGCTGCGAACCACAACAACATCACGAGGGCGCATGCCACGTGGCCCAGCCCAATCGTATTGTCACTGGGCGAAACGAGCCGATCGTCACTGCCTAGTCCGAGCAGCGCATAGCCGCATATCGCAAACGCCGCTACGCCAAAAGCGGCAAGGAATCGATTCATTGCCTTCGGTGTGCCTAATACAAAAAACGGCGCGACGATCACGATCGTCGTCACGGTGAGAAATCGTCCAAGTTTCTCCAGACCCGCGTTGAAATTTGGCGTGTACGCAAGGCTTGCCGCCATCCACAAGATCAATGCAGCAAGCAGAAAATAAGCGGGCGATATTCTCGCGATACGCCGCCCTCGCAGCACGTTCAGTGCAATACCCACTACCAGTACCGCGCCGACAGCGATTGTCCAGTCGAACGGCAGCAGCGCCGCCACACGGTCGCCGCCCTTTACGTCACCCACAATCACGTAAAGCGCTAGCGCAAACTCGGGGAAGAGCAGTAGCGCCACCGTGAGCGCTGAGCCCGCCACATACAGCAAGATGCGCGGGTTCATCGCCGCAAATGCGAAGAGCGATCCGATTGCAGCCGCGCAACCCAGAATTGCAGCCGATGGAAGAGACATGCGCGATTCCGAGCGCCACGTATCGAATTTGGCGATTGTGCTCATTAACGAATCACCGCGCAAGAAATAGGACGTCCTCTACCTGCTTGATTTGCCGCAGATTCACGGAAGTCCTTCCATCGACAAGGTCACGAGCCGAGTACCCAAACTGCCCCATATAGTTCTCGAGGTCGGACAGGCTTTTTCCGAGTAACGAATACGCTCGCGGCGCAATCTCGCAAATGATGGGTGGCCGCTCGCGTCTCGTGGAAAAATATCGCTCAAGCCCTTTCACGACGGGCAATTCGAAGCCTTCCGCATCGATTTTGATCAACGAAATGCGAGTCATTTTCTTTTCGGCAATGTAATCGTCGAGCCTCACGACTGGCACATCTAGCGTCGAAACAATCTCGGCTCGCCGCTGATATGCAGGAACCATCGTGTTTTGACCCGGTTCGCGCGTCACGTATATCGTGCATGTCCCTGCGCACTCGCCGGCGGCGCAGCCACTAGGAAAAATCGAATGGCGTGGATTCAGCTCGGCGAGCCGCTGTAGCCGTCGGCAATACGCAGGCACGGGCTCAAAGGAATGAACTTCGCCGCCGGTTCCAACAAGGCCGGCAGCAATAGCGGAGAGATAGCCGATGTTTGCGCCCACATCAATGAAGATGCCCCCTGGTGCCAGGTACTTACGCATTGCTTCGATAACAAGAGGCGCGTACGAGCCAAAATACATCGGCGCCGTGCCGCGATAGTCCGCGAGATCGTATTCGAAAAGAACGCCACTCATGCGTTTGCATGCGGGAAGCGGAGGCATTCGACGGGCGCTCTTCACTTTTCCCAGCATCACGCGGCAAAAAAGGCCCGGGTTCCTGGCCAGAAGAGTGGCCGCTCGTGATGCGGTGGCTTGCAAATACATTCGTCTTCCTTTTTATGCTCCGGCCGCTTGTGCGACATGTTCCGGTCGGGTTTCGACGAACGTCGGATGAGCGAAGAGACGCTGCAAAGGGCTCATGTTGTCCCACACATGCAGCGGCATGCGATTTTCGCGTTGATCTCTGACGACGCCCGATTTATGTCCGTGCAAATCGAGCCGTATTGCAGTACGCGCGCGATTGGCGGGATCGCCCGGACGGCTCCACGCGGGTCCCTTGTGGATGCCATTGCCGTGGATTGCGGCGATGCTGCCGCGGCCCGTTCGCAGCACGGACCATGTGTGCCGCGGATACGCTCGCTCGACTTCCACATCGCTCAACCGGCCATCGTTCCCGGCGACTCCCAAATCGCGCGAAAGACGTGGGCGGCAGGAACGCACGTCGTAATGATTCGAGCCGGGAACGTAAACCAGCGGTCCACACTGATCGTCGATATCCACGAGGTAAATAAAAATCTGCATCGAATCTGACTCGTCGTTATCCTTGTGGAAATTGCTGGAATGTAGCGGTCTGTTGTGCGGAAAGTCGCGCACCACCATCACGCGATAGAGCGGCGGCACGCAGCCCAGAAAATTCGCCGCGATCTTCAGAATGCTCTCGGAAAACGCCACTTCTGCCAGTTCCGGAATCAGCACAAGCGGATCGCGAAGCGCGATCATTTTTTCGCTGGCCGCCAACTCTTCGTATGAGAGCCCGGCGAGGCTTGCGCGCTCTCCATTTTGCACGGTGTAGGCGCGGCGAAAATCGATCTGTAGCGAGCGAAACGCGGCATCCGCCCGTGAAAAGAGAGTGTTTGTCGTCTCACCCGTGAAGAAAGAAGGAGCAAGCGAGTAACCCGCCGTACGGAGCGAGTGAACCTGGTCCGCCTCGAATGCATTCATCTCAAAAAGTGCACGGTTTTTTCGAAAAAGTGCGCGGGCGCCCGACCCGGCGACGCGTCGCGAATAAAGGATTCGCGCTTTGCAAATCGCACTGTAAAGGTGCGGTTGTGTGCGCACAGTTCGCACAATCAGCGGGCTGCGGACGGCTGTGGTTGCGGACGCTGTCGCCATGAAAACCTACGCCCTTCCTGTCGCCGCATCTGCTTTCGATATGGAAATCGGCGAAAGAACGATGAACGACACAAACAAGCGATTTCCCAAACCTGCCCGATACAGCGATTTCATCGTGGTAAGCGCTCCCGGCAGGCGGATCGCCGTTTGCTTTGCGAAATTGACCAGATGGCGCCGTCCCATCTGTTGCCATCGTGATTTCAGAAAAAGTTCGTCCTCATAGGGGATCCGCACGTGCCTGCGTAACTCGAAACCGTATTTGCGGCAGAGAAACGCAATCGTGTTTAGCCCGAGAAAATGCAGATCGTCGGGAATGCCCCAATGAAGCTGGTTCCAGCGGCTCACGCCTGTGCTCATTTCGCTGGTTCGTAGAATTACCTTTCCTTCGGGCGCGAGCGTCGCGCGAAGCGCGGCAAACAATCCATCAAGCGAAGGAATATGCGAAAAGACGTTGATCATCGAGATGACATCGAAGCAATCCGAACCGTGGAATTCTTCAAACGGAAGTTCCAATATTTCGCAATTCGCAACTCTTCGGGCGAATTGCGCGGCTTGTGCGTTCAGCTCGATGCCCATCCGCTTCATTTCCGTTCGAGTTGAAAGCAATTCCAGCAGCCGGCCGGTCCCGCAACCGACATCAAGGAATGAATGCGCGTCGCGACACTCTTTCTCAATCAAACGGAAATGGCGCTCGTAATAGAGCCGCTCCCCGTCGTAGCGCCGCTCGCAATCGAGAAGATCGATGCCGTCGATCGCTCCAGCAGTCACCTCGGAATGGCGTTTCGTGCTCAAAGGATACGGATGGATAAAAAACAGGCCACAATAGCCACAGACGCGCAATTCGCAGCCATTGTCCTCAAACGCTTCTTTGTTTTCCCGGCTGCCACAGAGCGGACATAGTGGAACAATCGCCGTACGGGCGGCTCCAGGTCGGATTGCCGGCGAATCGTAGGGTATGGTTTCAAGGCTCAATGGCATCAGGCGGCTCCGCGCGCACCAATGAGTTGCCGTTGGCGCGCGCTGGCGGGCATTCTGGAGAGGACTTCCCGTACCGCAGTACAAACTTCCTCCACCTGTTCTTCCGTCATGGAAGGGAAGAACGGCAGAGCCAGACATCGTTCGGATGCCGACTCGGCCACCGATAGCGGCCGCTTGGGAAGTAATCGCATCTTTTCGAGATACGGCTGAAGGTGGACGCACGGGAAATATGTCTGGCAAGCAATATCCCGCTCTTTCAGCCCCGCGATCAACCGATCGCGCAACGTGGGCCCGGCCGGTCCCTTCATCTGAATGACGTAAGCAAACCAGCTCCGAATGGTGTCCGTGGGGTCCCAAGGCAGCCCAATCTGCGGAACATCCGCCAGCGATTCGGCGTAGTACTCGGCAACTGAAGCGCGAGCCGCCAGTAAATCGTCGATGCGTTCCAGTTGGGCCACACCTAATGCGCAGTGCAATTCGCTGAGTCGGTAATTGAACCCAACGAGTGAGTGCCGGAGCCAGGTTTCCGAACCCTCGCGTCCTTGGTTGCGAGCCGCCCGGCAATACTCGGCAATCGCCGCGTCGTCGGTGACAATCATGCCGCCCTCGCCCGTTGTCATCTGCTTGTTCGGATAAAATCCGAACGCGGCTGCGTGGCTGAATGCGCCGGCTCGGGTTCCGCGAATTTCCGCTCCGAGCGCCTCACAGGCATCTTCAATTACGTACAATCCCCATTCTTTTGCGATCCCCAGAATAGCCCGCATGTCGCAGGGGAGGCCGAAGACGTGCACGGGCAAAATGGCCTTGAGCGTGCGTCCGTTGAGGCGGTTGACCAGCCGCCGCCGCACCTTATCGATCATGTAATCGCGTTCAATCGCGTGTTGAATTGCCAGGGGATCGATGTTCAGAGTGGCAGGATCGATATCGACAAATGACGGCATGGCTCCTTCGTAAAGGAGGCAGTTCGCGGAAGCAACAAACGTGAACGGCGTCGTCAGAACCTCGTCTTTTGGCCCGATTCCTAGCGCCCGAACGCACAGATGCAGTGCTGACGTTCCGCTATTCACCGCTATGGCAAACTTGCGCCCTACATAATCGGCGAACCGCTTCTCGAATTCCTCCACAAACGGCCCGATACTTAGTCGCCCCGAGCGCAAAACGTGATTTACCAGTTCTACTTCGCGCTCGCTGATGTGCGGTAGAGAAAGTGGAATGCTCATGCCGCGCCCGCCGATCTCGCCAGGGCGTGTTCGCGCATCGGCGGCAAGCCTTGTTCGAAAGATGCCCGGCTCCAGCGGAAGTCTGGGAAAAGCGAATACAGATAGTCGAGCACGTCCGTCTCAGCCCCGCGCGCCAGTAAATCTTCCATCCGCGCAATATTTTTGCCGATGCCATCCGCAAGCGGGTGCTTTTCTCGGATCACCAACACATGATCCGTACCCGAAATAACGGGATGTTCGCGGTCGTCCCATAACTCTTCATTGATTTTTTCCCCCGGCTGAAGGCCCGTAAATACGATCTCCAGATCGTGTCCGGGCCGCAGGCCCGAGCACAGCATCATCGTCTTCGCAAGCTCACAGATATTCACCGGTTCCCCCATGTCCAAGATGAATGTCTCACCGCCCGCCCCGATAGCGGCCGCCCGCAGGATCAGATGTACGGCTTCCGGAACGGACATAAAAAACCGTGTTGCTCGCGGATCGGTCACGCGAATCGCTTCTCGCCGTTCGATCCGTTCCCAAAAAAGGCGCAGCACGCTCCCGCTGCTTCCTGCCACGTTTCCGAACCGCACACTCGAAAAGCGCGTTAGTCCACGCCCCGAAAGTTCCTGGATGCACAGCTCGGTAATCTTTTTGGAGAGTCCCATCCAATTGCGCGGATTCACGGCCTTGTCTGTCGAAATATTCACAAACCGGCTTGCGCCGAATTCCAGCGCCGCTTCAGCCACATTGCGCGTTCCGACCGCATTGTTCCGGATCGCTTCGCACGGATAGAGATCCATCATCGCGACGTGTTTGTGAGCCGCTGCGTGAAATACAAGTAAAGGGCGTTCGGAGTGAAACAGTCGTCTGAGGCGTTCCCGATCCAGCAGATCGGCCAATAGCGGCTTAACGTTTGCCGCTCCGAGCCTCTCCGACGCTTCCAGATTGGCGTAAAAGAGGCCGTTCTCCGATTTATCGAGTAGCAGAAGTTTCCGTGGCCCGGCGCTGGCAATCTGCCTGGAAAGCTCGGAACCGATGCTCCCTCCGGCGCCCGTCACGAGCACGACTTGATCTTTTACGAGCTCGCGTGTCTCCTCTGGATCGACATGAATGAGCTCACGATCCAGCAGGTCTTCAATGCTCGGCGGTGCGACGGTATTCAGGCGCCACGTTTCGCGTTTTGAGTCACTGCGCCAAAAGGTTTCCCGAATGGCAGAACCGGCAGAGAGGCATTGCATTTTTAGACCCCATTTGTTGCGTTTTGTAATTGGCAGTCAACGTGAGCGACTGTCGATCCCTCCGCGCAGCCACTACCATCGCCATTCGCTCACGTCGTCTCTGCGGCTTCGCCTGCATGCAGGCGAAGCCCCGATCGTGCCACTCGGTGTCGTTACACGGGGATGTACAAACCCCTTGTGCTCAGGCGCGCAGTCTTAAATCCTGCGATACAGCCTTTCCGGAATGGGATAAGTGCGCTTATTCAGCACCACGCCGAGCACAGAAATCTTTGCCGCATCAAAACTTTGCTTCACCGCCCTCGCAGCTTCACGGCGTGTGGAGTGCGATCCCACCACCAGAATCGCACCGTCGGCCACTTGCGCGAGCAACATGCCATCCGAAGATTCCGCCATCGGCGGCGTGTCGATGAGCAGGTAATCGAATTGCGTCCGCAATTCGGAAAATCGTGCGCGAAGCCGCGCCGGGTTCAACGCGCCGTTCTGCGCATTGCCTGGATCACCCGCCGTGAGTACCCAGAGATTTTGCTTACCCGCCTGCCGCGTGAAATTTGCGATCGGCCGCTGCTCTTTCATGGCGTCGACGAGTCCGCCACCTGCGCTCATCGAGAAGTATTTGTGGAGCGACGGTCCGCGCAGGTTCGCGTCGACTATGCAAACCGTTCCGGGCACCTGGGCAGCCAGCGATTCTCCTGCATGCGCGCAGAGCCAGCTGCAACCTACCCCTTGTTCCACTCCGCAAATCGCCACGGCGCCGGGAGTCTTCGCAGGACCCGGCAGCACAAAGACGCGCTGGACCAGCTTTACAAGCTCGTCTTGCACTCCGTAATGCGCGTTCGCCGCGCTGGGTTCGGCCAAGCCACCGGACGCGGTTTCGAACGTGCTCCGCTCGGCCTGCGTCGCCTTCAAGACATCAAA
>Ga0134125_10004336_pt1 | contig 16243 bp, 11 predicted proteins | sample KB31751_FD_96464 | JGI IMG/M metagenome (GOLD analysis project Ga0134125, IMG submission 96464) | Terrestrial soil microbial communities with excess Nitrogen fertilizer from Kellogg Biological Station, Michigan, USA - KB3-175-1 | ecosystem: Environmental > Terrestrial > Soil > Unclassified ...
GCCAGCGCGTCGCGCACATCGGCGCCGCGGAACGGCAGGAGATTGTGGAAATTATGGGTGCAGTTTTCCGCGAGATTGAGCAGCTTGTAGCGGGCCAGGTAGAAATGCATTTCCGCCGGCGCCTCGCTGTTCGGCGCCATCTGGAATTCAAACTCGACTCCGTCGATCACGCGCTTGTCGCCGGTCGCCAGGATCAGATCGGTCGGGCGCAGCAGCGCCACGGCGCCCGCCGCCATGGATTTGCCGAGGCCGCAATCGACGTGCCCACGCGGCCCCTTCGCCAGAAACGGTCCGAATTGATACTGCGCGCGGCGGAGCATCGCGGGACCTGCGATGATGTTCTCGGAGACCGCGTGCTCCATGAACTGGTTCGGCGCAATGATCGGGACCTTGCTGCTCGCAAGCACATCCTCGTCCAGCACACCGCGCGCACCACCCCAATGATCAGTATGGGTATGGCTGAAGATGACGGCGGCGACCGGCCGCAAGCCTCGATGCTTGAAATAAAGCTCCATCGCGGCGCGAGCGCCCTCGATCGAAGTCAGCGTGTCCACCACAATGGGTGACCTTGGCGTTTTCGATCGTGCCGAGAAAGCCGCGCGAGGCATCATCGAAATCGGCCGTGTCCTCGAACGGCAGCGCCTTCAGCATCGCCTGGTGCTGCGCAACGACCGCGCTTGAGGCTTCCTTGGGAGTCTCGTTGGATAGTAGGCCGGCGGGTGACTGGCTCATGGATCCTCCCTGCACAAACGGATACGAGGTTTCTTCCCTACAACATCAGAATGTCGACGATGGCCTGGCCAGTAGCGGAAGTGCCAAGACCGCCACCAACGTCGCGCGTCACACGACCTTCGCGCATGGCAGCCGCAACCGCATTCTCGATCGCGCGCGACTCCCCGACAGCTCCGCGGTGAGATCGGAAAGAATGTCCCCGAACATGTTGGCGGTGACGATCACATCGAAGCGTTCGGGCTGCCGCACCACATGGGCCATCATGGCGTCGACCAGCACGTCATCGACGGAAAGCCCCGGATAGTTCCGTGCCACCTCGCGGCAGACATCCAGAAACAACCCGTCGCCGATCTTCAGTACATTGGCCTTGTGAAGACGGTCAGATGCTTGGCCCGCTTCATAGCCAACCTGCAGGCCGCATGCGCGATGCGCTCGCAGCAAGTCCGCGTGATCCGCCGCAGCGAGACCACCACGTCCGGCGTCACCAGGAGTTCCGCATTGCCTTGCTCCATGTTGCGGTCGGCATAGAAACCTTCGGTGTTCTCGCGCACCACCACCAGGTCGAATGTGCCGAACCGCGTCGGCCGCCCGGAATAGGTGCGGGCCGGGCGCACATTGGCGAACAGATCGAGGTTTTTACGAAAATATCGCGAGGGATTGATCTCGCCGCGCGCTTCGTCCTTGAAGTCGAACGTCGACGTGGGCCCCAGGATCAGGCCATCGGAGGCGCGCACGGTCTTAAGCAATTCGGGACGGACAGTGGTGCCGAACTGCTCCAGGCTCGCATGCCCCACCGCGTGTTCCTCGAGGGCAATGCCGAGTTGAAAGCGTTCGGAGGCCGCTCGCAGCACGGCGGACGCTGCGGCCGTGATCTCCGGCCCGATTCCGTCACCGGGCAAAACGACAATGCGCATGGTAATTCCCTGAGATCTGCGAGCGGCTGATCGTACGATGAAGGTGCGGGCTCGCGATAGGCCCAGCGGCTCGCGGCGGCGGCATGAACGTCGTTTCCGTGACGATCGTATGACGTTCCGAAGCGCCCCCGCTCAAGCACCTGAGCCGGTGTTCTGCTGGTCGACGTCATCGACGGCTTGCGCCCCCTTGGAGGTGGCAGCCGGTCAGTTCCGCATTCAAGGACTTAGCACCAGGCCAATGGGGCCTAGTCTGAACTCCTGTGATGATCGGCCGATCATTTCATGTGGAGCACGGTCGGCAGCCACAGGGTCAGTTCGGGCCAGTAGGTCACGATCATCAGGAATCCCAGCATCGTGAGAAGCCACGGCATCACCGATGCGGCCAAATCGGTAATGCGCATCCCGGCAATCATTGATGCAACGTAGAGATTGAGACCGACCGGTGGATGGCAGAGGCCGACTTCCATGTTGACGTCGATCACGATGCCGAAATGGACGGGATCGATGTGGAGCCGCCTGGCCGCGGGGACCAGGATCGGAGCCATGATCAGGATGATCGAGTTGGGCTCCATGAAATTTCCTGCCACCAACAGCAGGATGTTTACCAACAGAAGGAAACCGACCCAGCCGAGATTCTGCGCTATGATCCAATTCGCCAGAGCCGCGGGGATGTTCTCATTGCTCAGCACGAAGGAGAACAACACGGCGTTGGTGACGATATAGAGGAGCATGGCGCTCGTATTCGCCGCGCGCAACAGCACGCGGGGCACATCCTTGAACGTCAACGCCTTGTACACGAACACGGAAATGAAGAACGAGTACACCGCCGCCATCGCGGCAGCCTCGGTCGCCGTGAACACGCCGCTATAGATGCCGCCGATGATGATGACGATCAGCATCAATCCCCAGATGCTTTCCCGGAAAGCATGCCAGGTCTCCGCCCAACTGGCTTTCTTCAGGCGTGGATAGTCTCGCCGCTTAGCGAGATACCAGGTCACGGTGCACAGCATCGCGGTCAACAACATACCGGGCAACAGGCCAGCCACGAACAGAGCGCCGATCGACGTATTGGTCGCGACCGCATAGACGATCTTCGGGATGGACGGCAGCATCAGGATGCCGAGCGACCCCGCCACGGTGATGATGCCGGCACCGAACCGCATCGGGTAGCCGTGCCGAACCATCTCGGGCAGCACGATGGCGCCGATCGCAGCGACCGTCGCGACGCTCGAGCCGCAGACGAGCGCAAACATTGCGCACGCCACGATGCCGGCAAGACCCAGGCCGCCATGCCAGTGTCCTATGAGCGACGTCGCGAAATTGATCATTCGCCGCGCCACGCCGCCGTGGGTTAGAAAATTGCCGGCCAGGATGAAGAACGGGATCGCCATGATCTCGAAGCTCTCGATCCCGGTGAACAGTTTCATTGAAACTGCCTCTACCGGCACCGCTGTCAACGTGAATATGAACGTCAACACGGTGAGACCGAGCGCGATGGACACGGGTATGCCGGTCAGCATCAGCGCGATCAGTAGCGCGAAGATCGTGATGGCGCGAAGCGCCTGCGGCAGGACGAGAATGCCGGACTTTTCCCCGAGGCAAACGGCGAAGATCAGGATCGGCGCCAAAATAAGAATCAAACCCAGCAGGCTGAACCTGCGAGTGCTCGCCGGCTCCGGTTCCGCTTCCATCGGATGCAGCGCCGGCACGGCGACGTCTGCCTCGATACCCTCAACGTGCGTTTCGTTGTGATGGGGCAGTTCACCCGTTTGGTAATAGGCCCAGGCGACCTGGAGAAAGCGGAAACACATCAGGCCGGAGCCGAGCGGGATTGCGAGATAGACAATCCACATCGGCGCTTCGAGATCGTTGGACTGCTCTCCGGTGTAGAACATCCCGTACACGAACGAGAAGCCGAAGGCGGCGATCATGCCCGTGAAGAACGCGCCGCACAGAAGCGCGAACAGGATCACCTGTTTGCGGGAATGCGCCGGCAAACGATTGACGAGGAGGTCGACGCCGACGTGGATGCCGGTGCGCACGCCATAAGCGGCGCCGAACTTCGCCATCCAGATGAACATGAAGATGCAGAGTTCCTGCGCCCAGGACAGGTCGAGGGACGCAAGCCACAGATAGATGCTCTTGGTGAGTTCCGGCAGAACAGGCACGCCGTGGGCCGTGAACCATTTCGAGGCCTCGATCGAAAATCCGGTTCCGTAACGATGCAACACCGCGACAAAGATCAGGCCGGTTGCAGCGGCGATCAGCGCGGCGATCAGCCATTCCTCGAGATGATCAAGCGCGCGCAGCACGTTTCCTCCAAAGACGGGCACGGACCGGAATCGCTTGCGATCCCGGTCCGATCGGTTGATTTGAGCTGAGCTTCCTCAATTCATATCGACGTGGAGTTCTTTGCCGATGAGATCGAGCACTGGCTGCCCGACTCGTCCCTTCGCCCACTTGTAGGTCGGTCGCATGGCCGCTTGCCAGGCTTTGCGCTGGTCGTCGTTGAGATAGTGCAGCGTGGTCTTGCCGGACTGCTTGATCTTGGCAAGCGCATCCGCATTTTCCTTGCGCGCGATCGAATTGGTGTAGTCGGTCGCCTCAGCCATGGCCTTCTCGAGCTGGGCGCGAATGTCCGGCGGCAAGCCGTTCCAGAATTTCGAGTTGACGATGACGGCGTATTGCAGGTGCGCGTGGTTGGACACGGTAATGTCCTTTTGCACCTCATAGAATTTCTGCGTCAGGTAATTCGAGGGCGTATTCTCGCAGCCGTCGACCACGCCCGTCTGCAAGGCCTGATACACCTCGGAGAACGCCATGATCTGAGGGATCGATCCCAGGTCTCGAAAATACCGGTCAGCGATCTTCGAACCCGAAATGCGGAACTTGAGCCCTTGGAAATCCGCCGGCATCAGCAGCGGCCGGTTGGCCGACACCATGTGGAAGCCGTTGTCCCAATAAGCGAGGCCGGTGATGCCCTTGGCTTCCAGCTTCTTGAACAGCCATTGGCCGATGGGCCCCTTCATGGCCTTCTCGTAGGTATCTTCATCCTTGAACAGCCACGGCAAATCGAGCGCCTCGAACTCCTTGACGCCGAGCGGGGCAAATTTCGCGGTGGAGGGTGCGAGCATCTGGACCGAACCGAGTTGCAACGCCTCGATCTCTTCCTTGTCTTTGTACAAGGACGAGTTCGGGTAGACTTCGACCTTGACCTTGCCGTTCGTGTATTTCTCGGCAAGCTCCTTGAATTTGAGCGCGCCCTGGCCCTTCGGCGTGTCCTCGGCAACGACGTGGCTGAATTTTATGATGATGGGGTCCTGCGCCTGGCTGGCGACCGGCACGGCAAACAAGCTCGCCGCCAGCGCGGCGAGAATCAACTTACGCATTAGCCCTCCTCCAAAGACCGCAAAGCGGCTCTTTATATTTTGACCACAATATCGGCCGCGAATGCCGGCTCCAACTAGACCTAAGCCCAATTGAGACCGCACGGCCCGGCCGTATGGCAAATTGCTGTCGGCGCTTCAAGTCCGCCGGACGGCTAATGCCCCAATTTGGAGCAGGTTTTCAAGTTTTGCGCTGTGCAATGATGAAGAGCCGACGGAACGGGAAGAGCGTCTGCCCGGCCGAGTTCTTGGGATACGCCCTCGCCACGCGCTCGCCATAGGCGTCCTCGAACGCCGCTTTTTCGGCGCCTTGGAGGAGATCCAGATAGCGGGTCAGCCAAGTGCCTTTGGTCCATTCCTTGACCGGGTTCTCGCCTTCCAGGACCTGCAGGTACTCCGTTTCCCAGATGTCGATGCTTTCCGACAGCGGCGCCAGGGCGTCGTGGTAGAAGCTGGGCTCTTGCACCGGCGGCGGGGTAACCAGATGCTCAAGCCGGCTGCGCCACGGGCCGTTCAGGGCGGTCTCCGCGATCAGCAGGTGCGAACGCGCGGTGAAATTACGTGGCATCTGAACGGCGAGGATACCGCCCGGCTCGACCTGCTCCATCAGGAACGGAAACAGCGCCCCGTGATCAGGCAGCCAATGCAACGCAGCATTGGAGTAGATCACGTCGTATCTTTCCACAGGATGCCATGATGTCAAATCCTCATGCCGCCATTCGAGATCGGGGGCGGCTTTCCGCCCGGCGGCCACCATCTCGGCCGAACCCTCCACGGCGGTGATGTCGGCCTTGGGCCACCTTTGCTTGAGTAGCCTGCTGACATTGCCCGCACCGGCACCAAGGTCGACGGCGCTTCGGACAGGAATTTCCGGGATGCGCATCAATAGATCGACGGCCGGCCTCAACCGGTGTCCGGAGAATTTCAGGTATTGCTGCGGATCCCACACCATGCCTTCACCTTCACTTTCCAAGAAAGCCCGTTTATGTCTCTCCCGCAGGCCATCATGGGTACTATATCGGGCGCCATCGCGGAGCAATCCGTGCCGTGCGCATCCGCTGACAGAAAGAGACAGATATGAACCTCGAGCTTAAGTCCAAGACAGCCGTCGTAACCGGCGCCAGCATCGGGATTGGACGGGCCATTGCCAAAGGACTTGCGCTGGAGGGCGTGCGCGTCGTCGCCGTCGCGCGGCGAGCCGAGCTGCTGGCAGAACTGGAACAGGAGGTCCGCGCCGGTGGAGGTGCGCCCATCGTGCCTCACGTCCAGGATCTCGTCGAAGACGGCGCCGCCGAGAAACTTGCGACCACGGCGATCGCCGCATTGGGAAGCGTCGACATTCTCGTCAATAATGCCGGCGGCAGCAGGCCGCTTCCGATCGATGCACCTGATAGAGCCTGGGAAGAGGCCATCGCCCTGAACTTCACGAGTTACCGCAAAGTGGCGCATGCCCTCTTGCCGCAAATGATCGAGCGGCGATGGGGACGCATCATCAACATCACCGGCAAATCCGAGCCGGAAGGCTTGAATGCCGCTTTCGCCGCCAAGGCCGCGGTTCACGCCTGGGCCAAGGGGTTGTCGCGCGAGATCGGAAAATACGGCATCACCGTGAATTGCATCCCGCCGGGCCGGATCATGAGCGAGCAGATCCGCCGCAATTATCCGGAGGACTATCGCAAGCAGTTCGCCGAGGAGGAGATCCCGGTGGGTTATTGGGGCGAGCCGGAGGATCTCGCGGCGCTTGCAGTGTTTCTTGCATCCCCAAGAGCCCGCTACATCACCGGCACCGTCATTCCTGTCGATGGCGGGCTCCGGCGCTATCAATTCTGATCTCGCGCAAGCAGGCCTCAGCGGCCGGTCGGACCCGACCGCGTCCAGGCTCTCGGCAGCAAGCAGTGGAGACACAGGGGCGATCGCATGGCCATCATGCATCCGCACGGCTCGCCGTGCGCCGCGCGGCCGTACTAAATGGCTGGCCGCGCGGCGGCTGAGGCGGAGAGATTTTCCACCATGCACGTCGATCGCAGCGGCCCGAGGCGTCCCGCAACAACGGTCACCGACGGCCTGCCATGGGAGCGCCGACGCTGGGCGGTCGCCGCGATCTTCACCACCTTGGCGATGGCATCGTTGGATACGGCGATCGCCAACATCGCCCTGCCCGCGATCTCGGCTCAACTGCATGTCAGTCCGGCGCAAGTCGTCTGGGTGGTCAACGTCTACCAGATCGCGCTGGTGGCGACCTTGCTGCCGCTCGGCGCGCTCGGCGAAATCGTCGGCCATGAACGCATTTATCTCGGCGGCCTCGTGCTGTTCACACTCGCCTCGCTCGGCTGCGCGCTGGCGTGGTCGCTGCCGAGCCTGTTGACCGCCCGCGCACTGCAGGGACTCGGTGCCAGCGGCATCATGAGCGTGAACAGCGCGCTGGTCCGCTACGTTTATCCGAGCCGGATGCATGGCCGCGGTTTTGGCCACAACGCGCTGGTCGTGGCCACGGCTTTCACCTTCGGCCCGACCATCGCTTCCGCAATCCTGGCGATCGGCTCCTGGCCCTGGCTCTTTGCCATCAACATTCCCTTCGGCGTCGCCGCCCTGCTGATCGGCTTGCGCACGCTGCCGCCTACGCCACGCGCGAAGCACGATTTCGATTTCCCGGGCGCGCTCCTCGCCTCCGCTTGTCTCGGTCTGTTCATCATCGGGATCGGCAGCGCTGCGCATCAGGCCTCGCCGGTGCTGGTCGTGATCGAGCTTGTCGCCGCAGTTCTGCTCGGCTGGGTTTTGACTAACCGGCAAGCGGATCATCCCGCGCCGATACTGCCGACCGATCTGTTCCGCTGGCCACTGTTTGCGCTCTCGGCGGCAACCGCCGTCTGCTCGTTCGCCGTGCAGGGATTGGCCTTCGTTTCCCTGCCCTTCTACTTCGAGGACGTGCTGATGCGCTCGCAAGTGGAGACCGGCTTTTTCATGACGCCATGGCCGCTGGTGGTCGCCATCATGGCACCGATCGGTGGCCGATTGTCCGATCGTTTTCCCGCCGGCCTCCTCGGCGGCCTTGGCTTGGTGGTGCTGGGCGTGGGAATGCTGCTGCTGGCGGTCCTGCCGGCAAGCCCGAGCTTCGCCAATATCGTCTGGCGCATGGCGATTTGCGGCATAGGCTTTGGTTTTTTCCAGACCCCGAACCTGAAAGCCATCATGTCCAGCGGGCCGCCGCATCGCAGCGGCGGTGCCAGCGGCATTGCCGCCACCGCACGCCTGATCGGGCAAACCACCGGCGCGGCGTTGGCTGCCCTTTGCTTCAGCTTCGCGGGGCCCAACGGTGCGACCGCGGCGCTGGCGCTCGGCGCCGGATTTGCCGCAATCGGCAGCGTGATGAGCTTTCTGCGGCTCACGGTGCCTCCGCAGCGTGCCAGCTGATCTGTCGCGGAGGCGATGCATCGCAAGATCAGCCTCCTTGGGCGTGAAGGACTCTTGCCAAGCAACCATCGTGCCATGACCTGAGCTCGTACGCCGCCCGTGCCATGAAATTCTTCCACAACGGCCATGCTGATTGCTCCGAAAGCAGCCAGCGATATTGACTTTGGCGGCGCATTCTTTTGACTGGCCAGCCGCATCAATCCGCCATGCGCCGACAAGAAGACCAAACGGGAGCCAATCAAGATGACGCTGCTGCAGGTGGGCCTGGACGACAAATATCGGCTTGAGGCCAAGCGGATCTATCTGTCGGGTGTGCAGGCGCTGGTCCGGCTGCCGATGTTGCAGCGCGAACGCGACCGCGCGGCGGGTCTCAACACCGCAGGCTTCATCTCCGGCTATCGCGGCTCGCCGCTCGGCATGTACGACCACGCGCTGTGGCGCGCCAAATCCTTCCTGCAGGCGCAGGACATCGCCTTCGTTCCCGGCCTGAACGAGGATCTGGCGGCGACCGCGGTGTGGGGCAGTCAGCAAGTGGGATTGTTCCCAGGCGCGAAGGTCGATGGCGTGTTCGGCATCTGGTACGGCAAGGGCCCCGGCGTCGACCGCTCGGTCGACGCGCTGAAGCATGCCAATTCCGCCGGCACCTCGCGCCATGGCGGCGTATTGGCGCTCGCGGGCGACGACCACGGCTGCCAGTCCTCGACGCTCGCGCATCAGAGCGAGCAGGTGTTTGCCGCCGCGCTGATGCCGATCATCAATCCGGCCACGCTCCAGGACTATCTCGACCTCGGGATCTATGGTTTCGCGCTGTCGCGCTATTCCGGCTGCTGGGTCGGCTTCAAGGCGATCGGCGAAACCGTGGAGAGCTCGGCATCGGTCTACAGCGATGTCTCCCGCGTCAACGTCGTGCTGCCGACCGATTTCGAGATGCCGCCGGGCGGGTTGAACATCCGTTGGCCCGATCCTCCGATGGAGCAGGAGAAGCGGCTGTTCGGCCCGAAGATGGAGGCCATCGGCGCCTTCGTGCGCGCCAACAAGCTCGACAAAATCGTGCTCGACGCCAAGCCGGCTCGGCTCGGCATCATCACGACCGGGAAGGCCTATCTCGACCTGCGCCAGGCGCTCGCCGATCTTGGGATCAGTGATCGCGATGCGCAGGCGCTGGGCTTGCGCATCTACAAGGTCGCGCTGACCTGGCCGCTGGAGGAGCAAGGCGCCAAGCGCTTTGCCGAGGGCCTGCAGGACGTGCTCGTGGTGGAGGAGAAGCGCGGCTTCATCGAAGACCAGCTCAAGCGCATTCTCTACAACATGGATGCTTGGAATCGCCCGACCATCGCCGGCAAGCACGATGAGGCAGGCAACCAGCTGTTGCCGAGCGAAGGTGAATTGACGCCAACCATCGTGGCCTCTGCGCTGCTGGCGCGGCTGCGGCGTCTCGGCCATAACAGCCCCGTACTGGAGCAGCGGCTGGCGCGGCTCGAGGCCTTCGAACATCCGGCAACCGCGCAGGCGCCGATCACGCTGCAGCGTACGCCGTTCTTCTGCTCGGGTTGTCCGCACAATACCTCGACCAAGATCCCCGAAGGCAGCCGCGCCATGGCCGGCATCGGCTGTCATGGCATGGCGCTCAGTGTGCCGGCGCGGCGCACCGCGACGATCACGCATATGGGCGCTGAAGGCGCCAACTGGATCGGGCAAGCGCCCTTCACCAGCGAACAGCACATCTTCCAGAATCTCGGCGACGGCACTTACACCCATTCGGGCCTTTTGGCGCTGCGCGCGGCGGCCGCCTCCGGCGTCAACATCACCTACAAGATCCTCTACAACGACGCGGTCGCGATGACCGGCGGTCAGCCGGCCGAAGGCAGCTTCACGGTCTCGCAGATCGCGCACCAGGTCTGGGCCGAGGGCGTCAAGCGCCTTGTGATCGTCTCCGACGATCCCAACAAATATCCGCCGTCCGGCTATTTCCCGCCAGGCGCGAGCGTCCACCACCGCCGCGACATGGACCAGCTGCAGCGCGAGCTGCGCGAGATCAAGGGGCTGACGGTCCTGATCTACGACCAGACCTGCGCCGCGGAAAAGCGCCGCCGCCGCAAGCGCGGGCTTTATCCCGATCCGCCCAAGCGCGTCTTTATCAACGACCTCGTCTGCGAAGGCTGCGGCGACTGCTCGCAAGCGTCCAACTGCGTCTCGGTGCAGCCGCTCGACACCGAGTTCGGCCGCAAGCGCCAGATCGATCAATCCAACTGCAACAAGGATTATTCCTGCGTCGAGGGCTTTTGCCCGAGTTTCGTCACCGTCCACGGCGGCAAGTTGAAGCGCGTCGAGACGTCCGCGATCGACTCCGGCCAGCTGTTCGCCGACCTGCCGCAGCCCCCCACCCCGACGCTGGATGCGCCTTACAACATTCTGGTCACCGGAATTGGCGGCACCGGCGTCATCACCATCGGCGCACTGCTCGGCATGGCCGCGCATGTCGACGGCCGCGGCTGCTCGGCGCTCGACTTCACCGGCCTGTCGCAGAAAAACGGCGCCGTCATGAGCCATGTCCGGATTGCGCCCACGCCCGAGGACATCGCAGCCGTGCGCATCACGACCGGCGGCGCCGACCTCATCCTCGGCTGCGACATCGTGGTCTCCACCAGCGCAACCGCGCTCAGCCGCGTCGAGCGCGGGGTCACGAAAGCCTTCGTCAACGCCGACTTGCAGCCGACCGCAAGCTTCGTGCAAAACCCCGACATCGATTTCGATCTCGGCGCGATGCACACGACACTGCGTGATGCGATCGGCGAGCGGAACCTCGACGTCCTCGATGCGACCGGCATCGCCGCAACCTTGATGGGCGATAGCATCGCAACCAATTCGTTCATGCTCGGCTTCGCCTTCCAGAAGGGCGCGATCCCGCTGTCGCTTGACGCCATCATGCGGGCGATCGAGATCAACGGCGCGGCGGTCGAAATGAACAAGCAGGCCTTCACCTGGGGCCGGCTGGCGGCACACGACATGAGCCGCGTGCGCAGCGTGATCCAGTTTCGCAGCCGGGCCGGCGCGCAAGCGGCGAGTACGGTTGACGAGACTATCGACGCCCGCGCGAAATTCCTCGCGGACTACCAGGACAAGGCCTATGCGGCGCGCTATCTTGCTGCTGTCGACAAGGCGCGCAAGGCGGAAGCGGCGGCCGCGCCCGGCTCGACCGAGCTGAGCGAGGCTGTCGCCAAGAACCTCTTCAAGCTGATGGCCTACAAGGACGAATATGAGGTCGCGCGGCTTTACACGGATGGCAGTTTCGCCAAGAAGCTCGCGGAGAAATTCGATGGCGATTACCAGCTCAAATTCTATCTCGCACCGCCGATTTTCGCACGCCGCGACGAGGCGACTGGTCGTCTGCAGAAGAAAGAGTACGGCGGCTGGATGATCCACGCTTTCCGCGTGCTGGCCCGACTGAAATTCCTGCGCGGCACCGCCTTCGATCCGTTCGGGCGCACGGCCGAGCGCAAGACCGAGCGCAAGCTGATCGAGGAATATGTCGCGATGCTTGACCAGCGGTTGGCCGGACTGAAGCCAGAGCAGATTTCGCTGCTGGCAAAGCTCGCGCGGATCCCGGAGACAATCCGCGGCTACGGACACATCAAGGAAGAGAGCATCAGGAAGGCCCGCGCCGAGCAGGCTCGCTTTGAGGCAGAGCTCGAGAACAACCGCTTCGCGGCGGCGGCGGAATGAGCTGTTTTCGCTCATAGCGCTTCGGTGTTCACCTCGCCCCGCGAGCGGCGCGAGGCGATCGGACTCGCGTTGCGCGCATAGACTCCCGCTGATTTTCAAAGAGCAGGACGCGCCTCCGCATTCTCGCGACGCGTTTCGCCCGAGTTTTGCATCTTGTTCGACCCTCCTCGAAATACAGAGGGCGCAGGGAAGACCGGGTGCCCGCCTGCACCCGTGGGCCTTCGCGCAAACAATTTGCGCAAAGGCGCGAAGACCACAGGTGAGCGCGGAATCACTCCGGCCTTCCCTGCGCAGTGGTTTACGGCGTACTTCGTGATCTCCCCGGTGAACCAGCTTGGTTGCCACCGTCATCGGCGCGATGCGTAAGGCATCATCGCCAACTTAGCGCCTGCATGGGCGCGCCAGGACCACACGACTTGACCGTCCGCGAAAGTCGCCGCTCGTCTATCGGCGCCCTCGCGTCCACCGCATTCCGCTCCACGTTCGTGACGACGCGTACGCCCCTCATGTCGGCGCGGAACGGACACATAATATTTCTGATTTTCGGAATTTGCAAGGGCGCCGCCTGCGACGGATTGGCACGACGGGCAATTTGCGTTTGGCTGCTATGCGAGCGGCGAGATATGGAGACCATTTCCTCCCAACGGCTGAAACGTCATCTAGGGCTCTCTTTCTCGTTTTCAGCTGTCGCTGGGGGAAGCGACTCGGCTTTTTGCTCGTACTCTTGGGCGAGCTTGCGGATAGCCTCCGCGGTCTCCGCGTGATTGATCTTCTCTGCGATGCGGCGGCAATGTTCCGCCTGCTCTATCAGCCGGCTTCTTTCATCCATGCGGGCCAACGGCCCGACCGCCGTCGCGGTTCGGCGATCCGGTGGGTTTCAATACGGTGCGGTGCACAGTCCTCGGGCTGTTCCGCTCCTCGGCCGCGGAACGAACAAGGCCACTCCGACATTCATCCCGACACCAACCCTGGAGGAGACAATGAAGAAGTACCTCTTTGCGGCAGCCATTGCGAGCATGATAACTGGACCCGTTTTGGCGGGTGACGTTGGCGTCCATGTCGGCCCGGTAGGTGCCGGGGTCACCACAGGCGAACATCACGACCGGACGGTCGTAAAGGAGCGCGCGCCGCGCGACCGGACGACGGTAATCAAAAAACATGATGAGATGGGCAACCGGAGCAAGACCGTCATCCATCACAACGACTAGGAACTGAGAGCTCCGATTTCATCGGAGCTTTTTCGTTTGAGCAGGTCTGGCTGGTCCCAGCTCCTTAGCGCCCAGCCGGCTTGCGTTCGATCGGTAAAATGTCGATCGCCCGCAGCCGCCCCATGCGCAGCACGTCCATGGCGAGCTTCTTGCCAATGTGGTCGCGATCGAGCACGCGGATCAGATCGTCGACGCCGTTGATCTCAATGCCGTCGAGCTTGATCACGACGTCGCCCGGCAAGAGCCCTGCCTTTGCCGCCGGCCCGTCAGGCTCGATCTGAGCAAGCAGCGCGCCCATCTTGTTGTCAACGCCGGCGAGCACCGCGTGCCGGCGCGGGACCGGCGCGGTCTGACCCGAGACGCCGATATAGGCGCGCCGGACATAGCCGTGGCGGATGATCTCCGACAGCACGAATTGCGCGGTGTTGCTGGCAACCGCAAAGCAGATTCCCTGCGCGCCGTTGATGATGGCGGTGTTGATGCCGATCACCTCGGCTTTTGAAGAGACCAGCGGCCCGCCGGAATTACCCGGATTGAGCGCGGCGTCGGTCTGGATCACGTCCTCGATGGTGCGGCCCGAAACCGAGCGGATCGAACGGCCGAGCGCCGAAACCACGCCCGCGGTCACGGTCGATTCAAAGCCGAGCGGATTGCCGATCGCGATCACGAGCTGGCCGCGGCGCAGTGTCTTGGAGTTGCCGAGCAAGGCGTAGCGCAGATCGCGCGCGCCGTCGGCACGCAACAGCGCCAAATCGGTGTCGGGATCGACACCAAGCACGTGGGCATCGGTGACAAAGCCCTCGGTGTCACGCAGGCGGATCTCCTTGGCCGATCCGACCACATGGCTGTTGGTCAGCACGAGGCCATCAGGCGAGATCACGATGCCGGAGCCAAGCCCACCGCGCTCGCGCGGGGTGCGCACTTTCGGCCCCGTTTCGACACGGACCACCGCCGGCCCCACGCGATCGGTCACGCTGATGACGGCATTGGAATATGCGTCCAGCAGGATCTGGTCGTTGGCTGGCAGTTGTTCTGACGTTTGCGATGACAGTCTCTCATCGATGGTATCGGAGGTAAAATCCAACATGGCGAGTTCCTCGAAGGCCATGTCAGATGGTCATGCGGCGGGCGAACCGCAAGGCCGCCCGCCCATCCGGCTATTTGCCGGGCTGTGTCACCCGTACGCGCAAGGCTTTGACGGTGTCCGCCGTCACCGGCAATGCCGCATTGCCCGACAAATGTCCGGTGCGGGTTCTTCAGACAGATTCGCAAACGATTTCGTATCCGATCGAATGCAAATCGCTCATGGCGCTCTGCGCCACATAGATGGTCGCATCTTCACCGGATCGAGCAGTGCCCAATCGCCCTGCTCCAAGGTGTGACCGTTCGGAAAAGGCGGCCGCAGCTCCAACCCCAATGATCGGAGCACGCGGTCGTCGCGATCGTAGCATTGCAGAATGACGCGGGAGAGCGTTGCTGCAGCGACGCCGCCGGTCGCTCGAAATTCCGTGATCACCGCTTCACGCTTGACGGCATCGAGCGCCGCGAGCGGGCCACCCGCGAGCCCCGCGATGTGGTCGAGCGCCTCGCGAACGCCCATCGCATCGCGGCCAAGCGTCGCCAGGATGTCGGCCTGAATGAGCTGATCGTCAGCGCGGGCACTTTGTACTCGGTGCTCGCCGGAATCATCATGGCGGCGACGACGCGCAGATCGTCGCGCTGGGCTGGCGCAAGCTCGTTCTCGGCGGTGGCCGTCTTCTCAACGACATTCATGGCTGCCTCAATCAAAGAGGTTGGCGAGGCGCTGCTTCATCTGGTCGGCAACGTAGAGCGCGATCGCCTGGATGGTGGAGGTGGGGTTGACGCCGCCGGAGGTGACGAACACGCTGCCGTCGACGATGAACAAGTTCTTCACGTCGTGCGACCGGCCCCATTCGTTCACCACGGAACGGTCGGGATCGGTGCCCATCCGCGCGGTGCCGAGCAGATGCCAGCCGCCATAGAGGATCGGGCTGTTGACGCAGATGTCGCTGGCGCCTGCCGCACGCAGCACCTCCTTGGCGCGCGCGATGCCGTGCTCCATCATCTTGGCGCTGTTCGCGCTGATGGTGTAGTCGACCCGCGGCGCCGGGATGCCGTGGCTGTCTTTCAATATGGGATCCAGCGTTACCCGATTGTGCTCCTCCGGCAGATCCTCGCAGATCGCCGCCAGTTGCAACCGGTGGCCGTTGAGCTTGCGGAAAACGCGATGGTGATCGGCGCCCCACGGCAGAATGCCCTTGGCCTCGCTCATCACGGCTTCCATGATCGGGCCGGCGCCGCGGCCGAACTGGATCGCGTAGCCCCTGACAAAGTCGCGTGACAGGTCAGTGTCGTAAAATTCCTTGCTCCACAGGCAGGTCGGCGGCGCCCGGTTGCTGTCGGTTTCCTCCTCGACATAGCCGTAGATCTGGGCATAGGGGTGAAACATCAGGTTCTTGCCGACGAGGCCGCTCGAATTGGCAAGCCCGTTCGGAAATCGCCCCGAAGTGGAATTGAGCAACAGGCGCGGCGTGCCGATGCCGTTGCAGGCGATCACGACCACCTCGGCTGGCTGAAATTGCTCGACGCCATCTTTGTCGTAATAGACCACGCCGGAGGCCATGCCGTGCGCATTGGTCGTGATCTCGCGCACCCGGCAATGCGTGCGAAGCTCGACGCCGGCGCGCAGCGCGGCAGGCCAGTAAGTGATGTCGGTCGAGGCCTTGGCGCCTTGCGCGCAGCCCGGTGTGCAGTGGCCGAGATTGATGCAGCGCGCCCTGCCCTCGTAATCGACGGTGGCGACCGTGGTGTCCGACGGCCACCAGTGCCAGCCGAGCTTGTTCATGGC
>Ga0134125_10004338_pt1 | contig 16236 bp, 16 predicted proteins | sample KB31751_FD_96464 | JGI IMG/M metagenome (GOLD analysis project Ga0134125, IMG submission 96464) | Terrestrial soil microbial communities with excess Nitrogen fertilizer from Kellogg Biological Station, Michigan, USA - KB3-175-1 | ecosystem: Environmental > Terrestrial > Soil > Unclassified ...
GACGCCGGCGACGTGGTCGCGCAGCGGCGGGGCGGCGAGCCAGTCAGGCGCGCGGCGGCGCAGTATGCCGTCGCCGCCGACGCCCTTGCCGGTGATCACCAGCACCGAGCGCCAGCCGTTGTCGACGGCGCGGCGCACGAAGGCGGTGAGCTCGGCGCGGGCGGCGTCATGCGTGAGGCCATGCAGGTCGATCCGCGCGGCGATGGCGTCGCGCCCCCGCGTCAGGCGGCGATGCAACGCCGCGTCGATCGCGGCGGGCGGCGGCGTGTCCCTCCCCTTCATGGGGAGGGCAGGGCGCGCAGCGCCCGGGTGGGGATGTTTGGCGGCCTGCGGCGGCTTCGCCGGTTTGGCGGCGGCTTCGGATTCCCCCACCCGGCCCGCTTCGCGGTCCGCCCTCCCCGCGACGGGGAGGGACGCGGGTTTGAGCGGCCGGACGGTCGCCGTGACCACCGCCCAGAGGCGCAGGTCCTCGATGTCGGGCGCGCCCTTCAGCGGAGCGGCTCCGCGGCCGGGACGATGCGGTAGAGCCGCAGCGTGTGCCGCACGCGCGCCGCCTCCTCGCCCGCCGCCTCGCCGCGGCCGATATAGAGGTCGGCCCGCACCGGGCCCTTGATCGCGCTGCCGGTGTCGAGCGCGGCGGTGAGGCGCTGGTAGCGCGGCCGCGCGCCGGAGAGCGTCGGGTCCTCAGCGTCGATCCAGAGCAGCTCGCCGTAGGGATGTGCGGCCGGATCGACGGCCAGGCTGCGGCCGGCGACCAGCGCCGCGCCCGCCGCGCCGCGCGGCTCGCCGCCGTCGTCGGGCTCCAGGCGGAAGAAGATGTAGCGCGGGTCCTCGTCCATCGCGGCGTCGGCGTCCGGGCCACGATGCGCCGCCAGCCAGGCGTGCAGGGCGCCGGCCTGGTCCGGCGCGAGCCGCCGCTCGGCGATCAGGTTGCGGGCGATGGCGACGAACGGCCGGCCGTTGGCGCCGGCATAGGCCGCACGCCGGCGCTCGCCGTCGGGGAAGACCAGCACGCCCGAGCCTTGCACCTGCAGGAAGAACAGGTCCTCCGGCCGCATCCAGGCGAGCGCGTCGGGCGCCGGCCATCGCTCGATGCCGGCGCGGTCCGGCGCGGCGGCGGGGTCCGGCGGCGGCGGCCGCACCGGCGCGCTGAACTCGCGGCTGCGGCGCGCGCGCGCCTCGTAGGTCGGCGCGAAATAGCCGGTCAGCAGCCCCTCGCCCGGCAGCGGCTCGGCGCGGAAGCGGGTCTCCAGATAGGCGCGCGCGTCGGTCTCCGCGAGCGGCCCCTGGGCAAGCACGTCCGCGCAGGCCGGGTCGCGGACGGGCGGCGGCGTCAGCAGGCAGACCCGCCGCACCAGCGCGAACGCCGCGGCGTGGTCCTCGGCCCACCAGCCCGGCAGGCTGGTCAGCGGCACGAGCTCGCCGTGCGGCGGCGCGCGTGGGACGGGGACGGCGCGGGGCGGCGGAGGCGGCGGCGCGCGCTCAGTGCTGGCGCAGGCGGCGAGCAGCAGCGCTGCGATTGCAGCCGCGGCAGGCCTGTAGCATGGCGTGATCGGGCGACGCCCGATCACGCCTCGGCGGCGTCGACGTGGATCAGGGTCCAGTTCGGGTCGCGGCTGGTGAGGTTGCGCTGGAAGGTCCAGACCTCGGCCGTGCGACGATCATCCACCGCCTCGCCCTCCGGGCCCTTCGAGCGGCTGCGGAACTCGGCCAGGAAGCGCACCGAGGCCTTGGCGAGGTCGCCGATCACCCCGAGGCTCTCGAGGTCGGCCCGCGGCTCCTGCAGGAACTCCACCTGCTCCGAGCGCCCCTCGCGCTCGCGCTCGGCCATGGCGGCCTCGAACGTGGTCATCACCTCGGCCGCCAGCAGCGGCTTCAGCGTGTTGCGGTCGCCGGCCGCGAAGGCCTTGACGACCATCTGGAACGCCTGCCGGGCGCCTTGCATGAAGCGGGCGATGTCGAAGCTGGGATCGCGGGCGCGCAGGGCGGCGAGGCCGGTCAGCGCGGCCGGCTCGGTGACGCCGGCGACCGGCGCCTGGGCGGCTTCGCGCGCCGCCGGACCGGTCTGGGCCGGGGCCAGATCCTCGGCCTGGCGGCCGACGCGCCTGCCCAGCACGGCGTAGAGCTGGAACAGCACGACGGCGGCCACGGCGGCCAGGATGACGAGTTCAACGACCTGCACAGTTGGGCTTTCGACCAAATCGGCTCCGAACTCAATATAGGCGCGCCGCTCGGGCCCGTCAGGCCCCCGGGGCCGGCTCGGGCCGTTGCGCGCCGTCGGGTCGCATGTTAGCGCCCCCATCAACCAAACCGATCAAAGCGAGCGACGTTCCGTCAGATGACCGACCTTCCGACCCCCGGCGCCGAGAATGGCGGCGCGCCGCAGCCGGCAGGCGTCCGCATCATCACCCAGTACATCCGCGACCTCTCGTTCGAGAGCCCGCATGCGCCGGAGTCGCTGCGCGCCGGCCCGACCCAACCGCAGGTCGATCTCGGCGTCGAGCTCAATGCCCGCGCCCGGCCCGATCAGCTGTTCGAAGTCGAGCTGAAGCTGACGGCCAGGGCGGCGCGTGAAACCGAGACCGTGTTCCACGTCGAGCTGCAGTACGCGGGCCTCTTTCAGCTGGTCAACGTGCCCGAGTCGGACGTGGAGCCGGTGCTGATGATCGAGTGCCCGCGCTATCTCTTCCCGTTCGCGCGTCGAATCATCGCGGACCTCACCGCCGAGGGCGGCTTTCCCGCCTTCCTGCTCGACCCGCTCGATTTCGCCGGCATCTACGCCAGCCGCAAGGCCGCCGGGGAGCAGCCTGTGGTGGGCCAGGCTTAGGGGCGCGCGCCGCCGAGCTGCGCCTAAGCCAGCTCCAGCTCCAGCCACACCGCGCCTTCTTTCAGCACGTCGCGGACGAAGGCGACGTGCGCGGCGCGCTCCTCGGCGGTCGAGCGGGGGGTGAGCGGGCGTGGCCGCGGGCCGTAGGCGGCGGCAGGCGCGGCGCCGGCCACGCGGCGGGCGCCGGCGATGGCGAGATCGAGCCCGCGCTCGCGCCCGCCCTGCAACTCCAGATAGACGTTGGCGAGCAGCTTGGCGTCGACCAGCGCGCCGTGCTTCTCGCGCTCCACCAGCGAGATCCGGAACCGCTTACAAAGCGCGTCCAGCGAGTTGTACATGCCCGGAAAGCGCTTCTGGGCCATCGCCAGCGTGTCGATCCAGCGGGTCTCGACGAAGCCCGCGCGGCCGATGCGCTCCAGCTCGGCGTTGATGAAGTTGCGGTCGAAGGCGGCGTTGTGCGCGACGAGCGCCGCCTCGCCGACGAACTCCAGGAAGGCCTCGACGACCTCGACGTCGGCGAACTTCGGCTTGCCGCGCAGGAAGGCGGTCGAGAGCCCGTGCACGCGCTCGGCTTCGAAGTCGATCTCGCGCTCCGGATCGATGTAGCGGTGGAACGAGCGGCCGGTCGGGATCAGGTCCTCGAGCTCGATGCAGGCGAGCTCGATCAGGCGGTGACCGCTCAAGGGGTCGAGGCCGGTGGTCTCGGTGTCGAGGACGATCTCGCGCGCCATCGGCCTCTCACTGGCTCCGTTCGCGGGGCCTCGCAAGGCGCTCGCGCCAGTCCGGCCGCTTCAGCTGCGCGACGATGGCGCGCACCTGCTCGCGGGCGTGGTTGAAGCCGCGGCTGGTGTCGACCACGAAGTGGGCGCGGGCGCGCTTTTCCTCGTCGGCCATCTGGCGGGCGAGGATGCCGTCGAGCTTGGCCTCGCTCATGCCCTCGCGGGCCAGCACCCGCGCGCGCTGCACCTCGGCCGGGGCCGAGACCACCACGACGGCGTCCATGTTGCGCTCGCCGCCGGTCTCGAACAGCATCGGGATGTCGAGCACCACGATGGCGACACCATCTTCCTCGGCCTTGCGGAAGAACGCCTTGCGCCCTTCGCCCAGCAGCGGCCAGACGATCGAGTTCAGCCTGTCCATGGCGGCGTGGTCGCCGACCACCCGTTCGGCCAGCCTGGCGCGGTCGATCGCCCCGTCAGCCTCGACGCCCGGAAACGCGGCCTCGACGGGGCCGACCGCCGCGCCGCCCTTGGCGTAGAGGCGATGCACCTCGGCGTCGGCGTCGTACACCGGGCAGCCCTCGTCGGCGAACATCTGCCCGGTCGCCGACTTGCCCATGCCGATCGAGCCGGTGAGACCGAGCGTGATCATTCCTTGCCTCCCGCAGGCTCGCCCAATGCGGCGAGGCAAAGCCCGCGCACGTCAATATCAGGCGGCGCCGCGCCGAACAGCGCCTCGAACGACGGGCGCGCCTGGCCGATCAGCATGGCGAGGCCGTCGACGACGCTGCGCCCGGCCGCCGCCGCGCGCACCAGGAACCCGGTCTTCAGCGGCCGGTAGACCATGTCCATGACCACCGCGGATGGCGGCGTCTTCGCGAACGGGACGTCGGGCCCAGCGCCGCCGCCGAGGCCCAGCGTCGTGGCGTTGACGATCAGCGCGGCGTCCGCGAAGACCGCCGCCGAGGGCTCGACGACCCGCGCGCCGTCGCCCAGTTCGGCGGCGAGCGCCTGCGCGCGGGCGGCCGTGCGGTTGATGAGCCGCACCTCCGGCGCGCCGGCGTCGAGCAGCGCCGCCGCAGCGCCGCGCGCCGCCCCGCCTGCGCCCAGGACCACCACCGGCCCGGCGCGCAGCTGGAATCCCGGCGCCTGCTCGGCGATCGCCGCCAGCAGCCCGGCCCCGTCGGTGTTGTCGGCGCAGACCCGCCCGTCCGGCTGGAAAAGCAGCAGGTTGGCCGCTCCGGCGCGGCGCGCGGCGAGGCTGGCTAGGTTGGCGAGCCGCAGCGCCTCTTCCTTGAAGGGCACGGTGACGTTGACGCCGCGCACCGCGCCGCCGCCCAGCCCATTCGCGAACGCCGCGAACCCGTCCTCGCGCGGCGAGAAGGCCACGTAGACGCCGTCGATGCCGGCGGCTTCCAGCCAGGCGTTGTGGATCAGCGGGCTCAGCGAATGGGCGACCGGCGCGCCGGCGACGCCGGCCACCACGGTGGTCCCGGAGATCGGCGGCTTCGAACGTGGCGTCGAAGGCGTCGTCACTGGGCGATCGCTCCCCGCTCTCGCAGGAAGCCCAGCAGCGGTAGCAGCGGCAGGCCGAGGATGGCGAAATAGTCGCCCTCGATGCGCTCGAACAGCTGCGCGCCCTCGCCCTCCAGCTGGTAGCCGCCAACAGACCCCAAGAGCGCCTCGCCGCCGCGGGCGAGGTAGCCGTCGAGGAACGTGTCGGAGAAGTCGCGCATCCACAGCCGCGACGTCTCGGTCGTTCGCCAAGCCACCTTGCCCCCTTCCGCCGCGACGATGCCGCCGTGCAGGGCGTGCCCTCGGCCGCGCAGCGCTGTGAGATGCGCGCGCGCTTCCGCCAGGTCGGCCGGCTTGTCGAACAGGCGGCCGTCGAGGTCGAGCGTCTGGTCGGCGCCCACCACCAGGTCGCCAGGGCGGCGCGCCGAGACCGCCAGCGCCTTGGCCTCGCCCAGCCGCTCGGCGACCGTGCGCGGGTTCGCGCCGGCGGCCAGCAGCTCGCGCTTCAGCGCCGACTCGTCGACCTCGGAATCCTCGGTCTCGAACGCCACCCCGGCGCCGGCCAGCACCGCGGCGCGCGAGCGGCTCTTCGAGGCCAGCACGATCGCGGGCGCGGGCGTCACCCCAGCACCTCGACCTGGCCGCGCCCGCCCGACAGGATGTTGATCACCGCCGCGGCGGTCTCCTCGACCGAGCGGCGGGTCACGTCGATCACCGGCCAGCCCTGGCGCTCGAACAGCCGCCGCGCATCGATCACCTCCTGGCGCACGGCGTCGGCGTCGACGTAGCTCGACTCGCGCTGCTCGTTGAGGCTGCGCAGGCGGTTGCGGCGGATCTCCAGCAGACGGTCGGGCGACAGCGTCAGTGCGACGATCGGCACGCCCTTGATGGACTGCAGCTGAGCCGGCGCCGGCGCCGAGGGCACCAGCGGCACGTTGGCGGCGCGCACGCCGCGGTGGGCGAGATAGATGCTGGTCGGCGTCTTCGAGGTGCGCGAGACGCCGACCAGGATCACGTCGGCGCGCTCCAGGTCCTGGCCGCCCTGGCCGTCGTCATGGCCGATCGCATAGTTCAGCGCGTCCATGCGGTTGAAGTAGTCGGCGTCGAGCGAGTACTGCGCGCCCACCCGGGTGGAGAGCGGCGCGCCGAGGTAGCGCGACAGCGCCGAGACCAGCGGGTCGAGCGCCGGGATGCAGGGCATGTCGAGCCGCTGGCAGCCGCCTTCCAGCGCGCCGCGCAACGCCGGATCGATGATGGTGTGCAGCACCACCCCCGGCGCGTTGGCGATCTCCTCGAGCGCCCGGTCGAGCTGCCTTGGCGAGCGCACCAGCGCATAGATGTGCTCGATCGGCAGCACGTTGGTGAAGCGGGCGCAGGCGGCGCGGGCGAGCGCGTTCAGCGTCTCGCCGGTCGAATCCGAGACCAGGTGGACGTGGAAGTAGGTCGCAAGGCGCGCTGGCGGCGTCATCGGCCCCGGATCCCGCTCGCCGCGCCCTGCAAAAAATTCTGCGAACAAAGCTGTGCACGGAGGGTTAACCTCTCGTTAACCACTCGGCGCCGCGAGGCCCTCCACGGCGCTGTGGCGGGCGCGGCCGCCATTCCGTCCCCCGGCCAGGGGATAGCCGACGAGCGAGTCGGCCGTTCGGTCCCCAGGCTGTCTCGGCGGTGGACAGACCATCGGGCGTCCATCGCCTTCGGCGTGCACAAGCTTCGTTCTCCTCGACCCGCCCCCCGCGACGTAGGCGGTTGCCGCGTGAGGCGACAATAGCTTGCGCGGTTCTCACCGCAATCCACAGGCCCGCTCGCCGCCATCGGAGAGGCTGGGCGCAGCCTGTTGGCTTGCGGGCGCCGGCCGGGCGCAACCATCGCCATCCACAGCGGCCCACCGTCCTACCTCTTCCTCTTCCTGCCTTTAACCTCTTGTTAAGGATTAGTGACAGGGCGGGTGCGTCCAGCCGGGGCCTTGAGCCTTGCGGTCCGACCCGGTTTAAGGGCCCTCGTGAACGAGCACGTGACGCAACAGCGGCCTCTCTTCCTTCGAGCCATCGCCGGCGAGCCGGTCGAACGCCCGCCGATCTGGTTCATGCGCCAGGCGGGTCGCTCCCTGCCGGAGTATCACGCGCTGAAGCGCCGGGCGGGGGACTTCCTCACCATGGCGCTGGACCCGGCCATGGCCGCGGAGGTGAGCCTGCAGCCGATGCGGCGGTTCGCCTACGACGCCGCCATCCTCTTCGCCGACATCCTACTGCTGCCGAACGCGATGGGGCAGGCGCTGACGTTCGAGGCCGGCGAGGGGCCCCTGTTGGGCCCGATGCCGTCGCTGGATGCGCTCGAAGGCGCCGCGGCCGGCGCGACGGAGCAGCTGGAGGCGGTTGGCGAGACGGCGGAGCGCGTGCGCGCCCAGCTGGAGCCGCACCGCGCGCTGATCGGCTTTGCCGGCGGGCCCTGGACGGTCGCCACCTACATGCTGATCGGTCGCGGGGGCGCGGCGGCGCGCGCCGACGCCAAGGCGCTGGCGCTTGCCGACCCCGAGCGGGTGGAGCGGCTGGTCGATATCCTGGCCGAAGCCACCGTCGACTACCTCGCGATGCAGGTCCGCGCCGGCGCGCAAGCCGTGCAGATCTTCGAATCGTGGGCCGAGGTGCTGCCCGAGCCGGCGCTGTTCGACCGGCTGGTGATCCAGCCGCACGCCCGCATCGTTCGTGCGCTGCGCGAGCGCGGGATCGGCGCGCCGGTGATCGGTTTCCCGCGCGAAGCGGCGCTCGAGCTGATCGAGCCCTACGCAGAAGCTTCCGGCGTCCAGGTCGTCAGCCTCGGGACCGCGACGCCGCTGGAGTTGGGGCGGCGGCTGCAGAAGCGCGTGGCGATCCAGGGCGCGCTCGATCCGGCGCTGCTCGTCGCCGGCGGCCCGGCGCTCTCCGCGCGGGTGGAAGAGCTGCTGGAGGCGTGGTCAGGCGGGCCCTACGTGTTCAACCTCGGCCACGGCGTCGTGCCCGAAACGCCGCTCGCGCACATCGCCGAGGTGGTGGAGCAGGTGACGGCGTGGCGCAACCGGTGAAGGCCGCCCCATGAAGATCGCGGTGGTGCTCTTCAACCTCGGCGGACCCGATGGTCCGGAGGCGGTGCGGCCGTTCCTGAGGAACCTGTTTTCCGACCCGGCCATCATCCGCGCGCCCGCCTGGCTGCGCTGGATCATCGCCGAGCTGATCTCGCGGCTTCGCGCGCGCATGGCCGTCCGCAACTACGCCCACATGGGCGGCGCCTCGCCGCTGAACGCCGAGACGAAGGCTCAGGCCGATGCGCTCGCCGCCGAGCTCGCCCGCCGGCGCCCGGCCGACGAGACGCGCGTCTTCACCGCCATGCGCTACTGGCGGCCGCTGACCGAAACGGCGGCGGCCGAAGTCGCCGCGTTCGCGCCCGAAGAGCTGGTGCTGCTACCCCTCTATCCGCAGTACTCGACCACCACCACCGCCTCGTCGCTGGCGGCGTGGGCGCGCGCCTACGCCGGCGCCGGTCGCCAGCGCGCGGTCTGCTGCTACTTCGATGCGCCCGGACTGGTCGAGGCGCACGCGGCGCTGATCCGCCGGGCCTGGGAGGCGGCCGGCGCGCCGAAGCCAGTGCGGCTGCTGTTCTCCGCCCATGGCCTGCCGCAGCGCATCTCGGACTCGGGGGACCCTTATCGCTGGCAGGTCGAGCAGACCTGCGCCGCGGTCGCCGCGCGGCTTGGCGACGGCTGGGACTGGCGCCTCTGCTTCCAGAGCCGGGTCGGACCGACGCGGTGGATCGGGCCTGAGACGCTCGCCGAGATCGAGGCGGCGGGGCGCGCGGGGCTCGGCGTCGTCGTCGATCCGATCGCCTTTGTCTCCGAGCATGTCGAGACGCTGGTCGAGCTCGATCGCGACTACGCTGACGCTGCGCGGCGCGCCGGCGCGCAACCCTACATCCGCGTCCCGGCGCTCGGGACGCATCCGCGCTTCATCGAGGCGTTGGCCGACCTCGTGGATGGCGCCTTGGCGTCGGCCGGCGACACGCAGGCAGGGGGCGCGAGCTGTCCTGCCGACGCCGCCCGGTGCGCGCTCGCCGAGCGGAGCCGCGCGGCGTGAGCCACCTGTTCTTCTGGCACAACCTGCTGATCGGCCTGCACATCATCGCCATCATCGCCTGGATGGCGGGGCTGCTCTATCTGCCGCGGCTCTTCGCCTATCACAGCCGCGCGGCAGTCGGCTCCGAAATGGACGAGACCTTCAAGGTGATGGAGGTCAAGCTCTACCGGATCATTATGAACTCGGCCTTCATCGCCGTCTGGATCCTCGGCCTGACGCTGATCTGGTTCGACGCCACCCAGCAGCGCTGGGGCTGGGTCTTCCTGCTGACCCCTTGGATGCTGGTAAAGCTCGCCGGGGTGCTTTTCTTGAGCTGGTGGCATCACTATCTGGGGCGTGCGCGCACCGCCCTCGCCAAGGGCCGGCGGGATCACACCGAGCGGTTCTGGCGGATGACCAACGAGGTCCCGTTTCTCGTCGCCATCGTGATGATCCTGGCCATCACCACCAAGTTCGCGTTCTGATCCAACGCTTGACGGCGCCCCGTGCATGTGGTTCGGCTGGAGGCCGAAGCCGACTCGCCCCATAAGGCCGCCGGCTTTCCCGCCTCTCCCGGACGGCCGCCTGCGCCAGGCGGTGATCGCCGGCCTCCTGATCGATCCAGCGCCCCGGACGTTCTCTTGAGCTGAGAGCGCGGCGCAACCCGAATAGCGTTTCCGGCCGCCCGCGAACCCTCGCGGCGACCGCCTCCCTCCACGAATCCTCCCCAAGAAGCATCACCCAAATGTCCGATATCAACGAAATCGAAGCGCCTGAAGCCGAGGTCGAAGGCGCCGATGCCTTCGAGCCGGAAGCCGCATCCGAGCCGGCCGAGCCGAGCGCCGCCGCCAAGGCGATCGAGGAGCTGGGCCTGACCCGCATGTCGCTGCAGGAACTGAAGCAGAAGTCGCCCGCCGACCTGCTGGAGTTCGGCGAGAAGCTCGACATCGAAAACGCCAACACCATGCGCAAGCAGGACATGATGTTCGCGATCCTGAAGATCCTCGCCGAGGAAGGCGTCGAGATCTCCGGGTCCGGCACGCTCGAGGTCGTCCAGGACGGCTTCGGCTTCCTGCGCAGCCCCGAGGCCAACTACCTCCCCGGCCCCGACGACATCTACGTCAGTCCCTCGCAGATCCGGAAATTCGGCCTTCGGACCGGCGACACCGTCGACGGCGCCATCCGCTCGCCGCGCGAAGGCGAGCGGTATTTCGCTCTGGTGGGCGTCCAGCAGATCAACTTCGAGAATCCGGACAACGTCCGCCACAAGGTGCTGTTCGACAATCTGACGCCGCTCTACCCCGACCAGCGCCTGGTGATGGAGCTGCCCGATCCGACCGTGAAGGACCGCACCGGCCGGGTCATCGACATCGTCGCGCCGATCGGCAAGGGCCAGCGCTGCCTGATCATCTCGCCGCCGCGCGTCGGCAAGACGATCATGCTGCAGAACATCGCCAAGTCGATCGAGACCAACCATCCCGAGTGCTACCTGATCGTCCTCCTGGTCGACGAGCGGCCGGAGGAAGTCACCGACATGCAGCGCACCGTGAAGGGCGAGGTGATCTCCTCGACCTTCGACGAGCCGGCGACGCGGCACGTGGCGGTGGCCGAGATGGTGATCGAAAAGGCCAAGCGGCTCGTCGAGCACAAGCGCGACGTCGTCATCCTGCTCGACTCGGTGACGCGCCTCGGGCGCGCCTACAATGCGACCGTGCCGTCGTCCGGCAAGGTGCTGACCGGCGGCGTCGACGCCAACGCCCTGCAAAAGCCGAAGCGCTTCTTCGGCGCGGCGCGCAACATCGAGGAAGGCGGCTCGCTGACGATCATCGCCACCGGCCTCATCGACACCGGCAGCCGCATGGACGAGGTGATCTTCGAAGAGTTCAAGGGCACCGGCAACTCCGAGATCATGCTCGACCGCAAGGTCTCCGATAAGCGGATCTATCCGGCCATCGACATCATCAAGTCGGGCACCCGCAAGGAAGAGCTGATCACGCCGAAGGAGTGGCTGCAGAAGACCTACATCCTGCACCGCATCGTCAATCCGATGGGGGCGCAGGACGCCATCGAGTTCCTGCTCGACAAGCTCAGGCAAACGAAGAACAACGAGGAGTTCTTCCAGTCGATGAACACCTGACGGCCCCTCCGTGCGGCGGCGCAGTAACTTCTCTTCACCCGTCGCGCAGACGGCGGGGAAGGGGGACCATGCGAAGCATGCTGGAGGGGGACGACGGGTCCGGCGCGGCTGAACTTCCGCAGACGCCGCCTCGCGCCCCCTCCGTGGCGCTGCGCGCGCCACCTCCCCTGTACGCTTCGGTACGGGTGAGTAGATTTAGGGCAGCAGCACGCTGGCGCCGATGGTGGCGCGGGACTCCAGCGCTTCGTGGGCGTTGCGCGCCTCGGCGAGCCTGAAGCGCTGGCCGATCTCGATCGTCAGCTTGCCCGACGCGATCATCGCGAAGAGCTGGCCGGCGCTCTCGTCGAGCTCTGCAGTGGTGGCGGTGTAGTCGTAGAGCGTCGGGCGGGTGAAAAAGAGCGAGCCACCCTGCATCAGCCGCAGCGGCGCGAACGGCGGGACCGCCCCGGAGGCGTTGCCGAAGCTGACGAACAGGCCGCGGCGCCTCAGGCTGGCGAGCGTCGCCTCGAAGGTGTCCTTGCCGACCGAGTCGTAGGCGACCGGCACGCCGGCGCCGCCGGTGATCTCCCTGACCCGGGCGCCGACGTCCTCGTGACGGTAGAGGATCACGTGGTCGCAGCCGAGCCGCCGCGCCAGCGCCGCCTTCGCCTCCGAGCCGACGGTGCCGATCACCGTCGCGCCGAGCGCCTTGGCCCATTGCACCAGCAGCGTGCCGACCCCGCCGGCGGCGGCGTGGACCAGGATGGTCTCGCCCGCCTGCACGGCATGGCACCGCCGCACCAGGAACTCGACGGTCATGCCCTTCAGCAAGGACGCGGCGGCGATCTCGAAGCTGACGCTCTCAGGCAGCGCGACCGCCCGATCGGCCGAGACGCGGTGATACTCCGCGTAGGCCCCCATGGCGCCGTTGTAGGCGACGCGGTCGCCGACCTTGAAGCGCGTGACGCCTTCGCCGAGCGCCTCGACCACGCCGGCGGCCTCCTGGCCCAGCACGGCGGGGAAGCGCACCGGATAGAGGCCGCTGCGCTGATAGGTGTCGATGAAGTTGAGGCCGATCGCCTTGTTTTGGACGACGATCTGGCCGGGACCCGGCGAGGGCTTCTCCAGCTCGACCGCTTCCAGCACATCCGGGCCGCCGGCCTCCCTTGCGCGGACCGCCAGCATCAGCCGAGCGCCTGCTTGAAGAGCCGCAGCGTGCGCGCGTTCGCGGTGGCGGCGTCGGCCGCGTCGTAATGCTCGCCGCCCGGCCGGGCGAAGGCGTGGTCGCGCCCCGGATAGGTGAAGATCTCCACCTGCGGATGGTTCTTCAGCGAGGCGATGATCAGCTTCTGGGCCTCCTTCGGCACGAACTGGTCCTCCTCGGCAATGTGCAGCATCAAGGGGTCGGCCAGCTTGTCGGCCTCGCCCACGTGCTTCTCGATCCCGACCCCATAATAGCCGACGGAGGCATCGATGTCGGTGCGGGTCGCGGTGAGGAACGCCAAGAGGCCGCCGAGGCAGAAGCCCACCGCGCCGACCTTGCCCGAACAGCCGCCGTCCGCCCGCACGTGGGCGATGGTCGCGGCGATGTCCTTCACGCCGTGGTCGACGTCGAAGGCGTTGTAGAGCTCGAACGCCTTGTTCCACTCGGCTTGCGACCGGTCGGTGATGTCGACTCCGGGCTCGATGCGCCAGAACAGGTCCGGGCAGATGGCCAGGAAGCCGTCGCGCGCGAAGCTATCGGCGGTCGCGCGCATCACCGCGTTCACCCCGAAGATCTCCTGGATCACGACGATCGCCGGGGCCCTGGTCGCCGCCGGCCGGGCGACATACGCCGAAAAGTCGCCATCCGCCGTCCTGATCGTCGTCGTTTCGCCCATCCCGCCCCTCCGCCGTCTCTTGTGTGGATCGCCGCCCGCCGCCAGATTTGGCGGAGGCCGCAGCGGTCGCCATAGCATTAAGGGGAGCGCCTGATGAAGGTTAACGTGGAGATCGACTGCACCCCGGCCGAGGCGCGCGCCTTTTTCGGGCTGCCGGACGTGACGAGCCTCAACGAGCACATGATCGAGGAGATGAGGAAGCGCCTCGACGCCAACCTCGCCATGGCCGCGCCCGAGGAGCTGATGAAGAGCTGGATGAGTCTCGGCGGCCAGGCGTCGGAGCAGTTCATGAAGCTGATGGCCGCCGCGTCCGGCGGCCTCGGCGGCGGGACCGGCGGCGCCAGCGGCGCTCGATGAGGGACACCATCTTCGCTCCGGCGACCGCGCCGGGGCGGGCGGCGGTCGCGGTGATCCGCATCTCGGGTCCGGACGCCGGCGCCGCGCTCGTCGCGCTCGCCGGGCGGCGGCCCGCGCCGCGCCGCGCCTCGTTGCGCAAGCTGCGCGATGGGCGCGGCGACCCGATCGACGCCGCCCTCGTGCTGTGGCTGCCGGGCCCTGCGAGCTACACCGGCGAGGACGTCGGCGAGTTGCACCTGCACGGCGGCGCGGCGGTGGTCGGCCGCGTCACCCAGGCGTTGCTGGCGCTCGGGCTGCGGCTCGCCGAGCCCGGTGAGTTCACCCGTCGGGCGTTCGAGGCCGCGCGGCTCAGCCTCGACCAGGCCGAGGGCGTCGCCGACCTGATCGACGCCGAGACCGAGGCGCAGGCGCGGCAGGCGGTCGCCCAGCTCGAGGGGGCGCTCGGACGCCGCTATGGGCGCTGGCGCTCGATGCTGGCCGAGGGCCTCGCCATGCTGGAGGCGGCGGTCGACTTTCCGGACGAGGAGGTGCCGAGCGACGTCGCCGCCCGCGCCGAGCCGCGGATCATGCGCCTGGCCGCCGACCTGGAACGCGCGCTCGGCGATGCGCGTCGCGGCGAGCGGGTCCGCGACGGCTACCGAATCGCGCTGATCGGGGCTCCGAACGCCGGCAAGAGCCGGCTCTTCAACGCGCTGCTGGCCAGAGAGGCGGCCATCGTCACCGCAACGCCCGGCACGACGCGCGACGTCATCGAGGCGCCGCTGGTGCTGGCCGGCTACAAGGTGCTGCTGGCCGACATGGCCGGGCTGCGCGAGACCGGGGAGGCGATCGAAGGGGAGGGTGTGCGGCGGGCCGCCGCCTGGGCGGAGGGCGCCGACCTGCGGCTATGGGTCGTCGACGGCGCCGACGATGGCGGCCACTGGCGCGAGGCGGCCCACCTGCTGCAGCCGGGCGATCAGCTGGTGCTGAACAAGGCCGACCTCGCCTCGGGGCGCGATGCGGCCGAGGCGGGCTGCCGGGCCGACGATCTCGCGCTCGAGCGGTTCGCCGTCTCGGCGGAGAGCGGCGGAGGCCTCGCCGCACTGCGCGAGGCCATGATGCGGCGCGTCACGGCCGACCTCAGCGGCGCGGAGTTCCCGGCGGTCACCCGCGAGCGCCATGCGCGGGCGCTCGCCGAGGCGCTCGCGCACCTGCGCCGCGCCGCGCGCGCGCTGGAGACGCCGGAGCTCGCCGCCGAGGATCTGCGCCTCGCCGCCCGCGCGCTCGAGCGGATCACCGGCCGCATCGGCGCCGAGGACGTGCTCGACGTGATCTTCGCGAGTTTCTGCATCGGCAAGTGACCCGGGCGCCGCGGGCGCAGGGCTTCAGCTCGAGTGTTTCACGTGAAACATCGCCGCGTCTGAACTGCGGCGCAGCGCCCCGACATGGCGGGCCCGCCTCGCCTTGAGGGGCGAGTTCCGGTATGGGCATGGCCATGGCGCAAGCTTGGGATGTGATCGTGATCGGCGGCGGGCACGCCGGCTGCGAGGCCGCCGCGGCGGCGGCGCGCTTGGGCGCGCGCACCCTGCTGCTCACCCACAAGGTCGAGACGATCGGCGAGATGTCCTGCAATCCGGCCATCGGCGGGCTCGGCAAGGGTCACCTGGTCCGCGAGATCGACGCCCTCGACGGCCTGATGGGCCGCCTGGCCGATGCGGCCGGCATCCAGTTCCGGCTGCTGAACCGCTCGAAGGGCCCGGCGGTGCGCGGTCCGCGCGCCCAGATCGATCGCGCCCGCTACCGCGCCGCCATGCAGGCCGAGCTCGCGGCGACGCCGAACCTGGAGATCCGCGCCGACGCTGTCGAGGACCTGGTGATCGAGTCTGGCCGAGTGACCGGTGTGACCGGCGCGAGCGGCGCGCTCTACCGGGCCGGCCGCGTGGTGCTGACCACCGGCACCTTCCTGAAGGGCGTCATCTGCCGGGGCGAGGCGCGAATTCCCGCCGGCCGGCTCGGCGAGGCGCCGGCGATCGGGCTCGCTGACCGCCTCTACGGGCTCGGCCTTCGCATGGGTCGGCTGAAGACCGGCACGCCGGCGCGGCTGGACGGGCGCACGATCGACTGGGCGGCGCTCGAGATGCAGCCGGGCGACGCCCAGCCGACGCCGTTCTCCTTCCTCACCGAGGCGATCACCACGCCGCAGGTCGAGTGCGGCGTCACGGCGACGACCGCCGAGACGCATCGGATCATCGCCGAGCGCCTGGGGGAATCCGCGGTTTATGGCGGCCGGCTCTCGGGGCGCGGGCCCCGCTATTGCCCCTCGATCGAGGACAAGGTGGTGCGCTTTCCGGATCGCACCAGTCACCAGATCTTCCTGGAGCCGGAGGGGGCCGACGACGACACCGTCTACCCGAACGGCATCTCGACCTCGGTGTCCGAGGCGACCCAGGACGCGTTCCTGCGCACCATTCCCGGGCTCGGCCGGGTGGCGGTGCGGCGCTACGGCTATGCGATCGAGTACGACTACGTCGATCCGCGCGAGCTGACGACGGCGCTGGAGGCGCGTGCGTTGCCGGGCCTCTATCTGGCCGGCCAGATCAACGGCACCACCGGCTACGAGGAGGCGGGCGCGCAGGGTCTGGTCGCGGGCCTCAATGCCGCGCGCGCCGCGGCGGGCCAGCCACCCGCCAGCTTCGGCCGCGACGAAGCCTACATCGGCGTACTGATCGACGACCTCGTGACCCGCGGCGTCACCGAGCCC
>Ga0134125_10004340_pt1 | contig 16235 bp, 10 predicted proteins | sample KB31751_FD_96464 | JGI IMG/M metagenome (GOLD analysis project Ga0134125, IMG submission 96464) | Terrestrial soil microbial communities with excess Nitrogen fertilizer from Kellogg Biological Station, Michigan, USA - KB3-175-1 | ecosystem: Environmental > Terrestrial > Soil > Unclassified ...
GCCGTCGGCGCGGCCCAGAGATATCCGGAGGGGCGCTTCCGCGGCGTCGATCGCATCCTGCGCGAGGACCTGGGCCTGGCGGCCGCGGCCTGGACGCACGCCGAGCCCGGCCGCGCCGCGGAGATCCGCGAGCGGCTGGCGCGCGCCGGCGGCACGGCGGAGACCGGGGCCTCGATCCGCTTCATCCTCAACTGGGAGACCGACGCCAACGACGTCGACTTCCACATTCACGACGCGCGCGGCGGGCACGCCTTCTACAGTCAGCCGCGCCTGGATTCCGGCGGCGAGCTCTACGCCGACGTCACGACCGGCTACGGCCCCGAGTGCTTCACGATCCGCGGTCCGGCCGCGGGGCGCGCGGCGCCCTACCACCTGCAGGCCCATTACTACAGCCGCGGGCCCATGGGCTACGGGATGGGCAAGCTGCAGATCATCGAGCACGATGGTCGCGGCAATCTGCGCTTCGACGAGCGTCCCTTCATCATCATGCAGGACGGCGCCTTCGTCGACCTGGGCGAGGTCGGGCCGATGCCGGTCGGCGTGCGTCCGGTGACGGTCGCGCACAAGGCGCTCGCCCGCCAGCCGCTCGCCCCGCATGTCTGGGCGGTGGTCCCGGGGGCTCCGGTGCGTTGACCGGTCCCGTCCCCTCGGAGCCGAGCGCCGCCGCGCCAGGGGACTGGCGTCGGCGGCGTTGCCGTGGCGGGGCTCAGGCGGTCACGGCGCGCAGGGTCGGTGACCATCTGTCGTCGTCGTCGGCGGAGCGTCGCGGCTCGAGGTGGGCGACGTCGGCCAGCCGGCGGAGCTCGGGCCCCTGCGTGCCGAGATCGATCTGGGTGACCGCGCCGACCGGCCAGCCTGGTCCTCGGCGGTAGTGCTCGAGGGCGGTGCCGAACAGCTCGCAGAGCAGGATGCGCAGGAGCGCCTTGTGCGAGACCACCAGCAGGTTCCCCTCCGGGTGACGCACGCATAGATCGGTGAGCGCGGCGAGCCCACGCGCCGCGACGGCGTGGGGCGACTCACCCAGCGGGGGCCCGATGCTGGGGTCGCGCTGCCAGCGCGCGAAATAGTCGGCGTCGTGCGCGGCGGCCTCGCTCTTCGAGAGCCCCTGCCACGCGCCGTAATACATCTCGTCGAGCCGCGCGTCCGCTTGGATGTCGAGGCCCGCGCCGCGCGCGAGCGGCGACGCCGACTCGATGGCGCGCAGCCGCGTGCTGGTCACCACGGCCTGCCAGTCGAGCCCGCCGTACGCGTCGGCGAAGCGCGCCGCCATGATTCGCCCGTCAGCCGTCAGCGGGGCGTCGATCCGCCCGCAAAATCGATCCTGGTGGCTGAACTCCGTCTCCCCGTGTCGCAAAAGAAAGAGGCTGAGCACGCTTTCCCCCTCGCTCCCCGCTCGAGCTAAACGCTCCCCCACCCAAATCTTCCATCTTCAAATATCCAAGCTCCATGCCACGCGCCAACCCCCGACAATCGGGCGATTACCCCCTGCTTCTGTTACGGCGCCGTGACTCGAGCGCGCCCCTCCTACTCTCTTTTAGGTGCAGCGCCGGAGCGACCGTAGGGAGCGGGTCCCGGAACCGGGAGCGCGGGCTCCGCCCGCGCGGCGCGCCTCAGGACTCGTCCCGGGGGGCCGGCGGGGGGACTGGTCCCCCCGCCCTCAGAATTTCGCGTTCCGGGCCAGCTCGAGCGCGCGCGCCTGGAAGAAGTCGCCGGCCTTGGGGCCGCCATTGCACTTCCCGTCCGACTCGGCGGGCTTCTTCAACCAGAGGTAGGCGTCGATCAGCGGATCGGCCGTGCTCGCGGTCGGCGGCGTGCCCAGGGCCCGTCCCGGTGGGTTGCACCAGCAGTTCTCGTCGTCGTTCTTCTCGTCGCACTTGGGCGGGCCGTTGCCGTTGCGGCTGGTGTCGATCACGAAGTGCTTGCCCCCGACCAGCTTGGAAATCTCCTTGCCGTAGGTGATCTCGGTGCTGGTCGACTTGTAGTTCGAGACATTGAGCGCGAAGCCGTCGGCCTCCTCGATGCCGGCCTCCTTGAGGAGCTTGGCGTCCACGCTCGGCTTGAGCCAGCCGGAGTGCCCCGCGTCGAGGTAGACGGCGGTATTCCCCAGCGACACCAAGGTGTGGACCGCGAAGCGCAGCAGCTCGAGCCGCTCTTTCTGCGCTTCCTCGGAGAGGCACGGCTTGCCGTCGGCCATCTTCTTGTCCAGCAGGCCGAGCGAGTCCGGCTCGAGGATGACCGCCGCGCGGCGGCTGCCCAGGCTGGTGGCGAAGTCGGTGATCCACTTCTTGTACTTCTCGGCGCCTTCCGAGCCGCCCGCCGAGTACTGGCCGCAGTCGCGCTTGGGGACGTTGTAGATGACGAAGTAGGGGAGCACGCCGCTCTTGAGGATCATGTCGGCGCGCTTGCCCACGTAGCGCCCGACGTTCGGCGTCCAGTCGCCGATCCACTCGGCGCCGCCGTTGTCGGCGAGCTTGTTGTAGAGCGCGGCCAGCGCCGGGTCGTGGTCCTTCTTCTCGGCCATCATCCCCTTGAGGTGCGCCGGGCTGTAGGGATCGACCCAGGCGAGCTTCTCGCCGACGAAGATGTTCTCCCCGTGCTTCCAGGGGGGCAAGGGCGGCATGGGCTCGGCGGGCTTGGCCGGGCTTCCGGGCGCCGCCGTTTCGCCGGCCGATGCGGTCGCGGCGCTGGCGGGGGGGGGCGCGGACGTTTGCGATTTCACGCAGCCGGCGGCCAGCACGAGCGCGGGGACGAGCAAAGAGAGGGATCGCGTCGACATTTTCACTCCTCCGAGAACGGATCGCCTAACACGGAAGAGAGATCGCCGACAAGGTCATCCATGCCGCCGCCGCCTCGGGCCCGGGCCTCACTCGGCGAACGGGCGGAGGATCTGGCCCTTGCTGGGCGTGCCGTCGCCGGCGTGCCAGGTGCCGTCCGGGTTCATCACCTCGTAGCCGGTGAGGGTCATCGGGCGGGTGGCGATCGGATCGACCGACGACAGGAAACCCACGTGCAGGTGGGGCGTCGTCGCGTTGCCGGAGTTGCCGCAGCGGCCCAGCACGTCGCCGCGGTGGAGGTGGTCGCCGACGTGGACGCTGATCGAGCGCGCCGCCAGATGGCGGAACTCGGTGTACTCGCCTGGGGCGTGCTCGAGGATCACGTAGTTCCCCTCGTCGTGCCCCTTGACGTAGGCCGGCCAGTCGCGGGCGCCGCCATGGGCGACCACCACCGTCCCGTCGGCGGGGGCGAGCACCGGGCGCCCGTAGCAGGCGAACCGCGACAGCGGCGCTCCGTGCCGTGGGGCGCGCGTCCCGATCGGTTGCGCGGGGACGAAGTCGAGCGCGTAGGCGGCGTACCCCATGTGCGTGTCGCCGCTGTCGAACCCCTGGATCACGCCCCAGATCCCGGCGAACGGCAGCGACAGCCGCGTCACCTGCGGCGGGGGCGGGTCGCTGGGCGCGCCGCCCGGCGCTGCCGCCGCGCGGGGGCCCGAGAGCGCGGGCGCGGCGACGAGCAGGGCCGAGGTGGCGGCGGCCGCCGCCCAGGCCCCCAGCCGGTTGGCCGTCGATCGATGTCGCCGCTGCTGCCGGTTCATCGCGTCTTGCGCAGCCCCTCGAGGGTTCGTTCCCAGAACGTATAGCCCAGCCGCTCGCCGTCGGGGTCGGGACCGATCAGGCGCACGGAGGAGAGATGAAGCAACGTCGGTAAGAGCCGCGCGCGGTCGGTCTCCGTCAACCCACGGGCCGCCCCGGTGAGCTCGGCTTCATGGTGAGCCAGGGGGGACGGCGCGGCACCGAGCGCGGCGCGCAGCGCGCGGGCGTGATGGCGAAAGGCGGCGTCGGATTCGTGGCGCGCCTCGGCGTCGAGCCCGGTCCACGCCTCGGCGGCCCGCCGGCGCTCCCGGGCGAGCGCGTGGCGCGCCGTCAGGTCGAGCCCCAACCCGCGCCCGAGCGCCTCGAAGAGCTGGGGCAGCGCCGCGATACGGTCCAGGTCTGGATCGACGAGCAGGCCCCAGACGGCCTCGCTGTCGGCTTCGAAGAGGGCATGAACGGCCGCCAGCGTCGCGGGGGAAAAGCGACCGTGCTCGGGGAAGTAGTCGCCCGTTTCGAGCGAGGTGAGCTCGCCCGCGGCGCGCGCCGGCGCGAGCGCTCGCCGCAAGCGGCGCTCGAACGCCTCCGGTTCGGCGGCGTCGGCTCTGGCCCGCAGCCGGAGGTGTGGCCGCAAACCGGGGCCGTCGAGGTAGCGCAGGAAGAACCAGGTGTCGATCTCGCCCGCCGCGCGCGCGTCGGCGACCGCCGGCAGGACCCTCCCGGTGAGGAGGGCGTCCTGGCGGTCGGACGCGCCGAACAGCTTGAACGTGCGCCAGCCGGCCGGCGGCGGCTCCCGGCGCGGCGGCGGGACGCGGCCCAGGCGGGCTCGGGGCGGGGAGGGCGGCCCCTGCTCCTCGACGACGGCGACCACCGCCTCCACGCGGCGCCCGCCGCGGTCGACCACCGCTTCGAGCGGGGGCCAGATCTCGAAGACCCGCTCGTACGCGGCGACCTCGGCGGCGGCGCCCGGCGCCTGCAGATCGACGGGATAGAGCTCGTCTCCCTCGCCGACCTGGACCATTCGCGGGACGCCCGCCGCTCGCCTCCAGCGCCCGAGGGCGCGCGCGCCGCTCGGCGAGCGCGGGTCTCGCCGCAGCGCCGGCGGCAGGCGCCAGCTGGCCGGCGCGATGACGAACCCCGCGAGCACCAGGCGGGGAATGAACGCCAGCTCGGCGAGCGGGCCGGGCGCGAACGCCCAGGGCGCATGCTGACGCTGGAGGCTCCATCCGACGAGCAGGCGGGCGGCCCCGGGCGCCGCCGTCGCCGACCGGGCGCGAAGGAACGGCGAGGGGACGATCGCCCGCGCGTCGCCGGCCGCGTCCCCGGCCCGCAGCGTCAACCCTTGCGGCTCGGACGGATCGGCCTCGAGCTCGAGATCTCCGATGGCCAGGTCCCCACCGGCGGCGCTCCAGGCCGACAACGCCAGCGCGCGGGGGCGGATCGGCGGATGGGTGCAGAGATCGGCCAGCGCCGCGCTCGGCGCGAAGGCGACGTCGACCCGCTCTTCGTCCGGACGCGCGCGCCGTTCGGCGTCGGCGATCTCGGCGCAGGCGGCGTGGAGCGGCGCGCCCAGCGCGTGGACGAAGCGTCCCCACGACGAACCCGCCGGAGCGTGCAGGCCGAGCAGCCAGCCCGTGCCGGCGGGGGCGCCGGCCGACCGCGGCGCCGGAACGAGGAAGAGCTCGGCCGTGGGCGGCAACGGTGTTCCGTCCAGATCGCCAAGGGCGGTTTCGAGCGCGGTCGGATCGAGCGCCGCCTCTTGTCGTTTGGCGGCCGCCGCCGCCGCGATGGCGTCGCAGAGGAGCCCCAGCAGCGCGCGAGGCAGAGCGGCGGCGGGCGTCGCGGCGTCGGCGTCATCGACGTCCACGCCGTAGTCGCCGCCAGCGAGGGGGCCGAGCGCGAACGCGCCCGCGCCAAAGACCTCGGTGGACGCATCGAGCGCGTCATTCCAGGCACGCGCGGCGAAGCGCTCCGCGATCGGCGGCGCCAGCGCCTCCTGCAGGCGGCAGAGCAGCGGGACCAGCCGGGCGGCGCGGGCGACGGCCGTGCGGTCGAGGCGGGGCGTCTGGCGCGGACGCTGGATCAACACGGCGGTGACGTCGCGATCAGTCCGGCCCGGCAGCATGTCCCAGAGGGCGCGCCCGCGCGCGAGCTCGCCGGCGTCGAACGCGACCTCGGCTTCATCGACCGCGCGCACTTCCTCCGCCCGCCCGAGCGCCGCCAGCCGGTCGCGCAGGTAGCGGGCGGGCGGCGGCCCGATGAGCGGCGGCGACAGATCCGTCTGCAGGAGGCCGGACTGGACGAGGGCGCGCAGGAGCTCGTCCAGATCCTCCGGCGCGGGCTCCGCGTCGGTCTGGGCGCCGGTTTTGGCTTTTTGGGCGCGTGCCCGGACCGCCGGCCAGGGCGCCCAATCGGTCGTCGCGGTCAGGATGGCGGCGAGCGCCCCGTGGACCTCGGCGAGGCACGGCTGATAGAAGGGCTCGTCGGGGCCGCCGCCGACCCAGCTCACCTCGGCGCCGTTGTTCCACGCCAGCGGGGCGGTGCGCAGCCGTACGCCGTCGCGCACCGCCGGCTCGTGGAGCAGCGCCTGGGCCAGGGCGTCGACGCGCGCCCAGCTCGGCGCGAGGTGAGCGCCGGCGCTCCCGGTCGCGATCAGCGTCTGGGGGCCGAGCTCCCCCACGCACACGCCCGCCAGGAGGCCGCTCGGCGTGGTCCGAAACGCGGCTCGGCGCGCGTAACGCCCGAGCGACTGGCGCCGCGCGGGGCCCGGTTTCGCCGCCGCCAGGGCCGGGCTCGCCAGGGCGATCGCGTCGGCGCCCAGCGCATGTCCCGTCAAGGCCTGCGTGGCGCGCGGGAGCGTCGAGATCGGAAGCAAAGGGGCCCGCAGCAGGAACCGCGAGAGCGGCCGGTACACGGCCGGCAGATTACTCCGATCGGGCTGGCTCTCCGAGGATTCCGCCCGGCGCGAAAGTGCCCGCGGACTCAGTTGTAGGGGCTGGCCTCGGGCGGGCGCTCGATCGGGGTGGTCGGAGACGGCGGCCGGGTGGGGTCGTTGACGTTGGTCGGCTCTTGCTCTTCTTGAATCTTCCCCGTCGAGACCGCCTCGAGGTTGTCGCCCATGCAGGCGTCGACCTCGGCGCCGAGTTGGCTCACGCGATCGTGCGCGCGGCCGATGACGTCGAACTGTTCGCGCATCACGATCGGCTGATCCTTGAAGGTGCGGAGCATGAGCATCGGCGTCGAGGCCATGTTCACCAGCGTCTTCATCTGGTTGACCTTGTCGTCGATGCAGGTCATGCGGATGATGTCGTGCGACCGGTAGGCCATCACCCGCACGTCCTGGGCATGCTCGATGGCGGTCTGCATGTCGGCCGTGTACTTGGGGGCCAGGATCAGCATCTGCTGGACGGTATAGGGGTTCTCGGCCGGGGCGTTGGGCGCGGCGTTGGCGACCTGCCCCTCGTTCACCATCTGCTGAACGATCGTCTGGTTGATGTCGGGTTGCGGCGGCTGCGCTGCCTGATCCGCCGCGTAGACCGCCCCCGCGCCGAGGCCGCACAGCGCGACGGTGAGTTTCAGCGTCCTTCCCCGCATGGAAGGAGGCATCGGCGGAGCCGCCGGACAAATTGAGCGTCGCGCCTGAAAGCGCGCGCACCGTAGCCGGGGACGTCAACGAATTGACAGTCCCTCGGCTTCCCGCTGGGCGGCTACGGCATCCGGCAGCTCTGCGCGCCGGCGGCCGGGAGGTAGCAGTTGTTGGTGTAGTCGATGACCATGCGGTCGGTGTTGAAGCGCCAGCCGAGCGTGCGCATCGTGCGCTTCATCCGCTCGATCCAACCGTGCGGGATCCCCTGGTCGTCGCGATCGTAGTAGGTCGGAATGATGACATTTTCCAATTGCTCGTACAGAGAGGCGGCGTCGCGCCGGTCCTGCTCGTCGACCGAGACGTGGGTGATGCCGTCGCCGATGGCGAAGCCGTTGAGGCCGTCGTAGGCCTCCGCCCACCAGCCGTCGAGCACCGAGAAGTTGAGGCCGCCGTTGAGCAGGGCCTTCTGGCCGCTGGTGCCGCTCGCCTCCTGGGGGCGGCGCGGGTTGTTCATCCAGACGTCGACGCCCTGGACCAGGTGGCGCCCGACGTTGATGTCGTAGTCCTCCACGAAGATGACGTTGTTCTTCAGATCCCCGGTCAGCGTGGCGTCGTGCACCTGGCGCAAGACCTCCTGGCCCGGGCGATCGGCGGGGTGCGCCTTGCCCGCGAACACGAGCTGCACGGGGCGCTTCGGATCGGTCAGGAGCCGTTTGAGCCGCGGCAGGTCGCTGAAGATGAGGCTGGCGCGCTTGTAGGTGGCGAAGCGGCGGGCGAAGCCGATGGTGAGCGTCTCGGGGTCGAGCGCGTTCGTCGCCGCGGAGACGAACTCCTCGGGGTACTCGTTGCGGCGCCGCTGCTCCGAGACGCGCCGGCGGACGAAGTGGACCAGCGCCGCCTTGAGCACCCGGTGCGTCTCCCACAGCTCGGCGTCGGGGATGGTGTCGATGCGGGCCCACATCTGCGGGTCGGCCAGGTGCTCGCGCCAGTCGGCGCCGGCGTACTTCGAGTAGAGCTCCTGCATCGCGGGCGCCAGCCAGGTCCGGACGTGGACGCCGTTGGTGATGTGCCCCACCGGGACCTCGTCCTCGCGGTGGTGCGGCCAGAGCACCTGCCACGACTTGCGGGTGATGCGGCCGTGCAGCGCCGAGACGCCGTTCGCGTAGCGCGACATCTTGAACGCCAGCACCGTCATGCAGAGCGCCTCGCGGTGGTCGTCGGGGCGGATGCGGCCGAGGCCCAGGAAGTCCGGCTGCGACAGCCCCAGCGAGCGGCGCAAGGGCTCGAGGTGATCGTCGACCAGCTCGGGCGGGAAGCGGTCGTGGCCGGCGTCGACCGGCGTGTGCGTGGTGAACACCGTGCTCTGCGCGACCTCTTGGGCGCAGGTGCGAAAGTCCGCGCCGGTCTGCTCCATCAGGAACCGCGCGTACTCGAGGGTGGCGAAGGCGCTGTGCCCCTCGTTGAGGTGCAGGCCCCCCCAGTGGATGCCGGCCGCGCGCAGGGCGCGGATGCCGCCCACGCCCAGCAGCAGCTCCTGGCGGATGCGGATCCGCTGATCGCCGAAGTAGAGGCGGGCGGCGAGCTGCCGGTTTTCTTCGGAGTTGCCCTCGACGTCGGTGTCGAGCAGCAAGAGCTTGTTGCGGCCGACCGCGATCTCCCAGACCTGCGCCAGCAGCGTCTCGCGCGAAAGCGGGACTTCGATGATGATCGGCTTGCCGGCGGGGGTCTTGGCCGGCTGCGCGGGGAGCAACTCGGCGGGCGAGCGGACGTACTCGGCGTGCTGCCAGCCGTCGCGGGCGATGTGCTGGCGGAAGTAGGACTCCCGGTAGAAGAGGCCGACCGCCACCAGCGGAAGCCCCAGGTCGGAGGCGCTCTTCAGGTGGTCGCCGGCGAGCACGCCGAGGCCGCCCGAATAGATGGGCAAGGATTCGTGGATGCCGAACTCCGCCGAGAAGTAGGCGACCGGGCGGACCCGGAGCGGTCCGGCGTTGACCGAGGCCCAGGTGCGGGTGGCGTAGAGGTACTCGCGCAGCTCGCGGTGGGCGCTGTCGACGCGCGCCCGCAGCGCCGCGTCCCGCGACAAGCCCTCGATCCGCTCGGGTGAAAAGCCGGCCAGCACGGAGACCGGGTTGTGGTTGGTGGCGCGGAAGGCCTCGGGATCGAGGTCCCGGAACAACTTGATGATGTGGGGATTCCAGGCCCACCACAGATTGACGGAAAGATCCTTGAGTTGACTGTGCAGCTTTTCGCGCGAGGTCATGGCCGGGGGACTATAAACGATTTTCGACGGCACTCAGCGGGGGGAAGTGGTTATAGTTGAGCTGGCCGATCGCGCACCCACCTATGGACGGACAGCAAAGGTTCATCGCGCTGGTCATGGCCGGCGGCAAGGGCTCGCGCCTCTTTCCGCTCACGCTCGATCGCGCCAAGCCGGCCGTCCCCTTCGGCGGCCGCTACCGGATCATCGACTTCGTCCTCTCCAATCTGGCGAACTCCGGGGTGCGCTCGGTCTACGTCCTCACGCAGTACAAGTCGCAGTCGCTGGCCGAGCACGTGCAGCGGACCTGGGGGGCGCGCAGCTCGTACGACGCCTTCGTCACCGTCGTCCCCGCCCAGATGAGGATGGGCGAGTCCTGGTACCGCGGCACCGCCGACTCGGTGTTCCAGAACCTGCACCTCATCGAGGAGTACCGGGGCGACGCGGTGTTGGTCTTCGGCGCCGACCACATCTACAAGATGAACATCCGCCAGATGACCGACTTCCACTTCCAGAAAGGGGCCATGGCGACGATCGCCTGCCTTCCGATCAAGAAGGCGGAGGCCCACCAGTTCGGCATCGTGCAGGTCGACGAGGACTGGCGGGTGGTCGGTTTTCAGGAGAAGCCGGATCGCGACCCGATCACCATCCCCGGCGACCCGGAGCATTGTCTCGGCTCGATGGGGAACTACGTGTTCGCGCCCGGGCCGCTCATCGAGGAGCTTCGCGCCGACGCCGAGCGCGAGTCGCACCACGACTTCGGCCGCGACATCCTGCCCTCGATGGTCAAGTCGGGGAAGGTGTTCGCCTACAACTTCGGGCTCAACAAGATCCGCGGCGTCTCCGACGAGGTGGAGAACGCCTACTGGCGCGACGTGGGGACCATCGACGCCTACTACGAGGCCAACATGGACCTCAAGAACGTCGTCCCCAGCCTCAACCTCTACAACTGGGACTGGCCGATCGTCACCGCCAACTACCCCGATCCGCCGGCCAAGCTGGTGTTCGACGAGGACACCCGCCGGGGCATCGCGCTGCAGTCCATTCTCTCCGGCGGCTGCATCGTGGCCGGCGGCTTCGTCAAGGACTCGGTGCTGGGGCGCAACTGCTTCATCGACGCCGGCGCGCGCGTCGAGGCCTCCATCCTGTTCGACAACGTCTACGTCGGCCGCGGCGCGCGCGTCAGCCGGGCCATCATCGACAAGAACGTGCGCATCCCCGAGGGGGACCACATCGGCCACGACCTGGCGCGCGACGCCATCCGCTACACGGTGAGCGAGGGCGGGATCACCGTCGTGCAGAAGGCGCGCGACACGCTCCTGACCCGCTCGCGAAATTTCTAGATCGGGTAGGTCTCGGGTTCGCGCGCCGGTCCGCCGGACGGGACGGCAGCGGACGGGAGCCAGGCAGATCGTGCAGGCTACCCCGGCCTGGCGGTTCCGCCCGAGGGGCCCGGCGCTCGCTTGGTCTGGCGTTTGCTGTCTGGACTCGTTCAAACTTGCCCGACGAACCCTGGAAGATCCCGGACGAGGTGGCCGATCTCGTCCGCGAGAGCATCGACAGGCTGGAGACGCTTCACGTTCTGTTTCTCCTCCAGTCGACGGCACCCCGTGGGTGGAGCGTCCGCGACGTCAGCCTCGAGCGCCGTTCGTCCCGGTATGCCGCCGAGACGTCGCTCCGGACCCTGGCCCGCCATGGATTTCTGGTGAACGAGGACGAGGCGTACCATTTTGGACCGCGAACCTCTGACCTCTCGGCGAAAACCAAGGCCCTGGCCGACTGCTACCGCTCCCGGCCCACGGCGGTGATCGCGCTCATCTTCTCAGGCAAAAACGATCGAGGGCCGAACGACACGGGCTAGAGGCCGCCGGCCGGAAGGCGTGCGAGCGAAGCGCGCCCGCGACCTAGATCCGAACGAAGGACCAATATTCGTTTTCGAAGGACTCGAGACTTCCAAGCGATCTCAGGTTCGTCCGCACGAGGTGTCGAAGCGTCGCCAGGAGGGTGGCCGGCGCCGGGGCGAGGACCAACGATGGTGAGGCTTTAATGCTCGGGGCCGCCGACGCCGGCGAATCCGGCCAGGTTACGTGACCGACGACGATGTAGGGTCCGCTCCTCCGATCGGGAGCGTGAAACCGCGCTTCGAGTTTGGCCATGATGAACTCCGCCCAGCAATACACATGCCTGCTCATCCGTCTTCCGGCCGCGCTTCTCTCGATCGCGCCGCTCGATCCGTCGTGCATCGTGCCCGGGTCGATCGGGCGATTTGCCCGGGTCGAGCACGACCGGCGGGGGGGCAAGAGTTCGGTCCAGCCCGGCAACCGACGGCATGATTCTTGTTCTGAGAATCGCGCGTGAGCCGGTCTGCCTACGTTTCGCTCTCCGCTGTTCGCCGCAAGGGCAAGCGCTGCCCGCCCGATCGCCGTCCCTGGGTCACCATCGTGCTGGGGGTGGCGGCGCTGGCGGCGCTCCTGGCGTCGGTCGTGCTGGCCCCATGACCGCTTTCGTGCTGCCGCGCGCCGCGGGCGTCGGGTAGATATGACAAATGCGCGGCGTCTCGCTGGCGATTTTGCTGGTTTTGGCGGTGGCGACCGTGCTCGCGTTCTCGTTGCGGAGCCTGCAGAGCGAGCGCGAGCGGCTGCGGCAGGGATTCGTGAACGCCCGCGACGCCGACGTCCACGACCTCGCCTCCGATCTCCAGGATCGACTGCGCGATCTCGAGGAGAACGCACGCGTGATCGAGACCCTGGTGGGAAAGGTGCACAGCGCGCCGGCGTCCGATCGGGATGAGCAGACGCGGACGCTGAGGGCATCCTTCGAGGCGATGGCGACGGTCATCCGCGACTACCGGACGCTCGTGTTGTTGGGGCCGGTCGGGTGTAATCCGCTGGTGGCGGCCATCGACCCCACGGAGGCGCCGGCGACGGGAAGCGCGCTCGTGCAGCGGAGCTGCGGGGCCGGCCGGACCGCCCCCCACGCGCAGCACCTGACGGGGCCGGTCGATCCGCCCGGGGGCCGAGCCTTTTACTTCTACAGCTTCCCGGTGGCCGCCGACACCGTCGTGGTCACGATCGAAGGCTCGTTGCTCTTGCAGTCGGCATTTCGCTCGCTGCCCGACAGCCGGATCATGGTGATCGATCCGAACGGCGCCCAGTGGATCGGGCCGGGGAGCTCGGTTCCGTTCGCGCTGGTCCCGCCCGCTCGCCGCCTCGACGAGGTGGACCGCTGGCAGGGGCTCGACGGGTCGGCCTGGATTGACGCCTCGGGAGGGCAGCCGTTCGGACTCCCCGCGGGTCCGGCGCTCGCCGCCTGGGCTCCGGCGAAGCCCGCCGGGCTGGGCGTCTGGCGCGTCGTTCTGCTCCGCTCGACGCGAGATCTCGAGCTGCGGGAGCGGGCGCTCGTGCGCCAGGTGGTCCTGACGGCCGTCGGGCTGTTGCTCGCCATCGGTCTGGTGGGGACGCTGATCATCCGGCAGCAGCGCTACTCGGCGGCGCTGGCCGAGCGGCTGCGGAGCGCCGAAATGCTCCGCTCGCTCGAACGCCAGCTCATCAGCGCCGAGAAGTTGGCCACCACCGGCGTCTTGGCGGCCGGGATCGCGCATGAGGTGGGGACCCCGCTCGGCATCATCCGCGCGCGCGCGGAGCTGCTGCTCGGCGAGATCGCGCGCGCCGACAGCCGCCGGGCGCTGGAGGCGATCGTCCAGCAGATCGATCGCATCTCGTCGACCATCCGCCAGGTGCTCGACTTCTCCAGGGTCCAGCCGGTCGAGCTCGGCCGGGTGGACGTCGCGGCCGCGATCCCGGAGGCGCTCGATCTGCTCGGCCACCGGATCCGCCAGCAGCACCTCGACGTCGAGGTCGAGGTCGCCCCGGCGCTGCCTCCTCTGGCGGCCGATCCCAACCAATTCCAGCAGGTCCTCATCAACTTGCTGCTCAATGCCTTCGATGCCTGCGCGGCGAGCGGCGTGATCGAGGTGGCGGCCTCCGCCCTCGAGGGCGCCGCACGCATCCGCTTGGAGATCCGCGACAACGGCGCCGGGATCGCGCCGGATCACCTTCTCGCCGTCTTCGACCCTTTCTTCACGACCAAGAAGCGCGGCGAAGGGACGGGGCTCGGGCTGCCGATCGCCGCCAGCATCGTTCGCAACCACGGCGGCGAGATCGGCTTGACCAGCGCGCCCGGCGAGGGGACGGCCGTGACCGTCGTCTGGCCTGTGGCGCGCGAGGAAGAGGCGGCGCGTGTCTGATTCCAAAGGACGAGTGCTGGTCATCGACGACACGCTCGAGATGGCGAACGCCGTCGTCGAATACCTGCGCCGCAGCGGATTCGAGGCCGAAGGGGTCGACAGCGGCGAGGCGGCGATCGCGCGCTTCAAGGCCGCGCCCGCCGACGCCGTGCTCACCGACTTGCGAATGAAAGGGGTCGACGGGCTCGACGTCCTGCAGGCGGTTCGCGAGATCGACGGAGACGTCCCGGTGGTGATCATGACCGCGTTCGGCGCCGTGGAGACCGCCGTCGAAGCGATCCAGCGCGGGGCCTATCACTACGTCACCAAGCCGTTCAAGCTGGACGTCGTCCGCGTCCTCCTCGAGCGCGCCATCGGAGAGCGCGCCGTGCGCAGCGAGAACGTCGCTTTGCGGCGCGCCGTGCGGGAGGCGATCCCCGGCGGGACCCTGGTGGGGCGCAGCGCGGGAATGCGGGCGGTCAACGAGCTCATCCGCCGCGTGGCGGTGGCGTCGACGCCGGTGCTGGTGATCGGCGAGACCGGGACGGGCAAAGAGTTGGTGGCGCGTGACATCCACGCCGAGGGGCCGCGCCGGGACGCACCCTTCGTGGCGGTGAACTGTGCCGCCGTCCCGGAGGCCCTGCTCGAGAGCGAGCTCTTCGGCCACCTCCGCGGCGCGTTCACCGGCGCCACGCAGACGCGCCGGGGGCTGTTCCTCGAGGCCAACCGCGGCACGCTGTTCCTGGACGAGATCGGCGACATGCCCCTGGCCCTCCAGGCCAAGCTGCTCCGGGTGCTCGAAACCGGCGAGGTCCGCTCGGTGGGCAGCGACGGGTCGCGCAAGACCGACGTCCGGATCATCGCCGCCACCCACCGGGACCTGGTGGCGGAGATCCGCGCCGGCCGCTTCCGCCAGGATCTCTATTTCCGCCTGAACGTGGTCCCCGTCTCCATCCCGCCGCTGCGCGAGCGCAAAGACGACATCCCCCTCTTGCTCGAGCACTTCCTGCAGAAGAGCCGCGCGCGCGCCGCGGGCGCCTCGCCCCGGACCTTCACCCCCGAAGCGATCGGGCTGCTGGTCCGGTACGCCTGGCCCGGAAACGTCCGCCAGCTCGAGAACGCCATCGATCGCTGGATTGTCACCGGCGACGGCGGCGAGATCGACGCCGCGGAGGTCCAGCGCCTCATCGCCGAGTGGGATACGCCGGATTTCCCGGGGACGCCGACCGAGATGTTGCCGCTCCAGATCTTCGAGGACAGGTACATCGCCTGGATCTTGGAGCGGGTCGGCGGAAACAAGACGCGCGCGTCCGAGATCCTGCAAATCGATCCCTCGACCCTCTACCGGCGGGGAAGGAATCGCAAGCCGTGAGGAGCCGCCGAACAGGGATCGTGGAAACGTCCGTGGGCCGTGGGGTGAGAGGATGCTTCCCGCTGCGGATGAGATAGGTTCCGCACCACCATGTCTTCGTCCCCGATCGCGCTCGTGATTCACGGGCACTTCTACCAGCCGCCGCGCGAGAACCCTTGGACCGACCAGATCCCGCGCGAGCCGTCAGCGTCGCCGCAGCACGACTGGAACGAGCGGATCCACGCGGAGGCCTATCGGGCCAACGCCTTCGCCCGCATTCACGACGGCGACGGGCGTATCGAGTCGATCGTCAACAACTACGAGCAACTGTCGTTCAACGTCGGCCCCACGCTGGCCCGCTGGATCGGGCGTCGGGATCCAGCGGTCATGGCCCGGCTGCGCGCGGCGGACGAGGAACAGCGCCGGCGCCTGGGCGCGGGGGGGGCGATGGCGCAGGCCTACGCGCATCCGATCGTGCCGCTCTGCGATCCGGCCGATCGGCGGACGCAGCTCCTCTGGGGCCTGGCTGACTTCGAGCGGCGCTTCGGCCGTCCGGCCGACGGGCTCTGGCTGCCGGAGACGGCGGTCTCGCCGGCCACGCTGGCCGCGCTCGTCGACCTCGGCGTTCGTTACACGATCCTGGCGCCCGAGCAGATCGACGCCGTGCGCGTCTCGGCCGAGCACGACTGGCAAGAGGTCGACCGGGACACGCTCGACACCGGGCACCCCTATCTCTGGCGCCACCCCGACGGTTCGGGCCGGACCATCGCCCTCTGTGTGTTCGACGGCCCGATGTCGCGCGCGGTCGCCTTCGGCGAGGCGGCGAGCCGTGCCGAGAGCCTGCTCGACGCTGCGCGCGCCGCCGCTGAGCGATCGAAGGCCACTGGCCAGCGCCTCGTGCTCTGCGCCTCCGACGGCGAGCTGTGGGGGCACCACAAGAAGTTCTCCGACTTGACGCTGGCCTTCGCGACCCGCGTGGAGGCGGCCCGGCGCGGCGTGGAGGTGACCAACCTCGGCGCCTACCTGCAGCGCCACCCGCCGGTCTGGGAGGCGCGCCTCGCCCCGGGACCGGACGGCGAGGGGACCGCCTGGAGCTGCGGCCACGGCGTCGGTCGCTGGCGGCGGGACTGCGGCTGCAACATGGGCGGCGGACCCGGCTGGAACCAGTCCTGGCGCGGCCCGTTGCGCGCCGGGCTGGATCTGATCCGCGACGCGGCGGCGCGCTTCTA
>Ga0134125_10004341_pt1 | contig 16233 bp, 14 predicted proteins | sample KB31751_FD_96464 | JGI IMG/M metagenome (GOLD analysis project Ga0134125, IMG submission 96464) | Terrestrial soil microbial communities with excess Nitrogen fertilizer from Kellogg Biological Station, Michigan, USA - KB3-175-1 | ecosystem: Environmental > Terrestrial > Soil > Unclassified ...
CCGCCATCCTCTTAGGCTACGAATGCAGGAGCGGTTCGTCCATCGTGACGGGCATGAGGCTCGCCACCGACGAGCCACAGGACTTCACGGTTCCAAACGCGAGCGGCCCCATCCTTGGAGCCGCCGTGATCGAAACCAGTACGCGTGGTCTCAGTCGTCCAGACCGAGGCCCGGCAATACTGTGGTCCCTTCCTTGCGGACTGCCTCCAGGCGCCGGGGGTCGAGACCGAGGGCCTTCAGTATCGTCGGCGCCACCTGCGCCGTCTCCACAGGGCTGCTCACCGTGAGGCGATGCAGCGAAGGCCTGGAAACGAGTAACATCACGTTCGTGTCATCCAACGCGAAGCCGCCGTGCTCTTCCTGCTTCTTGAGGCTTCCGGTGTATATGACACCAACATTCGGCGTGATGATGATGTCAGGTGTGCGCGGATCGCCGCCCGCACCTGGCAGCCCGGGCTGACCGAACATCATCGCGAGCTGCGGCCCGAAAAGAATCTGCCCTGCGCCGATCGCACGGGCATCGCTCTCGAGCTCGGTCACCGCATCAGTGGCGCTGGCGCCAGGCTTCAGCCAGAGGAGCGACACGTCATCCTCCGTCGACCCGATCTGGTTCAGCTCTGAATCCGGCAGGAAGTCGGGACCGAGAACACCCGAGGGCGGCGTCCCGTTCGCACCCGAGTGGCCCGGAATCGGATCGAACCGGTTCGGGTCGATCGGTGACTGGCCATGCTTCGCCGTGATGATAATAGTGGTCGAATCGATGAGATGGTGGGTCCGGAGGTCGCGGACGAACTGCCCTATGGCAGCATCGACGAACTCGATCTCGCCCTTGAGCTCATCGCTCGGCGTCGCCGCTCCGTCCAGATAGCCGCCCTTGACGGTCTGGCCATTGATCGTCTCGATCAGCTTCTGCCCGACGCTCACCGCCTGGAAATTCATGCCGAACACGTTCGGCACCTTGCTGCTCGCGGTGCCGAGGTGGGTGCGGCCGGCGATCCAGTTGCGCACGGCGTTCACTTTGAGCTGGTCGTAGCACTTGATGTTGTCGAAGTCACTCGTCCAGTCGCCGCCGTTGTTGTTGGGAATGGCGGAGCAGTCCATCCCGGTGACGGTCCTGATTCCCGGCAGCGGGATCAGGTTGGAATTGATCTCCGGCCCGTAGAAGTCATCGAGGTTGCTCGGGACTCTGGTGCCGGTCGGACCGGAGACCGCGGCGTAGACCGGATGCTTGTCGGACCAGGCGGTGAAGCCGCCGGCACTGTGGATCACGCCGAATAGGGTGTTCGCCCGAACGAAGTTCCATGGATAGACGGGGCTGCAACCGTGGAACGGGTCGCGCACCAGGCGCTGCGGATTGATCGCGACCGCGCCACCGTCGAGCTTGCCGTAGCCGGCCGTGCCGTCGTCGACCCCATTGAGCTTTGTCTGGTCGAAATCGTCGCCCTCCTCATACTCCGTGCGCGTGCCGTTCGCCTGGCCCTCGACACAGTTGCCGTGCAGGACTCCGTTTCCCGTGTCTACCGCCGGCGGCGCAAATACTCGGTCGTAGGCCACGTCGTAATAGACGCCCACGAGTTTCGGCGAGCCGCCCGTGGCGATCGCCATCATGCCGGGGAAGGAGTCCGACGGCTTCGAGGTCGACGCACTCGTGTAGCGGACCCCTCGCGAGGCGAGAGCGCGGAGATTCGGGCAGGTGCGCGAGACCATGCAGTTCTCGAAATCCACTGCGTGCATGCCGTCGATGCTGATCAGGAGCACGTGACGATCACTTAGATCGTTTTCGTTGCTCTGCGGGCTGGAGCCTGCGGCGCCTTGAGCGAGGGCCACTGTCACGGCAGAGGCTGCAAGCGCAGCCGCAGTCGCGACCGCGACTGCACGGGAAACGGATGCGATCGACATGGAGAGATACCTCTTGGGCGGGAAGAATTCACTCTTCTCTGGAAGTCGGGCCAAGCTAGCGCATGATTGCTACGGCTCTGTTGCGAAGGTCGACTGCGATACCCGGCATGCTCCCCCGCTGTATCATTTCGACGGTCGTCCGCCCGGAGGAGGTTGTTGCGCATGAGCTGCTGGTCCCTGACCGCCATCAAGGCGCGCGGCGCGGGCAAGACGCGGCTGGCAGGCGAAATACCGCCGGGTGATCGGCGCGTGCTCGTCGACGCCATGCTGAGGCACGTGCTGGATTCCCTGGGCACGACGCCGGAGATCGATCGGGTAGCGGTCGTCACTCCGGATGAGGACGGTCTGCCGGGTGGGGTCCTCGCGCTCGCCGATCCCGGTAGCGGTTTGAACGACGCTTTGACCTGTGCGGCGCAGATGGCCGCGGGGAGAGGTGCGACTCGATTGGTGATCGTCCACGGCGACCTGCCGCGGGTGAAGTCGGAAGAGATCACCGCGTTGATCGAAGGCGCGGGGACGAGCGGCACAGCTATCGCGCCCGACCATCGTGGCACGGGAACCAACGCCTTGTGCGTGCCGTTGCCTTTGCCCTTCGAGCTCGCCTTCGGCACGGGAAGTCTTGCCGAGCATCTGCAGCGCGCCGCAGCACGCGGCGTGTCACCAGCCGTGGTCAGGCTGCCCGGACTCGCATTCGATGTCGATGAGTTGGAGGATCTGAGAGCGTACGAGGACATCGAGCGTCTGGAGCATCTCGACCTGGACGCTCTCTTGGCCGCCGCGGAGGAACTGACACTGACCGGGCACGGCGAAGCGATTACCTATTCCCGCAAGGTATTCATTCCGCTGACGCAACTGTGTCGTGACGTCTGCCACTACTGCACGTTCGCCAAGGCGCCACGAGCGTTGGCGAGCCCTTATCTGACGTTGGATCAGGCTCTGGACATAGCGCGCGCAGGTACCGCCGCCGGCTGCCAGGAAGCGCTGTTCACCCTGGGCGACAAGCCGGAGCTGCGCTACGCCGCTGCGCGGCGCTTCCTCGAGAAGCACGGCTACGGCACGACTCTGGAATACCTCGGTGCCATCGCGCGTGAAGTGCAGTCGCAGACGGGACTGCTGCCTCACCTCAATCCCGGCGTCATGACGCGCGCCGACATCGAGAGACTCCGGCCCGTCAGCGTCTCCATGGGGCTGATGCTGGAAACGGCGTCAGAGCGGCTGTCGGCGCGGGGCGGACCGCACTGGGGCTCGCCCGACAAGCGGCCGTCGGTGAGATTGGCCACGCTCGAGGCGGCTGGCGAGGCGGCGGTTCCCTTCACGACGGGGCTGCTCATCGGCATCGGCGAGACCCGCCGCGAGCGCATCGAGGCGCTGCTCGCCATTCGCTCGCTGCACCGCCGGTTCGGCCACATCCAGGAAGTCATCATCCAGAACTTCCGCGCCAAGGCGGACACGCGGATGGCGGCCGCACCCGAGCCGCCCTTGGAAGAGCACCTCTGGACCATAGCCGTGGCGCGCCTGCTCCTCGGTCCCGACATGTCGATTCAGGCACCACCCAACCTACGACCAGGCGCGCTCGCCGCGCTGGTCCGGGCCGGAGTGAACGACTGGGGCGGGGTCTCGCCCGTAACACCGGATTACGTCAATCCGGAGGCAGAGTGGCCACATCTCGCGGCCCTCGCCGCACAGACCCGCGAAGCGGGAAGGGTGTTGCTCGAGCGGCTGGCAATCACGCCGCCGTACGTACGGCGGGCAGTCGAGTGGGTGGATGACTCACTGCGGTTCGCGGTCATTCGGCGGGCCGACAGCGGTGGACGGGCGCGCGTCGAGAAGTGGCACGCCGGCGCAGGCGATCCGGTTCCGCAGGCTGCCATGGAGTGGTTGGCTTCAGGGGGCAGTGCCGGAACGGGGGCAGCACGGTCCGTGCGGCGAATACTCGACCGCGCGCGGCGCGGTGAGGATCTCGATGAGAGCGAGATGGTCACACTGTTCCAGGCAGAAGGCGCCGACCTGAGCGAAGTGTTGCGAACCGCCGATGCGCTGCGTGCAGACACCGTTGGCCCGACGGTCACTTACGTGGTGAACCGCAACATCAACTATACCAACATCTGTCTCTACCACTGCGGGTTCTGCGCGTTCTCGAAGAGCGGGCCGCGGTCGCTGCGCGGCGCCGCCTACCTGCTGGATCTGGAGGAGGTGGGACGGCGGACGGCGGAGGCCCGGGATCGCGGCGCGACGGAGGTCTGCCTCCAGGGCGGCATCCATCCGAGCTTCACCGGAGCCACTTATTTCGACATCGTCGGTGCCGTGAAGGGAGCCGCATCGGATATTCACGTGCATGCGTTCTCCCCGCTGGAGATCACGCACGGTGCGCAGACACTCGGCCTGTCACTCGAGACCTACCTCACGAGGCTGCGTGCTGCCGGGCTTTCCACTCTGCCCGGCACCGCCGCGGAAATTCTCGACGATGAGATACGAGCGATTATCTGCCCCGACAAGCTGAAAACGGCGCAGTGGCTGGAAGTGATGCGCGCTGCCCATTCCGTGGGCCTACGGAGCACCGCGACGATCATGTTCGGCCACGTCGAGCAGCCCCGCCATTGGGCGCGGCACCTGCTGCGGCTGCGGGCCCTGCAGCAGGTCACCGGCGGCTTCACCGAGTTCGTGCCCCTGCCTTTCGTTCACATGGAAGCACCGATGTGGCGCAAAGGGCTGACCCGCGAAGGGCCCACGTTCCGCGAGGCTGTGCTGATGCATGCGGTTTCCCGGCTGGCGCTGCACCCCCACATCACCAATATCCAGGCTTCGTGGGTGAAGATGGGCGCGGACGGCGTCGCCTTCTGCCTGCGCGCCGGAGCGAACGACTTTGGCGGTACGCTGATGAATGAGTCCATTACCCGCGCTGCGGGTGGGCGGCACGGCCAGGAGCTGACGGCCGAAGACATGCGCGAGCGGGCAACCGCCATTGGCCGCCCGCTCGCGCAGCGCACGACGCTTTACGGGCGTGTCTCTCAGGGAACGCCTTTATAGACCGAAGCTCGAGGACGGCGTCGGCCTCTGACGTAGTGGAATCAAGGCGCGGTGGAAAGAAGCGACCTCACTTCTTTGGCTTCGTAGGCCGCTTCCAGCCTTCGATGGTCGTCTGGCGCGCGCGCGCAATGGTGAGCTTGGCGGCCGGCACCTGATTCGCGACCGTCGATCCGGCCGCAACCGTTGCGCCAGCGCCGATCGTGATGGGCGCCACCAACACACTGTTCGAGCCGGTATGAACGTCGTCCTCGATCACGGTTCGATGCTTGTTGGCGCCATCATAGTTGGCAATGATCGTCCCGGCGCCGATGTTGACGCGTGCTCCAACCTGCGCGTCGCCGACGTACGCCAAATGATTGGCCTTCGATTCGTGGGCCATGGTCGAGTTCTTCACCTCGACGAAGTTTCCGATGTGCACGCCTTCGGACAGCCTGGACGCAGGCCTGAAGCGCGAAAAAGGGCCGATATTGCATGACGACCCGATCACCGCCCCCTCGATCACGCAATGCGCGAACACCTGCGTGTCATCACCGATCTCTGCATTGCGAACGACGCAGCCCGGCCCGATGTGAACCCGATCGCCGAGCTTGACGTCACCTTCCAGGACGACATTCACATCGATGAACACGTCCCTGCCATGGCTCACCCGACCGCGAACATCGATTCGCGCCGGGTCCGCGACGGTCACCCCGGCCAGCATCAGATCCCGTGCGGCGCGTCGTCGGCACACTGACTCCAGCATGGCCAGCTGCACCTTGTCGTTGACGCCCAACGCCTCGATGGCATCGGCGCACTCCAACGGACTGACTGCCACGCCGTCCTTGACGGCCATCGCGATGACATCAGTCAGGTAGTACTCGCGCTGTGCGTTGTCGGCTTTCAATCCCTCGAGCCAACGCCTGAGCAGGCCAGCGGGCGCGGCAAGGATCCCCGTATTGCACTCGCGGATCGCCCGCTCTTCCTCCGAGGCGTCCTTCTGCTCCACGATCCGCTCGACTCGCCCATCGTGGCCGCGGACTATCCTTCCATACCCCGTCGGGCTGTCGGGAGTCATGGTGAGGAGCGCGACCTGGCGCGGCCCAGCGAGCGCGACCAGCTGCCCCAACGTCTGCGAGCTGAGGAGCGGCACGTCGCCGTAGAGAACGAGGGCTACGTGGTCAGCCGGCACCTTCGGAATAGCCTGCAGCACCGCGTGCCCCGTCCCGAGTTGCTCTGCCTGCAGCACCCACTCCACAGGCTCCGCCACCAGCGCCTCCGGCACCTGCTTCCCCCCATGCCCATACACGACGTGGATCGCCGCGGGTTGCAGCGATCGCGCCGTCTCGATGACATGGACCAGGAGTGGTCGCCCCGCGAGCGGCTGCAACACCTTGGGAAGCGCGGACTTCATCCGCTTCCCCTCTCCCGCCGCGAGGATGATCACCGACAAGGGAGAAGGTTGGCCGGATTTTGAATTAGCCATGTCGCACCCGTGATCGCAGCTCCGATGGGGGGACTCCATCGTCAACCCAGTGATCGGAGCATCGGTTGCAAAGGGCCTTGCCGGGGGCTTCTGGAGTCAGGGACGATGCTCCCTGCCCGAATCCGCGCAAGGTCTTCAGCTCCGCAGCTTGCGCAACCGCTCGATAATCTTCAACTGCGCCGCCGCACGCGCGAGCTCCGCCAGCGCCTCCGCCTGCGTGATGTGCCCGCTGCGATCCTTCAGCGCCTCTTCCGCGCGCTGCTTGGCGGCCAATGCCGCCGCCTCATCGATGTCCTTCGCCCGCAGTGCCGTATCCGCCAGCACGGTCACCTTGGAAGGCTGCACCTCGATCGCCCCGCCCCCCACGAAGAAGTGATGCTCCTGCCCATCCGGCGTCTGCACCCGCACCTCCCCAGGCTTGAGCAGCGAAAGAAGCGGTGCATGGCGCGGGGCCACGCCGATGTCCCCCTCGGACGCCGGCGCGAACACCATCGCCGCCTGGCCGGAGTAGATCTCTCCCACGGCGCTGACGATATCGACCTGGATGGTGTGCTGCTCGGCCATGGGTGCCCCCTTACTGAAGCGTCTTCGCCTTCGCGACCGCCTCATCGATGGAGCCGACCATGTAGAAGGCCTGCTCCGGCAGCGAATCGAACTCGCCGCTGATGATGCCTTTGAAGCCGCGAATCGTCTCGTTGAGCGGCACGATCTTGCCGTCCTGGCCGGTGAACACCTTGGCGACATTGAACGGCTGCGACAGGAAGCGCTGCACCTTGCGCGCCCGATACACGGTCAGCTTGTCTTCCTCCGACAACTCGTCCATGCCGAGGATCGCGATGATGTCCTGCAGCTCCTTGTAGCGCTGCAGCACGGCCTGCACGCCGCGCGCCGTGTTGTAGTGCTCCTCGCCGACCACCAGCGGATCGAGCTGGCGGCTGGTCGAGTCGAGCGGATCCACCGCCGGGTAGATGCCGAGCGAAGCGATCTGCCGCGACAGCACCACCGTCGCATCAAGATGCGCAAAGGTCGTGGCGGGCGAGGGGTCCGTCAGGTCGTCCGCCGGCACGTAAACCGCCTGAATGGACGTGATGGAGCCCGTCTTGGTGGAGGTGATGCGTTCCTGCAGCACACCCATCTCCTCCGCCAGGGTCGGCTGGTAGCCCACCGCTGACGGCATACGACCGAGCAGTGCCGACACCTCCGTTCCCGCGAGCGTGTAGCGATAGATGTTGTCGATGAAGAACAGCACGTCGCGGCCCTTGCCGCCGTCCTCGCGCGTCTCGTCGCGGAAGTACTCCGCCATCGTGAGGCCGGTGAGCGCCACGCGCAGGCGGTTGCCCGGCGGCTCGTTCATCTGGCCGTACACCATGGCCACCTTGGAGTTCGACAGGGTCTTCGGATCGATGACGCCCGACTCGATCATCTCGTGATAGAAGTCGTTGCCCTCGCGGGTACGCTCGCCGACGCCCGCGAACACCGACAGGCCGCTGTACTGCTTGGCGATGTTGTTGATGAGCTCCAGCATGTTGACCGTCTTGCCGACGCCGGCGCCGCCGAACAGGCCCACCTTGCCGCCCTTGGCGAACGGGCACAGCAGGTCGATGACCTTGATGCCCGTGACCAGCAGGTCCTGACCGCCCGCTTGCTCGTCGAACGCCGGAGGTGCCCGGTGAATCGGCAACTGCTCAGGCGACTGCACCGGACCTCGGTTGTCCTGCGGATGCCCGAGCACGTCCATGATGCGTCCAAGCGTCGCCTTGCCTACCGGCACGCTGATCGGCGCCCCGGTCGCGAGGACGGACAGGCCGCGCCGCAGACCCTCGGACGGTCCCATCGCAATCGCGCGCACGATGCCGTCCCCGAGCTCCTGCTGCACTTCGAGCGTCAGGTCGAAGTCTTTCAGCTTCAGCGCCTCATAGATGCGTGGAATAGCATCGCGCGGGAACTCGACGTCGATGACGGCGCCGATGATCTGGGTGATGGTGCCTTCGCCCGTATTAGCCATGTGGTATGTCTCTCAAACCGCGGCTGCGCCACCCACGATCTCCGAGAGCTCCTTGGTGATCGCGGCCTGGCGGGCCTTGTTGTAGATGAGTTGCAGCTCGCTGATGAGCTTGCCGGCATTGTCGGAAGCAGCCTTCATGGCGACCATCCGCGCCGCCATCTCGGAGGCGACGTTCTCGACTGCCGCGCGATAGACCTGTGACTCGATGTAGCGCATCAGCAGGCCGTCGAGGATCTGCGCGGCTTCCGGCTCGTAGATGTAGTCCCAGTGCTCCTGCAGTCCCTCGGTATCGATCGCCTCGATCGGCAGCAGCTGTGCGGCGACCGGCTTCTGCGTCATGGTGTTGACGAACTGGGCGTTCACCAGGAAGAGGCGATCGATCTGGCCTTCCCGATAGGCGTCCAGCATCACCTTGACGGTGCCGATGAGATCCTTGACGTGCGGGCGGTCGCCGAGGTGCGAGACGTTGGCGAGGATCGGCACCCCGAGGCGACGGAAGAAGGCGAGGCCCTTCGCGCCGATCAGACAGAGCTTGACCTCGGCGCCCTTCCCCTGCCATTCGCGCATCAGATACAGGGTCTGCTTGAAGACGTTGGCGTTCAGCGCGCCGGCAAGGCCGCGGTCGGTGGCGACCACGATGATGCCGACGCCCTTGACCTGGTCACGGGGCTGCAGGAAGGGGTGGCGATAATCAGGGTTGGCCTCGGTGAGGTGCCCGATCACCTGGCGCATCTTTTCCGCATAGGGGCGCGCGAGACGCATGCGCTCCTGCGCGCGGCGCATCTTGCTCGTGGCCACCATCTGCATGGCCTTGGTGATCTTCTGAGTGTTCTTCACACTCGAGATCTTGGAGCGGATTTCCTTGGTGCCGGGCATGTCGGTGATCCGTCAGTAGGTGCCGGTCTTCACGAAATCCTCGACGCACTTCTTGAGCTCTGCCTCGTTGTCCTTGAGCTTCGGCTCCTTGTTGATGCGATCGAGCATCGGCTGATAGCTCGTATGCGCAAAGGCCTGCAGCGCCGCCTCGAAGGCGACCACCTTTTTCAGGTCGACCTTGTCCATATAGCCATTGTTGACGGCGTAGATGGAGAGCGCCATCTCGGCGACGGACATCGGCGCGTATTGCTTCTGCTTCATCACCTCGGTGACGCGCTGGCCGCGCTCGAGCTGGCGGCGGGTAGCCTCGTCCAGGTCGGAGGCGAACTGCGAGAACGCCGCGAGCTCGCGGTACTGCGCCAGGGCGAGACGAATGCCGCCGCCCAGTTTCTTGATGATGTCGGTCTGCGCGGCGCCGCCGACGCGCGACACCGAAATGCCTGCATTCATCGCCGGCCGGATGCCCGCATTGAAGAGATCCGTCTCGAGAAAGATCTGACCATCGGTGATGGAGATCACGTTGGTCGGCACGAACGCCGTGACGTCGCCTGCCTGCGTCTCGATGATCGGCAGACCGGTGAGCGAGCCGGTCTTACCCTTCACCGCGCCCTTGCTCACCTGCTCGACGTACTCCTCATTCACGCGCGCACTGCGCTCGAGGAGACGCGAGTGCAGGTAGAACACGTCGCCAGGGAACGCCTCGCGACCGGGCGGGCGCCTGAGGAGGAGCGAGATCTGCCGGTACGCGACGGCCTGCTTCGACAGGTCGTCATACACGATCAGCGCGTCCTCGCCGTTGTCCATGAAGAACTCGCCCATCGTGCAGCCTGAATAGGCTGAGATGTACTGCATGGCCGCCGGCGTGGAGGCCGAAGCGGCGACGACCACGGTGTGCTTGAGAGCGTCGTGCTCCTCGAGCTTGCGCACCACGTTGGCGATGGTCGACTGCTTCTGCCCGATCGCGACGTAAATGCACTTCACGCCGGAAGACTTCTGGTTGATGATCGTATCGACGGCGAGCGCGGTCTTACCGGTCTGACGGTCGCCAATGATGAGCTCGCGCTGACCGCGGCCGATCGGCACCATGGAGTCGACCGCCTTGTAGCCGGTCTGCACCGGCTGGCTGACCGACTTGCGATAGATGACGCCCGGCGCCACGCGCTCGATGGGAGAGGTGCGCGCAGCGTTGATCGGACCTTTGCCGTCGATCGGCCGGCCGAGCGCATCGACCACGCGGCCGAGGAGCTCCCGGCCCACGGGCACCTCGAGAATGCGGCTCGTGGTCTTGACCTGATCGCCTTCACGCAGATGCTTGTAATCGCCGAGCACCACCGCGCCGACGGAGTCCTGCTCGAGATTGAGCGCCAGCCCGAAGGTGTTGCCCGGGAACTCCAGCATCTCGCCGTAGCGGGCATCGGCCAGGCCATGGATGCGAGTGATGCCGTCGGTCACGGACACGATCGTACCGACGTTGCGAGCCTCTGTGACGGACTTGAAGCCTTCGATCCGCTGCTTGATCAGATCGCTGATTTCGCTTGCCTTGATGGCCATGAGAGTGTTTCCCCGAAAAATTACTTAGGCTGTCAGCTCGTAAGCGATGCGCTCGAGCCTTGCGCGCAGCGAGCCGTCGATGACCAGATCCCCGGCGCGCAGTACCGCGCCGCCGATGAGCGCCGGGTCCGTGACACATTGCAACCGCACGGAGCGTCCCAACCGCCGCTCCAGGGCCGCAGCCAGCGTGCCTCGCTGGGAATCGTTGAGCGGCGCGGCGGAGGTGACGGTCACGTCGATGACACCCTCAGCCTCACTCTTGAGCTCATCGAAGCGCGCAGAGATCTCCGGCAGCAGTGCCAATCGCCGATTGTCCGCAAGGGTGCGGACGAAGTTGCGACCTTGCTCGTCGAGCTCTGGACCCGCGATCCCGGTGACGAGCGCGGCCAGCTCCTCCGGCGTGACGTGAGGGTTGCCGAGCAGCGCCTCAACCCGCGCGTCGGCAATCACGGCGGCAGCGGTTTGGAGCGATTCCGACCAGGGGCCGAGCCGCTTGTGGTCGCGCGCCTCTTCGAAGGCCGCCTTCGCGTAGGGTCGGGCAATCGTGCTCTTATCTGCCATCCGTCATCGCTCCGTCAGATCTGCGCCGCGAGCTTGCTGATGAGATCCTGGTGCGCTTTCGGATCGATTTCGCGCTCGAGCAGTTTGGAGGCCGCCGCGATGGCGATCTCGCCGATCTCGCGTCTCAGGCCTTCGCGCGCGCGCGTGGTCTCGAGTCCGATCTGCTGCTGCGCCGAAGCCACGAGACGTTGACCTTCCTGCTGAGCGCCGGTCCGGGCCTGTTCCATGATGTCGTTGGCGCGGTGCTGCGCCTGATCGATGATCTGTCCGGCGCGCTCGCGCGCCTCGCGCAGGATCACATCGGCGCTCTCGCGCGCCTTCTGCAACGCTTCCTCGCCGCGGTCCGCGGCCGCGAGTCCCTGCGCGATCTTCTTCTGCCGCTCCTCCACCGCGCGCATGAGCGGCGGCCAGATGAAGCTCATCGTGAAAAAGACGAGCAGGAGGAAGACGATCATCTGGATGATGAGCGTCAAATTGATGTTCACTCTGGTCTCCCGTTGCGAGTACTGCGAAGCACGTCAGGCAAGCCCGCCGCGGCGTGCGTCCCGGGTCCGCCTGAGGCCGACGATCAGTGCGCCGCGACCGTATGCAGGGCCGTCAGGAAGGGATTCGCGAACATGAAGAACAGCGCGAACCCGATGCCGATCATCGAGACCGCATCGAGCAGGCCCGCGACGATGAACATTCTGACGAGGAGCGCGGGTGCGAGCTCCGGCTGGCGGGCCATACCTTCGAGGAACCGTCCCCCGAGAATGCCGAAGCCGATGGCCGTGCCGAGCGCGCCCATGCCGAAGATGAGGCCGACGGCGATTGCGGTCATGGCCTGAACTTGTGCGATACCTTCCACTTTGAGCCTCCGGATGAAAACTTAACTCTCGACGTTGGTGGTTCTAACCGTCCGACTAGTGATGCTCGTACGCCTGCGAGAGATAGACGACGGTGAGCATCATGAAGATGAACGCCTGCAGCAGCCCGATGACCAGGTCGAACAGGGTCCACGCGATCCCCAGGATGAACTGCAGGATGACGAGCGCCCAGCCGCTGACGCTCCCCAACGCGTGATAACCGCCTGTCAGAGTGAGCAGCGCAATTAGGACGAACACCATCTCGCCGGCATAGAGATTGCCGTAAAGACGCAGCGCGAGTGAAATCGGCCGCGCGAAGAACATGACCGATTCGAGCAGCAGGTTGACCGGCACGAACAGCGCCTGCAGCAGCACGTTCTTGTTGGCAAAAGGGTGCAGCGTGAACTCTGCGATGAAGCCGCCGAGTCCCTTCATGACGATGCTGTAGTAGATGATGAGCACGAACACCGTGAGCGAGAGGCCGAACACGATGTTGAGATCCGTGCTCGGCACATCCTTCAGATGCCCGAGGCCGATCGTGTGCGCCACATTGGGCAGCAGGTCCACCGGGATCAGGTCCATGAAGTTGAACAGAAACACCCAGCAGAAGATCGTGAGCGCGAGAGGTGCGATCAGCCTGCTGGTGCCTTGGAAGGTATCCTTGACCTGGGAATCGACGAACTCGAGCACGACCTCGATGAATCCCTGGAACTTGCCCGGCACGCCGGTGGTTGCGCGCCGCGCCGCGAAGAAAAACATGCCGGCGAAGATGACGGCGAGTGCCACCGAGAAGAAGACGCTGTCATAGTTCACCACCGAGAAATCGACCAACCCCGCCGGCGTCTTGTTGGTGAGGAAGGTGATGTGATGGACGATGTACTCCGTGAGGTTCGGAGTCTCGGCGGCGAAGAGCGGCGGCAGCGTCATGATGGTCATTTTCCTGGGCTGTTCATCGGGCGGCCGCTCAGGCGCTGACCCGGCGCCTGGCCGACAGAGCCGGCAACGCCATGCGTGCCAGTACGATCCAGTAGACGATGAAGGTCGCGATGTACCCGGCGAACATCGGCCCGGGCGAGGCTCCAGTGAGCTTGAGCACCAGGATGAAAGAAACGATTGCGAGGGCCACTTTCACGATTTCCCCGGCGTAGAACGTGCCGAGGATGCGCGCCGGGCTGGGGGTCGACCTGCCGCTGAAGGCCAGTAGCGCCATGCCGAAGCTGGCGATCGTGCCGATCGCGCCGCCGAGTGCAGCCGATGAGGCCGAGTGAATGCCCCCGATGGCCCAGCATGCGAGTGCTGCAGCCACGGTGACCGCGGCCTGTCCGCGCACGACCCCGAAGGCTAGCTTCCTCGCAGCGAGATACGGACGCTGAGCGTCCGGCAGATCAGAAGGAACCGCCACAGTTCTACAACCCTGGAATGTTGACGACACGTCCGCACCCTGCCCCTCACGCGCGAGCGTGTCACTCGGTCGCGTGGGGTCGATCGGGACGCGGCCTGACCCGTCCCACGCAGCATGAGGCTGCAACTTTTGCCTTACGCTACAGGTACTTGCGCCCGATCGAAGGGCAAAGCCGCGGAATTATAGTGATCCCGTCCCGAAAAGGCCATACGCGCTGCGAACGCGGCCCGGCCAATCAGGGGATGGCCCGCAAATGGCGCACTCGATCAGGTGATGTGCGCGAGGATTCCGTCGAGCTCATCGAGGCTGTTATAGCTCACCACGAGCTTCCCCCTGCCACCGCGCGAATGTTGGATCAGCACCTTCGCCCCGAGCTTGTCGGCAAGATCCTGCTCCAGCCGGCGGACGTTCGCGTCCGCCGCCTGAGCGGGGTCCGGGCTCGCCGCTGGCGTGGAATGCTGCAGGCGCCTCACCAGCGCCTCGGTGTCGCGCACCGACAGGCCCCTCTTTGCGACGATCGCCGCCACTTCCGCCTGCTGGCGCCGGGTCGAGAGCGCGAGCAGCGCCCGCGCATGACCCATCTCGAGCTCACGCCGCTCGACGAGCGCGCCGACTTCCGGAGCGAGCTCGAGCAGGCGCAGCAGATTGCTGACGGCCGCGCGTGAGCGCCCGACCGCCTCGGCCGCCTGCGCATGGGTGAGCTCGAACTCGGTGATCAGCCGCTCGAGCGCACGGGCCTCTTCCAGAGGGTTGAGGCTCTCGCGCTGGATGTTCTCGATCAGGGCGACGGCAATGGCCGCCTCGTCGGGAATACGGCGGATGACCGCGGGAATGTTCGCAAGGCCCGCGATCTGCGCGGCGCGCCATCGCCGCTCGCCCGCGATGATCTCGTAGCGCTGCGATTCTCCGGGCGCAGCCGCCGCGATCGGGCGCACGACGATGGGTTGGACCACGCCCTGCGCCTTGATGGACGCGGCCAGCTCCTCCAGTGTCTCCGGCCGCATGTCGATGCGCGGCTGATACCGTCCTCGCTGCAGGACATCGAGCGGCAGGCGCGCCAGCTCCTCTTCCGCCGCCGCCGCGGGTGCAGCGGAGGCCTGAGGCTCGGCCCCCGCCGGCGGCGCGACCGGACGCGGCGCGCTCGCCTGGCCGAGCAGATCCGCCAGTCCCCGACCGAGGGTCGGCTTCTTCTGGATCATGACGCACTCCCTCCTGCCGCCGCCGGATCGACTGCCTGCGGTCCGCGCTCGGCGTCGCTGCTCGGCTCGGGCCCGGCGCTACTCGCCGCAGCGGCACTGGGATCCGCGCCGCCTTCAGCGGCGGTGACGGGTGGTCGCGGCGGCAGTCGTGCTTCCTCCTCACGGCGGATCATCTCGCCGGCAAGCGCGAGGTACGCGAGAGCGCCCCGCGACTCCTTGTCGTGAAACAACACCGGCCGGCCGAACGATGGCGCCTCCGCGAGGCGGATGTTGCGCGGAATGACCGTGCGGAAGACCTTGTCGCCGAAATGCATGAGGAGCTGCGCGCTGACCTCGTTCGAGAGGTTGTTTCGCGGGTCGAACATGGTGCGCAGGATACCCTCGATCTCCAGCTGCGGGTTGGCGGCGACCCTGATCTGCTCGATCGTGCCGAGCAGGGCCGACAGGCCCTCGAGCGCGTAATACTCGCACTGCATGGGAATGAGCACGCTGTCGGCGGCGACGAGCGAATTCACGGTCAGCATGTTGAGCGCCGGCGGACAGTCGATGAGGATCACGTCGTAGTTGCCGCGTACCGGCTCGAGCGCGCGGCGCAGACGCGTCTCACGGCCGATGGTCTGGGTGAGAAGCCTCACCTCGGCGGATGTCAGATCCTGGTTGGCGGGCAGCAGCGCATAGCCCCCCTGCTCCACGCCGCAGAGCGCCGAGGCCAGCTCGGCCTCGCCGAGCAGCACCTCACAGGAGCCGCGCTCGAGCTGCGCCTTGTCGATGCCGCTGCCCATGGTGGCGTTGCCCTGCGGATCGAGGTCCATCAGCAGGACGCGGCGGCGGGTAGCCGCGAGCGAGGCGGCCAGATTGACCGCGGTCGTGGTCTTACCGACGCCGCCTTTCTGGTTGGCGACCGCGATGACGCGCTTCATGCGCGAGAGTGTACTTCACTGCCGCGCTCCTCTAGGCCACCTTCTCTAGAGCACCTTCTCTAGGCCACCTTGCGTCGGGTCCCCATGGCGAGGCGATCGCGAGCCATGTGGTCGGCTACGCTGCTCGTGGGGCGGGACTCGCGGCGAGCGCGCTCGAAGATCTCTGTGAGACGCACGGGAATCTTTTCGATCTCCGCCCTCACCTGAGCCGCATTCGTGCCGCCCTGGTACTCGTGGGCGACGCTGATGATCCCGCCCGCATTGATCACGTAGTCGGGCGCGTAGAGGATCCCTGCCCGCATCAGTGCCTCACCATCCTCGTCTCGGGCGAGCTGATTGTTCGCAGCCCCTGCGACCACGCGCGCCCGCAGTCTCGGGATGGAATGCGCATCGAGCACCGCACCCAGAGCACAGGGGGCGACGACATCGACGTCCTCGAAGAGAATCGATTCGGCCGCTACTTCCTGCGCGCCGAGCTCCTGACAG
>Ga0134125_10004342_pt1 | contig 16229 bp, 10 predicted proteins | sample KB31751_FD_96464 | JGI IMG/M metagenome (GOLD analysis project Ga0134125, IMG submission 96464) | Terrestrial soil microbial communities with excess Nitrogen fertilizer from Kellogg Biological Station, Michigan, USA - KB3-175-1 | ecosystem: Environmental > Terrestrial > Soil > Unclassified ...
AAAAATATATCTACAGATGTATCAAACAATTGTCTTTACATTAAAAACAATAACATATGTAACTGGATAAGGAGCTATAAGAAGAGTGTAATAGACGTTTACATTACTGTGCCGAGCTTCAATTACCTTACCAACAATGGTGTGGGCACTATTAAAAGTCTCGATACGCTTGTGGTTGACACTTTCCAGATAGCCATGAATAATGCAGGTGACGTAAACCTCCTTGTGCGATCAAATCAAATTCAGGGCCACCTGTTTGGTACGGGCGACCTTACCCTATCGGGCTACAGCCAGGAATTTGCAAGCACCTACTATGGCGGTGTTGGTTATACATATTGCAGTAACCTACGCACAAGCTATACCTTCATTTCAAACTCAAGTACGGGCGATTGTTATGTAAATGCCAGCAACCTCTTAATAGACTTTATTCACAACCGGGGCAATATTTATTACACAGGCAATCCTTCTATTACCTCCTCTGTTGACGGGTCCGGGCATTTAATCCATTTCTGATTACAGCACTTCTTCATCTTGGCTTCATTTTATTCCTTTATTTTTGTACCACAAATCAACATAACAACAATTGCGTCATGAAAAAACTGAGTATAATAATAGCTTCACTGGTTTTATTCGCCGGTATATCTTTTGCAAATCCTATACAACAAAAGGCTGACAAAAAAGAGGCCCCTAAGAAAGAAGAGAAAAAGGAAGTAAAGAAGGTGCCGTCGAAGAAAAAAACTGACAAGAAAGACGACAAAGCCCCGGCCACCAAGTAAAATATCCTTCTGCATGAAAACATAAAAAACCGTTGCTTAGGCAGCGGTTTTTTATTTGTACCCGTTTCTGAATTAGATTTTCCTAATACACGCTTTTCCATAGCAACTGTGCACTACCTTTGCAACAGTAAACTTCATTCATGAATATACTGCTGGTAGAAGATGAACCTAAAGTTGCAGCCTTTATTAAGAAAGGGCTTGAGGAACAGCAATATAATGTAACCTGTGCCTACGACGGCAATACAGGGCTTAACATTGCATCGGGCAATGATTTTGATATACTTATACTTGATGTTATGTTGCCCGGCATGAGTGGGCTTGAAGTCTGCAAAACTTTACGCGACAAAGGGAAAGAAACACCTGTACTTATGCTTACCGCATTAGGCACCGTTAGTGATAAAGTACGGGGACTTGAAACAGGGGCCGATGATTACCTTACCAAGCCATTCCATTTTGAAGAATTGCTGGCACGCATAAAAGCGCTTACCCGCAGGAAGAACAAAGCCATTCCCGGCCAGATATTAACCATAGCCGACCTTGTAATGGACTGCTACAAAAGAACCGTTACCAGGGGTGGTAAAGAAATTACGCTCACCGTTAAGGAATATGCCCTATTGGAATTACTGCTGCAAAACAAATACAGCGTAATATCGCGCGCACAAATTGCAGAAGAAGTATGGGGTATAAATTTCGACAGGAATACCAACCTTATTGACGTATATGTAAATTATCTTAGGGGCAAAATTGATAAAGACTTCCCTAAAAAACTTGTCCATACAGTTATAGGTATGGGCTATGTTTTAAAAGACTAACCGATGAAGGTTAAAGACAGGTTATCGCTCCAGTTCACGTTTATGTTTGCCGTGTTGCTTATGGTAGTGCTTAGCGGCATATATATACTTGCAGCCGGTAACCGAAGCAAAACCTTTTACGACACGCTCGAAGACCGCGCCCTTACAGCAGGGCAATTATACCTTGCGCAGGATAATATGTCGGAAGAAAGTTTTAATAAAGTAATTAAAAAATATCCACAGTCGCTGCCCAATGAGGTTATACGTATTTACAACGATAAATTTGAGCCGGTATTTATTAAAGAAGACTCTGTACACTGGTCAGCTGATATTATTCAGAAGGTAGTAAAGGAAAAGAAAGTCCGCTTTACCATTGGCAGCAAACAGATTGCAGGCCTTTATTATATCGACAACTCGGGCAATTTTGTTGTAATTGCATCCGCGGTTGACGATGCGGGATTCCAGAACTTACGCCAGTTGCTCTGGATAATGATATTTTTCTTTGTCATTTCATTACTTATCACATTCTCGCTGGGGCGTTTCTTTGCAACCATTGCTCTACGCCCAATTACGCAGATAGTAAACAAAATGAAAATAATACGCGCCTCGAGTCTTGACAAGAGACTACCGGTTGGTAATAAGAACAAAGACGAGATAAATGAATTAATGGTTACAATTAATGCACTGCTAGAACACCTTGAACAGTCCTTCAGTGCCCAGCAGGCATTTATTGCTAATGCCTCGCATGAACTTAGAACACCCCTTACAACAATTATGGGTAATGCCGAAATAACGTTGAGAAGCGACAGAGAAAAAGAAGATTATAAAAATACCTTGAGTGAAATACTTAAAGAAACAGAGGAACTGAACAATATCATAAATAGTCTGTTTGAGCTAAGCCAGGCCAATATGGAAGGCTACACAGTAGAATCTGTAAGGCTTGATGAATTGCTTTGGGAGGCGGTTGACGATTGCGGGCATAAGCTGAAACCCAATCCTGTAAAATATGCGGCACCGCCCAATGGTGAAATATATACCCTGCATGGAAGCAGGAGGCTGCTTTTTATAGCGTTCAGCAACATACTTAACAATGCCGTTAAATTTTCCAATAATTCTGATGTGGAATGCAAACTTGAAATGGTTGACAATGCAATTACCGTAACAATAAAAGATAAAGGCATTGGTATATCACCTGTTGAACTGCAAAACATTTTCCAGCCATTTTTCAGGGCATCGAACTCACAAGGGTTTGCAGGCTCGGGTATTGGACTTTCACTGGCAGATAAAATAATAAAACTCCATAACGGCAATATTGCTGTTCATTCAGAAGTAAATAAAGGCACGGAATTCAAAATCACCTTCGGGAAATAGAGAATATGTGCAATTAATAGCCTTTTTATCGCCTATTGTGACATTAGAAAAATTCTAATCTCTTTCTAATTCGCTATTCACGTACTATTCAGGCCTGCTATGTATTTTTGCATAGCGGAAAAAGAAGCCGGTAGAAATGAAGAATAGAGCCCTATTAGTGCCATTCATATTATGTTGTTCGGTAATACCCACTTGCATAAAGGCGCAAGCCTTTTCACAAGATACTGTTGCCCTATCTATTCCCGACGCGGAACAACGTTTCATAAGCAAAAACTTCACGCTTCTTATTAACCAGTACAATGTTAAAATAGCCGATGCTTCTTACTTGCAGGCAAAACTTTGGTATAACCCAAGTTTATCGTACGGCACAACCCTTTATAACCAGGAAAGCAAAAAGTTCCTTGACAACCAATACCCTGCAGAAGGTGAAACCGACAACACCATACAGCTTCAGCAACTTTTAACCATTGGCGGCAGGCACAGCGCTACAGCCAAACTGGCTAAAGTGGGCGTTAAGCAGGCGCAATACCAATTAGCCGACCTTTTGCGCAGTCTCAAATACCAAATGTATACTGACCTTTCTGACCTCTACGAAAATCAGCAGCTCATTAAAATGTATAAGCTGCAGGAAACCAAAATAGAACACCTGATTGATATTACGCAACAACTATACGACAAAGGGAACGCTGCAGGTGATAATGTTATACGGCTGCAGGCTCAATACCAGGATGTGGTGGCCCAAGAAGTTACCAGTGAACAATCTGCTTACAATGACGAGCAGGATTTACGAATCCTGCTTGTATATCCCGGTAAAACATACATAGTTCCTAAAATAACAATACCACAATCGGTGACCTTTCCTGCATATGCAGCCCTGCAAGATAGCGCCTTAAGAAACCGCCCAGATTTAATGTTGGCAAAAGAAGGCATAGAGTATAATAATAAGAACCTGACCCTTCAACACAGTACTCAAGTACCTGATCTTACATTAGCAGTAACTAATATTGGTGCCGGCACGGTAGTTCCATCTTACTGGGGTCTTTCGGCAAGTATGGATTTGCCGCTTTTTAATCGCAATCAGTGGAATGTAGCCGCGGCTAAATACGGAAAATCTCAAGCAGAACTAAGCGACAGTCTCACTTCCTATACCGTCCAGAGCCAGGTTAGCAGTGCTTTTTTCAAAATGCTAAGCCTTAATGAACAACTGCAAAAAATAAATAAAGACTATGAACAAAACCTGCAGGAAATGATGGATAACGCTTTTAAGAATTATGAAAAACGCTATATAAGCCTGCTCGATTATTTAAGCCAAACCACTACATACATTGATGGAATGACCAACCTCATTAACCTTCGTGTTCAATACTTCAATGCCATTCATAACCTTAATTATACCGTAGGTATAGATATTATTAAATAAACCCATTATGCGCATATATCATTTTATAATTGCATTGTTTTCCCTTTTGGTACTGGGCAGCTGTAAAAGACCTGCTCCGGCGCCAGATGGAGGGAACAACGATTCAAACCTGGTAGAACTTAATTCTGTTCAGATGAAACAGATAACCACTGACACTGTGAAAGTAAAGGAAGAGAAAACCGACCTTGTGCTTAGTGGAAAAGTAACATTCAACAAAGACTATGTTTCAGAGGTCTATTCTTTCGTAGGTGGTAATGTAGAAAAAGTGAATGTATCACTTGGTGACCATGTTAACAAAGGGCAAGCCCTTGCCATATTACGCAGTGGCGAAATAAGCGATTATAAAGGCCAGCTTGCTGTAGCACAGGGCCAGGTGCAAACTGCAAAGCGCAACCTTGATATCGCCAATGATCTTTATCAAACAAAAGTGTATTCTCAGCGCGATGTAATGCAGGCACAAAACGATTACAAAGCTGCAACAACAAACCTTTATAAGGTTCAAACTTACCTGAAAACATACGGTATTAGCGATTCGAACCAAAGTTCTGAATACATTATCACCTCACCAATTGATGGCTATGTAGTATCTAAATCAATTAATGAAGGAATGAATGTACGGGCCGACAACACATCGAATGTATTTACTATCTCATCATTAAAAACAGTTTGGGTACAGGCCAATGTATATGAAACCGACATAGCCCAGGTGGCTGAAGGCGATTCTGCTGATATAACTACAGTAGCTTATCCGGACAAAACATTCAAGGGCTCTATTTCCAAAATATCGAACGTACTCGATTCATCAGCCAGTACCATGCAGGCACGAATTGTGCTGAATAATTCTGATGGCTTGCTTAAAGCAGGCATGTTCTCATCGGTTATGGTTCACCTTGATAAACATAAACAAGCACCTGCCGTGCCCAAGGAAGCCTTGGTGTTCTACGATAACGATTACTATGTAATGGTTTCTAAAGGAGCAAACAAGTTTGAAAAAAGAAAGATAACCATTGATGGCACAAATAACGAAGTGGCTTATGTGGCTTCAGGAATAAAACCGGGCGAAATAGTGGTTTGCAAGAACAGCCTTTATGTATATGGCCAATAATATAATGGTATGAATAAGGTTATTAAGAACATAGTATCATTCTCGCTTAAGAACAAGGTATTTATACTGTTTGCCACTACCATTATTGGCATACTAGGTGCTATAGCTTACAGCAAAACACCAATTGAGGCTTACCCCGATATTACCAATACCCAGATAATTATTATTACCCAGTGGCAAGGTCGCGGTGCGCAGGAAGTAGAGCGCCAGATAACTATACCTATTGAACTGGCCATGAATTCGGTACAGGAGAAGGCTTCTATACACTCTGTTACCATGTTCGGCCTTTCGCAAATAACTATAATATTCAAAGATGGTGTTGACGATTATCATGCGCGTGAGCAGGTAATGAATCTGCTTGGCAATGTTAACCTACCTACTGGTGTTCAACCAAGTGTTGAGCCTCCCTATGGACCAACTGATGAGATCTTCCGCTTTACATTACAGAGCAAGAACAAATCGGTATTAGAACTTAAAACCATAGAAACATGGGTGGTTGAACGTAACCTCCACTCTGTAGAAGGTGTAGCCGATGTGAATACCTACGGTGGGCCAACTAAAGATTATGAAATAGACGTAGACCCTAACCTGCTCCGCAAGTATGGTATAACGGCACTAGATGTTTACCAGGCTGTTTCAAACAGCAACATAAATGCCGGCGGCGATGTTATTGACCAGGGTGAAGAATCATTTGTGGTACGCGGTATTGGACTTATAAATAACGTTGACGAGATAAAGAACATCATTATTAAGAATATGAATGGTGTTCCACTGCTGGTTAAAAACGTGGCCGATGTAAAGGTAAACAATATGCCCCGCCTTGGTCGTGTAGGCATGGACACTGCGAATGATGTAGTGGAAGGTGTTGTAGTAATGCGTAAAGGCAAAAATCCGCAGGAAATACTGGAAGGCGTCCGCGCTAAGATTGATGAATTGAATACTTCTATCTTGCCATCTGATGTAAAGATTGTTCCTTTCTACGATAGAAATACACTTATAACCTATTGTACAGATACCGTACTGCATAACCTTGTTGAAGGTATAGTGCTGGTTATTGGCCTTGTATTTCTCTTCATGCTCGATTGGAGAGCGACACTTATTGTAGGCCTTGTTGTACCACTTTCACTACTCTTTGCCTTTATATGCATGCAAATAAAAGGCATGCCTGTTAACCTGCTTTCACTTGGTGCAGTTGACTTTGGTATAATAATAGACGGGGCCGTCGTGTTGGTAGAAGGCTGTTTTGTAGTATTCGACAGGTATTACAGGGAATTGGGCGCTGAAAGGTTCAACAAACGTGCCAAAATGGGGTGGATTAAGAACACCTCTATGAACATGGGCAAGGCTATTTTCTTTGCCAAGCTAATTATAATAACCGCTTTAATTCCCATCTTCTCTTTCGAAGATGTAGAAGGCAAAATATTCTCTCCTTTAGCTTATACACTCGGCTTTGCGTTGCTTGGCGCCCTCATTTTCACACTAACCCTAGTGCCTGTTCTCATTCATATTCTGCTGAAGAAGAATGTATATGAAAAGCATAACCCTATTGTTTCCGGCCTTGAGAATGGTTATATGAAATTGTTCCGCTTTACTTTCACACATAAGCGTGCGAGCCTTGGTGTGGCAATAGGCATCCTAGCAGGAAGTCTTTATATAGCTTCTTTCTTAGGCTCGGAGTTTTTACCTCACCTAGATGAAGGTGCCCTTTGGGTAAAAGCACAAACACCCCTTGGTGTGGCTCTCAAAAACTCTTCAGCACTTGCCGATAGCATGCGTAAAGAACTTGGTGCATTTAAAGAAGTTAAAACAGTTGTATCACAAACCGGCAGGCCCGACGACGGAACGGACCCGGAATCATTCTCAGATATTCAGTGCGATGTTGTGCTCAATCCTAAAGAAGAATGGAAAAGGAATATTACTAAAGACTCGCTTATTGATGAAATGAACGCTGTGTTAACCAGTAAGCACGAAGGTGTGGTATTCAATTTCTCTCAGCCCATACGTGATAACGTGGAGCAGGCAGTATCAGGCATGAATGCCGCATTAGGCTGTCAAATCACCGGTGAAGATTTTACTGTATTGAATGAAAAGGCAAAGCAAGTTTTGGACACATTGAAAAAAATACGAGGCATTGACGATTTAGGTGTATTGAGAAACCTTGGACAGCCCGAACTTGATATTGACCTTGAGCAAAGCAAAATGGCTCTTTATGGTGTAAGCACAACTAATGCAAACACCATAGTACAAATGGCTATTGGTGGGCAAGCCGCTACGCAGGTATTTGAAGGCGAACGTTTGTTCGACCTAAGGGTTCGATATATGCCCCAGTATCGCCAAACAGTCGAAGAACTAGGTAACCTTATGGTGCCCACACTTAATGGCGGACAGGTTCCCTTGAAACAGATTTCGACTATTACAGAAAAAACAGGTATTTCATCTATTTACCGTGCAAGCGGCCATCGTGTAATTGCGGTTAAATTCTCGGTACGCGACAGGGATATGGGTAGCACTATTGCTGAAGCTCAGGCACGGACATCTCAAATAAAAGCCAGCCTGCCTAAAGGTTATAAAATGGAATTCATTGGGGAATTCCAAAGCCAAGTGAGAGCTGTTAGCCGATTGAAACAGGTTGTGCCTATCAGTCTTCTTTTAATTTTCTTAATCCTATTCATGAGCTTTGGAAACGTTCGCGACTCCACAATTATTCTATTGAACGTGCCTTTTGCACTGATAGGTGGAATATTTGCCTTGCTGTTTACAGGTACAAACTTTAGTATTTCTGCCGGTATTGGCTTTATTGCGCTATTTGGCGTCTGCATACAAAACGGGGTAATATTGCTTGTAGAGTTTAAACATAACCTGAACCAAAAGCAGCACCTTATTGAAGCTATTGTGAATGGTGTACGCAACAGGGTAAGGCCTGTTGTTATGACGGCATTGATTGATATGGTTGGTTTGTTCCCGGCAGCAATAAGCACGGGTATAGGTTCTGAAGCTCAAAAACCACTTGCTATTGTTATGATAGGCGGACTTGTTTCAGCCACGGTGCTGGTGCTGCTTATACTACCCATAATTTATTACATGGTATATGCCCCAAGGCATCCGCACCATCCTAAAAATTACGCTCATTGATATAGTTCCCGGTATATCTTTTCGGCAATAGAGAAATTGCGGTATTTTTCAGCTAAAGGGCGTATTTGCGCATACACCTCATCCCTACTCTTTCCACTTATAATTGTATCTATTTGTTCAATGGCTTTTAGGTAGCCAGCTTTATCCAGCGTTTCTATAATTGCACCTGCTTTATGCTTTGCAATAATATCAGAGTCATTAGAAATATTTAAGGTAATTACAACGGGCAGCCCAAGCGCCCAGTATTCGCCATCTTTTATAGGTGAACAATATCGCTTCGTAGGAACCGGTTTTACAGGGCAAATAGCAAAATCGGCCTGGCCCATATACATACCAACCTCATTATGCGGAACAAATCGTTTTACTATTATATCATTGGCTATTCCATGTTTTCTCGACATCTCATTTACATATGCGTCATCAACGTTGCTTAATAACAAAAATCTGAACTTGTCAGCGCCCCAATAATCCATACAACACTTAATAAATTCGAATGTCTCTTCTTCCATATAAATACCACCAAACTTTCCTGCATACATACCTACTACCTTACCTTTAAGTTGTAGTTTATCAAGCATTGCTGCATCCTTCAGTAGCTCTTTACCAAATTCATTCAAATCAACGCAAGCAGGTTTTGCATAGTAGTTTTTAACTTCTATTCCATATCTCGAGGCAATGTAGTTTTCCATCCCCTCTGCAGCAAAAATCAAATGACCGGCGGTTTTGGCTTCTTTCCTTTCAAAGTACGACAACACTTTATATTTCAATCCACTCCTTGACCATGCCTTATTTTCAACCATTGCCTCAGCATGTGGCTCAAAACTATCTATGTTATATTGAACACTCCTATTAAGCCATTTTAAAACAAGCCCCACAGCAGCAGCAGGTGTGCACCAGGGGTGAATAACATTTATAGCTTCCTGTTTAATTACTTTATTAAGTGCGGTAATGTTCCTGAACCAACTACTAAATATTCTATCCTTATTTACAGGCAATTCGATAACAGTAACACCATCCTTTTCGGCGATGGCTATATCACCTTCATCCTTTACGCAAACCAGGTAACATATATTGGGGCCAACGTTGTTTATTATATGTATATAGGGAAGGGTGTAGGCCTGTATAAGTGCATCGTTATACTTCCACTGGGTTATTACCAGGATTTTCCTGCCGCTTGCCACCGTCAACTGTTTATAATCTTTGGTGAAGATACATAATTATACTGGGCTCTTTAATACTTTTGTAACTGTAATACCAATACATGACTCCGGAAATTACGGTAGTAATACCTGCTTACAATGCCTCTCAATATATTACTGAAACCATACAATCGGTTTTACAGCAAACATTTACCAACTGGGAGTTAATTGTTGTAAACGACGGATCTACCGATAATACCGAAGATATTGTAAAGCGCTTTTCAGATGACACCCGCATTAAATTAATATCACAAAAAAACGGCGGCGTATCGGCAGCCAGGAATAACGGCATTAGGGTCGCAGCAGGTAAATACATTGCTTTTTTAGATGCCGATGACTATTTGCTACCGGGGGATTTACAGGTTAAATATGATGTTTTAAGTAAAAACAGCCTGATTGATTTTGTGTACAGCGATGTAATACATTGCGACGACAAAATGAATGATAGGTTTATACAGAAAGGTGTTGAAGCAGGTGAACTTTTCCGCGAGGCCCTGTTATGGCAGAAGGAAGTTATACCCACACTACCGTCGAATGTGGTTGTAAAAAAATCGATATTAAAAGGCGATTTGCTTTTTGATGAGAATCTTTCGAATTGCGCCGACCGATATATGAAAATTATGCTGGCTATGAATGCCACCGGGGCATATATACCACAAGCTTTGGTAAAATACCGCGATTCACCGGGAAGTATGAGTAAAAAGATTCAACTGCTGGAACACGACGAGGAATACATTGCCAAAATGATCATTGAGAAGAATATAGTTCCTGCCGGTTCGTTCAGGCGAAAGGTTATAGCCAATATGTATTTTACTGTTTCGGGTAGTTGGTATAAAGATGCGCACAAACCAATGCACGCTATTAAATACGCCCTGAAGGCTTTGTTTATTTACCCTCCGACTATATTCAGGCTGTTAGGAAAAACAGGAAGTTTTTTAGGGACAAAATAGTTAGGACCTATAGACTTTAAGGAAACCATCGAGCATCTTATCTACACTAAACTCCTCAATAGCAATTTTCTTTACTTCCTCTTTCATAGCTTCTCGTTCAGCGCTATTATCAAGCATCCATCTAATTCCATCAGCTATTGATTTCGGATTCTTTCCTTCAACCAAATAGCAGGTTTTCTTATGTTCAAGTACATCACCTGCCCCACCCGATTGATTAATAACTACAGGTACACCATTAGCCATAGCTTCCGTTACTGCAAACCCGAAAGGTTCTAAAGTCGATACGTGAAGGTATATCTCCATCAGGCCAAATAACGAAGGAATATACTTCCTGTCGACCCAGCCCGTAAATACGACTTTATTTTGCAAATCATATTTTTCTACTAGTACCTTCAACTCTGCTTCCTGGGTACCAACACCAATAAAGACAAACTTCAATTTATCTGCCTCGCTTCCCAAAAGTTTTATTGCCTCTATAATATACCTGTATCCCTTCCATTCTATTAATCGTGCTATGGTGCCAATTACCAATTTATTCTCGAGTCCGTATTTAGCCATAAGCATCTGTTTATCGGCTTCGCTCTGTCGTGTTATAGCATCTAAATCTATTCCTGAGTGAACCACATACACTTTTTTAGCAGGCGCCCCTTCCTTTTCAATAGCAAACTGTGCCGATTCATTACTGGGTGCAATAATATGCGTGGCATTAGAATTATTTACCTTATCGGCCCATACCCACTTAGGCGCAAAGTGTAAATGGAACCCGGTATCCTGTTTATGTATAGCCCTTATTTTAACTCCGGCCAGTTTTGCCGCCAGCAGGCCGGGTAATGAGTCATCGAAAAGATGGGTATTGACAACATCGGGCTTCAATTTCCTAAAAAGCCTGTAAAGACTGAAAAATGCCGATATCATTCCACTCTTTCTTTTTTCAGGATCAAATTTTACCCAATAGCAATCGCACCCTCTTTGCTTCATATCATCAAGCATTTGTGGCCTTTCCTTATACAGGGCTACAAAAGAGAATTTAACTTCCGGGTACTTACCTATTCTATCCGCGAACTGGTTAAAGTACGGAACTGAGGAACAGTTGGCTATTAGATGAATTACGTGCATTGAATAACTATATGAACAAAACCATTACCATTTTTCCTACTTTTGTTTTTACATGAATGCCAGCATAATAATACCTACTAAAAACCGTACAAAGTTACTCGAAGAAACCATTTCTGCCATTTTCGATAAACAAGAGTTCCGGTTGGGCAAGTTTGAAGTGCTGGTTGTAAACGATGGTAACGAAGAGCCCACAGCCATACAACAAAAGTACAAGGAGGTTAAAGTAATCAGGAATAAAGGCGCAGGGGCAGCCTGGGCAAGAAATACAGGGGCAGAATATGCGCAGTATGAACTGCTTTTGTTTATAGATGATGATATGCTTATAGCGCCGCACTGCATATCAAGGCACGTAGAATTGCATCAAAAATTCAATAGAGCGCTTATATCAGGTTCATGGGAATACAGCCCTGCACTTGTGAACACGTTAAAGGCTTCATCTTTTGGAAGGTATAAACTTGAGTATGACTATAAATCGCTTAAAGGCGAAGAAAAAAACCTGCTAAGCCCCGGAATATATAAAACTAATGTTCTGGCAAGTTTTAACCTTAGTATACTAAAAAAGGATTTCGACGAAATAGGAGGATATAACACAAACTTCCCATACGCCGGGTGTGAAGACCAGGAATTAACCATGCGGGCAATGGCCAAGAATTTTCAGCTTATTCTGGATACCGCTAATATTAGCCTACACAATGAAAAAGACAGGGCCAATATGAACAGTTGGCTTATGCGACAATATACGGGCGTGCAAGGTTATCCGCTATTGTGTGACTTATTCCCTACAAAAAAACTAGAGCCGCTATATATGGAAAATGGCTTGATACGTGATGGTGATAGTAATGATATACAAAGAAAAAAGAAGAGAAAACATTTTCTCTCGTCGAGGTTCAACCTTTCACTCATTAAACTGCTCACTAGTTTACTTGAACTCTTTAGAGTTAACGACAAGGTACTTTTCCGTCTATATAAGGGATTAGGTGGCCTTTACATTTACAAAGGTTTTTACCAAGCAGAAATCCAACTAAAGAAAACCAGGTAAGCTATTTTTGAAGGACTATCTTCTTAGTAGTTACACCCTCATTGCTTGTAATGCGAGCAAGGTATATTCCATCAGGCAATGCACTAAGGTCAACCTCAATAACATTCCCCTGCGTCGATTTTGGTATAAGTTTAGAGTAAACGGTTACTCCAAGTTCATTTGTTATATCTAAAACAGCGTTTAGCATTTGTGGCAAAACCATATAAACTTTACCTGCACTTGGTACAGGGAATATTTTTACAGCATGATTATTGGCGGTAATAAGTGGAACGGTAACAATAATGGTACCCGAATCGTAGGTTGAAGTACATGAAGTTGAAATGGCAAGGGTGTATGTCCCTGCTGCCAGGTTACTATCTATTGTAACAGTATCGGTGGTAGTATAAGCTGAGGAAGATGTCCACAAATATGTATACCCTAAAGTATCTCCGGGGGGAATTCCACCTGAAACTATAACCTTAATCCATCCATCAGAGCAACTAGGACATGAGGTAGTATGGGTAACAATTGAATCTATTTTTAGCGGTGTGCCTTTTAAGATGTTACATGATTTTATTGCGCTGCAGCCGGCTGTATCGGTAACGGTACAGAAATATGCGCCGGTACTTAAATTATCAATCGACATTGTAGTTGCCGAATTACTCCAACTATACGTGTATGGCGGATAGCCTCCAGTTACATTAATTCTTGCGAAACCATCGTTTGTCGATGAATTAAAACATATGCCGATAGCTTGCATTAATGCCACCAGTTGTGGCGGTTGGGTTATAGTAACACTACTTGTACCGGTACAACCGGTTGTATCTGTTATAGTACAAGTATAGGTACCTGCTGGAAGATTGAATGCTATGTTACCTGTTCCTCCCTTCGGTGCCCACAAAAATGAATATGCTCCGGATGCAGATAACATAGTTACCGAAGCAGCCCCATTCTTGTCACCATAGCAAGGGCCAACATTCGACAATAATGCCACACTGTCTCTTGGGCCTCCGGTATCAGGAGCAATTACATATACCGTATCCGCGCACTTAAACGAATCTTTAACTGTGCAGGTATAGGTGCCACCCTTAACATTTGATATAGAATAATTGGTACTACCACCGGGCGACCATAAATATGTATAAGGTGATGTTCCGCCAGCCATATTAACACTGGCAGAACCATTATTAAATCCGCATTTATTAGCTACTATACCCACTGAGGCATTAAGTTGTGACGGGCTTGTTATAGTAACAATCGCCGAATCTTTACATTTATTAGCATCCTGCACTATAACTGAATACGTTCCTGGCAGAATTGATGATATCGAACTTGTGGTTCTTCCATCAGACCATGCATACATATATGGTGCTGTACCGCCAAGTACCCCAACGGTCGCCATACCATTGCTATCGCCATAGCAAGTAACATTTTTGTAATTAGCTATACTATCTGTAAGCCGCAATGGTTGGGTAATATTAATAACTGCAGTGCCTATACAACCTGTATTATCTTTTGTTGTAAAAGTATAAGTTCCGGCAGCAAGGTTCATGGCCGTATCTGATGTTCCTCCCGATGGGTACCATGAATATGTATACGGGGGGGTACCTCCGCTTGCACCTGCTTTAACCGCTCCATTGCTATATCCGTAGCAACTAACATTTTTTAAAGAAACAACAGAATCGTGGGGGCCGCCAATATTCGGAACGTATACTGTGGCCATTATGATACAGGAATTGGAATCGGTAATTGTGCAAGTATATGAACCTGCCGCCAGGCCGGTATCGGTAGGAGTGCTTACTGAACCAGGCTGCCATAAATAAGAATAGGGGCTAATTCCACCGCTAGCACTCACACTTGCGGTTCCATTGCTTTTACTGCAAGGAGTAGCAGTGTATGTGGTAGTCGCAATAATTTGAGTTGGCGATGTTACGGTTATAGTATCTTTAGTTACGCAACCATTAGAATCGTTAACCGTACATGTATATGTTCCTGCAAAAAGGTTGATAGCATTTGCATTTGTACCACCGCCACCCGACCAATTGTATTTATAGGGTTTGGTTCCTCCTGTAACTGCAATGTTTGCGCTTCCATTATTTGTCCCATAACAAGTAGCATTTGTTACAGAAATTGTACTGTCGCGCAATACTGCAGGTTGGGTAATATTAAATGAAACCGAGGAAATGCAATTATTTGAATCAGTCACCCGGCAAGTATATGCTCCGGGTGCAAGATTCGCAAGTGAATCAGTGGTTCCAATTACCGGTGACCATAAATATTGGTAGGGCTTTACACCACCACTTACAGCCAGTACTATCTTGCCATTGTTGGCACCGTTGCATGTAATATTCGAAAACAATGCTACCTCATCGTTGACTTTTGAAGGTTGGGTAATATTAAAGTTGAAAGAATAGTAAATTCCTTTTGCATCGCGTACTGTTACACTATATAAACCCGCTTTTAAACCTGAAATGCTATCAGTAGATGCACCGTTGCTCCACGTATATGTAAGTGGATAATGTCCTCCTCTAACTTTTATTACAGCCCAACCCGAACTATCGCCATAACAAGGATTATTAGCTGTTTTAATATTTGCGGTCATTATCTCAAGCAAGTCACTGGTAGGTTCAATGCCATTAGAGCTGTTAAGATTAACCAGCACAGAATCCTCGGTGCTTAGTGTATCGTACCTGAAAAGAGTACCATAGTTATTTGAACCTCCAAACTTGGTCATGCCATATAGCAAAGTATCATTCGTTTGTGTAAGGCCACCTTGAGGTGTATAACCAAACTGAGGCAAAGCAGATTTTTCAAAAACTACAGGCACAGTAATTGCACTTGTGGTTATATTAAAACGGAAAATCTCTCCATAATCACCTCCGACACTGTATGCCGTCATGCCAAACAAATCGCCATCAAATGCTTGTATAAGATTGCCATATGGGTTAGCTCCATGCGTTACATCGAAATTATAAACCACGGAATCAGTGTCGGTTATTGTGTTAAAACTGATTATAGTTCCCTGGTTAGGCGTACCACCCTGGTAAGTCATTGCGTATAGCAACCCATTGTTTGCTTGTATAAAACTGCCATAAGGATTGGTACCATTAGGGTAATTCAGGTTTACAAGTGTAGAATATTTGTTCAGTTTTATATCGTACGAAAATATTACCCCGCTGCTATATTTTCCGCCAAGGTTTGTCATGCCATATAGCAAGCCATTAGCAGCCTGCATAATCCCACCATAAGGGGCTGCTCCATCTGTATCATTAAAACTGTGAAGTACATTATAAACCATGGTTACAGTATTAAATGAGAATAGTACGCCGTGCCCGAATATACCGCCCTTTA
>Ga0134125_10004345_pt1 | contig 16226 bp, 20 predicted proteins | sample KB31751_FD_96464 | JGI IMG/M metagenome (GOLD analysis project Ga0134125, IMG submission 96464) | Terrestrial soil microbial communities with excess Nitrogen fertilizer from Kellogg Biological Station, Michigan, USA - KB3-175-1 | ecosystem: Environmental > Terrestrial > Soil > Unclassified ...
GCGCGTCGTGCTGCGCTTCGAGCGCTCCGGGCCCGCGCCGGTGGACTTCGTCGTGCGCGACTAGGTCGGGGGCTGGTTCGTTCCCCAACCCGCTCTAATTCGCCGGGACGGCCGCCGATAGGGTCGGGCCGATCTCGTCGTGCAGGACGAGGTCGGCGAGGGAGTCCTGCTCAGTGGGCTCGCGATTGACGATGGCCAGCGCCGCGCCGTTCTGTTTGGCGAGCAGCGGGAAGCCGTTGGCCGGATAGACCACCAGCGACGAGCCCAGCACCAGGAAGAGGTCGCACATCATGGATTCGACCTCGGCGCGCGCCAGCGCGCTCTCGGGCAACGACTGGCCGAACGAGATGGTCGCCGTCTTCACGATGCCGCCGCATTCGCGGCAGGCCGGCAGGTCGCCGGTGGCCTCGTAGAGCGCCTTCAGGTCGGCAAGCTCGTGGCGCAGGCCGCACTCTAGGCAGCTGGCGTAGCTGGCGTTGCCGTGGAGCTCGATCACCCGGTCGGCGGGCACGCCGGCGTTCTGGTGCAGGTTGTCGACGTTCTGGGTGATGATCGCCTGCGCCTTGCCGGCGGCGATCAGGCGCGCGCAGGCGAAGTGCCCGGCGTTGGGCTCGCGGCCGGTCCAGCCGGCGCGCCCCGTAAAGGCGCGGTCCCAGGCTTCGCGCCGCTTGGCCTCGCTGCGGACGAAATCCTGGAAGTAGATCGGGCTCATGCGGCTCCAGACGCCGCCGGGACTGCGGAAATCGGGGATGCCGGATTCGGTGGAGATGCCGGCGCCGGTGAAGATCGCCACGCGCCGGGCCTTGGCGATCATCTCCCTCAGCCGCTCGCGCGACATTTCACGCCTCCGGTCAATTGCTAAAGCGAACCCACTCGCCTAAGTGTGGCTGACAAAGGGGCCGCTTCAAGCGGAGGAGGCCAATATGACGCCTCGCAACGCCAGTGTCGCGATCGTCGGCGCCGGCGACTTCATCGGCTCGGCGATCGCCGAGCGCTTCGCGGCCGAGGGCTACCTGATCTGCGCGGGGCGACGCACCGCCGACAAGCTGCAGGCGCTCAAGGACAAGATCGAAGCCGCCGGCGGCCGCTGCCTGGCGCGCGGGCTGGACGCGCGGGTCGAGGAGGACGTCGCCGCCTTCATCGCCGAGGCCGACGCGGCCGCGCCGCTCGAGGTCTGCGTCTTCAACCCGGGCGCCAACGTCAACTTCGGGGTGCTGGAGACCACCGAGCGGGTGTTCCGCAAGGTGTGGGAGCTGGCCTGCTACGGCGGGTTCCTCACCGGCCGCGAGGCTGCGCGCGCCATGCTGCCGCGCGGGCGCGGCTCGATCTTCTTCACCGGCGCGACGGCCAGCTTGCGCGGCGGGATCGGTTATGCGGCCTTCGCCAGCGCCAAGTTCGGGCTGCGGGCCGTCGCGCAGTCGATGGCGCGCGAGCTCGGGCCGCAGGGCATCCACGTCGCCCACCTGATCATCGACGCCGGCGTCGACACCGCGTTCGTGCGCGACCGCATCCGCGCCCGCGGCGGCGAGGAAGCCGTCTCGAACCTCGAGCCGGGCCAGTTGATGGAGCCGGCTTCGGTCGGCCAGGCCTACTGGATGCTGCACCAGCAGACGAGGGACGCCTGGACCCACGAACTCGACCTTCGGCCCTACGGCGAGCGGTGGTGATGCGATGACGAAAAACCCGGTCGAGGTCGTCTTCTATTTCGATTTCGGCAGCCCCAACGCCTACCTGGCGCACAAGGTGATCCCCGACATCGAGCGCCGCACGGGCGCGAGGTTCCGCTACGTGCCGGCGCTGCTCGGCGGCATCTTCAAGGCTACCGGCAACCGCTCGCCGGTCGAAGCCTTCGCCGGCGTGCCGGCCAAGCTCGCCTACGAGGGCAAGGAGACCGCGCGCTTCGTCCGGAAGCACGGCATCGCCGACTACGCCCGCAATCCGCACTTCCCGGTCAACACCCTGCAGATCATGCGCGGCGCGGTCGCGGCGCAGCGGCTCGGGGTGTTCGAGCCCTACGTCGAGGCGGTCTACCGCGCCATGTGGGTCGACGGGCTGAAGATGGACGACCCGGCGGTGATCGAGACCGCGCTGACCACTGCCGGCCTCCCCGCCGCCGAGCTGATGGCGCTGATGGGCGATTCGCAGGTCAAGGCCGAGCTGATCGCCAACACCGAGTCCGCCGTCGCGCACGGCGTCTTCGGCTCGCCCAGCTTCCTGGTCGCGGGCGAGCTCTTCTTCGGCAAGGACCGTCTGCGCGACGTCGAGGAGGAGATCGCCGCACACGCCGCCTAGGCTCTTGCGCCGCCGGGGCCATCGGCGCATCGGTTCGCCGCATTTCAAAAATGGGAGGAACGGCATTATGGCCGGCGCAACAGTCAATCCGAACGGAACGCTGAAGGACAAGGTCGCCATCGTCACCGGCGCGAGCCGCGGCATCGGCGCGGCGATCGCCGCCCGCCTGGCGCAGGAAGGCGCGCGGGTGGTCGCCACCGCGCGCACCGCCGACGAGGGCGAGAGCCGCCTCTCCGGCACGCTCACCGAGACCATCGACCACATCAAAAAAGCCGGCGGCGAGGCGCGCTTCGTCAAGGCCGACCTCTCGCAGTACGAGGACCGCGAGCGCCTGGTGGAGACCACCGTCGCCTCCTACGGGCCGGTCGACATCCTGGTGAACAACGCCGCGGTCACCTTCTTCATCCCGGTCGTCGACTTCCCCGAGAAGCGGCTCAAGCTGATGTTCGAGGTGCAGGTGTTCGCGCCGTTCCATCTGGCGCAACTGGTGCTGCCGTCGATGAAGGAGCGCCACACCGGCTGGATCGTGAACATCTCGTCCGGCGCCGCCTTCCACCCGAAGCTGCCCTACCCCGCGCAGGCCGGCCGCGGCGGCACCGTCTATGGCATGTGCAAGGCCGCGCTGGAGCGCTTCACCACCGGCCTCGCAGCCGAGGTCAACGCCGACGGCGTCGCGGTGAACGTGGTCTCGCCGGGCCTCGTCGAGACGCCCGGCACGCTGCTGCACAACCTCGTCAACGATGCGACGCGCTCGCGCGTGCAGCCGGTCGAGTACATCGCCGAGGCGACCTACCAGCTCTGCAAGGGCGACTACCGCACGATGACCGGCCGCATCGACCACGCCGCCCCGTTCCTGAAGGAAATGGCGCTGGAGCCGGCCGCGCTGATCTGAGGCGTCGTCCCTCCCCGAGAGGCGAGGGACGCCCCTTCCTTACGCCGCCTTCAGCCCGATGCAGCGGCGCACCTCGGCGGCGACGGCTTCCGCGGTGATGGCGAACTCCTGGTAGAGGCGCTCGAAAGGGGCCGAGGCGCCGAAGCCGGTCATGCCGACGAAGCCGCCGTCCTCGCCGATGAAGCGCTCCCAGCCCTGGCGGACCGCCGCCTCGACCGCGACGCGGACGGGCGCGCGGCCGATCACCTGCGCGCGGTAGGCGCCGTCCTGGCGCTCGAACAGCTCCCAGCAGGGGGTCGAGACCACCCGCGCGGCGATCCCCTCGGCCTTCAGCAGCTCGCGCGCCTTCATCGCGACCGCCACCTCCGTGCCTGAGGCGAAGATCGTCGCCTTCGCCGGGCCGTCGGCCGCGGCGATCTCGTAGGCGCCCTTCAGCGCCAGGTCGCCGCCGCCGGTGCGCACCGCGGCGGTCTTCTGGCGCGACAGCGCGAGCACCGAAGGCGCATCCCTCTCCATGAGCGCCGCCTTCCAGCATTCGGCCGTCTCCACCGCGTCGGCGGGGCGGAAGACCAGCAGGTTTGGCATCGCGCGCAGCGAGGCCAGGTGCTCGACCGGCTGGTGGGTGGGCCCGTCCTCGCCGAGCCCGATCGAGTCGTGGGTCATCACGTGGATCACCCGCGCCCCCATCAGCGCGCCCAGCCGCATCGCCGCACGGCCGTAGTCGGCGAACGCCAGGAAGGTGCCGGAGTAGGGGATCAGGCCGCCGTGCACGGCCATCCCGTTCATCGCCGCCGCCATGCCGTGCTCGCGGATGCCGTAGTGCACGTAACGGCGCGCGTAGTCCGGCGCGTCGAACGCGGTCATGCCCCCCACGATGGTGTTGTTGGAGCCGGTGAGGTCGGCCGAGCCGCCGATCATCTCGGGGATCGCGGGGATCAGCGCCTCGAGCGCCGCGCCGGAGTGGACGCGCGTCGCCGCCGCCGGCCGCTCGGCCGCGCACTTGGCGATATGGGCGTCCAGGCCGGCGAAGGCGCCGTCCGGCAGCCGGCCGGAAATCGCCCGCTCGAAGGCGGCGCGGTGCTCGCTCGCCTTCAGGCGGCCTTCCCAGCGCCGCCGCACGCCGCGGCTGCGCGCGCCGGCCTTGCGCCAGGCGTTGGCGACATCGGCGGGAATCTCGAACGGCGGCGCGCGCCAGCCCATCGCTTCGCGCGCGGCGGCGATCTCCGCGTCGAACAGCGCGTAGCCATGCCCGTGCTCGTCGCCTTCGAGGGGCCCGGCGCCTTTGTTGATCAGCGTCTTGCAGGCGATGAAGCTCGGCCTTGTCTGGCGCTTGGCCCAGCGCAGCGCCCTGAGGATCTGGCCGTAGTCGTGGCCGTCGATCCGCTTCGTCGCCCAGCCAGCCGCCTTGAAGCGCAGCATCTGGTCGCCGGTCTCGGCCAGCGTCGCGCGTCCGTCGATCGTCGTGTCGTTGTCGTCGAAGAGCACGGTCAGCTTGTCGAGCTTCAGCCGGCCGGCCAGATGCGCGGCCTCGTGGCTGACGCCCTCCATCAGGCAGCCGTCGCCGGCGATCACCCAGGTGCGGTGGTCGACCAGCCGCTCGCCATACCTGGCCGCCAGGCTGCGCTCGGCCATCGCCATGCCGACCGCCGTGGCGACGCCCTGGCCCAGCGGCCCGGTGGTGGTCTCGACGCCGGGGGTGTGGCCGTACTCGGGATGGCCGGGCGTCAGCGAGCCCCACTGACGGAAGCCCTTGATCTCCTCCATGCTCATGCCCGGGAAGCCGGTCAGGTGCAGGAGGCTGTAGAGCAGCATCGAGCCGTGGCCTGCCGACAGCACGAAACGGTCGCGATCGGCCCAGTCGGGGTCGGCGGCGTCGAACTTCAGGATCCGGGTCCAGAGCACCGTCGCCACGTCGGCCATGCCCAGCGGCATCCCCTGGTGACCCGATTTCGCCCGGTGGACGGCGTCCATCGACAGCGCGCGGATGGCGTTGGCCATCGTCAGGGGTGGAACGGACAATGTCTCTCCGGGGAAGCTGGCTGGCGAGACCGCCTCGCACGCGGCCCCGAGTCGGGTCAAGCAGACCGCCGCCTCAGGCGCCGCCCAAGCAGCTTCCTTCAGCCTTGCGACGCACTCTATAGAGGGCGGTGGCGATGCGTGAGGCGCAACCATGACGGCGGAGACAGGCGACGGCGGCGTCGAGCTGGCGGCGCGGCGGCTGGACCGGGCGCTGGCGCTGCTCGAGCAACGGCTCGCGCAGAAGATCGCCGAGGCGGGCGCGGGCGCCGACGCCGCGTTCGACCAGGACCGCGCGCAACTGGCGGCGGCGCTGAACGAGGCGAGGGCCCGCGAGCGCGAGCTGGAGGAGGCCGGCGAGGCGGCCTCGGCCGCCCTGTCGCGCGCCATCGCCGAGATCCGCGCGACGATCGGCGAGGCGAGCGAGGCTTAGGGGGAGCAGACCGGCGATGGCGCAGGTGACGATCGAAGTGAACGGACGTCCCTACGTGGTGGGCTGCGAGAACGGCCAGGAACGGCGGCTGACCGAGCTCGCTGCGGCCCTCGACGCGCAGGTGCGGCAGGTGGCGATGGACGTCGGCCCGCTCGGCGAGACGCGGCTGATCCTGATGGGCGCGCTGGTGATGGCCGACGAGATCGTCGAGCTGCGCCGCGAAATCGAGGCGCTGAAGGCCGAGGTCTCCGACCTCTCCGCCGACCGCGGCCGCGCCGAGCGGATCGCGGTCGCCGCGCTCGACGCCGCCGCCGCCCGGATCGAGCAGCTCGCGGCGGAGTGATCCTGGCGGCCCCAAGGTGGTTGACGGCCGCTGGGCAGCCCCTACGTTGGCCCCTGGCGGGTCTTGCTGCGGCTCGCGTCGGAGGCCATCAGTCCCGGGGACCTTAATTCACCTCATCGGGAGCTGTCCCTGACCGGGCTCGTGGGCTCGGTCACACGGCGCCCACCTGGAAATCCAGGTCCGAGGGGATTGAAACAGCCCTCCACGGTCCTTCGCGGCGCCGCCACCCATTCCCGAGCGCGCAGCCGTTCATCCTGCCGTGAGCCCGGCTGCGGCAATGACGTTGCGTTTCGATCGCGTTTTCCCGCGTTATAGGGTCCATGAGCCACAGGAACTTCGTCTAACCGATGCGTCTTGCGTTTTTCGGCGATGTGGTCGGCCGATCCGGCCGGGAGGGTCTGGCGACGCACCTGCCCGGGCTTCGCCGCCGGCTCGGACTCGACTTCGTGGCAGTCAACGCCGAGAACGCCGCCGCCGGCTTCGGCATCACCGAGAACACAGCCAGGGACCTCTTCAACGCCGGCGCCGACTGCCTGACGCTGGGCAACCACTCGTGGGACCAGAAGGAGGCGCTGACCTACATCGTCCGCGAGCCGCGGCTGATCCGGCCGCTGAACTACCCGGCCTTCGCCGCCGCGCCGGGCCGCGGCGCGCAGCTCTTCACCACCGACCGCGGCCGCCACGTGCTGGTGATCAACCTGCTCGGCCGCGTCCACATGGACGCGCTCGACGATCCGTTCGCGGCGGTGGACCACGAGCTGGAGGCCTGCCCGCTGGGCGCCGCGGCCGACGCCATCATCGTCGACCTGCACGCCGAGGCGACCTCGGAGAAGATGGCGATGGGGCATTTCTGCGACGGCCGCGCCAGCCTGGTGGTCGGCACCCACACCCACGTGCCGACTGCCGACGGGCAGATCCTGTCGGGCGGCACCGCCTACCAGACCGACGCCGGCGCCTGCGCCGACTACGACAGCGTGATCGGCAACCAGAAGGAAGAGCCGATCCGCCGCTTCACGACGCGCATCTCGCAGGGCCGGTTCAAGCCGGCCGAGGGCGAGGCGACGGTCTGCGGCCTATATCTGGAGACCGACGACGCCACCGGCCTCGCGCGCCGGCTCGAGCCGATCCGCGTCGGCGGGCGCCTCACCCAGGCCGTTCCGCAGGTCGAGGCGGTGCGGGCCTAGTCGCCGGCGGCTGGCCCGCCAGCGCCTCCACCTTCGCCTTCAGGTCGCCGGTCACCGCGCGACGCGCCAGCGACAGGCCGCGCAGCTCCACCGTGGAGCCCAGCAGCAGATGCGGGTGCAGCCGGTAGGCGATCCAGTAGATCGACTGGTCGGTGCGCGGCTGGCCGTTGTCCAGGAAGGTGGTGGTCACGCCGACCGGCGCGCGCAGGTCCTCGTCGTTCTTGTCGCGATCGGCGGAAGCGATGCGGCGCAGGCCATCGGCGATCCAGCCGGCGTCGATGCGCGGATCGCCGGTCGTTCGCGGCTGGGCGGCGGTGATCCTGGCCGGAAAGACCAGCACCTGGCTCTGGATCAGCTGGTCGTCGCGCATCGGCGCGAGCGTCAGTCGCCGCCCGTCGGCCGAAGCGCTGGCGCGCAGCACGAACGGCGAGGCGGCCGCGGCGCGCTGGTCGGCGGCCGCCCGCTCGCGATCCTGCTGGCGGCGCTCCTGGTGGCTGTCCCAAAGGCCGAGCGCGGCGATGAGCAAAGCCAGCACGCCCACCACCTCGCCGATGGGTAGCCAGCGGCGGCGCTTCCGCTCGGCGGGCGATGGCGGCGACGATGCAGGTTCGTTCAAGGCGGCGCGTCCGGGCGACGTTCGGCGGGAGGGGTGGCTCAGCGGATGATTAGCGCGAGCGCGGGGCTCCTTGCGACCGCTTGCGAATGGCGAACCCGCGCCCACTTGCCGCGGCGCGAGGTCAGTCGCGCTCCAGCACCCGCAAGCGGCGGACGGTCAGGTCGTCGACCACCAGCCTGCCGAAGCGGGCATGGCGCACGTTGAGGCGGCCGATCGCCAGCGCGCCGATCGCCACCGCGCCGAGGGCGAGCGCGCCCATCGCCAGCGCGCCGACCACCCAGCTGCCGGTCGCCGAGGCGCCCTGCGCGACCGCGGCGTGCGCCTGCGCCAGCCCGCCGGGGCGGTGCGTCGGCTGCCATTGCACGATCTCCTCGGGCAGCGTCTCGGGTTCGTCTTCCTCGATCTCGACGCTCATGCTCGCCCCTCTTCGGCTCGGCCCTCAGCAATAAACGGCGCCTTGCGGCGCGCAGTTCCGGCGAGGTGACGCCAGCCTGGCGCGCCGCTACAGCTGAGCCATGATCTACCTCATCCGCCACGGCCAGACCGAGATGAACCGCACCGGTCGCTTCCAGGGGCGGCTCGACTCGCCGCTGACCGCGCTCGGCGAGCGCCAGGCCCGCCAGGTCGGCGCACGGCTGCGGGCGCTCGCCGACGAACTCGGCGGCGACTGGGCGATCGACGCCAGCCCGCTCGGCCGCACCCGCCGCACCGCCCAGATCATCGCCGAGGAGATGGGGCTCGCGGTCCGCCGCCACGATCCGCGGCTCGCCGAGGTGGACTTCGGCCCCTGGGAGGGGCTGACGCGCGACGAGATCGTGGGGCTGCGGCCCGACCTCGCCGACGCGAAGGCCTTCTTCCTGCGCTGTCCGGACGGCGAGAGCTTCGAAGCGCTGAGCGGGCGGGTGCGCGACTGGATGGACGAGGCGGAGGCGGCGGGCGGTCGCAGCGTGGCCGTCACGCACGCCGGCGTCGGCCGCATGATGCGCGGGCTCTGCCTCGGCCTGACGCTGGACGAGATCCGCGCCCTCGACACCCCGCAGGACGTCGTCTTCCGCCTGCATGGGACCGCGGTAGAGCGCATCGAATGCGTTGCGCTTCCGTCGGCGGCGCCTGCGCGCTAGAAGCCCGCCGCCATGGCCGGACACTCGAAATTCAAGAACATCCAGTTCCGCAAGGGGCGGCAGGACAAGATCCGCTCGAAGCTGTTCTCGAAGCTGTCGCGCGACATCACGCTCGCCGCCAAGCAGGGCGTGCCCGACCCGATCTCCAACTCGCGGCTCAGGCTCGCCATCGCCAACGCCAAGGCCGAGTCGATGCCGAAGGACAACATCGACCGGGCGATCAAGAAGGCGCTCGGCGGCGAGGCCGACACCATGGAGGAGATCCGCTACGAGGGCTTCGCGCCCGGCGGCGTCGGCCTCATCGTCGAGGTGCTGACCGACAACCGCAACCGCGCCGCCGCCAACGTGCGGGCCATCTTCACGAAGGCGGGCGGCAATCTCGGCGAGACCGGCGCCGTCTCCTTCATGTTCGACCGGGTCGGCGAGATCACCTACCCGCGCGAGGCGGGCTCGGACGATGCGGTGATGGAGGCGGCCATCGAGGCCGGCGCCGAGGACGTCCTCAGCGACGAGGACGGCCACACCATCTACGCCGCTTTCGAGGAGCTCGGGACCGTGGCCGAGGCGCTGGAGGGGTCGCTCGGGCCGGCCAAGTCGACCGCGGTGGTCTGGCGGCCGAAGAGCGAGGTCCCGGTCTCGGGCGACGACGCGGCGAAGCTGGTGAAGCTGATCGACGGGCTCGAGGACGACGACGACGTGCAGAACGTCTTCGGCAACTACGCGATCGACGAGGCCGAGCTGGAGCGGCTGGCCGGCTGACGGCTTATCGAATGTCGCGGCCGCGCAACGCTCGCGATGGCTCGCCCGCAATAATCTTCCATTAACCATCGCGGACGCCTTCTCGCGGATCGCCGCTCGCGCGATGCTCGGAACAAATGGCGAATCAGCTCCGCATCCTCGGCCTCGATCCGGGCCTGCGCCGCACCGGCTGGGGCGTGGTGGCGATCGACGGCGCTCGGCTGGCTCACCTTGCCCACGGGGTGATCGCCGCGCCGGAGTCGGCGCCGCTCGCCGAGCGGCTGCTGGCGATCCATCGCGGCGTCGCCGAGACCATCGCCTGCTGGTCGCCCGACGAAGCGGCGATCGAGGAAACCTTCGTCACCGCGAACGGCTCGTCGACGCTGAAGCTCGGCCACGCCAGGGCCGCCGCCATGCTGGCGCCGGCCGCCGCCGGGCTGCCGGTCGCCGAGTATGCCGCCAAGGTGGTCAAGAAGGCGCTGGTCGGCTCGGGCGGCGCCGACAAGAGCCAGGTCGCCTTCATGGTCGCGCGCCTGCTGCCGGCGGCAGGCGCGCCGGTCGCCGACGCCGCCGATGCGCTGGCCGTCGCCATCTGCCACGCCCACGCGCGCCGCATCAGGACGATAGGAGCCGCGGCATGATCGGACGACTGCGAGGCGTCGTCGCCGAGATCGGCGAGGAGGAGGCGCTGATTGACGTGATGGGCGTGGGCTACATCGTGCGCTGCGGGTCGCGCACGCTGCAGCGGCTGCCGCCGGTGGGCGACGAGACGACGGTGCAGGTCGAGCCGCAGTGGGCCGACCAGACGGGGCTGCGGCTCTACGGCTTCCTAGGCCACGAGGATCGCCGCGCGTTCGTGGCGCTGCAGGAGATCCAGGGCGTTGGCCCGAAGGCGGCGCTGGCCGTGCTCGACGTGCTGACGCCGGCCGAGCTGATGGCGGCCGCCCACCGCGGCGACAAGGCGGTGGTGGCGCGCGCCAGCGGCGTCGGCCCGAAGCTGGCGCTGCGCATCGTCACCGAGCTGAAGGGCAAGCCGATCGCTGCCGACAACGTGGTCGCCTTCCATGCGGCGGGCGCCGCCGGGCCGCCGATGGCCTCGCCGACCGGCGAAGCGGTCGCCGCGCTGATCGGCCTGGGCGTCGCCGAGCCGGCCGCGCGCCGCGCCGTCGAGCACGCCGCCGCGCGGCTTGGCGACGAGGCGCCGGAGCCGGCGCTGATCAAGGCGGCGCTGCAGGAGCTGGGACGCGAGCGCGCATGACCGACACGCACCGCCTGGTCTCCGGCGAGCCGGAGGCGTTCGAGCCGACCGACCGGGCGCTGCGCCCGCAGACGCTCGCCGAGTTCGTCGGCCAGGCGCAGGCCAAGGCCAACCTGAAGGTGTTCATCGACGCGGCGCGCGGCCGGGCCGAGGCGCTCGACCATGTGCTGCTGTTCGGCCCGCCCGGGCTCGGCAAGACCACCCTTGCCCAGATCATCGCCCGCGAGCTCGCGGTCAACTTCCGCGCCACCTCCGGGCCGGTGCTGGCCAAGGCGGGCGACCTCGCCGCCATCCTCACCAACCTCGAGCCGCGCGACGTGCTCTTCATCGACGAGATCCATCGGCTGCCGGCCAACGTCGAGGAGATCCTCTATCCGGCCATGGAGGACCACGCGCTCGACCTTGTCATCGGCGAGGGGCCCTCGGCGCGCTCGATCCGCATCGACCTGGCGCCATTCACGCTCATCGCCGCCACCACCCGGGCCGGCCTCCTGGCGACGCCGCTGCGCGACCGCTTCGGCATTCCGCTGAGGCTGGAGTTCTACTCGCCGGCCGAGCTGCAGCAGATGCTGCTGGCGGCGGCCCGCAAGATGGGCGCTCCGCTCGGCGACGACGGCGCCGCCGAGATCGCCCGCCGCGCCCGCGGCACGCCACGGGTGGCCGGCCGGCTGCTGCGCCGCGTCCGCGACTTCGCCGCGGCGGACGACGCGCCCCTGATCGACCGCGCCGCGGCCGCCAAGGCGCTCGCCCGCCTGGAAGTCGACGAGGCCGGCCTCGACGGCCTCGACCGCCGCTATCTCGGCGCGTTGATCGAGCACTACGGCGGTGGGCCGGCCGGCGTCGAGACGCTCGCCTACGCCATCGCCGAGGCGCGCGACGCGGTCGAGGACGTCATCGAACCCTTCCTGCTGCAACAGGGCTTCATTCAGCGCACGCCGCGCGGGCGCCTGGCCTGCGCCAAGGCCTACCTGCACCTGGGACTGACGCCGCCCGCGCAGCCGGCGCAGCCGGGATTGTTCGACGACGGCAAATGACGACGGCTCTGCCAACCAGCGGCGCCTTCGAGGGCCGCGAGCACGTGCTGCCGGTGCGGGTCTATTACGAGGACACCGACTTCACCGGCGTCGTCTACCACGCCAGCTACCTGCGCTTCTTCGAGCGCGGCCGCACCGAGTTCCTGCGCGCCATCGGGGTGGAGCATGCCGAGTTGCTCGAGCTGCCGCAGCCGTGCGCGTTCGCGCTGACCAGGATCGCCGTCGATTTCAGGAAGGCGGCGCGGGTCGACGATGCCTTGGATGTGCGCACAAAATATCACAGCGTGAGAGGCGTGCGAATCGCTGCCGCCCAGCGCATTGTGCGTGAGGGGGCGCTCATCGCAGAGGCGGACGTCGAGGTGGTCTGCATTCGTCTGGACGGGCGCCCGCGCCGTCCGCCACCGGAACTCAGCCAGCGTCTGGCGTCATTCCTGACACCGAACGCGCCATAGTTTCACCATTCGCCGGCGCCATCGGCGACGCTGGCCGATCCGCTTTCAGGAGCCCCATGGAGTCCAGCGCCGCAATAACGCCCGAGACGTTCAACATCGTCCATCTGTTCATGTCGGCCGACTGGGTGGTGAAGATCGTCCTGATCGGGCTGGCTTTCGCGTCCTTGTGGTCGTGGGCGACCATCATCGACAAGCTCGTCCGGTTCTCGGCGCTGAACGGCCAGGCGCGTCGCTTCGAGGCGGCGGTGGATTCCGGCCGCGCGCTCGAGGACATCGCCCAGCAGGCCGGGGACAATCCCCGCCAGGCGCTGCCGCGCATGCTGCAGGCGGCGCTGCGCGAATGGCGCGAGGCGCGCGCCAAGGGGCTGCTGGCCGGCGCGCAGTCCGACAGCCAGGCGGCGTTCCTGGTGCAGCGCATCGACCGGGTGCTGGGCTCGCTGATCGACCGCGAGAGCCAGCGCGTCGAGGACGGGCTGGGCAGCCTCGCCATCGTCGCCACCGCCTCGCCGTTCATCGGCCTGTTCGGCACGGTCTGGGGCATCATGCACGCGTTCCAGGCGATCGCCATCGAGAAGAACACCAACCTCTCGGTGGTCGCCCCGGCGATCGCCCAGGCGCTGTTCGCCACCGCGGTCGGCCTGGCCGCCGCGATCCCCGCCTACAACGGCTACAACAAGTTCTCCGCCGACGCCGGCAAGTTCGCCGGCCGCCTGGAGGGGTTCGCCGACGACCTCGTCACCGCCATCCAGCGGCGCCTGGCCGAGCGGAGCGCCTGATCCATGGCGCTGACGGTCAACGACGCGTTCCAGACCGGCCGCCGGCGCGGGCGGCGGGCGCGCCGCGGTGCGCTGTCGGAGATCAACGTCACGCCGCTGGTGGACGTGATGCTGGTGTTGCTCATCATCTTCATGATCTCCGCGCCGCTGCTCACCGTCGGCGTGCCGCTGCAGCTGCCGAAGACCGAGGCGGGCGCCATGCAGGACCAGTCGGAGCCGCTGACCCTTTCGATCCGCGCCGACGGCGGCATCTTCCTCAACCAGACCGAAGTGCCGTTCGGATCGCTGTCGCCGGCGCTGCATGACGTCGCCGGGGCCGGCATGGCGCGGCCGATCTACGTGCGGGCGGACGGGCGCGCCTCGTACGCCGTCGTCGCCCAGGTGATGGCCGCGGTCTCGGCCTCGGGCTTCTCCAACATCAATCTCATCACCGACACCGGCGGCCCGTCGTCGGGCGCCAAGCCGGAACCGGGGCGCATGGCCGCCGACCCGGCGGAGTCGGCGCCGTGAGCGAGCTGGCGATCGGCGTGCGCGCGCCGCGCCAGAGCCGGACGCCGGCGTTCGTCGCCGCCGCGCTGCTGCACCTGGGCGTACTGGCGCTCGTTCTGTTCGTCCCCGGCCAGCCGCCGAAGCCGATCGGCTCCTCGGTGCCGATCAACATCGTCTCGTCCGCCCCGTTCACCGACACCCGCCCCGCCATCCAGGCGCCGAAAGCCGAAACCGCGCAGGCGCCGCAGCCCGAGCCCGCCGCCAAGCCGCAGCCGCCGGCGCCGGTCCCCGCCGCGGCGCCCGCGTTCACCGAGACCAGGCCGCAGCCCGTGAAGGCCCGCCCGCAGCCTGCGCCGACGCCGCAGCCGTCGCTGAAGGCCGCGCAGCCGGCGGCCAAGCCCTTCGACTTCAACCGCCTGCAGCAGATCATAAACAACGCCAAGAAGAACGCCGGCCCGCAGGCCTCGAGCGCCAGGCGCGGGCCGCCGAAGGTCGAGACCGCGCCGCAGGCGCGGCCCGATGCCGGACAGGGTCTTTCCCAGAGCGACCTCGTCGGCCTGACGCAACTGCTGGAGCGCGTCTGGCGGCTCGACTGCAATTCGCCCGGCCTCGACGCGGTCAATCCGAAGGTGAAGTTCACGGTCGGGCTCGACGGCCGGCTGGCGTTCCGGCCCGCGGTGCTCGGCGGCCTCGACCATTCGAGCGACCCGGTCGTCGCCGCCGGCGCGCGCGGCGCGGTCGACGCCGTGCACGCCGTCACCCCATTGCCGGCGCAGTTCGCCGGCCAGACCATCACCGCCAACTTCAACGCCAAGGAGGCGTGCGCCAAGCGATGAGTAACCTGATGCGCTCGTGGTTGGTGATCGCCGCCCTCGGCCTCGCTTCGGCCTTGGCCGCGTGGCCGGCGATGGCCGACGTCACCGTCGACGTCAACCAGGCCGCCACCCAGCCTTTCCCGATCGCCATCGCGCCGTTCGGGGGCGAGGCGCAGGGCGCGCAGATCTCTGCCGTGGTCACGGCCGACCTGGAGCGCTCCGGGCTCTTCCGCCCGCTCGATCCGGCCTCTTTCCGGCAACAGCCCAGCGTCGGCGTCGTGCCCCAGTTCGACGCCTGGAAAGCGATCGCCGCGCAGGCGCTGCTGGTCGGCAGCGCCTCGACCAGCCCCGACGGGCGCCTCAGCGTCGACTTTCGGCTGTGGGACGTCTATGCCGGCGACCAGCTGGTCGGCACCCGTCTGACCGCGACGCCCGATTCGTGGCGCACGATCGCCCACCAGATCGCCGACGCGGTCTACGAGAAGCTGACCGGCCAGAAAGGCTACTTCGACACGCGCGTGGTGTTCGTGGCCGAGAGCGGACCGAAGACCCACAAGGTGACCCGGCTGGCGATCATGGACCAGGACGGCGCCAACCCGTCGTATCTCACCGACGGCTCGGCGATGGTGTTCGCGCCGCGCTTCTCCGACAAGCGCCAGGAGATCACCTACATGGTGCTGCGCCCGACCGGCGCGGCGATCTACCTGAAGAACCTCGACACCAACCGCGAAGAGGTGCTGGGCCGCTTTCCCAACATGACGATGACCATGGCGCCGCGCTTCTCGCCCGACGACAGCAAGGTCGCCTTCGCCGCCGAGTCGGGCGGGGCGACCAACATCTACGTGATGAACCTCGCCAATCACGCGATGCGGCGGCTGACCAACGGTCTCGCCATCGACACCTCGCCCTCGTTCTCGCCGGACGGCGGCCAGATCGTCTTCAACTCCGATCGCGGCGGCACGCCGCAGCTCTACGTGATGAACGCCGACGGCTCGAACGTGCGCCGCATCTCGTTCGGCGCCGGACGCTACAGCGCGCCGGTCTGGAGTCCGGACGGCAAGCTGATCGCGTTCGTCAAGCAGCAGGGCCAGAGCTTCTCGATCGGCGTGATGGCGCCCGACGGCTCGGGCGAGCGCATCCTGACCACCAGCTACTTCGCCGACGAGCCCACCTGGGCGCCGAACAGCCGCGTGATCATGTTCGAGCGCAAGATGGGCGACGGCGCCTCGCGGCTGTGGACGGTTGACGTGACCGGTCACATCCAGAAGGAGGCGCCGTATCCGGCGTCAGGGTCCGATCCGGCCTGGTCGCCGCTGCTGCACTAGGCTGGACGAGCTTGAGGGTTTGCTTCGGGGGATGAAGTCGCCGCGGCGGTGCAGCGTTTTCTGGCATCGCCGGGCTCTCACGCGTGAAGGGAAGGACGTTCGATGAAGCTCGGTTTGAAGATACTGGGGGATGTCGGCCTCGCCGCTGCGGCGATGGCGGCGCTCGCGGCGTGCGCGTCGCACCCGCCGCCGCCGCCCGCCGCACCCATTCCGCCGCCGTCGCACGAAGGGCCGCCGCCCGGCGGCTACGAGGGCGGACCGCCCGGCGCGGTGTCCAGCGCCCCGCTGCCCGGCTCGGAGCGCGATTTCGTCATCAACATCGGCGACCGCGTCTATTTCGACTTCGACCAGGCCTCGATCCGGCCCGACGCGGCGCCGATCCTCGACGCCCAGGCCGGCTGGCTGCGCCGGTATCCGGCAGTGCGCGTCCGGATCGAAGGCA
>Ga0134125_10004347_pt1 | contig 16223 bp, 11 predicted proteins | sample KB31751_FD_96464 | JGI IMG/M metagenome (GOLD analysis project Ga0134125, IMG submission 96464) | Terrestrial soil microbial communities with excess Nitrogen fertilizer from Kellogg Biological Station, Michigan, USA - KB3-175-1 | ecosystem: Environmental > Terrestrial > Soil > Unclassified ...
AAAAATCGTCGCCATTTGGCTCCCGATTACGGTCTTCTTCGCCCAGGGCTTTGAACACTCCATCGTGAACATGTTCGTTATCCCCGTGGGAATAATGTTCGGCGCTCCCATTCCCATTCGCAGTTGGTTTTTCTGGAACCAGATACCCGTCACCATCGGCAACATTGTCGCGGGCGTTTTTTTTACCGCCGGAGCTCTTTACGCGACCTATGGCTCAAAACGGGCCGCCTCAAGCCCGGCACCGGCCGAGAAGGTTATTCCAATGGTAGAAAGCGACGTGGCCTTCGCGGAAGCAACTGCCGTCACTCAATAAACGTGCTGTTGAGAAAACGATTCTCAGGACTTGATGGAAAGAAGACGAATCTGGCGAATCTGCGATCTTAGGTGAGGAGACCTTCTAAAGTTTTACAGGAGGCGCGTTGAAGGGCAAAGTCTATCTCGTTGGCGCGGGTCCCGGAGACCCGGAGTTGTTAACCGTGCGCGCCGTCCAAAGACTTCGCAGTGCCGATGAGGTCCTGCACGACGCGCTGATTTCAGCCGAAGTGCTCGATCTAATTTCTCCCACCGCTCGCATCACGAACGTCGGAAAGCGCTGCGGAACAAAATGCATTACGCAGGCGGAAATCAATTCTCTGCTGCTCGCCCTGGCTTCCGAAGGAAAAGAGGTCGTGCGCCTGAAAAGCGGCGACCCTCTTCTGTTTGGCCGGGCCGGAGAAGAAATAGAAGCGCTGAAAAATGCGGGGATCGAATTTGAAATTGTTCCCGGCGTCACCTCTGCGGTAGCGGCCGCCGCTGCGGCGCGAATCTCCCTGACCGATCGCCGTTGTGCCGAACAAGTTTTACTGATCAGTGCCCACCACGCGCCTGGAAAGCCCAGCCCAGACTGGCGCAGCCTTGTTTCTTCTTCGCACATCACGACTGTGATTTACATGCCCGGCGGCCACAGGGATATCGCCGAGGATCTGACGCGTGCAGGCCTCAACCATTCCACTCCGTGCATTCTCATTTCCAAGATTTCACTGCCGGAAGAATTGGCCTATCGAACAACTCTAGGCACACTCCGTGAAGCACCCGCACTCCCTGCGCCAAGTCTGTTAATTGTTGGAGAAGCTGCAACCCCGGCACTGCTGCCAGAATTTAAATCGGCCGAGTTTCGCCATAATGATTTGACAACGCTCGAGGCAGAGTAGGTTACGACTTCCGCTCCACTTCCGCTGAAAGCGGGACCTGCTCGACAATTTCGATTCCAAACCCTTCAAGGCCTGGGACCCTGCGGTGCGGGTGGTTGGTCAGCACGCGAATCTGCCGCAGATTCAAGTCGGAAAGGATCTGCGCGCCAATGCCCGTCTCGCGCCGCACTTGGCGCTCTTGGCCGGAAGCCTTCTGTGCGCGATCGCGGTGGAAGGCCAGTACGCTGCGATCAGCCACTCGCTCCACGGAAAATCCCTTGGATGTCTGGTGCAAATAAATGAGCGCGCCTCGGCCCTCACGCGCAATCGCACGCATTGAACCTTCCAGAATCGCGTTGCATGTGCACCCGGTGGAACCGAAAACATCTCCCATCAGGCAGTGCGCGTGCATGCGGACCAGCACCGGCTCCGTTCCGTCTTCCACATTGCCGCGCACCAGTGCCAGGTGAGATTCATTATCAACATCACTGGCATAGGCAATGAGGCGAAACTCACCGTACTTGGTTTCAACCAAAGCTTCGCCGACGCGGCGCACATACCTTTCATGCTGCATGCGATAGCGAATCAGCTCCGCCACCGTCAGCATTTTCATGTCATGCAATTTGCAGAACTCAATAAGATCCGGAACCCGCGCCATGGTTCCATCTTCGCGCATGATTTCACAAATGATGCCCGCGGGAACCAGCCCCGCAAGCCGCGCCAAATCCACCGACGCTTCCGTCTGCCCCGCGCGAACCAGCACTCCGCCCTTTTTTGCGCGCAACGGAAACACATGTCCGGGGCGTGCCAGGTCCGCCGCCCGCGTGCCGGGATCAATCGCCACCTTAATTGTGTGTGCGCGGTCGTACGCCGAGATTCCCGTGCTAACACCCTCACGGGCGTCAATCGCCTCGCAAAATGCGGTTCCGTAGTTCGACGTATTCTCGGCAGTCATCGGCCCAATTCGGAGGTGCTCCAACCGCTCCGGCGTCATGGCGAGGCAGACCAAGCCACGGCCATATTTCGCCATGAAGTTGATGGCTTCCGGCGTCACTTTTTCCGCCGCCAGCGTCAAATCGCCTTCATTTTCGCGGTCTTCGTCATCCACCACGACAATCATCCGCCCGGCCCGAATTTCTTCGATTGCCGTGGGCACATCCGTGAACGGAGAGGTCAAATTCCTATACCCACACTTTCCGCGCACCGCAGAAATCGGTGTTCGCAAGTTGTCCTTAATTATATCCAGCCGTGCAAGAGATGTGTTCGGGAGGCGGTTCTGTGGCTACCTAGACTTCAAAAGTAGGGACGAGCAGCCCGCCCGTCCCTACTTCGCGTTCAAACACTTACGCGGCTTGCCGTTTGCTGCGGTAAACCGGTAAAAAGCTTTCCGCTACAAACGTTTCATAGGAGGTCGGCGTGGTGTTGCGCGGTGATCGCGCTTCCAGCGCCTTAATGTATCCCGAGTCCATCGAGTCCGACATTTCCGCCAACAAGCGGGCCATGTTTTCTGACATTCCAGTGCCCTGCAGCGCTTGACGGAATTGATCACAGGTTAGCTTCATATATTTGAGATCAGGTTTACCGATGGCTTTACCGATTATCGAGGTTATCTCGCCATAACTTAAGTCGCGTTGTCCCTGCAGCTCATGGACCTGCCGGCCTGCAAAATCCAGCCGCGACATCGCATCGCCCGCGAACTCGCCGATATCACGCGCGGCAATCAGCGGAAATTTGAGTTCAGGACGCAGCGGGCCCGCGACAGCTCCCATCTGCGCAATGGCATCGGCCTGTCCCAGAGTGTTCTCCATAAAATAAGCGGCCCGTATATGCAAAACGTTGAGGCCCGCAATTCGACTAAGCCGCTCCTCAAGATGATGCAGGCCCAGGATCGGCCCGGTCTTTTCCGCCCGATCGGCGCCGATGCTGCTGAGGGACACTGCGTACTTCACATGGTTCTGCTCAATCGCGGATGCAAAGGCTTCTGTCGCCTGCTTCACGTAGGGTTCATGGTCACTACTGGTGGGGTCGGGCGGCAGCATCACATACACGGCCTGCGCTCCGGCGAACGCTTTGTTGATGGCATTTTTGTCGGTAACCTCGCCGACAAAAGGCTCGGCTCCTTTTTTTGTGAACGATGCCAGGTGATCGGCGTTGCGGCCCACCACCCGTACCTTTTTTCCATTTGCAAGAAGTTTGTTGGCGACCACGCTACCCGTATGGCCAGTGGCTCCGATGATGACGTTCATTGGACCTCCTAAATTTTTTCGTTATGAGTTTTCGATGCCATTACCATAAAGATCGGTGCGGTGAATATCGGAGGTTGAGAACTCACTAGTGCAGAGCAAACAGTTTGCTACAGCCCCGCCCGTATATCCAAAGCTCGGAAGATTTAGTAAATTTAAGGGTTGTCCATAGGAGAAAGACATGACGAAGAATGGTGACGGCAACGCGCCTATAACGCGCAAAGAGCTGATTAAGCTTTTGAACGAGGATTTGTCACGCGAATATCAGGCAATCATTGCTTATGTGGTTTATTCGCAGGTGCTCAAAGGTGCTGCCTATATGAACATTGCCGGAGAGTTGGAAAAGCACGCTGGCGAGGAATTGCAACACGCTATCACGCTGTCAAACCAGATTGACTATCTCGGCGGGATGCCAAGCGTTGTCCCCAAGCCGGTAAAGACCTCCGAAAAGGCTGAAGAGATGCTTCGCTTTGATCTGGACAATGAAAACGAAACCATCCGCAATTACCGGCAGCGCATAAAACAATGCGATGCCCTCGGCGAATACGCGATCGCTGAGCACCTCCGCGAAATTCTTGTACAGGAGCAGGACCACCAGATCGCCCTGGCAACCGCATTGGGAATTGAAGTGCCTGCCGTGGACACCGTCTAAGCAATGTGCGGCGCGGGCAGCTTCGTCCGCGCCATATTTTTCGATCCTACGTCTGCTTTCTCTTTTCTCTTCGAATCGCTAATCTCATACCGCTCAGCGGTGATTTCGGGAAGTTTCTTCAGCAAGCCGATCAACGTTGAGTGTCAAGAATGATGTTGGTGCTTGCTCCAAATTTTCGCCAACCCATAAACTGCGACGAGTCGTGAGAACATCCCCATGCACAAATCGAAACATCCGAACTCGTAGGTAGCACCATTTTGCTGCCATCTCCAAAAGCAACTTCGGAATAGTCGATCGTCGTCTTCACTCTCGTGATTTGCCTGTTCAGCATGGTTCCAGTGTCACGCTCGATACGCAATAACTGTGAGGTCGCTTTGTCAATCCAAATACGACCGTGGTAATCCGGATACCAAGTTTCATGACGACCATCCTCGATAGAGAAAGTGTGATTGTTGCGGCTCAATATTTTGAATTGAAATACCAATGCGGGTTTTAAATGGAGTGGTTCTTCCTTCTTGGCTACGATGCTAGCTTTGCTCGATGGCATGAATACTCCTGCGAGAATATTCGCAAACTCGCCATCTGACCAGTCTCCATGGGATCCAAGAAAAGCTGCATCCACGGTCCTTCCGTCAAGCTGAATGTTCCTGTAGGAGTCTCGCCCGTTACGATAGGTAACTCTTGCTGTAACTGTGTCCTTCTGCCGCCTGCTGCCGTTCCACCACGATCGCTTCATGCTTCGGTCGCAAATAATGTCCGGCATGTGGGCTTGCATGGTTAATGCAAAATTGCAAACGTTTGTTAGTGCGGAAGACTGGCCGTTTGCGTCTCCAAGGTTTTTACAGTAGGACTCTATTTGAGACTTAGAATTTAATTCCGGCACCGGAGCGACCGGTTCAGATTGCTGGAGAAGGCCCCCTGGAGGATTCGCGTTCGGACCAATGCTGATCGAAGCAGAGAGACTATTTGCTGCACTTTCATTCGCTGCCGCTTGCGTAGTACTGGGCGATTCGTCGGAGAGTTTTTCAGGGGATGTCGAAACAGATTCCTTACTCGGACCTTCGTGAATCGAGAAGGAAGGCGTTGTTTCACTGTTGGCCACAGTCAGCGGGACTTCGAGCGTGCCGGCGTCATTCGATCCAAAGTCGTAAATGCCGGTCCGCATGTACAAATCGCCCGGCGGAGCGTCAATATCCAAATGAAATTGCACTCCGGTACTCTGAACCACCGGATACATTTTGGGCTTCAGTACCGTTCGAAACGACCTCTCTGCCCAATTCAGCGGCCTGCCGTCATGGTCGTAAACCAAGACAGAGAGGTTTATGTGGTCGTCACGTACGCCATCAGGCGCAAGTTCGAAATCCAGATTGTTTAGTGGAATAACGAAGTCCACGCCGAACCGCTTGAGCGGACCGCGCAGTTCCTTGTTATCGCCCGCGATTCCCAGGTGAGCGCTAGAAGATGTGTTGGATGGAAGCACCCGGAGGGTGTAAATGATATGGGTTGAGTCGGGCATACCTCGCGCCATCAGAGTGGCCAATGGATCGGTGGGTTCCTGCTCACCCGCCTTAGCTTCTTTTTCTGTGTCTTCGAAATATCCGCGCCTGTAGGCAAGCTTGTAGCGGCCCTTCACTACTTTGACTCGAATGCGGCGGTAGCGGCCTTCAGTCCGTTTGTTCGACGGGGAATAAGAGAACCGATAGTAATAAGCACCTCGGTGTAGAGCGTCAGCCAATGCTTGCTCCAGGCCATTGGTGTTGTAGTAAGCCTTGCCCCCTGTGTTCGTGGCAATGTCATCCTCAGCGTTCTGGTTCAAATAACGGGCGGCGTCTTCTCTTGTCCGCGACTCATTTAGTCCCTGAAGCACTCTCATGCTGGGTGGGCCCGCGCTGATCGCTTCGAAAGGAACGGAACTGGCCTGAAAGACTGTATCCACTTCGAGCCCCTGCGCCGCGATCGTATAAACAGCTACCTGTGCCGAAGCCAGAACATTGATGGTCTTTTTGATTTCCTGCCCCAGACCGCTTTCGTCTCCTCCGGACCCGATATCGCCGGACTTCAGCTGAAATCTCTCTCGTGTGGACGGAAAATCGATCTGCGGGAAGGACTCCGAAAACCAGATGAGGTTCTTGCGTCCTGGAAAGGCGCTCAGATACCGCGCCAGAGTTTGAATCACCTGGAGGGTGACAGACGTTTGCGTGGCTCTTTCGGTGGATCGGTTTTCTGCCAGAAAATTCTGCAGGGATTGAATAGCGCCCGTGACATTTTGTCCAGTGCCGCTGTCCATGTCCGCCATCCGCGCCAAGGCTTGTTGTTCCAGCGTTTGTTCGTTGTCACTTGGCGCAAAAAGCGCCGTTTGGGGCATCCCTCCCCAGCCCTTGTGGTTGAGCGCGGCCAACAGCCACTGAGGATCACCGGTAAAACCTTCCACCATGCGTAATTGTTCTCCCAGCGTAAAAATGGCAAGACGCGGGCCGGGATCCATGGTCTTCAAGTACTTAATCATCTGCTGCCGGACTACCATTTGGTCCTCAGGGCGTGTGTTTAGCGCATCCAGCAGAAGAATGTTGACGGAACCCGAAGGGTCCCCCGTCGGGGCATTTGTGTATGTATTTGGAGGCAAGCTTGCGCGCTCCACCGGCGCTGCGGGTTGACTGCCTCGGTGTTCTTCAAAAGAAGTTACGACTTGAGGCACCCCATCTTCGGAAATCTCAAAATCATCCTTGTTCAGGCCAACGATCGGATTACCGTTCCCATCCGTAACCGTCAAATCCACCAGAACGGCCTGCACTTTGGCTTTGAAAGTAGGATTGGAAGCTGCGGGTGCCGGCGCTGTTTGGGAATAAAGGAAGGGAATGGAGCACAGAAGCAGTACAGACCAAAACCACCGCCGGAAAAACATCTCGCCTCCCCGCAGAGTTGCAGAATCACAACCAGATCTAACTACCGCGTTCACCCAGGGGTCCAGGCCTGCGCCCGATTTTTGGCCGCAAATCTGAGTCGTATTTTAGCTCAGCCGAATAGTGACGGCTCTCGCCCGTCACGTGATCTCCTAAATAGTTAGGACTATATGCCGCCGGTTAACGGTTGTCAACTAAAGATTTAGGACTAAGCAAAGCCGTAGCAGGTCGCTCCAAACAAACTAACGGATACCGGATGCGGGTCTTCCTACGCTGGTACTTTTGCATCGGGCCAATAGCGAAAGTTCCGTAGCGTGGCTTTCCCCACGCCACAAGCGTAAATCGCGGGCCGCACATCGAGGAATCCGCCCAGCACGTTGTGCTGCATTCCCGAAATCTCCGCGGACTCCAGCGTGCGCTGCCAGGCTTTGCCGGGCACGCGGAAGTAAAAATCTACTTCTTCCCGATCATTGACAATGCGCAATGTGGCGCGCGTCGCGCCTTTCTCATAGTGGCTGGGGACATATGCATTGGCCAGCCGCGGGGCGATCCCGTCAGAGTTCAGAAGAATGCCGGCGGCATGGTCAGGGTTGTAAAACAACAGCAGCCCGGATTCGCAGCCGGGCTCAATCTCAACATCAATCTCGACGGTGTACGAGTGTCCGCCAACCGCAGTTGTAAGCACCGAAGTATCCGCAACAGACTTCCCACGGGCTGCCAGCGTGAGGGCGCCATTTCCAATCGTGAATCGCGCCGCATCGTACTCATGCCAAAACCCCCACTGCAGTCCGAGTTCCGGTCCTTCAAAGTTGTCGGATGGATCAGGCAGAGGTTCTTGGCGCGTGCCGCGGATGGGCACAGGAATAGCAGAATCCGGTTTGATCCCCGCCGGTATCTTGAACCAACCATCCGCTGTCCACTCGACCGGAAGTAACAACAGCTGGCGCCCCAGCGTGCGATATCCATTCTCGTACGAATGAACGGTCATGTACCACTTGCCCTCCGGCGTGTCCACGAGCCGGCCATGTCCCACACTCATCCAGCGGTCGTCGCGCGAAAGAGTCCGCACTACCGGATTGTGCGGTGAGAATTCCCACGGCCCCTCGGCGTGGCGGCTGCGCGCGCTGATGACAGAATGGCTCGTCGCGGGACCCGCCGTGCCGCCCTCGGCAACGTTCAAATAAAAGTATCCGTTATGCTGAAGCAATTTCGGCGCTTCCAGACAAATGCATTCCATGCGCGGATTGTTAGAAAGCGGCCACGGATTGAGCACGATCCGCGGAGGAACTTTCACGCTGAGTCCGTCAGCGGTCAATTCCGCCATCTGTCCTCCGGCCATATAGAGGAAGCGGCGGCCATTCTCAGCAACGTGCGCAGGATCAATCGCATTGATGCCGAGGTCTACAGGATCGCTCCAGGGTCCAGTGGGATGTTCAGCATGAACGACGCGCAGCCGGCTGTCGGCCGGGAAATAAATATAAAACCGTCCCTCGTGTTCGCAAAGATAAGGTGCCCATACGCTGCCGTGATATTGGTGGAGCGCAGCTGCAACCGGCCGCCAGTTAATCAAATCGCGCGAGTGATAAATCAGCAGCCCCGGAGCGTAGTCAAAACTCGAATGCGTGAGATAAAAATCGTCGCCCACGCGGATAGGACTGGCATCAGGATGATCGCCGCCCATAATCGGATTGCGGTAGGTGGCGAGCCCCGTCTCAGCGAAGAGCAAACGAGTTTGCGGAGCAATCGCAAGAGCAGCAGAGACAATGCCAGTGTTCTGTACAAAGCGGCGGCGCGTGATCATCGATGAAGTATCTCCTCCAGCCTGTGCTCTTTGCTTCTCGTGCCCAGGTTCTTTTGACGCGGAAAATATTTTACGCTCCTTGGGCAAATTGAACTTTCAAATCCACGATGCGGCACAAGTGCGTTCTAGTCGAAAGCGACTTTTCATTGCGTGATTTTCTCTTGCCCTCTGCTCATTCGTACGATAAAACCTTCGTTGCCGTTGCCGAGAGTTCCTAATTTAGCTGCACGGAGATTCCTACAATGTCCCTCGCTGGACTGAAAAACTCTGACGAACCGCGTCTGACGAATGGAGCTATCTTTCCATCGCTGTCATCCCGCTCTGTCGCGATGGCAGCCGCACTGCTGTTGCTCGCGCTGATCTGCCAACTGGCGTACTCGGTTTCGCATGAATCCCTCAGTTGGGACGAGGGCGATCACATCTTCGCGGGATACTTGTCGTGGAAGGGTGATTACGGCATGAACCCGGAGCACCCTCCGCTGGCAAAGAAGGTCGCCACATTCCCACTCCTGTTCATGAAGCTGAAAGTGCCTGTCTTGCAGAACCGATTCTTCAAGCACGAATCCAGCTTTGACGGAAGAGATTTGATTTACGGCAACGACGCCGCAAAAGTCATCTTCAGCGTTCGCATGGCCGCCATGACTTTCACAGTCCTGCTCGCGCTTTTGGTTTTTGCTGCGACGCGTGAAATGTTTGGCTCCGCGCCCGCTCTTTTCGGTCTGGCGTTTTTCGTCTTCGAACCTAACATCCTCGCCCACGGTGCGCTCGTGACTACTGACATGGGCATTACCTGTTTCATGTTCGCCAGCATTTATGCCTTCTATCGCTACATTAAAAAGCCAACCCTGTGGCGGCTCCTGCTGACAGGCTGCGTCCTGGGGGTGGCACTCGCGGTAAAACATTCAGGCGTTTTCATCTTTCCTATCATCGCGGTACTCGCTGGTGTTGAAGTGTTTCGCACTCCCCGCATTGCCGGCAACAATTCGGAAAACAGAATCCAAGCCGCTCGCCGTCTGTCCGTTGCTTTCCTCGGCATCGTTGGAATTTCGATTGTGATTCTGTGGTCGGCCTATGGTTTCCGCTATTCCATGCGGCCTTCGGGATTGACCATCAGCCCGACCCTCACGGAGTATGCCAAAGACTTGGACTCACCCATCGCCAGCCACGCCATTCTTACGCTCGCCCGCTGGCATGCGCTGCCTGAGGCTTATCTCTATGGCCTGGTGGACGTGAAAGTTGTTGCCGATAACACGGGCACATACATATTCGGAAATGTTTACCCGCACGGAAAGTGGTTTTACTTCCCGGCGCTTCTGCTCATCAAGTGCACGGTATCGGTGCTCATACTTCTGCTGTCATTGCCTCTTGTTTTGCTGTTCCGTGGGGCGCGCCACCTGAGGGAAATTCTGTTTCTTGCCATCCCCCCGGTTTTCTATTTCGTTGTGGCAATTTTCTCCGGCCTGAATATTGGCGTTCGTCACGTCCTGCCCATCTTTCCATTTCTCATAGTTCTCATTGCGTATGCCGCGTGGGCGCTCGGTCAGTCCCACCATCGTTGGATCTATCCCGTGGCTGCTTTACTTTTGTTCCACATCTTCTCATCCGTTCGCGCATTCCCGGTCTCCTACATTCCTTATTCGAATGAACTATGGGGAGGCCCCTCCCAAACCTACAAATACCTCAGCGACTCCAATGTGGACTGGGGCCAGCAAATGATCGCCACCAAAAAGTATATTGACGCCCACGGTATAACGTCCTGCTGGTTCGCCTATTTTCCCGAGTCTGGGATCCGTTTCAGAGACTACGGAATACCCTGCAAAACACTCCCTACGCCAGACACAATGTGGTTCGGGGAACAGACCGACGTTCCTCCCGTGATTGAGGGGCCCGTGTTCATCAGCGCCTCCGACCTTGCCGGCGAAGAACTCGGATCGAACGTTCTCAACCCTTACCGGAATTTTCAGCGCCTGCGTCCTTCCGCCCTCATTGAAGACGGAGTCTTCGTGTTTGATGGAATGTTTGAAGTGCCGCTGGCCTCCGCGCTCGGCCATGTGCAACGATCACAGATTTTCCTGGACCGCCAGCAATTTGACGAGGCACTCGCCGAAGCGCAAGCCGCCGTTAGCGTCGCGCCGAACAACATGCAACCTGTAATGATGTTGGGAGACGTTCTGACCAGAATGCATCGTGACGCGGATGCCTCCGCCGCATACCAGAAAGCCCTTGCCGTCGCACAAACCATGGAACCGGAAGCGAAGGACGTATGGACTGCGACAATCCGCAAGAAATTAGCGCACCCCTCGTCATAACAACCTGCGCCACTGCGCAAGTTCAATTCGCCGGTGCCGTGCGTGCTCTTAGGCCACGAATGAAATATACGGATGGGCTAGAACTATCTGTTGATCGCTTGGATCAATCTCGTCAATCATCACGACAAAGTCATCGTGGGCCCACCCCTGGTGGGCCGGCAGGATCTCTCCTGATTGCGGCAAACCCGGGGACACTTGCGTCCGCTGAAAGCCGTGACGCGACCCGAGATTAGGACCTGGGCTGATTTACCGATGCGAGCGAAGGGAAGAAGGGAAGGGACAAAGCCATGGTGCGCCCGGAGAGATTCGAACTCCCGACCTGTTGCTCCGGAGGCAACCGCTCTATCCAGCTGAGCTACGGGCGCGCTTCAGGTTCTTAGAGTGTACATCCGTAGCTCTGCCTCATCAATCAACTGCTCGCTGGAAGCAATTGCCTGGCGTTTAACCCTCCACCCGCACCTGCTCCTCTATCACAAGGGCGGGAATCGGTCCCGGCTCGGGATCAATGGCTTCACGCCATTCGCCTCCGCCATGGCTGGCCACATACAAAGCCAGTTCCAGCCGGCTCCATACGCCCAGTTTGTCGAAGATGGTGCGCAGATAATTCTTCACCACCTGCTCCGTTGTGCCCAGTGCTTGCGCGATGTCCCTATTGGTCATGCCTTCCCACACCAGCACCGCCACTTTGATTTCTCGCGACGTCAGTAGATTTTTTGGTTTCATAATCCTCTCTGCTCTCTTTGAAACATGGCAGTCGCAAGCTTCACCCGCTTGCGCCCTTCCGTAATTCCCGCCCGCAAAAATAATGTTCTCAAATGCTGCTTCACCGTTCGCGGGCTTATTTTTAAATGCGTGGCGATCTCCTTATTACTGCAACCCTGCACCAGCAGCCGTAAGACCTCTTCGTCCCGCTGCGTGATTTTGATCTTGTTCAGGTCTGTCATGTCCACAATTCCTCAACCTCATCTCTGCGCGCTTACGAACATGACGTAATGCAACTCTTTCTCCAAACTTTCGCCCGCCTCGCCAAAGGTAGAAAGCCTTTAGATACGTTCTTTTTCCCGTTTCTCCACCTCCTTCGCAGCGTTCTTTGGTTCCTACTTGAAACAAACTGTCCCGAATTGAATCGCCTATCCCAGAAACCTTGAACCCCGCAATTTCCACCCGCCTTTCGTATTTTTAGGGTGTTCCTTCCCGTGCATACTCCTGGCGAAAGCAGTTGCATTACAATAAAAGTTCAGTGCTTGTTCTCCCCCAATGGTTGGGGTGTGCTTTGCCGCAAAAAACTCCTGACGAAAACGCCAAGCTGACGCTGGACGAAGGGGCATTTCAACGGCTCCTCTCCGCTGCCTTTGTCATCCAGGAGCACAATGACAGCCTTAAGAACCAAACGCCCGACCCAGCCGAGTTCAGGGCTTCTGACCTTTCCGAAATTGCCGAGACGCAAAATCTAATCCGCAGCAAGCGCCTCGACTTGCTTACTGCCGCCGCGGTCATCGTGGAGCGCTCCCAGAAAATTTCCCACGCGGCTGGCGGTGCCATCGCCCTGCTCTCCAAACGCGAACTCTCTTACATTTCCTCCAGCGGAATTGTCGCCCCGTCTGTCGGGACGACCGTCACTCTCGATGAATCTTTGTCGGCGGAGTGCGTCCGCACCGGCCAATTTCTGTTGCTGCCAAATCTGAGGGCCATAGTCCGATCGCAGGCGGAACTTTTTCTAAATCGCGGGATACTGTGCTTCGCCTCTGTGCCGATTTACCAGGAGCAGCAGGTTGCCGGAGTCATGGAGCTGTTTTTCAACCGGCCCAACGCGATTGACGCGACAACTTTGCGGACTTGTCAGCTTCTCGCCGGCTTGCTGACTGGGACGATTGCATCGCAGCCGCAGCCGGCCGTTCACACGCGGGACGTTCAAACGGCAATCATCGAGTCGCATGCCCGGCCATCGACTCCTCCGCCGGCTACCCCACTCGATCGGATCAAGACGCAGCTCGACCGCGCATTGGAAGCAGAAGACCCTGACGCTCTTCCAGAGCTTCTGCGCGATATCGTGCAAGCGCCTTCCGCTTCGCGACACACGGCAAGTAACTCGCTCGCAGGGCGTTCCATGGACGCACCGCCCGAAGCGAACGCTCATATTGGAAAGGATATTCAGCGAAGTCAGCCGCCAATCATCCGTTGCCGGAAGTGCAGCTGCCCGTTTGAAGCCGAAGAATCCTTTTGTGGTCTCTGCGGTACCCCGCGTGGTGCGACGTCCGAGCACGCAAAGGTAGAATCCCCCAAGGTCGACCTTCCGAAAACAACGACAACGACCGCCCCCGACCGTCCACTGTCGCCCGCCAAGCCTTTCGCGTCGCTGGAGTCATCCACGCCAAACCCTCGCCCGGAAAAACTGAATCCCGTTTTCCCCCCAACGCCACTTTCGGAACCCTTGCCGGAGCCGATGGCCGGGCCACCCGATGTTCCAGAAAAGTCGGAAGAACTTCCTGCGGAGCTGCAGGAAATTCTCGCTCGCTTTCCCGTAGAAGCAGAAACGATTCCGTCGCCTTCGAATTCGACATCGGCTTCCGCCAAAATCTTTGATTCCGGGCCAATAAACTTGGCTATTCCACCCGTTCCTCCAAATCACGACGCACAGTCGCCTGCGGCAGCGGCGCCGAAAACCTCGGACTCCAAACTCCCCGTGCCCCAGCGGATCGAAACGAAAACAACGGAGACGAAGGTGACGGCGCCGCAACCGCCGCCGAATGCTCCTTCCTCCGCGACCGAAGGCCAAGCTCCTGTCGCGAACCCGCAGTGGAAGTCCGCCAGCGAAACCCGCGCATGGCTCGAATCGGTAAAGGTGCCCCCGCAGCGTAAACACTGGATGGCGGAGCACCGTGCCAATCTGTATCTCGCCGCCGCCGCTGTCTTACTTATTCTTGTCCTGTTCGGCGTAGGAATGCCCGGCGAAGTGCAAATTGGAAAGCCGCCGCTGGGCTGGTTCGATTCGATGCTGGTGAATCTCGGTCTTGCGGAAGCTCCGTCGGTACCCGTCTATCTCGGCAACCCCACAACGAAAGTCTGGGTGGATCTGCATACTGCGCTTTACTATTGTCCCGGCGCTGAGCTGTACGGCAAAACGCGCGGCGGAAAGTTTGAGACACAGCGCGAAGCTCAACAAGACCAATTCCAGCCCGCGTCGCGCCACGCTTGTCCCTAGTCGGTAGCTTGCTTAAATTGCCGCGATCTACAGTGTTTTTTTTGCCCTTCTGGGGTTTGACAACTTCTCCAGCCCGGAGTGCAATGTTTGAGTCAAACTTCAGTTCCACGCGAGGCAAGCTTGGATACTCCCCAACTATCCGACAACGCGTTAGCCCCTGAATTAAGCCCTTTGCATAACCCCATTCTGGCGGAGAACCTGGACCGCTGGGCGCGAGTGTACGCCGCAGCGCCGCCGGAATTTCGTTCCCAGGCCATCCAGGATCTCTTACGCGATCTGCAAGCCGGGAACGCATCCCGTATGCCGGCTCGCGAGGGATTTCAGCCGTCATCATCTTTTCATCCCGTGGAAATTGCCTGCCCGCAGTGCGGCAAAATAAAGGAGCCGCAACAAAAGTTTTGCGGCTTCTGCGGTGCGGAATTCCAATCTCGCCCCCGGCCCGAAAGCCGTGTGATGGATTCTGCTCTGGCCCCGCCCTCCACCGCAGATCCCTTGCCACCCCTGAAGCCGGTTCAATCGGTTCCTTTTGCCTCTAGAGAACTCGATTCATTGCGCGAGCTTTCCTTTTCCACCATCTACGGCGCAGAAGAACCGCCTCACAACGGGGCGAAGTATGCGTTTGTAATGCTCGTTGTGCTTGCCTGTCTGGGCACTCTCGGCTTTATGCAATGGCGGACGCAGATTCGCGCCGCCTGGAACCGCCTGGTTGCTCCATCAGCGGTGTCCGCTCCCGCTCAGGCGAACAACGCGCCAGCAGCTTCTTCTGCTCCGTCTGCTGCACAGCCCACCAGTGCTTCGCCCTCTGAAGCAGCACCGGCCAATGCCGGTCAACACCCCCAGAGTGCATCGTCCGATGCTCAACAGCAGGGAATCGCTCCAGCTGTTGATGCTGCACCGCCAGCAAGTTCCACTCCCGCAAGCCCGGAACCAGGTTCCGGCCAGGCGAACACTGATCAGGCCGCTTCCGGTAAAACGAATTCTCAACGAACGAATTCCGATCAATCCCTATCGCGGGCGAAACGCGCTCCCGAAAATCCCGTCACTCCAGCTGCCAAGCTGGAGTCCGTCAAGGAGACGCCGTCCCCAGCCCCGATCGACAACGGTTCCGAGGAATTGTCGGTGGCGCAGCGTTATTTGAGCGGTGCGTCCGGCACGCGAGATCCCAGCATGGCCGCGACCTGGTTGTGGAAAGCCGTCAGCAAGCAGAATCCCACCGCGCTCGTTTTGTTGTCCGATCTCTACGCTCACGGCGAAGGCGTTTCCCGTAACTGCGACCAGGCCCGTCTTCTGCTGGTGGCCGCCGCCAAAAAAGGCGCGCCCGATGCCGGCATGAAACTTCGCAATTTTGAAAATCGCGGCTGCCAGTAGCATCAATCGGCACCGACCAAAATTAAAAAGGCCTTCGTTTTCGCGAAGGCCTTTTTGCTTTCACTGCACTGTATGGGGAGGGCTTATTACGAGGCGCCCGGTGCAGCATCAGCATTCAAATTCAAAATACGGTGCTCCCAACTTTCCGTCACATCAAGCGTGGGCTGCAACCTGGTGCTGTCGAGCTTCATACCAGAGGGCGAGTTCGACACGGTTCCAGAGTCCGAGCTTGTCGTAGATGGTCCGAAGGTAGTTTTTGACAACGTGTTCAGATGTTCCGATTGCGTCAGCAACTTCCTTGTTTTTGAATCCTTGTGCGACGAGTTCAATGACTCGCTGTTCTCGTTCACTTGGAGTTCTTTTTCCGTATCGTTCGAACATAGCTGCCTCCGATATAAAAGTGTTGCCAGTTTCACTCGTTTGATCCCGCCATTGATTCCAAAGCGCAAGAAAAGACGGTTGAAATGCGCTTTGACCGTGCGACGGGCCATGTGGAGCTGTTTGGCGATTTCGTCATTGTCACAGCCCTGCAGAAGCAATTCAGCAATTTGCTGCTCCCGCGGACCCAGTGTCACTGCT
>Ga0134125_10004348_pt1 | contig 16221 bp, 29 predicted proteins | sample KB31751_FD_96464 | JGI IMG/M metagenome (GOLD analysis project Ga0134125, IMG submission 96464) | Terrestrial soil microbial communities with excess Nitrogen fertilizer from Kellogg Biological Station, Michigan, USA - KB3-175-1 | ecosystem: Environmental > Terrestrial > Soil > Unclassified ...
CCGATGCGCCTAGGCATTATAACACCCCTTGGCGCTAACGCCAGATTTAGAAGGGATGCAAATCCAATGGAAGTCCTCGGTAAGCTCTCGATTGCCACGATGAATTGCAAGCCCAAGCGGGCACACAAGGACGTGGACAACATCAAGACGCCGCTCGCCCGGATCATGGGCACGGCCAGCGGCATCAAGCCGGCGCTCGATCAACGCGGCGAGCCGGTCTATGGTCTCACGGGCGCCTTTCTCGGCATCAACATTTCGCAGGGCCTGGAGGCGGGCAAGGACGACAAGCCCACGGATTACGGCCAATACCGCTCGGGCATCCTCTACCTGCCCGGCGGCATTCAGGAGCTTATCCAGGCCCCTCTGGAAACTGCCCTGAATTCGGCGGACAAGGAGACCGCCAGCAACGCGGCGATCGAATTCGCGATGGACATTTTCGCGGTCCCTGCGAACAACCCGGCCGGCTATTCGTTCGTGGCCACCTTGCTTGGCGACGCGGCGCAGGCGGACCCGTTCGCTTCGATCAAGGCGAAGGTGGGGGAAGCGAAGTTGCCCGCGCTCCCGAGCCCGGCCGAAATCAAGAAGGCGCAAGAAGCGGCGGAAAAAGCCGGCTGACTCCGGATCAAGTCCGGGGCAAGCTATGCGCGACCCTCGCGAGATAGCGAGGCAACTAGCGGCGGCCCGTCTGGAGCAATCCCGGCGGGCCGCTTCCGTTTCGGCACAGCGTAGGGCGGAAGCCATTAGGACGGTGGCGGAAAAATCGGCCACAACCAGTCGGGCAATAGCAGGTCGTCCGCGAGCGCCAGAGCCACCAGCGAAAGAAGAGTGGTGGCAGCGACCCAAAAAGCGAACCACGGGAAAGCCCGGCGGACCCAAGCCCCCATCGTCCCGCCAATGGTACGCTTTGGTTGAAGCTCTATCATGGGAAGCGGAGGACGGCGGCCCATACAATCAATATCCCTCGCGCGGAGCGGTTCTATCGTTCGTGGCATTCGCAAACGGTTATTTTCCGGGTCCATTTTCCAGCATCCATTTTGTTCTAGCCATTGAGCTAGCGAAGCGCGGGCAGAACGTCCTAGGGACGGCGGATCAATTGGTCGCTGTCTCTGAGGGGGCCGATTTCCCGCCCCCTGAGACACAGCGGCTATATCGACGCCTTAAAGGAAAATCCCGCCGCCGTGAGGGATGAGAACACGGCGGCGGGACCTGTCCCGTTCAAGGGACTTCCCCAAGGGTGGGCCGGGCAGCTAACCCCTAGGAAATCGGCTGGCCGTTCGGCCCGACGATCTGGAGCCCCATCGCCCGAGCCATCTTGATAAGCTCGGATTGATCGACGGTCGGCCCCAAGTCCGCAGGTGTGGGGATTTCCGCAGGCTCGATAGTGACGGTCGCGGGCGGCGGCGCTGGCGTCGGCGCGGGCATGTCAACCAGCGTCGGCGGAGACGGCGGCGCAACCAGTGACGGGACGAGCGGCTGGGTGGGCGTGACGGCGGCCCCGATCTGTTGCGAGGCGGGGGCCGGGGCCGGCTGGAAAATGACCGGGGCCGGCGCGACAGGCACAGGGGCGGGAGTCGGCGCAGTTTCGACAGGGAGCCCGCCGACGAACGCGCCCGCAAGCTCCTCCGCCGCCGGTTGTTCCGCGCCAGTGACCGCCTGGACGGCGGCAGCGCCCGCGAGGATCACGCCCGGAGCCCTCGCATAGACGGCGTCGAAATCCGTCTTGACTTGCGGAGGCACGGGCGCGGCGTCCACCACGACTTTGAGGATGGGAAGGAGCATGTTCAAGAAGTTGACATGCTCGTGGATGTATTCCGAAACTTTCGACATGGCTTTAACAGTGTCTCCCTTTGTGAGAACCAAATCAGGCCGCGACTGCGGCGGTTGTGGCGGCGTTTGAGACGGCGTCCCGAACGTCTTTGTTGGACCAGACGATTGCGACGAGCCCGACAAGGAGGAGGATAACCCCGATTGCTCCGAAGGAGAAGCGGAACCCGACCCCTTCGGCGGCTTTGATGCCGCCTGCGAACCAGTTTTCGAAGCCTGCGAACGCCGCCCCAATCCCAAACGGGTCCATAGTCCCCCCTTGCCCCGTTGTTCCGGCGCTGCCTCCGATCCCCGCTCCGCCCACCCCCGCGTTTTGGACCGTCCCGAAACCGGCTCCGATTTCGAGCCCTGAGAGGATGCCGCCGACTGCGCCGGTAATGTCGGGGAGCCCACCCGATCCTGCCCCGATGCCTGGGAAGCTTGGGGGTTGGAATGCCCCGGCGGAGGGAAACCCTCCGGGGAGCGTCGGGCTAAAGGGTTCGTCACGCTTATGCCTTTCCCATGGGCAATGTCATAGGCGAGACCGTTGGGGGCCGCAGCGTTGCCCGTTACGCTTGGCCAGACCTTGGCTAGGGCGCTCTGGACGCTGGATAGCTGCCCATTCTGTAAGGCGCTTTCCAGAGAGCCCCCGGTTTTGCCGGCGAATATCTGTTGGGCGTAGTACCACGCCCCGGCCAGTTGATCCCCCACGTTTTGGAAGTTGAGCCCGAATTGAGCCGCGATTTGGTTCCACGTCCCCGGCTCAAACTGAAACAGACCCGCCGCATGAGTAGGGCCGGCGGAAGTAACTGCACCATTCCATTGCGGAAAACCAAACTGATTTGTTGGGGCTCCCGCGAGATTGACCCCGCCGAAACCCTCAAACGGATTTCCCCCATCCGGCCCGACCTCGCCCAAAGCAAGGGCGTTTAGAAATGATGCCTGTAGCGGGTCGTTTGGATTGTAGGGCGTCACCATTCAGCTAGGCCCCATAGGGCGGGGCAGGCAAGCCCACCAGCCCGTTAAAAACGTCAATCTGTGTGTTGTTCGTTGTCCAGTAGTCCGCCCCCGGCAGACCGCTGAAAAACGACTTCACAGCGCCGATAGTCGCATTTTGAATGCTCGAATTCAGTTGCGATATTTGGGCGCTGAAATCTGCGGCAGCAACTTCGGAGGCTCCCGAGCAACCGCACCCGCACGGGGAACCAGCCTGATAAGTGTAGGTATCTCCCGAGCTTGTCGGTCCGGGCGTATAATAGAAAGGATAGCCGCCAGGGGGGACCGAAGTAAGCTGAAGAGTGATAGGATCAAAGTTAGGCCACGATACGCCACCAGTATCCGGCTCAACCACATTCGTTGTATTCCCCCAATCGAGGAGCAACAGAATGATGATGACCGCGCCGAAGCCGGTCAAAATCCAGGCGTTGCGTTCCTCTTTGCTCATTGTTGCCCTAGGATCGGATTGGGGGCTGAATTGATGCCGGGGATAAGTGGCAGTTGCTTCAAGACGAAGCGCATATATGCGAGGATGACGATAACCACCACTTCCACGGCCAACAGCCCATAGGCCACGGGGAGCGTTTTACTGTCGCTCACAGGAAGGCCCCAAGAAGCCCGAAGATGCCGGAAAACAGGTTGTTGGAGGACTGCGCCTTGAGCGCGCTCTCTGTCACCTGGGCGTTGATCCCAGCAATCTTGACCTGATTATTGCTGTCGTTCACAGACACGGCGGCTTGAGTAGTGGCCAAGATTTGCTCAAGCTCTGAGAAGTCGTTGGCCTGCGTGATCTGCACATTTGCGTTGATCTGCGCTAGCTGCGTCTGCGTCGCCGCCTGGATTTGCTGCGACTGTACGCCAGCCGTCACTTGCTCATGCAGGGCTTGGAGGCTCGCCGCCGTGGCGTTGTTCTGGACCTGAGCCGCCAAATCCGCTTGGTGAGTTTGAAGCGCCAGCGTTGCTTGCGTCGCTTGAAGGCTCGCGGAAATCTGGTCTTGAGCCGCTGTCAGGTCCAAGTTTTTGAGGGCGATTTGCCCCGCGATTGTTTGGGCAGTCTGTTGCAGATTGTAATTCGCGGCAACTGCCTGTTGTCCAGCCGCGAAGTTTTCGGCGTCCTGTTGCAGCGCCAGTTGAGAAGTCCCGGCGCTGGACGTAGTACCGCCTCCGCCTCCGCCACTCCCGGCGGATAGCAGGATGAAAACCACAAGCGCGCCGCCGATGACGACCGCGCCCGTGGTAATCGGGTGTTCCTTGGCGAAGGCTACCGGGTTCAAATCAGGACCCCACAAATGAACCGTTAGGCGGGGCAGGCCCCGTCCCGTTGTACGACTGCCCTTGCACGTATTGGGAAAGGGCAGTCGCCGTGAGCATGCCGGCTTGATAGAGCCCGCCTGTCAGGCCCCCGAGTGGAACGACGGACGCCGTACCGGGTCCGCCGCTCATGTAGGTTCCAAAAGTGGAGTGGATATCGCGGCGCACCGGAACGCCGCCCGCTCCCGCTTGGTCCACCATGAGACCGGACGGCGCGCCGGGAGCCGTTCCGATGAAAGCGCGCTCCGCCACCCCGAATCCGGCATAGGGGCGGCGGTTGTTACCCTTGAAAAGATAGGGCGACATGGCGGACCATAGCGCTCTCACGACGGGGAAATCCCCGTGTTGATGGACGGAAGGGACAGGCCCGTTCCGCCGGTCACTGGCGACACAGCCGCCGTGATAGCGCCCGAAAACGCCGAACCGCCCGCCTTGATGACGTTCGCGGTATTGGCGCGGTTTGAAACGAGGGTCGCCACGATTGCTAGGCCCACAATGGCGACAGCAACCGTGACGATCCCGGCGACGGATTGGCTCATGCAGCGCCTCCTAGCGTCGGCATTTGAAGAGAGGGCAGGGAAAACAGACCACCAGCCGCGAGCCCTGCACTATTCGCGACGGGTGTTGTTGACGAGCCCCGGTTGAGCAACTGATTTCCGAGAGACGAAAAGAAATCCTTGCCTCCCTTATTCGCCGCCAACAGAAACACGATGATGATTAGGACCATGAACGCTACGGACACGGGGCGAAGCGGCTTGTAAAAACCAACTGCCCCCACAAGCCCAATGGCCACAATCCAGGCGAAAAAGTTGCCCGAGCCGACAAAGTCCTGATAGAGCAAATCGAGGAACCCCGGATTTTGAGGGTCCGAAGATTGCAGCGTGCCGCGAATGCTCGCGACTAGCAGCGCAACCCCAAGAGCGATCAAAATAAGAGGCACAGGATTACAGCCCCAAGGTTCGCAGGTACTTCCCTAGGTCGCCCCTCACCACAATGAAGATGATGAAGGCGACCACCAGAAAGCCCGCAACTGTGTCGGTCTGCGACATCGGCTAGGCGCTAGCCGATGACGGGCAGGAACGCGAGGACTTGGGTTTTTCGGCCCAAGTAAAACGCCCCGAGGATCAAAAGGATCGTCAGGAGCGAGACGCCGAAAATCTTGCCGTTCATTCCGTCAGGTCTCCGAGAATGCGGGTCCAGAAAAAGACCACGATTACAACCAGCCCGGTTGTCAGGAACACGGACAGCAAGTCCATGTCATTCGTGAACGGGTGGGCGGCCCATTTCTGGAGCCGCGACACTAGCCCGCTTGGTAGAGGGGTGGCGTCTGCCATGTGTTGTTTCCCGGCTGTCTAAGAGAGGGGGCGCGTTCTGCACCCCCTCCTTTGGAAAGCCTGTCGGGGCTTCCCGACCTAGCCGGCGGAGGCGCTGGACGGGCCGGTGACGGTGGAAACCTGCGTGATCTGGCCGAACGCTTCCGTTGCGATGTAGAGCGCCGCATTCGCGGTCACGGCGGAGGCGTTGAGGTTCAGTTGCATGTTGCCGAAGTTGACAGTGTTGATGGGGTTCTGTCCTCCCCCGCGACTGTCGAACCAGTAGCACCCCGGCGGCATGTCCTGCAACGTGGCCTGCCTCGCCCAGAGGGCCGCGATTTCCGGAGTGATCTTGAAAATCTGCGTCAGGTTTGACGAGACCAGAGACCAGTAGTTGACATCGGAGCCGGTGTTGAAAACGCCAGCGTTGTCGTACGTGGCCATGGTCGAATAATAGTCCCGGAAATTGGCGTACCCATAGGGGAAGTCCGTGCCGGCGACCATGCCCGTTAGATTGGTCTCCAAAAGCTGGTAGTAGTTATTCAGGTCCAGCGGCGGGAGGATGGGAACATTGTTGTTCCCCGTTGGCAGTTGGTCGAAATATTGCTGATAGACGGTAATGGTCACGTTTCCGGACCACGCGCCGGTGTTGCCCGAATAGATCGCGGTCAACGGGTCGCCGCTGGCGATGACGGGGGTCGGATTGATCGTCAATTGCAACTGCATGGTTGCGTTGACGGTCGCCGCGTAGATCGCGCCCCGCAAGTCGTCGCTGGCGTAGGCGATGGGTATCCAGTAGATGAACCGGACGGCGGAGGTAGCGCCGGCCGCAATGGTGGCGGGCGCATTCTGGACAGTGAAATTCGCTCCGAGTGTCGCGGGGTACGTCGGAGCATAGGCGCCACCATAGGCGGCTCCGGATCGGACGTTGTTCAACATCGCGATGTGCCGGCCCGACGTGTTGATCCGGACGATGTTGTTCAGGTCGTTGAATTGAATGTTCGTGAGAGCATTCGACATGCCGAACCCGGTGCGGGTCGCCGCCGTGGTCATCCCGTTGTTGGTGATGGACCCGTTCACTTCCACGATGAAACCTTTGATAAGGCCCACGTTGCGCGGGTTGACCACGATGACGTTTTGCGTCGTCGGGTTATACGCAGCGCTGAAAATTTGCTGCGTCATTTGCAGGCTGTTGGCCAGGATCAAGCCCCGCGCTTGGGCGTTGATCTGTTGCAGTTGCGCGAGCGTGAGTTGTTGTTGGGGCATGGTCTAGCCGGGGTCCTTTTGTTGATGGGCGGCGCTAAGGATGATATCGGCCCCTAGCGCGCCAATGAGGGTCATCAAAATAATGATGACCCAATTCCAGGGGTTTTTGGCGAGTGTCCAGTTTATCGGGAGCTTGTCCAAGACAAGGCCCCCTAGCTGGCCAGCGGCGGGGCGTTGTTCATCGTCCCGGCGGGGTTCAAATTCAGGCCCTTCATGAGAGCCGGCGCATTCCGGACGACCTGAGCGACTAGGCTAATCAGCGCGAAGCCAATAGCCACCATGAGGAGGACAGTAACCCAATTCTTGACATCCCAAGAAAGGGTCACGTCGGGAGTGTCAGCCATTTTCTAGACTACCTTTCGAGCCCGCTCCCCTTGGGAGCCCCATTTAATCCGCGCTCTAATCTCGGCGGGCGGTATCACAGGCCCGAAAAGGTTGGCGCGATCCTTGGCAACATCGTACCAGATACTGTGAAGCTCCGCACGCCTTTTGTGGACATCAGCATTGATGAAGCGCTTAACAGTAGTCCGGTCGTCCATATCGTTCAATCGAAGCAACATAAAGAAATCCGCCTCACTGAATACAGAGCGCGGGAGCCACTTCGGCCGCTGGGTGCAACTAATGCAGGGGATATGTTTCGAGCGCCCTTGTTTCATTACTCTGTTGATGGCGCGAGACTTCTCAAGCTCGGCGGCTTCATCAAAAAAGAGCCCGATGTTTTCTTGCGCCCAGCAACGGTTCAAGAATTCGTCCACAGGCTCTAGTACGTCGATTTCCGGATGGACAATATAGAGCCCCGGCTTTGTTGGTGGTCGTTGATGTAGCCCCCACTCCTTTGCATCAAAGCTGTTGATTAGACGGTCGCCCTTCCAATCGAACATTACAACTGGCATCCGCTCATAGTTGAGCGTTGCTTTGGTAGAGAGGAGCCAAGCCCCGGCCGTAGTCTTACCGGACCCTGTTGACCCGATAATGACTGAGCGGTTACTTGCGTCCGGAAGCCGGGGCTGGTCCATTACTTTCCCTTTACTGCCCACCAGGCGCGCGCCAGCGCTCCGAATACTTAGGGCGCCCGCCGCGATTACTTGCGGAAGGCTCCGGCGAAGCTCGCCCCGATCTGGCGCAGGATGCCCCCGCCCGCCGTGGTCTTGGCGAGGGGGTGCGAAATCGAGGGCTGGATTGTGACCCGCTGCGCCGGGGCTGGCGTTCGCGGGCCGGGGGTCGGAAAGCCGCTAGGCTTGTACGGTTGGACCATTTCTCTACCTCTTCAATTGCGCTTGGGCCGCCGCGAGCGCTTCCAAATCAACCAGCCCGTCAGGGACCTTTGTATATGTGGTCCCTCCCGGCTGAGTCGGCCCACCCGGCGGGGTTACGTCCGCCGGGCGTGGTTGTGGGGGATTGTCAGGGATGCCAAGGCCCACACTCCGGGTAGGGGCAGGGCGCTGTCCCGCTCTGGCGGCATCCCGCCGGGCCTTGATATCCGCGAGGCTGGCCAGAATGCGCGGTCCGTAGATTGCCCCTGCCACGCCAAGTAGGTTGATCCAGGCGAGCGCCCTCGGATCGATCCGCGTCGGATATTGGCGCTCAACTTCAATGAGCGCCTTTCCGAGTTGGGCCGCTTCGCCCTCTTCAATCATCCACACAGGGTTTTGCATTACCCCCGCGACGCCCGCGTGAATGGAATAGAGGACCGCCTGAACGCCTGTTATATCCAGACGCGATGACGCCGCGCGCGGCCTTCCTGTGCGGGCTCGTTCTCCGCCCCCTGACTGTCTTGGGGCTGCTCCGACGCCTCGCTTTCGGCGATAGCTTCCGTCAGCGTTGCGACTTGTTCTGGCGACGTGGATTGCAGGGTCAAATCCGTCGTCGTCCCGTCCGGCTCCACCTGCGTTAGCTCCACCGTCGTCGGAGCCTCCGCCGGGAGCCTCGATTGTAGCAGGGTCGAAAATTCCGAGATCGTCATCAGACACGATCTCAACGCCTCGCCTTGTTCGGCGACCTGCGTCGTCAGCCATTGCATTTGCTCCTCGGCAGAGCGGACAACCGCCACAGCTTCGGCCGCATCTTCGGCCGCTTCCATGGCGACTGCCGCCGCCTGTTGGGTGGCTATGGCGGCTTGCCCTTCCGCAAGCGCCACGGCGGTTTGAGCGGCGAGAACCGTAGCCTCCGCCGCCGTGGCGACTTCGGCGTTAGGCGTCTCCGGGGGAGGGGGCGTCACCACCACTACCGTTTCTGGCGTCCCGTTCTCGTTGCTCACCTGCAAGCTCCTTTCTGCGATCCTCGCAGTATTCGCCCCATGCATTGGCGTGATCCGAGCCGGGCGCAGCATCCGTCACGCGCAAGAGATATTCGAGACGCGCCAAAACTTCCGGCATCATCCCGGCGACTGTGTGGATATCGTGTAGCAGTCCGTTGGACAGCTTTTCGATAACCTTGGGATCGAGCCCCAAAGCTTTCAGGGCTCCCGCGAACATGCGCGCTTGCATGTCGCCCCCTGTAGCGGGAGCCTCCGAAGAGGAGCCAAACGGTTTTATCATGTTCATTTCAGACCATCCCTTTTCTGGATACTGGTTTCTAGACGCTGGTAACTTGGGCGGACCAGAGGAGAGCGCCGCCCGACAGCCCGGATGACAGGTCAATAATCAATCGACCATTCGCCGCGCCCCCTTCCACATTCATGCCGCTCTGTCCGTATAGCTGGATGCAAGTTGGAACGGTTGGCGGAGTGGCGGCAGCTGTTTGGGGGACATAGAAATAGCCCCCGCAAATCTTAGGCTGGCCAGGACTGTCGAAATCGTACAACGTCCATTGTAGGTTCGCCCCGCCGGCCACAGATCGGAACACGTCAAACGACGCATAGAGTTGGAAGCCCCCTAGCAAAAACTTCTTGCCGCTGGCGGGAGTGAAAACGACTGTATCGCTAGGGTTGCCGCCAGAAACTACGCCCGAGTATACGTTGCCCCCGCCGCCCCCTCCACCAGCAATGACGTTGACATTCAGGCCACCGGCAGAAATCAACGCCTGCAAAGCGGCTAGCGATGCTTCCGCCGCTGTATCCTGCACTAGCAGGTTATTGCCGCTGAATGTGAAGCCGCTGATAGATGCCGGGCCGGCTTCAATGGCGGGCATCGGGACGTTGAGAAAAAACACAGTCACCTGAGCATTGGGGCTCGCATTGTTGCGCCCATTGAAGGTGAAAATCGGGGGCAGGCTGGCCAGGACGGGGATATAAGCCTGGGCGTTTGCCTGAATGCTGATTTTCTGCCCCGTCCCACCGTTGACGATATCGAGGATCACGTTTGACAGACTGTTGTCAACGTACAGCCCTTGCACGAATGACAGTTGAACGGGAGGGGTCGTCTGTTGTGTCAGGTCAACGATGGCAGAGAAAGCCCCGCCCGTGAAATCGAGGACCGCTTTCAGAGCAACCGGCCCCTCCGGTGGGATCATGGCATTGCTGATAGATTGCTTGCCACGAATATTGATGTTGTTTGACGAGGGCATTTTTCAGGGTCCTCAAGGAGCGTAGGGGTAGCACGTCGTATAGCAGGGGAGCTTATACGTGCCGGGGGTATAGCTGAATTGGGGGAAGCCCCACGGGATGGGGCTGTAAGTGTACCAGAGCGAGCCGGCATCCGCGCCGTTGCCACTGTTGAAATACAGGATGCCGTCGGGGCTGATTTTTATTGGCCATGCGCCAGTCGCTCGCGCTAGCGCCGTCACTCCGGACGCGCTCTGCGGAATGAACCTCAAGAGCCAATACTTTTGAAACGAGGGGTCTATAACGGCTATCTCGTTGCGCTGGCCAGTTGGACCGCTCCCGTTTGTGGGGAGCGTCACAACAAAACCGCCTTGAAACTGCCCCTGGAAAACATAGGGGCCGCCGCCAGTCCATAGCGTCTGAAAAGCCGCGTTGTCGAATTGGGGGTTGAATAGTTGCGGCGTTGCGGGAGACCCTGAAAACACAGCCTCTACAAACGAGAAGCATACGCGATTGATATGCGTTGACCCGTCCTGCGTAGTGTCCAGTATCGCCCAATTCACCCCTTGGAATGGGCAGACGTAAAGCTGTGCCCCCGCCCCGACTACATAGGACCCCACGTATGGGAGCGAAAACATATCGCTTCGGGACCATATCGCGGTTGACGGGTCAAAGTGTACGCCCGTCACATCCCAAGGGGTAGCGATGGCGCTTGAGCAAATCGGCTCGTTGAAAGTCGGGTTGAACAAGTTGAGAGGCGGAAATGACTGGCAGAAATTCGGCGACCCGATGCCCGTTCCGAAGCTGAAAGCTGTAGGACTTTCGGAGTAGTGTGGGATAAAGCTTACCGTCCCGTAGGGCAGTTGCGGAATGCGCCCGTAGTTTACTGCCAAGTGATTTGACGTGACGGCTGGAGCCTCACCAACCCAATACTCCCCAAAGTACGTGCCCCCGGCTCCGATGCCGCCTCCTACAGGATGGGAGTAATTTACCTCCGTTATCCCGCCGATGCCGGCCAGATAGTTGTTCATATCCCTGACGGTCCCGTCCAGGGTGCTATAAAAGTAGGACGGTCCAAGATATGGGTATCGCCCTAGACCGTCAAAACCCGTGGCTATTCCGAAGGGCACAGGATCATAGGGGACTTCATACAGGGGCACGGAAGTAATGCCCTGTAATTTGATAGTCCTCGGGATGCCCTGCAAAGACAATGGCCCATGCCCCTAGTAGGTCAAGCGTCGCAGGACACTAGCTGTAGTGGCTTGCATCGCGGATCAACCGGGAGCATAACATAAGGCGTCGGATCGGGGAATGAGTAGTGGCGCGACGCCGCAAATCCAAGACATCGCTAGTAGGGGCGGAGCTTAAAGCTTTCCGCCACAAGGTCTCACAGCTTAAGAAGCTAGGTGGCGTAAGTAATCGCACAGACGCGCGCAAGCAAAAGCCTACCCGTTACATGGTCAACAAGGTGGAAAAGCTTTCGCCAGTGTTGACCGGCGAGGCTGTACTAGTCCCGCGCAAGAAACTCCGCCCAGATATACTTGCCGACTATGAGCGGACCCATCAACGGGCCGGGCGCATGATCCTGATACCGAAGGACGCCAAGGAAAAACTACACGTCCGAAAAGGGATGCCCGAATTTGACCGGGTCCTAGCAAGCAACGAAAAACGCCACGTCGTTCAGAGGCGCATTCCTCTGCCTATCGACATTCAGAACGTGGACGATTTCATAGACGATCTCAGGAACAACCCCGAGCGCTGGGCAAAGAAGCGCGGCGGATATCCGCCTTGGCTGTTTGCCTTCAAAATCCATGGGGGCAAATCTCGCCAGTTGTATGTAGAGCCAGAAATGCTGGCGGACGATCTAGAGAAGTATGCGGAGATATTCGAGGACTTTTGGGATACCTTCGAATTATTCGCCATAGATCAGGACAGGTTCGGCCGGTGGAATGAGCCCCGGCCCGGCCGGAAACAGAACCGGCGAGGAAAGCGCAAGCCTCCGGGGCGGGGCAAGCTGGCGGACCTAGCTGCGAAGAAGCGGGACTATCGGCGGCAGCTATCGCCAGAGCGGGCGGCGGCCGAACGTGCCGCCAATGCCGCTGGCAAGCGGAACGCTCGCCTTCGGGCCGCGGCCCACAAGTTGAAGGGGCCGAAGCGTGGAAGCTGAAATCATCCCATTTGAGAAGCGCGAGACCACGAAGCGGCTAGCCGTATTCGATAGCGAGACGGACCCCTTTGCCGTGGGCCGCACGTCCATAAAGCCCTTCACCTGCGGCTTCCTAGAATTGGATACTGGGGAGTACACGGACTTTTGGGGCGATGATTGTTTTGACCAGTTTCTAACGTGGCTCGCTCGCAAGACAGCGATGGGCGAGCGCTTCATTATCTATTGCCACAACCTCGGGGGCTTTGACATTCACCTAGGGCTGTTGGACCGCATGGACGCGGGAACCTCCCCTAGCATCATCAACGGTCGGATTGCCGTGGCATGGATCGAGGGGCAGGAATGGCGAGACAGCTTCCGGATATTCCCCGAAGCATTGAAGGCGATACAAAAGGACGAGTTTGACTATGACCTTATGGAACGCAACGTTCGTGCGGAGCATGAGGAAAAAATCAGGCTCTATCAGCGGCACGACTGCGAATATCTCGGGGATTTGATCCGCGAATTCTGGAGCCTCTTCGGCGACAGGCCCACAATCGGCAACACGGCTATTGCCGTCCTACAGGCCCGCCACGCTTTCGAGCGCATGAATGCGAAACAGGACAGAATGGTTAGGCCCTTTTTCCAGGGTGGGCGGACGCAATGCTTTCTGACAGGGGTACATCGCGGGGCCTGGAAATGTTGGGACGTAAACGGCATGTACTCTCACGTCATGAGGGACTTTCAGCACCCTGTCACAGCGGAACCCATCATGTCGGGAAAGCTCTGGCCGATAACCGCCTTTGTGGAATGGGAAGGCGAGAACGCGGGCTGTATGGGCATCCGCCGGGATGACGGGTCGCTAGACTTCCGCGAGACGGCGGGCCGGTTCTGGTCAACACGCCATGAAATCGAAGTCGGACAACAGACAGGGACTATCAAAATCAAGCGGGTCATCCGCTCCCTAGGCTTCCGCGAGTGGGGGTCCTTTGGCGAGTTTGTCGAATTCTGCGCCGCCATGAAAAACGAGGCGGAGGAGGCTGGCGACAAAGTCAGGCGCTCGATTTGGAAGCGCCTCGGAAACTCTGGATATGGGAAATTCGCACAGGACCCGAGCCGCTATGAGAGGTATGCTTATTCTACGGGGTCGGACAGCGTACCGGACTTTCTTGCGGACTGTCCTGGAAGCTTTGGCTTTTCACCCCGCTTCCAAAACGGGGACCGGATTATTTGGGGTCGCCCTGCGCCCAACAGATTTTCGGGTTTTTTCAACGTGGCTACCGGCGCTAGCATTACAGGGGCGGCGCGTGCCCAGCTTTTCCGTGGGCTTTTGGCCGCTCGTCGGGCCGCATACTGCGATACGGACAGCATCGTTTGCGAAGGCATCCGAGAGGGTGCTCTGGATTTCGACGCTCAACGTTTGGGGGCCTGGAAATTGGAAGCCCAGGGCGACCTATGGGCTTGTGCGGGCAAGAAACTTTACGCTCTCTTCTCAAGCGCCCCGAGCGACAGGATGGACGAGCGCGGGCAGTTTCGGGAACACGTCCGTTTTGAGGGTGAGGATTTCTACTGTCTCAAGAAGGCGAGCAAGGGCGCGGTTCTGACCGGCGGGGAAATCCTAAAGGTCGCACAGGGCGGCCGGGTGTGGTATAAGTCAGACCGTCCAAACTTCAAGCTGGACGGAACGGTGGAGTTTGTCGACCGGTGTATTGAACGGACAGACGACTAGAAGGGATGAGAAAATGGAACAGCTTCTAACGGTTCAGGTCACTCGGGACGAGTGGCTAGCCCTGATAGGGCTTCACGAAAACGAGGTTTCTTTGGCTAACGCTCAAGGATACGCGTCAAGTCCATATGAAGAGGCGCGAATTGCCTACTTCAAAGAAGTGGCATCTCTTGAATGCCCTGAATGGAAGGCTTGAGCCATGGACGTTAAAATTTTCGTCACCGTAGAAACAGCCACATACCGGGAGGTTATCGAATTCGACAACCCCGCCGTTGCAGGGGCGTTCTGCCAACTCTTCACAATCAACCCCATTCAGCGGGCGGCTCTCAAAATCACGTCCCTGCAAATGGCCTTCTCAAACGAGGACGGGCCTAGCCGGCTGTTCTCGGAATGGAAGCTACAGGCTATCGCCCCGGCTCCCGGCGGCGGGCTGAACCTTGGGGGATTGCGGTAATGGCTACGAAAAACAAGCCGGGGGAATTCGACTGCTACGCGAACGCCGAACCTGACGAGCCCATGTTCATTCTGCTAGCTAGGGACAGAATGGCTCCCGCTCTAGTTAGGCTTTGGGCGGCTAAGAGAGAATTCGACGGGGAAAATCCGGAGAAGGTTCGCGAAGCCCTTAGATGCGCCGCCGACATGGAAGCGTGGCGCGAGGAAAACCGTTAGATGGGCGTCCTAGTGCGAGGAAAACCTAGCGAGGACGAGAAGCGCTCTCTTCGCGAAGTCCACGCGGCCCGGCGGCTTTCCGCCTCCGCTATATCCCAAGGCGTGAATGTCCTGTGTGACGTGGGCATCGCAGATCGGGACACTCTCCAAGGGCTCGCCGCTTTTGACTTCCAATGGGGTGGCAAGACCTATCGCGCGTATGTGGTGGAGAAAGATGATGCCGGCTGACAAGCATTTTCTCTGCTACCACGACAACGAGACGCCGCTCCCGATGAGTATGGAATTCGGCGACCTGTATTGGGCCAAGCAATCCTTTTGGGAACATGCTGGCCGGGGTCAAACGAATTGGGTGAAGCTCTATACGATCCGGGGCAGCGACGGGGCCTATCTTTTCCAGATGGAGTTTCAACAGCGGCCAGAAAAGCCGCCCGTTGGACTTCGGATCGTGTGGCAGACATGAGCGCGGAAATTCTCAAGAGCTTGGAGGCAACCGCCGCCGAAGCCGCTCGGATCAACAAGGCTGTTTCGGCCGGGGTCACGGAGGAGCTTGGCAAAATCGAGGGCGTCATGCACGCCACCATTGACCCCAAAAGCCTAGCGGGCCGGCTGGTTGAAATGGCGTTCACGGACGGCGTCCTTTTGGGGATCAAGCTTTCGCAGGGGCAACGCCCATGATCCTGAAATGCCAATGCGGTTGGGAAAGCACGGACCCGCGCTATGGGCTCATTTGGCATCGCGGCCACGGATGCACCCTCCCGCCCGAGCGCAAGCGCCTGGAAATCGTCACTGACGAGGACTTGGGGCGCGAGCCCCCACCTGTAGAGATATGGGAGCCCGTGACCCTCTGGCGCTGCGATTTCGAGCGAACCACATACGGGGATTATGAAACCCTGGAGGAATGCCACGACGAAGTTTGGGCCTGTTGTCAGAGGTACGCCAAAAACAACCAGCCGATCCCGAGCCTGCATTTCTACAGCATTCAGGGATCAAGGAGGATTTCTTGAACAAGCTAGAGGAATGGCTTATCGAATTCGACTTCCTGCTAGGGGCGCTCCTTATCGGCGTCATTCTCGCGTGCGTCGTCGCCCTTATGAACCCCGACCCGAAAATCCGGGCCGCAATCGCGCTGGGGATTTTGCTGTGAGGCGGCTTTTTGAATGGCTGTATCTGACATGGTGGCGGCTGACGTGCGAGGACGCAAAACCCCGCCCTTGGCATTCTCACGTCGTCACAGACGAGGACTTGGGCAAATGAGCAAGAAAGACAGCGTCGCCTATTCGCGGGGGTACAAAGCCGGGCAGCGAGCCGGGGAGTACCACAACCCATTTGATCCGGGGTATCTGGCGGACCAGTATAAGAAAGGCTTTGACGACGCCCGGCGCGCTCGCAAGCGGGTGCTGATATGAGTGGGCAAACGGCGGAGCTTGTGGGCGAGAGCAAGCTCTATGAATGGTGGATGACCCGGAGCCGGCTCGGGTCAATGTGGGAAGTAAAATCGTGGGCGAAAACGGAC
>Ga0134125_10004350_pt1 | contig 16220 bp, 15 predicted proteins | sample KB31751_FD_96464 | JGI IMG/M metagenome (GOLD analysis project Ga0134125, IMG submission 96464) | Terrestrial soil microbial communities with excess Nitrogen fertilizer from Kellogg Biological Station, Michigan, USA - KB3-175-1 | ecosystem: Environmental > Terrestrial > Soil > Unclassified ...
AACTGCCAAGTTCTTTTCTACGCATGGTCTAGATTGGTTGTCATGCTGATAAAGTGGCGCACAGTAAGTAAACTCCAATGCCACGTAAAAATTACCACTCTCTCCAGACAATGTTGGAGATATTACCATATTAACTGGAGTAGGTATGCCTCTCTTTACCACAGGTATTGGTGGTGGATGAGTACGGTCCACATTTCCATATGCATCTGCAATGGAATAATTCTCAACTAGAACAAGATACGCTCTCTCCGATGATGAATATGTAGGTACAAGCAATCTAGTGTCAGGATTCAGATTATCTACGGCAGACGCTACAGTTACAGAGGGTTCCTGCATTGTAATGCCATCTGGAGTGACATCATCTACCGCACTGCCTATGATCATTTCAGGTTCGTTGTTTGTAGCATGTACAGAAAATGAAAAGACTGTCAGACTAGATGCTATCACAATTCCAATAGCAGAAAAAATCATGATGTTCTTTTTAGAGAGTTTCATGTGATATACGCACTGGACGTACATTTCTTAAAAAACTCGTGTAGATTTCCTCTGTAGGATTCTTCTAGTTTAAAAATGGTGGATCGGGCCTGACACGCTATCAGACAGTGCATTTTTTAGTTCCAACTGTGCATAAATTGAAGATGTAGAGTTTTCGTCATTTGTTTGAAGGATCTTTCACCTGACCTGCAAATAAGATCAAGCCAGTATGATTATCATATATGAGAAAAACAAACGGGTGGTCTGCATTAAATTCCATTGGCGGGATTCCTCCACCCATGATAGCCTGTGCCATTACTATTGCAGTAGAAGCAGCTGCCTCAGTTCCTTTTTCATCAACATCTACAAATGCCTTGTGATATACTTGATCAATATACAAATTTCCATTAAGACAATAAGTTTTGTATCCATCAATTCCTGAAAAATCTGCCACCTCACAATCAAATGCTGATGGCATGCCCATCTCCGATAGATTTTCCTTGAGTTTGTATGAGGTATGAAGTACAAACTTGGGAAGATGTACTGAAACTTCATTCATTCTAAGATTTGCCCTCCACTGGTTGAACTTGTCTATGGACAACATATCTGCAATACTGCCGGAGCTTTTGTCCTTTGGCAGTATGATCATCATTGAGAGGTCACCCATATTATACGGTTCACCTGGACCAGTGATTATCAGATTTCCTGTTCCCGTCTTGATTACCTCACCTGTATTTGTCAATGTCATATTACTCACACTATATGGCATACTCAATATCTTCAGATTTTCATCCTCAAGATACCCAAATCCAGTCTCTTTATGCATCATTGGAACTTTGACGGTGCTGTTATTTGACAACGTAAAGTCTTCATCATGCGTCTCGGATTCATCAAACTTTGTCATCCAAGTTCCTTTGAAATAAATTGCGTTTGTAAGAATTACAGCAATGTCAGCATCAGCTGGATGATAATCCTCTGGAAGCAGATCCATAATCTTGTGAGCAGTCTTGTTTTCCACCCAATTGTTTATTATTTCTCGAGATCCCTCAGTGTTATTTTGAAAGTCCAGGTTTTCTGTCTTTGCAGAATAGTATTTTTGCAAAGATTGACTGTAATTGTCAAGTATTGAAAAATGTATGTCTACCCATAGTGCATTTGCAATATTCAAAGTATAATTTGCATCTGGCCTGTTTATCTTGGAATCAAGTTCTTTTATGGTTTCTCTCTGAGTTTGCCTGTCTGCAAATCCAAAAACTGACTTGATCTCATTTTCTGTCTGTCCTCTAGCACCCTCATAAGCCATTGAGAATGCGTCTGATATGCTGTATGGTGAGAAGAAGATATTACCTGTATCTTTTTGGGCAATGTTTGACAATAGGAAGAATGCAAATGTATTGCTTGCATTAACTGGTCCCTTGGATTTTTGTATGGCATCTTTTATTGAAATTCCGTGGTATAGCATAAAAGCTGCAGGAGTTTTGCTTGTGTTTTCGTATTGTTCTGCTATTGGGATCGTAGGGCTGGCGGCTTCAGGTGATACAAGGGAGAACTTTGAGCTTGCCAAGTGCTGCCCGTCTGTTACATCTATTTCGTAATCTCCAATAGGGGCAGATGGAATTGTAATATATTTTTCAAATGAGCCAACAGGCGAGAATTTTTGTACTCGGTTATTATCAAAATCTGCGACATAGATATTACCAGATTTGTCAAGTGTCACGCTTGTAGGAAATCCAAAATGCTCATTGTCTGTACCATACACTCCCGAGACTCCAAGCGTAGACAAATACTTGCCATTATTAGAGAATTCCTGGATTCTGTGGTTGTAAGTGTCTGCAACATAGATATTTCCAGACAAATCAAACGCCATGCTTTGAGGGGTTGCAAAATGAGAATTGTCAGATGCTGCCTTTTCTGCTGATGAATATCTCAAGTTTGACATTTTTGTATAAGTTGAATTGTCCAATGTGGTTTTTTCCTTTATGTCTAATGTTGTCATGAATTTTCCATCACTTGAAAATTCTTGGATTCTGTTGTTTGCACTATCTACAACGTAGATATTTCCCGATCTGTCTAGTGCTACACTTGCAGGATAACAAAAGTGTGCATTATCAGTACCAAACTCACCCGGAATTCCCAAAGTGAATAGATATTTACCATCACTAGAGAACTTCTGAATTCGGTGGTTGTAAGTGTCTGCAACATAGATATTTCCGGATGTATCCAGTGCTACACCCTCAGGATAACTAAAGTGATTGTTATCCAAGCCGTATTCTCCTGAGACTCCTAACGTGAATAGATATTTACCATCACTAGAGAACTTCTGAATTCGGTGGTTGTAAGTGTCTGCAACATAGATATTTCCGGATGTATCCAGTGCTACGCTTATTGGTGTGTTAAAATGAGAGTTGTCGGTACCAGACTGTCCTGATACACCGAGTGTTAATTTGTATTCTCCAGAGCTTGAAAACTTTTGGATTCTAGAGTTTCCCCTATCTACTACATAGATATTTTCGGATTTGTCTAGTGCCACACCCTCTGGATAACTCAAATGTGAATTATCTGTGCCAAATTTACCTGCTGTTCCAAAAGTAGATAGATATGTTCCAGGTTCTGTTGTTATGTCAACTACCGAATTGCCAGGAAGGGTTATCGTAACTGGCATGGATGGAAGAAACCCTTTTGCTGATATTTTTATTATATCGCCAGCACTTGCCCTGTCAGATGACAAGACAATAGGCTGTGTTCCAGTAGTAGGATTTTGACTGGAATTTTCATTCTTATTGGCCTGTCCAATATTTGTAGTTGTTGAATGTTGAGGTTTCATAGTTGAGACATACACGAATGTAGAGACCACAATCACTGATATTGTAATTAAAATTAAGATCTGTGTTTTTTTCATAAATTGTATATTATAAACAAGTGTACGATTTAATGTTTAATTATATCTGTTCTAAATACGATAGGCAAAATTCATAATTTTTTTTCTTTAATTTCATATGTTTGAACAGCATGGTTTACAAAAGTGACTTAGATTTTGCTTGTTTAAAAAAGGATGGATCGGGCCGGACACGCTACTGTACAATTCATTTTCCAGTTCCATCATCTATTTTTCTATTGAAACTTGTTCTATATCAGATAATTTTGTACCGTTAAAGAAACTATCAAGTATAATATTCATTCCCTGATCAAAAGATGACGCAGAATTAAAAAACACATGGTATCCATTGCGATAAAACTCAAAAGAGGGAAAAACAGCATATGGATTTGGCTTGCCATCGACATTTGTCGCAGATGAATAAACAGTATGATTGCCAAACTGCCAAGCTTGCATGTACTTTATCATGCGATTATAGTCTGGATCAGTTGGCGACAATCCAGTACAGTTGCAATATACTGTGTCAATGATCGGGGTATTGTTATAGGATCTGTCCCATGTATACCTGAAATACGTGTCGTTAGCACTATTAGATGCCATATCAATGAGAAATGACCCGTCTTCAAGAAAGAGCGGTATTGGAATGGGAGTTTTGGACTGGATTGCATATTTTTCCAACATGTATTGCGAAGAATTCAATATCTGATCTTTTGATACATCTCTTCCAATTCCAACCACGCCGTTCTTGTTTTCTTCCCACTCGGGCTGTTTGACAACCAGATATCCTTGACTATCCGTACCAAGGTCAAGTTTTGGCAGTGCACCTGTAGCTGGAGCTCTAATCATTACAAGTCCCGGACTGTAAGATACACCATCTATTGACCGGTATGGGGGGCTTATGCATGGATCCTCAATCCTCTGTCTCCCGGGTTGTGGCCAATATTTCATCAAGCAGTGAGATGTAGGATCAAGTGCACTGTATGCGCGAAAAGAAGACGTATCATTTTTGTCACCACCCATGATTTTAGGCAGACGAATAAGCATGAACATCTGATAGGCGTTTGCACTGTCAAAGTCATACGAATTAGGATACATAAAATATCCAAAACTGTTTGGCTCCATATCAGATATCTTGACATAATTCCCGGATGATCCAGGACTGTTAGATGAATGAAGGTAAATTCTATCATTTTGACTAGAGATTGTAGATGGGGAAGTGAATACAATTATGCCATATGCAACAATCGCTAAAACAACTATTGAAATCATAAAAATAGAAAATTTTGAAATATGTAGAGTTTTCATTTTCTAAATCTCATTTTATAAAATACAATTGTAGAAATTATGCCAATCAACATAACTGGAACGGCGAAAGAGAATTCAGAAACTGTCAATGTACCAGATATCTTCAAACTTTGAGTGCCAGAACCTGACCATGGAATTGTTATTGTCCTACTCGTATCGTTTTCACTTTCTTGAGAACTGACAGGTGTCCCGTCGCGGGTCACAACAAATGGCGAAAGGTTACTAATATTAGAATTACCAGCTTTTGAATCTAACAATGTTCTTGGTATCGTAACTGTAATTGATCCATCATTTGTAGTGTTGACCAAAATAACGATTGATTTGGATTCGACATCTGCCGTGACATTGATAACCTTTCCATTTTCTATTGTATAGGGCATAAAATAATTTGTCCCTTGAACATTAAGAAATGGCATTACTCCAGACGACATTGTATTATTACAATCAAGCAAGGATTGAGAATTTAGTTCATATCTAGAGTCAACCATGTAAAAACCCAAATTCATCATAGTGGAATTATATTTTGCAGATTCAAGTACAACAAAAAAATCAGTTTCAATTTTTGTATTTGTCGGACTACCATAATCATGACCGACATCTACAAATTGATTAAATCGTATGTCGTCTGGAGTAATGCCCAAGTTTTGAAAATATTCCTTTATTGCAGTACTCATGGCACAGTATTCAATATGATTATCACTCAAATTTGACGGTATTGTGTTTGACCATGGTACAGCTTTGCCGGATACTGGATATGATTTCCCTGTCCCAGATGATTCCATAACAATATGAGAATAAATCATACCGGATGTATCGTTGCTTTGCTCTATAGTATATCGATACCATATAGGTGAAGAATCAGCACTGGCATAAGATGAACCTAAAAATGAAATGTAAGTAACACATGTCAAAAGTGCAATTAGAGAATAAAATGATATTTTCATAGCATACACGTACTGGACTGGTACGGTTTAAAAAATTGGTGTAAAATTCTTCTAGTTTAAAAAGAGATGGACCGGGCCGGATTCGAACTAGCCTTAAAACCAATTTTTGTACTTTGATGGACATTACAATTTTAGTTCAAAATCCACTAATGACAGGTTCTGGAGGACGTTTTTACCCTCATACTTTTTTCCTTATTTCTTATGCCTAGTTGTAAATAGGTTGTTCTTTCTTATCTTCCACTTGTTTCTCTCAAGTGTGGCGCTTTTGATCTCTGCCTCCAGTCTCTTTCTTACCTCTTGGCTTAGGTTGGGATCTTTTAGCTGTTCATTTTTTGCATTGATCTTCTTTGTGTATCTTTCAATCTGAATGTCTATTCCTTCAAAACTCATTTGTTATTCAAAACTAGGCTTGTAATTTAGCAATTTCTGTTTAGGTATTTGATTGTGGAAATGGTATCTTATTTTCTTATTATTTCCCATTCGTGTTTACAGTCTTCACACAGGAAATAATAGTGCATTCCGTCACTTTTCTCTACTGGATCCATGTACTCTCCAGTGTTCTTTGACATGCATTCTAGGCACTCTTGTTTGTCCATTTTCTTTATCTGATGTTTACAGTAAAATTAATGCTTTTGATATTTTCTCAATTACTTTTTCAAGACTCTGGGTTTTGGGGGTGTGTTCGGGCTGTTTTTATAGATCGTACGTTGATTTTATTTCATGATGCACTGTGTCAGCTCTGTATGCCGGAGAAAGATTACACGCGGTACGATATGCAGTAAATGCGGAATGGATAATTCAAGAGAGGCAGGAAGGATTGCACTAGAGATACTTGAAGAACGGGGAGTCGAAGATCTTGATGAATTCATGCTCATTCACTTTCCTGACGAGAACAAGCGAAAAAAACTCAGACATGTCATGTTGCAAATAAACTATAATGAGACAAGGGCAAAACAGTATGATGCATCAAATCGTCATAAGCGATGATTATGCTCTCAGGTAGAAAATACTAGATTGGTACTGAAAACAATCTTTATACTAGATATACAATAACATGTAAAATATGGACAATCAAATCAATGGATTGAAAAAGAAACTACAAAAAAATAACGATGATGCACTGGACTTTGTCCAAAAATTAGAGTCCACGCTTACAGACTTTGAAAAAACAGGAAACCTGACAGGCAGCTACTCTGAGATAAAAAAAGCCATACTTGAATACAAAGACAAACTAATAGACCAAATCTAACATGGTCAAGTTCTCAAATATTCCATAATGTACAACCATACCATATGATGAATATCAGTTAAATCCTAATCAGCCACACTGAATCATGTGGTAAAAACCATTACAATTGCATTGGTTGTGATAGGTATTGCCATTGCGGGAATTTTCATATTTTTGGAGATTCCTAAAACTCAAAATTCCGTAATACAATTGAGCGCAACTGTTGAAACAACTCCTGGAAATGTAAAAATCCATTCGCCTGATCAACTCTCAGATATTGACAGCGGTACAATACCTCTTGACAATGCGACTCTGGATAAAATACCTGCATTGAAAAATGCAGTTGATCAAGCCTTTGCTAGATTCACTCCACCGCCTTACTATCGTCCTCATACATTTACAACTAGTATCCGCCAAAATGATCTTGATTCCATACTGCAATTAGCAGGTGGCAAGGCAGAACAATTGCCTGAAACACAAACAAATGATACAAACTTTGATGTCAACTTTACAACAGATACAACTTCAATGGAGTTTAAGATGAACAACTTGTATTACCATGTTGTAATCGAGCAACTGAATCCGTCTAGCTGATGCAAACTACTGTCGTGTCACATTGACTTTGAGCAGGCGCAGAATTATCTCAATGGATAGACCAAATGCCACAACTGTAAGTGCAATTACTACGGGCCAAAAGATATCTCCTGGTATGGGACTGTTGCTAAAGAACGGTGTCCCCGAGCCTGCATGTGGACTCTGGGCTGCTATTGTTACTTTCTCTCGTGCTAGTTTGAGCATCTCCTCTAGGGTTGCACCAGAACCAATTCCACCATCTCCTGAATATGGGCCGCCTACTGCATTGTAGAACGGATTGTAGCTTGTGTATCCGCTTCCACTTGGCACATCTGGTATGCCTTTTGCTACATCTGCGATATTGCCAGTTCCTTGTAATACAAGGGTCGTAAACCACGCACCAATTGCAGCAATTCCTATTGCACCAAACCTGTATAGTGATTTCAGAGAGCGAGCAAGTGACTTACTTGTTCTTGCTTTCTCTGAAAACTTGGATGGTAAAATTACAATTGCAAATTTTGTGGCAGTATAGTATTTCATGTCATGTGATTTTGTGTTTTTTCCAATCCTTGATATCTCAACCAGTCCAACATCTTGCATCTTTTTTAGGTGATATCGCACAAGCTGTAGCGAATATTCTGTCTTTACTGCAATGTCGTTTGCAGTAAATGCATTTTCAAACAACATCTTCAAGATATTTCTGCTAACATCATTTACCAAAACTTCACCAAGTGCTCTTAGGTTGTCATCTTCTGTACCGTATATGCCTACTCTCTCTGGAACTGGCTGCCTTGATTTCTCCTGATTCATTATAATTGCACCATAATAACGGTAACATGATATGTAAGACTTTTGATGAAATTCTATTTTCATCAAACGCTAAATCCAAAATTGTGTTATGGTATATCATGAACAAACTTGCATACAGCATATTGCTTGCTGTACTCTTGTCTGCTGTCTTGCCACAACTGGCATTTGCACAGCAGTACCCTGGGTACGCAGGCAGTACAATGACTTTGGAGCAAGAGCTTATTCTTGCAAAAAAGAAAGTTGAAATGGTAAAAGCACATCCAGGAGAAGGCTCGGGTACTCCATATCTTAACGCAAACGGAGTGGTTGGGGCTTCTGTGATTTCAGGGGCAATCTTTGGAGGCATCTTTATGGCCTTTGTAGTGCGTGCAAAACAGTATGAATTTGCACAAAAAAGACTTGCCCTCTAATTCTCTTTTTTATTTTTTAAAAATCTCTTGTATTTGTATAAATCCCATGTATACATTATACTGCTGTTAAAACACGAAGAATCTCCTAGAGGAAATCTACGCGACTTTTTTATGCGATGCCAGTCCTGTACATTTGAAAGAATTGAAACACATGCCTATATCTTTGACACCGCTGCATCTCAAAACCCATGTTCATTTTCTGGCTTTGATGGCTGTATTTTTACTACTTGCAGTTCCAGTCGAGTCTTCTTTTGCAGGGCCAATGATGCCAAGCCCGCTTGCTGGTGGGCCAATTCAAATGCCATTTGTGCCTTCTATAACTCAACAACAAATGGTTGTTTCCGGAACAAATGTTTACCTGATATGGACCGCATCGACTTCAACTGGACAAAACCAGATTTTCTTTAAGAGAAGCATTGACAGCGGCACGACTTTTGAAAATCAAATCTCTCTTGGCAATGTGACAAATTCTCAAGATACTCACATGGTATCCAGTGGAAATAATGTGTATGTATCGTGGTCATCATTAATTAATAACACATCAAAGGTTTTTGTAAAATATAGCTCAAATGGTGGAATAAACTTTCAGCAATTATCTCCAAGTGTTGGAGACGCTACTCTAGTAAGTCTAATTGGTCTTGAAGCATATGGGAACACTGTACAGCTCTTGTGGACCGGAAGTATAGGACCAAATCGCACTCAGGTAATTGCATTGTCACAGAGTCATACTGGTGGTAGTTCGTTTGATTCTCCGTTGTACCTTAGTGATCCTAACATGTCATCAGGCCTTCCTATGATATCCCACACTGGCTCTAACACCTATGTTGCATGGTCCTCTCAGGGCCCACATCCATGTATTCAGATGTACGAGTCTTGTCCATCATATCATTTCTTTAGGCCAATTACAGATGGAACCCTAGGTCCTATGGTTCTACTAGATGCATTTGATGGAAACATTCCAATCCGTATGGCTTCTGACCAAAATACTGTATTTGTAGAAGGTCTCAAGCGTGTATATCAAAATGGGTTTTTCCAAAATAGTGTCATCTCAATGTCAAAGAGTATTGATGGAGGTCGCTCATTTTCATCAACCTCTTTGAACTTTGATGTAAACATGGCAGACATTTCTCTGGTAATCTCAAATGGTATTGTGTATCAATTTTGGACAGTCTACGATAATGGGTTTGCACCACAGCCCATATCTGTAGAAAAGAGCACTGATGGCGATAAAACTTTTGGCTCTCCAGTCAACCTGAGTGGCAAGACAACTCCTCTTGGTGTTGATCTGTCAAACCAGATTGTTACCTCTGATGGAAATGTGTTTGTTGTATGGCCGGGAACTGATGAAGCAGGTGCATCACATGTATTTTTTACAAAAGCCGATTCATCTAATGATATCAGAATAATTTCAGATGTATTTCAACCAGGATTATTCAATGTTGGTGCTCAAGACTCTGCTGTATTTGTATCGTATCTTGATGATGGCAACATGTTTTTTGAAAAAATCAATGATTCCAATTTTGTATCAACAGATTTCACTTGCAAGACAAATCAGAACATATCAAACGAATCCATCACAATGAGTACACCTCAGATCCTCATCTCTGACAATCCTATACAGAATATTCTTGTTGGGTGGAAGTCACAAATAAAATCAACTTTACAAAATCTTCAAGACGGTGACTCGAATGTTGTATATCAAGTTCAGGCATTAAAAGATGGATCTGCAGTATGGCATGTAGACGAAAATGCTACACTTTTGTGCAGCAAATCACTTGATGCTAAAATAAACTGGTCTCCACAAGAGCCTGGCAATTACACCATCCAAACCTCCGTCATAAATCCAGTAAATCAGCAAGTGATATCATCAAACAGCACGACAATTCTGGTATCTGAAAACAGTGATCTTCAGACGTTTACAAACAATGCATCTCCTGTCACATTTAAAATGCTAAACCAAACCAGTCAAGTAAACCAGGAAGGCTTTGCAAAATTCCTGTTTCAAGCAGGATCAAGCTCACCAAACTATAGGCTTAGTACCGTTAACCTTTCAATTGATTCTCCTCCTGGAGTTCAGGCCTGGTTTGACCAATACGCAATATACTCTTTTGATAATTCCCCCCAAAATCTCACGATGTATGTCTATGCAGATTCGGGTGCAAAACCAGACATCAACTCATTAAAAATTCAAGGAAAAGGTTCTGCTCAAAATCTTGTTACTGGGGAATATTTCAATATTGGAAACCCAATTCCTCCTGATGAGGGCTCACTCCAGTATCCTCAAAGCATAACTTCACAACAAGAGGGATACACACAGATTGGTACAGTTGACCTAAACATTGTACCAATTATACCAAAACCTGTCACATACTTGACAGTTGGACCGCCAGACATTCACCCAGAACATTTCTGTACTCCACCTGATTCCTCTATGGGTCAGAGCTGCATGGGATTTGTAGGCTATGAAGAATTTCCAATCAAGGTGTATTCTGACAAGGTTCGTACTGTGACACTTGATGCAAAAGACTTTCTGTCTAGTGGATGGTACAAGTTTGAGCCACAAGAGCTTGTCGCAACACCACAAGGCACTCCTTCTACACTGATTGTTGCGTCTGTTGTCAAACCATTCATGATAAACGTTCTATCAAACCATGTGGTCAAACTGTATGCAAATTCTTCTGATGGAAACTCATTTGCATATCTTCCTCTTACTGAGGGAGGAAACCCAATTAAAGTACTAAATTCTACTGGGCCAATTGAATTTGGCTCCCTTACAACTAACATCAATAATACAACTCCGAATTCTGTTGGCGTTGTTTATGATTCAAACCAAAGCAGTACGTCTCTTCCAGTTTCATTTTCAGTTCTTGGTGTGGTTGACGGTAGCAAAATATCTCAAATGCCATCTTGGCTCTCAGTTGACTTTTTGCCGTCTGCATTTACATTAAATTCTTCACAGCCATATTATTTTGCAATTGATATAACCACCGTAGCTCCGCCAATAGGTAGCAACACTACAGTTGCAATAGGTGAGGAAATTGGGACAAGGAACTATACTGGATACATACCAATTAGCATACCACCACCTGTCTACATGACACCGGCAATGGCATCTCCGGTAGAAGCAAGTTCGCCGTCAGTACATACTCCATTGCTTCCACCTTTGAAGATCTTCAATACAGGAGTATCTGTAAAAGATGTTGTTTGTAAGGACGGGCTTGACCTGGTTGAAAAGAAGGAAGATGGTTCTCCAGCATGTATGACACCTCAAACTAAGTCTGTTCTACTTGACAGAGGATGGGCAGAACTAGTGCAGTAAATCAAATGAATGCAGCTTATCTATTTATTGAAAAATAAAAAAGAAAGGAAAAGTTGTGTTAACTTACTTTGTTTGCTAATATGTCCCAACCGGCATCTATTGCTGGAAGTAACTTGCCATCAGAATCTGTACCTGTGTACGAGTACTGGACTTTTGCAAAGTTCAGACTAAACGACTCTGTTGGAATGTCGCCGCCACCACTACCACCTGTTTGATATGAAGACACAAGAACGTCGGTCAACTTGATTTGTAGATAATCAGAGTTTGAGCCTGCCTTGCGTACAAACAATGTAGCATCCTTGATGTGTTCACCACTGGCACCTGCCAAGAATAGTTTTGGAGATGACTTGTCCACTGTCTTTGTTACAAGATGCAAATCTTGGAAAGAGACCTTACCTGCTCCTCCGCCTCCTCCACTACTTGTAGTGATAGGTTGAGTTTCACCAAAACTCCATGATTCAATCTCGATTGTTTTTGGATGGTTTGCATCAGTAGATTCTCCTTCAATTCCATCAATTGCCAGAAACGCATTTGTTTTATCTGGCTTGGGTGGTGGATTTGCCACTAAATTGCTAAGATCAGTTATCTGAGTGGATAGAGCTACATCATCTGCTTTTCTTGCAGTAGATTCATCGCTGATGTTATTTGTTATAATGTTTTGCAATGTAGTCTGTAAGTTGGCTATGTCGGCTGCCCATGGTGTAGTTCCTCCGGTTGCTGCAGAAGCTGCATGATCTGTATTGGCAGATACCAGTCCAAGTATTGCCACTGCAGATATTGCTGCAATTGCTAGCATTGGTATTATTTTCCTAGTCATTAAAAGTTGAAACCGGATTGAATCTAGTTAAGCATTGGGCATGATTACTATGATAATTACATCTTTGTTACGCGGTTGTGCATAGACAACATATGTCCTAGATTTTCAATATGGGACAATCAAGAAACACACTTAAAATTTTGATTACACAATTTACAAATCTAGTTTTTCACTCTGATTTCAATATGCTTCCCTTCTGTAGTGGAATAAAGACTCTGAAATGGATAATGGTCAGTATCATATCTTGATATGTCATCATCAAACGTAGTGACAAGTTGCGTGGAGTTGTACATGTCTGAGATCTGTCTTCCTCTGTTAAAATCTACAATAAAGTGAGGGTCTGCCACAAGAATGATTTTTGTTGTGTTTACAGGGTCTGTGAGTATCTGGGAATAGTCTAGCGGGACATTTTTCTTGTGAAATACATCACTAAATATCCACGTGTATGTGGGGCTTGCAAGAATGCTGGTATCGTTATCGATTGGCTGGTTTATTACAAATGCTGTTGCGGCATATTCTGCGCTTGTCATGTCTGTAGTGATGAGTTTCACAAGGCCTACCATGCCAAATATGCATACTCCTAAAACTAGAATGATGGTACCCACGTGAGCAATTTTCTTTCTTGGTATCTTTTCGAACAATTTTACTATCAAGACTGCTGCTGCAATACACATCACCGGTATTACTGGAATCCAGTAAAAGTATTGGTTGTAGTTTATGGCATACAGAAAAATAACAAATGGAGCAAACCATCCTAGTATAAAATAATCTCTTCTGATTGCTGCAAACCCAATGCCTGCTGCCGAGAGCCAAAACAATGCAGGATCCATTTGCATGAATGATTTTGTGATATAGTTTAGATCAGCACCTCCAACTCTATGTGTCTGGAAATAAAACACATCACGCACCCAATAGTTAAAGTGTCCTGCCTCTATGCTCTGGAGGGGCCACAAGAGCGGAATCAAAATCACCGGTAGCAACAGCAATGCAAGAAACTTGAAGCGTCGGGTGTTGCCAAAAAAGACAATGCCTCCAACCAAAGGAATCATGGTAAATACAGGTATCTTTGTAAATACTGCAAGGCCCAGGCATACTCCTGATAATAACACTAACCAAATACCGCGTTTGGAATGTTTGGAGTATAGTGCAGCCCAGATTGACAGCAAAAGAAATGGCAACAATATAGAATCAAGCAGTATTCTGCGAAATATCCATGACATTGGCATCACTGCAAATAATACTGCTGAAACCAATGCCACATTTTGTCCATAGCGTTTTCCTGCTATTTTATAGATAAGAAAAGTATCTGCAACCGCCAACAATCCCATGATGATTCTTGGTACTGTATACAACATGGAAATGGAATTTGCGTCCCCTGAAGGACTCAGGGAATGGGGATACCCAATGGAGCCAAGTACTCCTGCAAGAAAGGTCTGACCAAACAATGGATGATCATAAAAAGAGCCCTCTTGAGGACTCTGGCCGTTCAACACGTGCATTGCCCTTCGCATGTATACTCCCTCGTCAAAGAAAATGTCTGGAAAGCCTGCAACATTCCAAAGGTGAGAAAAGGCAGAAACTACCAATATGGATATGATAAGAAGATGATATCTGTTACACCTCAATCCAGCATTCAATATGTTGATGCGATTTTTTAGCTCCTTAAACTTATTCACAGTCTGTCATCGTATGTAGGAGAAATCTTCTAGTAAAATCATACGTGATTATCTGGTAATTGTTTAACAGTGATGGTGTATGCAAGATTTCATGAAGCCGTTTCAAAAGATTTTGCTAATTGATGCAATTGTACTTGCTGGATGTTTCTTTCTAATCTGGGTATTGGCTACGGGTGCAAATTTTCTACTTCCCACAGTCCAGCCTGATTATGTAAGATCACTACCTTTGGCATTGATGTATACTGCATTGGTTGGAGTTCTTATCGTATTGGGAACTGTTCTTTTATTCTTGCCACGACGAAAAAAATAATGACTGTAATCTTAGGGTAAAATATCAGGATATTTTTTGTACTCTGCCTATCTTGCCATCATGTAACTCCACTTTGATTCCATGTGGATGAAAACTACTTGAAGTAAGAATTCGTTTTACAGTACCCTCTGTTAATTTGCCAGTATCTTGATCTTGCTTCAGTACTATGAACACGCTGGTTCCTATCTTGATCTTATCTCTTGAAGGTACTGTATCCATTTTGATATGTTGCACCTACGGTATTATCTAGTTGATGATCACTTTATGTTAGAACATTGTTATGTTTTTCCAATTCAATTTGATCCACAATATTTTTATTTTCAACCGATCAAACTAATGTGGAAAAAACTTTTGTAAGTATAATTCAATCATCTTATTCCTACGCAATTTTTAATAGAATTAAAATCTCTGAAATTCAGAGATGAAATTTACAGCACAATCTGACGCAGGTAGACGCAATGTGACGCCAATCACGCTCAAAAATGACGTTTTCATTCATACAAATTCGGCTCAAAATTGCATAATATCTAAACATGTTATTTCTGTGCCATACTTACATAGTTTTATTGAATCTGTTTTATCTCAACAATACATGGAATCAGAGAATGTTATCTCTACGGGTAACCATGGCACAGCATGCGTCTTAACTCATGGCATTACTTGGAGTTGGTTGTGAAGTGGAAATATTGCGAAAAATATCTACTAACAGACTCACTTTACGACTGCAAAGTGATCTTTTAGAAATCCTCAAACAAAACGCACACAAAAAAGACCTTACGCTAAACGCCATGATATCTAATATCTTGCACAAAAATGTTGCGTACGACGAAACTGTAAACGTTTTACCAAACATGATAATTCCGCATGATTTGTTTTTCTCTATCGTATCAAAAATACCTGAATCTGAAATGGGCGATGTTGTGAAGGAAGGACCGCGTATTGTAAAAAAACATTTTGATATCTTGGGCTTACAATATAAAATTGATCATGTTATTTACAATTACTTTGTAATGCTTGGTAAATATTGCAGCTGGTTTGAATTTTCACACAAGGTGTCTGGAAATAATTATCGACTGGTGTTTTGTACCGGAAATAATCACAAGTGGTCAGTATTTGTGCAACAATACGTACATGCAATACTTGAATCATTGAAAATAATAATTTCAAATGAATCACATCACGCAGGAGTTGTTGTCTTTGAATTTTCTCACAAAGAATACATCTGACACAGTTTGACACAAACAGAACCCAAATTCCTATAAGCAATTTTTTTACAAAGGTTTCAAATGATTGAACAAATTCATGAGAACACAAGCCATGAACGAAACATGCTAAATGGCAGCAAAATACATTCTGCGATGGTTTTTTCCAAAGTCGTGTCATGTTGTACTTGTGGTATGGAAATGGAATTTGTTGAAAACGATGTAATATTTGGTGAGGATTGGTATCATGGTAACTGCTGGAAAGCGACACAGGAGA
>Ga0134125_10004351_pt1 | contig 16219 bp, 14 predicted proteins | sample KB31751_FD_96464 | JGI IMG/M metagenome (GOLD analysis project Ga0134125, IMG submission 96464) | Terrestrial soil microbial communities with excess Nitrogen fertilizer from Kellogg Biological Station, Michigan, USA - KB3-175-1 | ecosystem: Environmental > Terrestrial > Soil > Unclassified ...
CCCGGACGGGTGAATCAGACCCGGTCAGCTCTCGGTAGCGCTCGTTGGCATATTGATGTCGGAGCCCGTGACTCGTGATGCCATCCTTGCGCGTGATGCCGCAGGAGCGCACCACCTGATAGTAGTGATTTTTCCATTCGGCGAGCTTGCGTTGGGGGTCGCTGGTGCTCGAGGAACGCGTCGCGCAGAAGGTCTTCGCGAGGTCAAGCAACGCTCGTTGTTCCGGCGTGCGGATCGGCTCTACCCGATCGCGGCCGCCCTTGGTCCCGTGCGTAATGCTGAGATAGGTCCCCTGGTCGGCTATGTGCGGTCGAAGCTGCATCGCTTCCCGAGCTCGCAGCCCGAAGGCGAGTTGCAATTGGAGTTGCAGCGCGACCCGCGCATCTCTCTCGCGGACCTGTGCGATCTTCGCGGCGACATCGACGCCCCTTTCCGACCAGCTCTTGTCCTCATGAGCTATGGACGAGCGAGCGGTCATTTCGGATGCCAGGTAATGCCCGACATCGCGCACCATGCCCGCCTTGCCGATCCACTCCGCGAATGTGCGGAAGATCGACAGATTGTTTTGCAACGTGGAGGCAGAGAGCCCCCGCGCATGCCAGTCCTTGATCAAGGCCTCGATATGCTTTCCGCGGAGACTGGTCGCCGACTCCATGCGGAAACCGAGCGCGTGCAGGCTCTTGAAGCCCGCGTACAGCACATCGGAGCGCTTATCTTGGGTGGCAAAGCTCGCCACCGCCCCATCGTGTCGCGCGCCGTTATGCGCCTTCAGCACGGCGGCGAGCGACCCCTTCCACCCACCGGTGGCGCCGGATGGTCTGTCGCTGGCGCCGTCACTTCTGCCCATATGATCCAATCTCCTCTGCTGCGCATTGCCACTAATCTGCTCGGGCGATTCCAGAGTCCCAGGGAGGACTCCGCGGCGGAACTTGAGCGTTTACGTGCTTTCTCGGATGCTGTTTCCAGACATACCGGGAAACCGCTCTTGGGGAGCGGACGGCGTTGCACCGTGCCCGTCCTCTGGACGGTTTGTGAGTGAGACCACTAGGAATCCCCTGATGCCCTCTGGCCTGCCAACGGTCAGAATCAGGAGGGCGCCCGAGAGCTACGGGACGCGGCCGTGAAACGGCCGCGCACCCGAGCGGCTTACGCATGGGCGCACATAGGCTCGCCTGGGGAAGGCGATGGGAGGAGGCAGAGAGCCTTGCAGGCTCTTGAGTGTATCGGCCAGACCCCGGCGCCCTCTGGGGAGGGCGGGCCGCGGGAGGTGGGGTACGCGCGGCCTGGGTACGACGTTGCGCACGTCGTCAGCGTCGGTGATTGCTTCACCGCTCAGTCCGGCGCATCTTGCCGCAGTCGCAACGGATTGTCGAGAGAATGTTGAAGCAGCGAACGTGTTAGGTCAACTTTTGCCTCACCCCCAGTTAACTGTTGGTGGACTGCCCCAGCGCCATGTTGGCTCAAGGAGTTGCTGCAGGTCTCAGCGCACTCTCTTTTGGCTCTGCGCGCCAAAAGAGAGTGCGCCCCGGTTGCAGGGATGATCCATGGAAGCCTGATGTAGCGCGATCGCGGAATGGAATGCTTGGGGCAGCGGCATGGCCGCTGGTCGGTCGGAATGGGCTAGCGGTCAGCCTCGGGGTATCCCCATGGGTCCACAGCCGCTCGCTTCGCGAGCCCGGCCGCTTGACCCGGCTGCATGAGCGCCGGGCCGTCGGCCGGCTTCGGGCTATGGACTACGGGGATACCACTGGCCTGAATAGTATCTGGACCTGCGCTCGTGAACCTGGCCCTGCCGCTGCTGCCTGGCGCCATAGCCGCCCCCCGCCCGGCGCGGGGCCGACCTTGGTAGCAGGTCCGCCGGCCTCAACCCTGCGGCGCTACCAGCGCAATAGCGGGATTGCAGGCTGGGCTCGGGCGCCCAATGCTGGCGCTTCAACACGCGGCGCGCCCCCAGCAGGGACTGGCAAGTGCCCGCTAGGACAAATGCCTAGCTGCCACTGCTCGCCACGTTCACACCCGGCACTACCTTGCCTGGCGCGGCCGCCAGAGCCGGCTGCGCCACTGCAGGGCCGTTGACTGCATGCGAACGCGAATCTATCGCCCCATTGGTCCTTTGCTGCATCTGCTGGTTAATGCCGTTGGCGACGGCCTGGGCCTCGGCAGCGCGCGACACATCAGGCGTCCCGTCCGCCCGTACCATCCCGTCAGGCATTGGCAATGGACGGCGATCAAGTATCACATTGACTGCGTCGCCCAACAGCCGCAGCTTCTTCGGGCTTGAAAGCAACCGTGGATCGGCCGAGACACTGCGCCCGCTGTGGGTATCGACCAATGTGACGGGCGGACTTCCCTCCAGGTCAGTACTTACTTCCGCGCGAGAGTAACCATCCGCCTACCGCTAGAACGGTGGCGACACCCGCGATGATAGCTGGCACTGAAATCGGCTTTCCTACGTAGGCCTAAGCCGGGTAAGGCGCCGGCAGACAGATTGTCGGGCATTTGACCCGCCAAAAGATCACCCAACTTTGTCACTCATTCCGCTCCTTACCGGTCAGAGACGCACAGAATACGCCGAATCCGGGTCTGGATGCTAACCGACACTGGTCGCCTTGCATCCACCCGCGACCGCTGGCAGCACGCCATTTGGGCCAGCGGCGGCTTTCCAAGGCCTCGCGGGCAGTCGCGGCTGGCCTGAAGCCTAACGGAAAAGAGGCGCGCCCTCCGGGGCGCGTGCTCCGGGGAGTCGCATGAATCCGCAGCCAATTGCGCGACTTTGCCGTATGGGGGCAAAATACCTTCCGTTCGCACAAAATGGGCAAATCCCATATGAGCAAGGGGAAGAGGGGCGGGCGAGGGAAACGGTCGGCCTCCGCTCGGTTGGAGATGAAAAAGATGCGCGGCGGTCGAGCCGCGAAACGCCGATCACCCGGTTTCAGGGTATCGAACACGGTGCCACCGCCCCCGCGGCCGAAGAGGACGAGATAGGTCCGGCACCTGACGAATTCATCGCATCGGACGAGAATACGCAAATGAGCGAGAAAAAGACGGGCGGGCAACCTGTAAAGGAGAGGCCTTCAACGCGGCCACCGATAGAAATCCCGCACAAGCCGGCGAGGCCGGGTCAGGTAATTGGGGACTCGATGCCACCAGACATAAAGGTATCGAATACGGTGCCCCCACCGCCGCAACCCAAGAGAACGAAATAGCCGCGAGTCACTTCGAAACATCGCGGGGATCATTGGCGAACTAGTACGTAAAGAGGAAAATCCGAATGAACGACAAACACAAGGGCGGAGGCCTGCAACCGCCGAAGGCACCTCCGTCGAAACCGACACCAGATGTATGGAAGAGAGACGTTCCTACAAGAGATTCGCCACCGACGAGACCTCCGACAGTAAACGACACGCGCCCACCGCCGCCCAAAAAGGGTTGAGGCGAATCGGCCTGGGAGCCGAATGGGTGGAAGCATCTCATGGCTGACGAGTTACACAATCAATTGTTCGCGATTCGGCGGTCTGTGCGTTACCACGATCGCCGAACCGGCTTTTTCGAGCGCCTCCATCGCAGCACCAATGTGATCACGATCCTGCTCGCAGGCGTTGCACTCATGGAGCTCGCCGGCAAGGGGCCTCCGCTACTCATAAAAATCCTTGCAGTAATAGGTGCAGTCCTTGGATCCGCCGATCTGATTATTGGCTTTAGCCGGCACGCCGACCTGCATCGTGATTTAAAGCGCAGATTCGTGCGCTTGGAGCGCCAGATTGACGATAAATCTGACCCACACGACATCCGCCGCAAGCGGCTCGACATAGAGGCCGAAGAACCGCCGATTTACCGTGTGCTGGACCTCTTGTGTCACAACGAAATGTGCGCTGCTGCGGGGCACAACATTAAGGATGACGCGGAGCACTTCTACAGGATACCTTTCCTCCAGAAACTGACAGCGAACCTGCTCAGGTGGGAAAATTTCAGCGCCACTGTCAGGACGTTTGCAGATCCGAAAGCCGGCGTGCTCAACCTATGGTAAGCGCCGCAACGACGGGTGGTGCCGGTTGCGGTCGTTGTACCGGGAGGAGTTCGGGCCTGGCAAACGATCGTTCAACTACTTCTCGCCTCCAGTTCAGCATTCCAGTCGAACACTTCGACAGTCGTTGATTGGCTCCATTTTCCCTTTAATTTGTAGGTACCGTCCTGCGAAGACGTAAGTTCGCAGGACACCTCTCCCGTCCCCCCGTTGAAATGTAAAAGTCCTCGGAACTTATTGCCGCCTGTCTCAATCCGTTGCAGTACTCCTCGGTAGGAGGTTCGATCCTCCATGTCGGTAACAGCGAATGCCAATGCGTCGTTACGCAGCACAAATTCCTCAAGGCGACCTGGTGTTGTAGGGTCGTTCCACCACATGCTGCCGTGAAGGACAATAGGAAATTCTGCACGCGCAGGCCCGGCGCCAATCGCCGGCACGGGCTTACCATCGGCCTTCAACATCTCTACTAGCCACGTAAAGAATGAGCGGTGCCATCGCACGCTATCTTCGTTGGTCGGGAAAGTCGTATGCAACGGCTTAAACGTCGAGCCCGGCCTCGTAGTTACGTGAATTGCATTGTCTCTTGAGTCCCACCAGAACTGAATTTCGGCCTTGGTATAATTCGTAGGCATCGGTTGTCCCCCGCCGCTTCCGGCGAGTAGAATTATAGCTTGGGGTAGCAGCTCATGCATTTAGCGACTGACTCGCACCGAATGGAACTCCTCCTGTCACCCACCGAGTTGCCCATCGTTGATGAATTTCGGGTCGAAGTCCGCCACAGCCTCTAGCGGATCAACCGGCTCGCCCCAAAGCTTCCGCCGCTCTGCCAGTGGCAGGTTCCAAAACTTATCGAGCGACGGCGTATTCAAGAATTGCGGCCACAACGCCGGTTCGCCGATGACTCTGGCCAGCGCTGTTCGGGCGATGTACTCGGCAATCGCCGCTTTCTTCGCAAGGCCAAGGCGGATATTGCGGTCGAAGGTCTCAAGATACCGATACTCGTGCAGGTGCTCGACAGCGCTGCGGATGTCGTAGACATCGCCCATTAGATCGTGATGGCGCGCACCGATGAACAGCTCGGTCCTGCCTCTGAACTGCTTTTTGCCGTTGCCGGGCTCGGACAATATTAGGCCGTCAATTGCGCGGCAGTACTGGTGGATGCGGTCGATGATTTGGCCCATGGTGCGGGCCGCGGTGTAGACGTTTAGGGCGCGAAACAGGCGCCAGTGACCGCCCTGTGTTTGCGCAGCCCGTAGTGCCTCAAGATTCTCACTGAGGCGCGCAGCAAGCTGGATGTCGGCTTGCGTGACCGCCGGGTATAGACGGACCAGGCACGGTATCGGGGCATCGAGGTCCTGCTGCTGGCGGATGCCGATTTCAGTGCCCTCGCACGCGCCGCTGAGCATGACAGGCGGATGGGCGGGTGCGAAGGGACTCGCCAGCAAGAGTCCGACGTAGAAGTCCATTACTCTCTGCTGGAGCATTTTGTCCTCGGCGTCCACTACACCGGGCTTCGCTGAAGCAACCTTGCTCAGCAGAAAGAGATTGCATTCCTCAACCTCTTCGACGCGGATGCTGCCCAGCCATTTCTGCCAGTGGGTAGGAATGCTAAACGCGGCGCCAGTCAACGCCCACAGGTGCGGTGTGAGCTGGCCGGGAGGGGCCCCATCCAACTTTAGACTGAGGCCGATGAGAGCATACTTTTCGCCATCGGCGAGCCATGCGTTTGTAGAACCGTCCGCCTCCGCGGGGGTCTTGATGTTCATTCACGGTGTCTCGCTACGATGATGGAATCAGCGCTCCCGATCCAGCGTCGGGCTCGGTCGCACCCAGATACGGGCTCAGCTTAACGATCTTGCCCGGCCGGCTCGGGTGCCAGGGGTGGCCAACGGCGTGGAGCGTTGCTCCGGCCTTGATGTAGTGGACCTTTACCGCAACGGGGTGAACGAGGTATAGCCACGCGGCGCCGTGTAGCTCGCCGGACGTCTTCTCCTTCATGGTGTAGACCTCGGAGTCGTACATCAGTACACGCCCGTTGCCGATCTTGGAGTTGGCGATCGTAATGCTGACCTCGGGGTGCACGGTGCGCGTCATTAGGGCCTTGGAGAAGGGCGCCAGGTCGATTGCCTTGCCCTCCGCATGGAGCTTGCAGCCGAACAGCTTCACGAAGAACAGGTGCACGTGGAGCGCCGCAGCGCGTGTGCTGTCCGGGAATGCTTTCGAGAGGTCGAAGCTGCCGCGCTTCACGATAGTCGGCCAGCCGGCGAGCAAGTACCCCGAGAGCCGCTCCCATGCAAGATCGAAGGGCTGCGTCAGCGCGTTGTTGCAATTGGTGCAGATCGATTTCGCAAACTTCAGCCGGTCGGCCTTGGCGCTGCCGACACGGTCGTTGGTTGCCCGGCTGTCCCGTTGCAAGAACACGGGTCTCGACTGGGAGATTTGTCGCGCAACCGCACGCACGTCGCTCGCCTTGAAGCGGTGCTCGCCAGAATCACCCGGGCGCAAGCCGCAGATCCAGCACGGGAAGGTTGGCGGAAGAGAAGCCCCTGGGGGTACAGGAGACACGACGGACTGGCGGCTCTAGGCGGCCTTGTCCACGGATGCTCGGGTCATGGCGACGCCCTTTCGCAGCGTGTCGAGGTAATCGGACCATTCCTGCATCATCGTGCGCCTCTCGGCGAGGCGCTGAGCGCGGTTGTAGGCTGCGCGCACCCTATTCCGTTCGGCATGCGCGAGTTGTAGCTCAATGAGGTCCGGATTGACGCCGCGCTCGTTGAGTAACGTGCTGGCGACGCTGCGGAAACCATGTGCGGTCATCTGATCGCCGGAATAGCCGAGCCGGCGCAATCCGCCGTTCAGTGTGTTCTCGCTCAACGGACGACCGCCCCCGCCGATCGCAGGGAAGACGAAGCGTCCGCTGCCGGTAATCGGCTGCAGCTCGCGGAGGATCGCAACGGCTTGCCGGGAAAGCGGGACGATGTGCGCCTCGCCCATCTTCATGCGCTCAGCCGGAATCCGCCACTCAGGCTCCGGGCCTTCCAATGAAAACTCCGACCACTCGGCAGCGCGGAGTTCGCCGGGACGGACGAAGACATAGGGCGCGAGCCTCAAAGCGGCCGCGGTTGTTGGTTGACCGTCATAGCCGTCAATGGCCCTCAGCAGCTCCCCGACCTTTGCTGGGTCTGTGATCGCCGCGTAGTTCTTTGTAGTGCGCGGCGCGAGTGCGCCCCGCAGGTCGGCACTGATGTCGCGTGTTGCGCGGCCGGTCGCAATCGCATAGCGAAACACTCGACCGCACACCTCGCGCGTACGGTGCGCGGTGTCAGCTATGCCCTTTGCCTCGACGCGCTTCAGCACATCAAGTAGCTCAGGCGCTTCGATCAAGCTAATCGGTCGGTTTCCGAGATAGGGGACCACCCATTTGTGGATCTGATCGTGATCTCTCTGCCAGGTGCCGGCTGACAGCGAGCGCTTTTTGGTCATCAGCCACTCGTCCGCGACGGCGACGAAGGTGTTGGCGGCGGCGCTGCGCTCGGCTTGGCGTTTGGCGCTCGGGTCGACTCCCTCCGCGACGAGCTTGCGGGCATCGTCGCGCTTCTCGCGTGCCCGTTTCAGCGACACGTCGGGGTATGCCCCGAGCGTGAGCAGCTTTTCTACCCCGCCCAGCCGATAGCGGAACCGCCATAGGCGCCCGCCAGCGGGTGTGACGAGCAGGAATAACCCTCGCTCATCAAACAGCTTGTAGGGCTTCTCAGTGGGTTTCGCGGCCCTGATCCGCGACTCGTTGAGAGTGGGCATCGTTGGGGGTACCGTTCCGCCAAAGGGCGAGATACCCTGCCATTTACCCCAACTTGTGCGGCGCTGTCAATGGCACGCTCCGCGCGTCCTTGGAACGTAAGTAGCTGTATTTTTTGGATTTTGTGGACTTCACTGGCGCTCAGCAGAAGTCCGCGGAAGGCTAAATGGTGGGCCGTGTAGGGATCGAACCTACGACCAAGAGATTAAGAGTCTCCTGCTCTACCAGCTGAGCTAACGGCCCAATTTTAATTGGTGGGGTGGACGATGGGACTCGAACCCACGACAACCGAGATCACAACCCGGGACTCTACCAGCTGAGCTACGTCCACCGCTGTCGCATCCATCCCCGTCCCCTGCCCTCGCGGGCCGGAGTTGACCGCCCGGGGAGCGGTTGCAGATCCGTCGCCCTGGCCGGCGGATCACCCGCCGATTCCTTCGGCGGCTGGCGTGCCCGGCAGGACTCGAACCTGCGACCACCGGCTTAGAAGGCCGGTGCTCTATCCAACTGAGCTACGGGCACGCGGACTGCATCGCCCACTCGCCCGCACGCGCGGCTTCCCAGCCTCGTTGCCAGGCATCATGCCGTGGCGCTCGGCCTCGTGCCACGGTACCCGGCACCGCTGCGCCAGACCCGCCACACGGGGGCGCGCATCATACGGAACCCGCTGTGGAAGCGTCAATTTCGGTTTATCTTGGTGATCCATGGCCTCACGACCCCGCCCTGCCGGCACCCCCACCGCTGCCCCTGCGCCTGTCTGTGCGAACGGCGCCGGCCCCGCCGACGGGGAGGCGCGAGAGGTCGAGTGGCAGCTTACGGCGCCGGATCTGGGTCCGGTCCGGCGCTGGCTCGATCGGCACGCCCGGCTGGATGATCTGACTATCGAGCCGCTGCCTGCGCAGCAGCTTCACGATATGTATCTCGATACTGAGGACTGGCGCGTCTTTCGCGCCGGGTTCGCGCTTCGCCTGCGCGAAGAGAAGAAAGGCCACGTCGAGGCGACCCTGAAGGGGCTTCGGTCCGCTCGGGAGGAAGTCGCCGACCGGCGAGAGATCACCGAGCGTGTCTCGCAGGGAAGGGCCAAGGCTCTGGCTCAGGCCAGCGGGCCCGTGGGAAGTCGCATCCACGACGTGGCTGGCGTGAAGCCGCTGCGGACCCTCTTCGACGTTCGGACGGTGCGACAGCGGTTTGCCGTCCGGAGCCGCAATCCCGCGGCTGCCGTCGGCGAGATCGCCCTCGACGAGGCGCGCTTCTCGCGCGGTAATGGCCACGGTGTCCACCGGCGCCCCCTGGTCCTCACCCGTGTGGAGCTTGAGGCGAGCGGTTCGGATTCAGGCGCACTCGAGCGGCTTGCGGAGCGGCTGTGCGCTGAATGCGGATTGCATCCCGCCAAGGAGAACAAGTTCGCCGTGGGGCTGCGCTTGGCTTCCCTGGAGCCCCCGCGGCTAACGAGCTCTGGCGCTGACGCAAAGCCTGATCCGGCTGTCATGCACAGCTCGACGCGCGCGAGCAACTTCGCCGCCGAGGCGCTGCGGCGACTACTCCAGGAGTGGCAGGGCCACGAGCCTGCGGCAAGGCTCGGAGAAGGCCCCGAGGGTCTGCATAAACTGCGGGTGACCGCCCGGCGAATGGACACGATCCTGGGTCTCTTCCGCGCCTTCCTCCCGGCCGCCGTGGCGAAGAACCGCCAGAAGCTCAAGGCCCTCCTTGATGCCGTAGGCGATGTCCGGGACGCAGATATTCGCCTCGAAGCGATGAGTGCGTTCCGCGGCAGCCTCGGCGGGAGCGAGCAGCCGGCTCTCGAGCCGCTGAGGCAACACCTCGAGCTCGAAAGAACCCAGGCCCGAGCCCGCATGCTGCGCGCCCTGGATGCGAAAACAACTCGCGAGTGGCTGGACGGACTGCCCAGGCAGCTCACACGGACCACGGCTGCAGCGCAATCGGCAGCGTCGCGCGAGGCAGCTGCCTTGACCGTGGTGCCCGATCTGATCCGCAAGCGCTACCGAAAATTGCGCAAGTGCGCGCGCCGCCTGTCTCCCGAGTCGTCGATGACGGAGTTTCACAAGGTCCGGGTACGATCCAAGAAGCTGCGCTACGCGCTGGAGGTCATCGCACCGACCTACTCCAAGCCAACGGAGGAGATGCTCTCCGCGTTGCACAAGCTGCAAAGCAAGCTCGGCACGCAGCACGACTCCGATGTGATCGCGGGATACCTGACACAGCTTGCAACGCGAGCGCCCGGGAATTTCACCGCCGCAACGCTCTTCATGATGGGCAAAATGGCGGAGCGGCACGCGCGCGAGGCCGCCCGCATGAGCGGCAAGATCCAGAAGCCCTGGCGCAAAGTGCGCGGCAGGCGCTGGAAGGCTCTACGCGCGCGTATGCGGGACTTGCGTGCCGGCGTGACCGTCGAAGGCAACGGCAAAGACAGGCGTGTCGAGCAGAGGTCCGCCGGGAACGGAAGACTCGGTGGTGCCTACGGCGGCTCGGCATCCCCTGACGCGAGCGGACATTGAGCATGGAGCTTCTCATCCTCCGGCACGCCATTGCCTTCCCGCGGGACGCAAAGCGCTGGCCGGACGACCGCGAGCGCCCACTGACGGCGGAGGGCGCCAAGAAGGCCCGGCGAGCCGCTGCCGGCCTGAGGCGTGTTGCCGAGCGGCCCGGTCTGGTCCTGACCAGTCCGTTGGTACGCGCGCGCGCCACCGCGGCGATATTTACGCAAGCGGCACGATGGCCGAAGGCGGTTGAATGCGATGCGCTCGCGCCGGGAAAATCACCGGAGGGAGTGCTCGAGGCCTTGAGAAGCAAGGGCGCCCGCACGCAATGTGTCGCGGTGGTCGGCCATCAACCCGGTCTCGGCAAGCTGCTCGCGTTCTGCTTGCGCGGCGAGGCCCGACCCGAGGCATTCGCGCTCAAGAAGAGCGCGGTGGTCTGCCTGAGCTTCGAAGGGCCGCCGCAAGCCGGCCAGGCCACCCTCACAGCCCTGCTACCGCCCCGGAGTCTGCGCAAGGTCTAGTGCCCTGACGGTCGCCTCTCCCGGCATCCGCTACCCCGTCTCGGACAGGCTTCTCGCCAGGCGCCGGCCCTCCTTTTGACCCAGGTCCCAACATAGTTGTCGATAATGCGGTAAGTTTCGTCTTATCCAAGCCGTAACGGGGGTGATTCTCATGGGAACGCAGTTCGAGTCTCGGCCCGGCGCCCAACCGGGTGCCGCGGCCGCCCAGACATCGTCGGAGACGCAGGAGCTCGTGCGACTGCTCATCGACAACATCAGGGACTACGCCATCATTACACTGGATCCGCGCGGCTGCGTGCTCTCGTGGAATGCGGCCGCCGAGCGCCTGAAAGGCTGGACTGCCGAGGAGATCATCGGCCAACATTTCTCGCGCTTCTACCCGCCGGAAGACCTGCCAAGCGGCAAGACCGAGATGGAGCTCAAGGTGGCCTCGCAGGAGGGGCGCTTTGAAGACGAGGGTTGGCGCGTGCGCAAGGACGGCTCGCGATTCTGGGCCAACGTCATTATCACCGCGCTGCGCGACGCGGAGGGCCGGCTGCGTGGCTTCGGCAAAGTCACCCGGGATCTGACGGCTCGCCGCGAGGCCGAGGAGAAAATCCGCAAACAGGCGCACGAGATTCTCGAGATGGCCGCGGTCCCGGTGGTGCAGGTGTGGGACGGCATCCTGCTCGTGCCGCTCATAGGGACACTGAACAGCCAGCGCACCCAGCAGCTGATGGACCGGTTGCTCAACAAGGTGATGGAAACGGCCTCCCCCGTCGCACTGCTCGACATCACCGGCGTGCCGGCAATCGACACTCAGACGGCTCAACACCTCATCGAGACGATCGCCGCGGTGCGGCTGCTCGGCTCGGAAGTGGTGCTCACGGGCGTACGGCCCTCGATTGCGCAGACGCTTGTGCATCTGGGAATCGATCTCTCCAATGTCTCGACGCGCTCCTCGCTGAGCGCGGGACTGCGCACCGCGTTCGAGCTGCTCGAGCTTCGCGTCACACCCCGCGCAGCAGCCGGCGGATGACGTCCATGAGCGACCGGAGCTCGATCTCGATCATCATCGTACGCAAGACGTTGATGGTGACGGTACCATCAGATCCGGACGATGCCACGGTTTCCGCGCTCCAGGAAGAAGTGCTGGCGGCGATGCAGCGGGTCGATGCCAAGGGTGTGGTGCTCGATATCTCCTCGGTCGAGACCCTGGACTCGTTTTTTGCCCGCACCGTCGCGGAGACGGCCAGCATGGTTTCGCTGATGGGCGGGCGTACGGTGGTGGTGGGCATGCGGCCTTCCGTAGCGGTCACAGCAACCCAAATCGGTATCACCCTCGGCGGCATCGAGACGGCGCTCTCCGTCGAGCGCGCGCTGGATCTGTTGGATCGGCCGGCTGCCGGCCGCCGCGCACGTCGATGACCGTTGATGTGCAGGGAGAGGTCTCGATCTGCAGCGAGGGGGATATCGTCGCGGCGAGGCGCTCAGTGCGTGAAGCTGTCACTGAGCTCGGCTTCGGCCTGACTGATGTGACGCGCATCGTCACCGCAGCGTCGGAGCTGGCACGCAACGTCTACAAGTATGGTGGCGGAGGCGTGATGCGCTGGCGCCGCCTGGATAACGGCGGACGGCGTGGCATCGAGCTCGAGTTCAGCGACCACGGACCGGGCATCGCGGACGTGCAACTCGCGATGCAGCAAGGGTACTCCAGCGGAAAAGGGCTCGGCCTGGGACTGCCCGCCGCCCGAAGACTGATGGACGAGCTGGAGATCCATACCGCGCCCGGCGCAGGCACGACGGTCACCTCGCGCAAATGGTGTCCGCCGTGAATGAGTCTGCCGCAACTTCGCCCGGGCCGGTCACGATGCGCATCGCCGATCCGATCGATATCAGGATCGCAGAGGATGCCGCGCGACGCCTGAGCGCGTCGATCGGTTTCTCGTCCGGGGAATGCGAGGAAGTCGCGCTGGCCGTGACGGAGCTCGCCTCCAACCTGATCCGACACGCCGGTGGCGGCACCCTGTCGCTCGAGCCGACCTCGCGCGAGGCGCGCCAGGGCATCCAGATCGAATCTGCCGACTCCGGGCCGGGCTTCGCGGACTTTGAGCGCGCGCTGACCGACGGATTCACCACCTCGCGCAGCCTCGGCACAGGACTCGGCGCGGTCAACCGGCTGATGGACGAACTGGAATACCGACCGGCGGGTACGGCGGGCGCGCACATCGTGTGCCGGCGTTGGCTGCGGTCGCGAATGGCCGCGAGCGCCACGCTACCCCTCGATTTCGGCGTAGCGAGCCGCCCTTACCGCCACCTGCACGAGAACGGCGATGCATTCGTGATCTGCAAATGGGCGGACAAGGCGCTCACAGGAGTCATCGACGGGCTCGGTCATGGACAGTTCGCCCAGCGCGCATCGCACGCTGCCCGCCAGTATGTCGAGCAGCATTACGATCAACCGCTCGAGGCGCTGTTCCGCGGAGCGGGACGGGCCTGTCAGGCGACGCGTGGAGTCGTGATGATGCTGATGCTCATCGATGCCAGCCGCGGCACCTTCAAGGTGGCGAGCGTCGGTGACATCGAGCTGCGCGCATGGGGCGCCCCGGAGAGGCTCGGCCTCATTCCGAGGCGCGGGATCGTCGGACTCAACGCCCCGCGACCCGCGATCGCGGAGCACCCTTTCACGCCCGGCACGGTGTTGGTCATGCACTCGGACGGGCTGGGGTCCCGCTGGGACTTCAATGACTTCCCCTGGATTGGGCGCGAGAGCGCGTCCATTACCGCTCAGCGCCTGCTCGCTGCACTAGCGCGCGATGATGATGACGCGACGGTTCTCGTCGTCCGGAATGCGCCATCGTGAGCACCCCAGCGGGCGAGCGCGACGCAAAAGCCAGCATGGAGGAGCTGCGCACCACGGTGCAGCTCCTGCAGGATGAGCTGGCGCAGAGCAACCGCGAAATCGCAGCGCTGGCACTGGAGCTCGAGCAGCGCATCGATGAGCTCAAGCGCTCGAACGAGGCGCTGCTTGCCGAGATCGAGGAGCGCCGCAAGGCCGAGCGGGAGCGGGAGCACCTGCACGAGGCGCTGCGGCGCGCATATGAGGAGCTGCGACAGAGCCAGGAGAGGCTGGTCCAGCAGGAGCGCCTGCGGGCGCTCGGGCAGATGGCGAGCGGGATTGCGCACGACATCAACAACGCCATCTCTCCCATTGCGCTCTACACTGCCTCACTGCTCGAGCACGATTCCACACTGAGCCAGCGCGCACGCGAGTACATGACGATAATTCAGCGCGCCATCGAGGACGTCGCGGCCACCGTGGCGCGCATGCGCGAATTCTATCGCCCCCGCGAGTCCGTCCTGCAGCTCGCCCCCGTTGCGCTCAATGAAGTCGTCGAGCAGGTAATGGCGCTGACCCGCGCACGCTGGAGCGACCTGCCACAGCAGCGCGGGATCGTCGTCCAAGTACGTACCGATCTTTCGGCGGAGGTACCCACGATCATGGGCGTGGCCAATGAGATCCGCGACGCACTGACTAACCTCGTCTTCAATGCCGTGGACGCCATGCCCCAGGGCGGAACGCTCACTTTGCGCACCGGTACACGAGCTCACAATGTCGCGGGCACCGGCAGCACGGCTGCAGAGCATGTGCTGGTGGAAGTGCATGATACCGGCACCGGCATGGATGAGATCACCCGCCGCCGCTGCCTCGAGCCGTTCTACTCCACCAAGGGGGAGCGCGGCACCGGTCTCGGCCTCGCCATGGTCTACGGCATGGCCCAGCGGCACAGCGCCGAGCTGGAAATCGAAAGCGCGCCGAACGCCGGGACCGCCGTGCGGCTGATATTCCCACTCTCCAAGCCGACATCGGGCGCCGAGCCGGCGCAGTCTGCCAGCGACGCGCCCATGGGTGCGCTGCGGTTGCTGCTAGTGGATGATGACCCGCTGCTCAACCGCTCGCTGCGCGATGCTCTCGAAGGCGACGGCCATGAGATCGTAACCGCCGACGGTGGCCAGATCGGCATCGACACGTTCACCGCGGCCCTTCGCGCCGGCCGACCGTTCGACGTCGTGATTACCGATCTTGGCATGCCGTATGTCGACGGCCGCAAGGTAACCGCGGCCGTCAAGGCACTCGCGCCGCGCACCCCTGTTCTGCTCCTGACAGGTTGGGGGAGACATATGCCGCTCGAAGGTGAGCCCGCGCCGTCGGTCGACTGCATTCTCAGCAAGCCGCCCAAGCTCGCGGAGCTGCGCCGCGCCCTTTCCGAGGTCAGCAAAAAAGCAAGTGATTTAAGCGGGCCCGGCGCCGCTTCGGGGGCCGCGAGGCGAAACGAGTAAGGGGGCTGGCCACGTAAAGCGGCAGTGACGCGTGGGGAGAAGCGGTAATTCTCGGCGCACGACAGTGCGCAACCCACGGTACTGCGGGAGGCAGACCTCTTAGAAGGAACCTGAGCAGCCCGCCTCTCACGGCGGGCCATGATGCCTAATGCGCGCCGGCCGCGGCTTCCTTGCCCGCGCCGCCGGCCTTCGACGGGCGCGCCAGCCACACGACGCCGGCCAGGATCACGAAGAGGAATCCCGACACGTAGAAGATGTCGTTGGCGGAGAGCATGTAGGCCTGGTTGTCGACCAGGTTGTTGAGCAGCGCGTAGCCCTGCTGGCTCGAGAGCCCGCCGGCATGCAGCTGCCCCATCGCCTGCGTCATGGCGGCATTCGAGCTGGTCAGATGCTCCACCAGTTGCGCGTGATGCAATGTCGCGCGCCGGTCCCAGAGCGTGGTGGTGATGGAAGTCGCGAAAGAGCCCGCGGTGATGCGCGCGAAGTTCATGAGACCGGAGGCCGCGGGAATGCGATCCGCCGACAGCCCCGAGAAGCCGAGGGTGAGCAGCGGGACGAAGAATGTCGCGAGCGCCGCGCCCTGGATGAGAGTCGGGACCAGGAGCGTAGCAATGTCCGCCTGGGTGTTGAACCACGAGCGCATGAACATCACCAGCCCGAACACCAGGAAGGAGCTCGTGACGATCCAGCGCGGGTCGATGCGGGTGAGGTTGCGGCCCACCAGCGGCATCAGCAGGATCGCGAGCACGCCCACCGGCGCCAGCACGACGCCTGCGAGCGTGGCGGTGTAGCCCATGTATTGTTGCAGCCACAGCGGCAGCAGTACCACGTTGCCGAAATAAAGGCCGTAACCGACGAGCATCGATACGGTGCTCACGGAGAAGTTACGCCCGCGGAACAGACTCAGATCCACGATCGGATGTTTGTCCGTCAGCTCCCAGACGAGGAAGACCGCGAAGCCGACCACCGCGATGATGGCCAGCGCCACGATGAAGGGCGAGTTGAACCAGTCGAGATTCTTGCCCTTGTCGAGCAGGATCTGCATCGCGCCGACCCAGAG
>Ga0134125_10004354_pt1 | contig 16215 bp, 10 predicted proteins | sample KB31751_FD_96464 | JGI IMG/M metagenome (GOLD analysis project Ga0134125, IMG submission 96464) | Terrestrial soil microbial communities with excess Nitrogen fertilizer from Kellogg Biological Station, Michigan, USA - KB3-175-1 | ecosystem: Environmental > Terrestrial > Soil > Unclassified ...
CACAAGCAAAGCCTCGACCAAGCTCACCAGGCGCGACAGCAACAGATCGAGAGACTACGTTACCAGACGTCCTTGGCTCAGCGACAATTCTCACGTGTCGATCCCGACAACCGGCTCGTTGCGGCAGAGTTGGAGGCTCGTTGGAATGTGGCCTTGCGAAAATCTCACGACCTTGAGACGAAGTTGCAGGATTTTGACGTCGGCGTCGAAGCCGCACCGATGCCCGACAAGGAAGTCCTGCTCAGCCTTGCGCGAGATCTGCCGCACGTTTGGAGCGCTCCCTCAACCGACATGCGGCTCAAGCAACGGATTGTGCGGATTCTTGTCCATGAGATTGTTGCCGACGTAAACGAGAAAACGAATGAGATCATACTGTTGATGCACTGGGTAGGCGGTCGTCATTCTGAGCTGCGGGTCAAGAAAAACGAACCCGGTCGCCACGGTCGTTGCACGAGCGTCGAAGCCATCGAAGTAATTCGACAGATGTGCGGTAAGTTTCCTGATGAGCAGATCGCAGCCACATTAAATCGACTTGGATTGAAAACGGGCGCGGGCCAGAGTTGGAGTGAAGGTAAAGTCTATTCCGCCCGCCACTCCCATCAGGTCCCTGCGTACGATCCGGATCGCGCGAACGATCGTGCTGTGACAATGGCCGAGGCCGCTCAACGCCTCGGCATCAGTCCGACTAGCGTTCGTCGTCTGATCGAACTCAAGAAAATGCCGGCAAGCCAAGTCGTCCCTTGCGCGCCCTGGCGAATTCCGGTTGACGCTCTCGAGTCGGATGCAGTGCGTACGGCCGTGAGGAATATAAAGGCGCGAATTCGTATCCCGCAAACTCAAAATGGAAACCAGCAGCAAACAATATTTTCAGCAATTTAGAGAGATAACTCAGAATGTCGCAGGATCGGGAGGAACGGGAACATTCTGCTCATCGATGACGATTCCTTTCAGATCACGGACTCGAAGCTTTGTATCGATCTGATTCTGGTCACCATAGACCATCGCCGCACAAGAGCTGCCTGAACCGCGGACATGTGAAGATCCTATGGCGGCGAACATCGCGCTAATTACGAATGGCTGACGAGATGAAATCCGTTCACTATCACTCTCAATGCGGCTAAATAAAGGGCGACTCGCGTCGCCCGCCATTCCGGCTCCCGTGTCGGCGCTCCGGTCGCATCCCTGCGTTGCCGTATCCTCCGCACAGGTGCGTCCAGTATATAGCCCGCTCCCTCGCCGTTACAGAAATATTTACAGAACGGACCGCAACGAGCTATAACTACTCTTGTTCTGGATCACTTCCCTTGGCCGGTTTTGAAGTGATAACGTATGGCCGGGTTTGAGGTGATTACCGAGGATCTCAGCATCGGCGACTATACGGCAAAGTGGATTGGTAAGCGCTGCACCGTCACCGGCGATCTATCTGGTGCAGTTCTAGTCTCCGGGTAGCTCGTGACTCGCTCGAACCTCGCCCTTTCGTCAAGAAGAAGAGGATTCGGCGTTTTCGAAGTTGAAGCACTGCGGCGCGTACCGGGTAAACTTACTCCTGACGCAGAGCCAACATCCACCATCGGCCGGGAAGCCGCAGCGGCACGGCAAAGCGACTGAAATCTCGTCCGAAAGCAGCTATCTTGATTGATTCGCGGCTCCGAGTCCAAATAAAGCAAAGGAGAGCAGCGCCATACCGATCCAAAGTTTCTGTTTCGATGGGCGTGGGGCATTCTGCCATTCTCCTGTGCGGATACCGAGCAAATTGGCCGTTAACACCATGACGCTCATGAGCACCGACCAACCGAACGACGGTCCCAATTCCCCCAGCCTGCTTACACCCGCTCCATAGAAAGCGAACCCCAGCATCCAGAGAACGCCCATCGTCACTCCGCTCGCAAGGTTCATGCCCCATTTCCGGCGAAACAGCACATACGTTCGATTGCGGGAAAGCCGGTAATTCGTATATCCGACGTTACAGAGGAACAAAGAAATCGTCAGGAGAGCCCAAACGACATTGGGCGCAAAGTTTGCATCGACGCCGCGCCGCCTTGCCAAATCGATAATCGGTTGCCCCAGAACGAATCCGACGTTCCCACAAGAAGACAGCAGACCGGCCGCCACGCAGATCAGAACACCCGTGCGGTAGTTCCGTTGCTCATTCGGGGACTCTCTCCAGTGGCCGGCAACCGAACACATGGCCACTCCGCCGAGCATGACCGATAACGACAATCCCGTAATCAGTAAGCTGACCTTGTCTGGCAACTGAGGGTTCAAAAATAGCAGCGGCACCAGAGTCCCGCTGCAGGCTGCCACTCCTAAAATCACCGCGAAGCCAATGGAAAATCCGATCGCGTCGACACCCAAACCGAAGGTCAGGGCGCCTAAGCCCCACAGAAATCCCATTCCGATAACAAGAGCGATCCTGCCCGGGCTCGCGTCTGAATAAATCGCAGTTACACCCGGAACGGTGGCAAAGACAAACAACCAGGGGCAGATCAAATAGGCGGTAACCGCGAAAACCAGCCACGTGTTTTCCCAGGCCCATGCCTTGGTACATTTCATAGGGAGCATAAAGCTTCCCTGGCACAGACCTGCCGCTAGAACATAAATCCAGCCGGAGTATGCGGTCTCAGCTTGCATGCGCAACCTGGAAGAGAGCACTATCAAGCGCGCTGACGCAACGAACGATATCGCTCCTATCGTTATAGAAATGGAGCGAAGCACGAACGCGTCCGTCACCAGCCCACACAATAACCCCAAGTTGGTTAAGAATATCGCCAACGCGGACTGCTTCCGGATGTTCGAACGACACAATTCCCGAGACCAGACCCGCGGATTCCGGCGTTAGCATGTTCACAGGCTTTTCCTGAAGCGATTGGCGCAATTCCCTCGATAACTGATCCACTCGCTTGCGTTCACGATCCAGGTCGAGGCTTAACAGAAACCGAAGCGACTCGCAAAGCGAATACAGCGAACCGAAATTAGGCATTCCGGCGGCAATACAGGCGGCTCCAGGCTTGAGACTGTAGCGCTCAAAGCGATCCTTGGAAAATGCCGTCTCCACCGAATACCATCCAACGCCCGCCAACTCAAAGCGTTGGCGGAATTCGGGCGACACGTACACAATCGCCAATCCATGCGGCCCCATCAGCCATTTGAAGGTGCTCGCCATCAGGTAATCGACGCCCGCCAGAGTCACGGCGCAGCGTCCGAGCGCCTGAGTCGCATCAACGCAGAGGGCCGCTCCTACGGAATGCGCGGCTTCCGCCAAATCCGAAATGTATGGGAAATAGGCCCCCGTTTTATAGCTGACCAGACTAATGGAGACAAGGCGCGTTTTCGAAGTAATGGCTTCCAGCAAATCCTGCAGCCGAACCTCTCCTGCAACTGAAGGCACGACAACCACACGAACCCCATTCCGTCTCAAGGCCAGCCAAGGCAGAACGTTCGAGGGAAATTCAAGGTCCGAAATTACAATCTCGTCGCCGGGCTTAAACGGAAATGACGCCGCCAGAATGTTCAGCGCATCGGAAGTGCTCGGCGCGAACGTAACGGTAAGGACATCAGTTCCCAACAATTGCGCCGCCAATTCCCGCGCTTCCATCTCCTTCGTAAAATGTTTTAGCCTTCCTGGCGTCCCCCGCGCCTTCTGCTCCGCGTATTCGGAAAGCGCTCTCTCCATTGCAGGAACGGGCAGACCCTCCGCCGCGGTATCCAGGTAAGCGGATTGCAGCGCGGCAGGAAATAAATGGCGGCAGGAGTATTCAGACATATATTCGATATCTCAGAATTCTTGAATCAGTTCCTTATAGATATAGGCCGCTAACACAACCTCGTTCGTGGAAATAAATTCGGCGGCAGTGTGGGCATGGTCGATAGAGCCCGGCCCGAGCACGATACTGGGAACTCCGATTCTCGAAAGCTTGCTGGCATCGCTGCCAAAGGGAACACCGGTGGGCTCCGCGTTCAGATTTCTCTTTCGCAGAACTCGCATTGCAGTCTGAACGATATCGGAGTCGACGCAAGTTTCCATCGGCCAATCCGACAGAAGCGTGGTCTGCGACACTTCCAGATCCGGGAACATCGGCCGCAATTGCTCCGGCAGGGATTCATATCGAGCCTGGACATCTGAAAGTATTTCACCCGGAATCAAGCGTCGATCGATTTCCATTGAGCATTCTTCCGGTACGATATTGACCTGTGCGCCGCCTTGAATGACTCCCACATTCAACGTGGGAGTCCCCACTAAATGATGGCGCTTCAACTGAAGCTGCTGTTCCTCATCCTCCAAGGCCACAATCAGCCTCGCCATTCGTGAAATGGCATTTACGCCCAAGTGTGGCTTTGAGCTATGCGCCGCCCGCCCGTTCACTGTGACACGCCACCGCAGACAACCTTTGCTGGCAATGACGAGACGCAAGTCTGTTGGCTCAGCCACCACGGCTCCAGCTGCCGACAACCCCTCGCAGAGTCTCAGAACACCCCGATAGGAGTATTCTTCGTCTACAGTCGCTGCAAGCCAGACATCGCAAGGCGGCTGCACTCCTTCTTCTTTGATAGCGAGAACAGCATGCATCATGGCGGCCAAACCACCCTTGGTGTCACAAGCTCCCCGGCCATATACGGCGCCGTCGCGGATCACTGGATCGAACGGGTCGATGGACATGTTGTCAATTCCCGCCGTATCGACGTGCGCTTCGAGCACCAAGACGCGCTTTGAATCGTATCCGGAGAGTTTTGCGACCACATTCGCGCGGCCTGGAGCGATTTCTTGTGTCTCCACACGAATGCCGGCTCTTTCGAAAAACGAAGAAATGTATGCCTGAATGCCGCTTTCCGGCTTCCCATTGGCATAGGAGGGATTCACGCTATTGATGCGTATCAGATCACGGAGAGTATCGATAACTTGTTGCTCTCGCATCAGATGATATTGGCCGGCAGCGACAGACGTTGCATCGTCTGCCATGCCTGTTGAATGTGGGTGTCGCCCTGGCTCATCGCAATCGTTAGATGACCCGGCAACAGAACGTCCACGTTCAGGCCTGCAAGCTTCTCCACGGTTCTCACATATTCAGGAACACTGCAGTCCCACACGTTCGTCATTAAAATTCGGCCACCATGAAACACGGAGTCGCCAGAAAATAGAATCTTCTTGGATTCGTCTTCCAGCAGGTACGAAAGCATTCCGGAGCAGTGTCCGGACGTTTCCAATGCCCGTAAATTCAGATTGCCGACTTGAAACGAATCTCCTTCCTGCAATTCCGCACTCACTTCACAAGCGGAGAAGTGATAGTCGGACGGGTAGAATCCGCCGCGTTTAGCGGTCGCCAGACTGATCTTTTCTTCATTCCCATCGCGAACATACTGCGCCGCGACAGGCGAAGCGACGACGGTCACTCCGAAGCGCTTTCTCCATTCTGCACTCCCTCCGGCGTGATCCGAATGCGCGTGAGTGAGGAGTAGATACTTCAGCTTTTGGGGATCTAAACCATCCTCAACGATTCGCTGCACAATCAGATCGATATTCCGACCCACTCCGGCATCAATGAGCGCGTAGGCCGATCCACCGTCAACCAGATATACGTGGCAATCCAATTCGTCGGAAAGCCCGAAGCCGAGCGTTCCGCCGCCGACAAGGTAAATGTTCCGCGTAAGGCGCATGTAAAATCAGTCCCAATCGAACAATTCAACGTCATGTTTCGAGTGTGCGGATTCGATGAGGGCAAGGGCGGTACGCACCGCGTTCTTCGCCTCCGCGGTAGTGACGACTTCCGGTTGGCGGCCTGTGCGAACACAGCGATAAAAATAATCAAGCTCGGCTTGCAAAGCCCCGTGCGCCACTCCAAACAACCGGGTTTCATAGCCTGTATCCGGAGCGATGTATCCCTGTTCGCTCCAGATCGACACTGCGGCCGGTTGTAAAGCCACCGTGCCCGTGGCTTTCTCGCCGATGATCTGAAAGAAGTCGTCTAGAGAAACCCCGGCCGCATCCGGAAGCAGCCAGGACGTCTCTACGGTTCCGACCGCACCGCTTTCGAATTCGATGACTCCCAAAAAGTAGTCGGGATTTTGCTTACCGTAAATCTTTCGTTCGAACGCGCGGACACGGACGACCCGCGACCGGACGACGCTCAACGTTAAATCGATATCGTGAATCGCGTTGCAGATTCCGGGATGAACACGCTCATAGGCTGAAAAGCCGCCGCGAGCGCGATTCCGGCGAGCGGAAACAGATACGACCTTTCCGAATGTTCCGCTGAGAGCTTCTTCGCGTAATGGTCCGTAACGGAGATCAAAACGCAGAATATGTCCGACCATCAGTATGCGCGCCGATTGTTTGGCAGCCGCGGCCATGGCGTCGCAGTCTTCCAAATTGGTGGCGAATGGTTTTTCCACCAAAACGTGCTTACCCGACCGCAGCGCGGCAACCACGGCTTTCCGATGCCGCGATTCCGGCGTTACTACGTGAACAGTGTCCAAAGACTCTTCGAGAAGTTCCGGCAGACTCGCCGCCACTTTGGGAATTCCGAAGCGTTGAGCGAACGCATGAGCTCTGTCTTGATCCAAATCGAATACCGATGCAATGTCGACCTCCGGTATTCCCCGCAGGGCTGTGGCGTGGCTTTCGCCGAACAGGCCACAACCCACAATTCCCGTCGTTAATTGCGGCATTCTTAAACTTTCTTTTGCGAGCTGGTTGTGGCGAGCCTGCTCTTGAGTTCGCGTTCGATATAGTCGCAGTTCAGCATCTTTTCTGCCAGATCCAAGGGCGTGTAGTAATAGTGATTCGACGCTTCGTAGGCAATCACTGAATTGGCCCGGTCGACAAAGTATTGTTCTTTGCTGATCTCCAATTCATCTCGCGCGATCTGCATCATTCGTTCAAGATGCGGCCGCGATTCATCGCTCGTTTGACTGGCTGCTTTATCCCGCAGCAAATAAAACTCAACCTGATTCGCCGTGCTCTGAAAGTGGCGCTGGCAGGTCAGTGCAATCGCCAACTCACGTTCCGCCTCCTTCTTCTTCTGAGGAGGAGCATGGTTGGCAGCGCGCTTTAACAGGGGAATTCCTTCGAGCCACTTCGAAGCAAGTATTGTCATTTGCGATTGGACAACCTCTGGCGGATAGGCGCCGCTCCATGCACGATAGGCGTCGTAGGGAAACAAAATCATTCCCGGTTTGAGGCCAGTCGGTTTTAGCTGCAGCAGATTCGCCGGACCGTGCTGAGTCGGCAGAATGTAAACGGCTACTCCGTACGGAAACTCAAGAAAGGCGTCGCTGAACCGCTGCCAGGCGGCGACAGCGTCGGACGCGGCATCCTTGCCGTACACACGTTCCGCTTCCGCTGCCAGAATTTCCTTTTTGGCAGGACGGGGCTCGTACGCATATGCCGCCGAGGCTCGCAAATTGGGAGAGGGATAGCCGCCGCAGGTCCACGAGCACATCAGGCCGTTGACTCCAGCATTCGAAAGCCGCTCGCAATGTTCGAGCACCAAAGGAAGAACGGGAATGTAAGGAACAGCCGAAATTTCCCAGGTATTGTTGAATTGCGTTTTGGCGAGCGCCTGGAGTCCATTTCTGCTTGCCATTTGCCAGTTCTTTAAAGCGCGAGGTCCGGGTCCAACGACAGACATCGAATATTCGTGAACTGCCGTATGGACGCCGCCGCGAAACACCGGCTGGTCCCATTCGCTGACGCTCATCAAACCCGTCTTCTTGGGAAGTTTGGGAATCAATTTCTCCGTGAGAGGCGCGCCCCAGCCCCAATCCCAACTAATGATTTGCGCAGTCTCGCTCTGCGCTCTCGCGCCATCGCAGAACGTTTGAATCAGTTCGGCAAGCACATCTTCCGGCTTCCGTCGAGAACAACGAGGGCAACCGGTGGCTACTGGGTAGGTATCGTCCCACGTGCCGCCTTGAGAGAAACAATTCGTATGGTTCTCCGACATCGTGATGGAAAACACCCCACCGAGCGCAGGCGCTTCCCGGAATACAAGGCTAAGAGTCTCTCGGATCCAATCCCGCACTATCGGAGTGGAGGTGCACATGGAGTAGAGGTTGAGATACTTGCTTCCACGAATTTCGGGGCGTTTTGCAAAGAAAGCGGCCGGCATGGCGCGCGGTTCGTTGAGGTAAAGATAGATTTTGATTCCGCGTTTTGCGGCGCGTTCCGTCAATGCACGCAAGTTCTTGAGACGAATTTGCCAGCCGGATCCGAATTCCGGAAAAGCCTTGGAGGGCGCCAACGTGTTGAGTACAGCTTGAATCCATACGCCGTTAATGCCCCGGCTCACAAGGCGCTCCAAAAACCAGTCCGGCAACCCCGCCGCATCGCCCTCCATCAACGGATCTCCGTAAAGGGCGAAATAGGAATACAAATAGCGCGGCGACCACACTTCCCGCTGTGAAACGGCGCCTTGCTCCAGAAACGGTCCTTCGCGCCGTTCCATCTCATCCTGCAGATAATTGACTGCCTGTAAAAGTCCGGTTTCGTTTGCCGCAGACGCCACAACCGCCGAAGGCGTGCATTCAATACGAAAACTTCCGTCTTTGGCTCCGGGGCCAGGTTCAATCTTTAGAAGGAGCCGTTTATCCGAGCCGGTGTTTCTGCTCAGTTGCGTCCCCATTCTCTGGCCTAGAAACCAACGTAATTGCTCCGCGGCCGGTTGAACCGCGGAGCTTTCTCCGTGCGTATCGAGGATCCAGTCATTGTTCAGCTCAATTTCTTGACCCTGTCCGTGTCTGGATGGATTCCGAAGACTAGAAGACGGCGGCTGATTGAACTCTTCCACAAATGCGAAGCGATCTTCTCCGGGATTCTTCAGTTGCGCCCCAAACCAAGCGTGAAGCAACTGGCGAATTCTATGGGCGTGCTCGCGCTGCGCCGCCGTGGGCGGTGAATAGCGAAGAGGTTCACACGCCGGCTTGACCATCCCCAGCTTGATATCGAGAAAATCGTCTTCCTTCAGAGTGAACTGATAGCGAGAGTCATTCCATCCCAGCAGCTCAATGATTTGCGAATTGGGCAACACATGCCAGTTCTGCCGGATGATTGTAATGTAACTACGTCGAAGCTGCTCGTCCGTAACGGCGCGTTTGGGGGGCAATCCCATCGAACCGCCAATTTCTTCCACCTGAGCCGCAGTCGCTCCAATCACATGTGCCATACGCTCCGAATTGGCGAGCTCCCAGTTCCGCCATATAAATTGGTGAAGCCGGCTCGGAAAATGCGGCGCCGGAAGCGCGGGGACTTCGGGCAACGATTCCGCGCGACTTTCAAGTGAAAGCCAATATGGCGAGAGGAAGATTGTGGGCGCTGCCTTCAAAAGCGATCGGCGATTCATGATTTATGTCTTGAACCTTTGAGTATCGTTCTCACTATTTAATAGATAGCGACAAGCCGCTATCTTCTCTCGCACATCCAACGGAAGGTAGAAATATCCGACTGACGCTTCGAAGCCAATCCTTGAATCCTGACGGCACAATCGGAGAAAGCGCTCTGCCAGCGCAAGCTGTGCCGCGATGTTCTTTCGCCATTGAGATCGCGCCAAAGCAGAATTTGAGTTGCGATCCCGCATTTCATAAAACTGCACCAGCAGCCCAATACTCTGAAAATGAATGGCCGCTGCTTCCATGACGACTAAATCGCGTTCTGCAAGTTGTCCGGCTGGACCGCTCATACCTTTGATGGCGGTCCGAAACGTGGCCACTCCGTCTTCCCACGTCAAGCCGATATGTAAAAATGCCGCCGATATTTGCTCGGGCTCAAATGGAGTTGTCCAGCGCAGGTTGTCAAAACTATTCATGATCCGTGGCGCAAACCCACTTGGCTTTAGATAAAGCCGCTGTGCGGGCCCTTCTTGCACGAAACTCGAATACACGACGCTGTTGGAGAAAGGATATTCCGTAAACGCCGTTGAGAATATGCGCCACGCCCGAACTACAGTATCGGCCGAGCTTTCGCCATATCGCTCAACCGCCAGTGTATGGACGGCCCGATGCGAATCTATATCCGGATGCCGATCCATGATTGAAAATAGTTCCCAATTCATTGAGGGACACGATCCGAGTGTCCATGAGAGCATTCCTCCGCGGAGGCCGTTTTTGGCAAATGCGCTGAGCTTTTCGGCCACAAGGCCGGGTACAGGCAAAAACGGAACCGTGCCGAGTTCCCATGTCGTGCCGATTTGAGCCTTGCCCATCACTGGAAGGCCGCGGGCTCGGGCAAGTTCCAAATGTTGGCTGGCCCGATGAGACGGACCAGGAACGGAGAGCGAGTACTCGTCGACAAGAGATTGGACACCTTGGCGCCGGATCTGGCTCCCTCGTTCGAAGTCGACCTGCAAAATCACCTTATCGGGAAGACTCCGTATGATCTGCGCCTGTGGGTCGTCCTCTACAATCGTCCAGCTCCAATCCCAGGCGATCACGTGAGCGCTGGGACTGGCTTCCTGGGCTCCGGCGGCAATACAGCGGACAACTTCTCCAATGACGTCCGCGCCTCGCCGTTTACGGCAACGGATGCAATCCGGCGTTCGCGTCAACGAATAACAATGCGTCGGATTTTCCGAGGCGGTAATTAGAATCACTCCCGCTAATTCCGGCAAGGAGCGAAACAATTGCGCTGTGCCGTTTTGTAGAAAGCTTTGTACTTCGTGAGTGCTGCTGCAAAGACATCGCAGTCCGTCACCCCGCCGCCCAGGCGCGCCACGCAGACCGGGATTTACCTGAAAGAATGCCGCGCGCGCGCCGCGGGGCTCGTCCAGATAGAGGTATACTTTCAACCCCGCCCGCTTGCATTGGTTGATTACCCAGCGTAATCGATCCCTCCGTTCCGGGTGAAAGGGGTAGAACTGTTGAAAGAGAGGGTACTGGATGAGATCCCGCAAAAGAGCGCCCAGCCAGATCGCATTCACACCAGAAGCTGCCATCCTCTGTAGCAGTCCTATCGCATAGTAACGCTGATATCCCGGGTCGCCGAGCGGATCGCTATACGGGCAGACGTACGGATAGGCAATGCTTGGGAATTGGTTATCTTTTGGATCTACTGGTGCTGTAAAGTTCGGCAGCGGGTGGGAGAACGCGTCTTCGAAGCCGAACCGGGACTCCTCATTCGTTGCTGGATCATCTCGAAAATAGTCAATGCCGCCACCGTGCAAAGACCCAGAACTTACCCGAATGGTCTCGCATTTCGGTTGCTGGCCGAGGTTACCTTGGTAAAAGGCATCTTGATTGAGAATCTGCTCGATTTCCCGTTCCGATATACCCAAAAGAATGGCAATCTGCTCCCGAGGCACAAACATCCAGTTGCGCCGCAATACGCTGAAGCGCAGTCGGCGGTCCATGGCCGGCGCCGTTTGCTGGCGCTTAAGATGAAGCTGCTCGGCTATGTGCCGTACGATCGATTCGCTTGTTTGTAACGCGGTTGAGATCCGCGATGCCGGCACGAGATCCCAGTTCCGCCAAATGAACTGGTGAGCGGAACTAGGGAAGTAAGGCTGCCGCTCCGGCAAGGCCTCTTGACGACTCGCTGCCGCCGCGAGAAGCGGCAGCGCCGAGCCTTGCAGAAATGTGCGGCGCGATAGCATCTACAATTTGTAGCCGGAAGGACTAGAATTGGACTCGCAATCCAAATTGAAACCGGCGAGGATTGTTTTTTCCGAAGATACGGCCGAAATTTGTATCCAGCGTGCCTGTATCGGGATTGTTCCAGTTCTGCACGTTGAATACGCTATAAGACTCTGCCCTGAATTCTACGCTTGCCCGCTCAAACTGAAATCTGCGTTCGAGAGACATATCCCAGAACTGCGCCGCTGGGCCCGTCATAATATTCCGGCCGGAATTGCCGAAGCTGTTCGCGGCAGGCGCTGTGAAGCATGAAGTATCAAAATACTCATTCATGGTCGGATTGGATAGTCGTCCGTCGCAAGTTCTGTTCGGGCGCGCTGCGCTGAAGACCGACGCGACATTGGGCCATGAGGTGGGCATGGAAATGGTCAACGGCAGTCCCGATCGGTATTGCGTGATTCCGGATAGCTGCCAGCCGCCCAACAACATTGCGCCCACTCCCTGATTCACAAACGGCTTGTTCTTTCCAAAGGGGAGTTCCCACAGATAACCAACGGATAAATAGTGCCGGACGTCGAAGTCGGAGAGACCCCAATCGAGATGGGTGTTTCGCGCATCCTGATTTTCGAATCCACCGCTGCTTGAAGAGAAAGCGTCCAGGGATTTGCTGTAGGTATAGCTCGCCACGAGGTCGAGTCCGTTGGCCAGACTTTTACGGACGTTTAGAAAGGCGCCGTTATAGGAAGAATTGCCATTATTTCCTTGCAAAAGGATATCGCTAAAGAAGGGATACGGTCTACGATCTTGTAACGACAGCGGATGGGCAGGATCGTAAGGAGCGGCCTGATTAATGTTATAGGGGTCCATCACGTGACGACCGAGAAATGAGTTATATCCCGCTGTGATCAGCCACTTATCCCCGATCTGACGCTCGATCGAGATGGTCGACTGTTGAACGTAGGACTGCGGGGCGTTTATGTCCGATGTTGTAAAGAGCGTTCCGGGCGTGATGGCTCCAACGGATGGAGCGGGAAACAGTTGCGTGTCTCGCGTCGTAGGCGTCAGTAGCGATGTATCGTTCGATACGTTGACGTTATTCGTAAAAGGAGGTCCGCCGAATCCAAGCGGTCCAAATAATTGAAAATTAGCCATTCCCTGCGTGTAATAGATGCCATAAGCAGCGCGTATCGTTGTCTTCGGAGTAAGCAAGTACGCGAAACTGACGCGAGGCGAGAAGTTCGTCTTATTCCAGTTGCGGAACAAACCTCGCGAGGCGTCGGGATTCAACGTCTTGTAGTCCTGCTGGAAATTCAACGGATTCTTTAGGACATAAACCAACTGGCCGGCATTTTGGTCGAATGCGACAAGGCGGTTATAGCGTTCAACGGGTGGCGTCCAATAATCCCACCGAATGCCGAACGTCATTGTGAGTTTACGGGTCGCCTTGATCTGGTCTTGTGCGTACCAGCCGTAATACGTCGTGTTCAGAATAGGGGAAAAGCCGGTCGGATTCGCCGTGGCGGAAGTAAATGTGCCCAAAAGAAAGTCGGCCATAGGCGCTCCACCGACGCCGCCAGGCGCTTCGCGAGTGAACGAACCGTCATAGCTGATGCTGCCTCGGGGGTAAATGCCGTTCACCTGGGGATACTGCATTGGCTGGATCGTAAAACCCAGATCGATGGAGTGGCGTCCTGTCACGATCGAGAAGTTTTCATTGATGCCCAAGCGTGTTGTGATGCGATGAAGGTTGAAGATTGCGGTGCCCGGAACGCTGACTCCCGTGACGCCGATGTTCGGCAGGCCGAACAAAGTCGGATCGCGACTCACGTTCTGAAGCCCAAGCGTGCTTCCGGCGATATCCTGCGTCGTCGGCACGGCCCCGTAATCGGTGATCGAGCGAAAGAAACCCAGTCGAAACTGGTTCAACATCCGTCCGCCGAGTGGCTGAGTCCACTCAAGGGACGCGGTCTGCCCGTTCAGGGGCTGAGCAAAGCCCGCGTACTGCGACAAGCCATAGGAATAGGCGCCAATGTCATCCCAGAAATACTTTGCGAACAACTTACCTTCTTTAGGCAGCATTTGATCGACACGAATGAGATACTGCGTATCGTCATTTCGTTGTGACCCGAAGGTCGATATATTCTGCTCACCGAAGGGCGCGTTCGGGATATTCGGAAGCGGAACGTACTGTTTATAGTTCTGCGCGAATGAACTCAAAAAACTCGCTGGAATCTTATTGCCCGGGAACGGCGTGCGCGTTCCGGTCGCGGCGTTCGGAGCAAAGGGATTATAAATGGCCTCCGGGTAGCTGGAGAAATCGCCATTCCATTGATCGGCGGTGGGAACAATTCCGAGAAGGTTACTTCCCGACCGCTGCCTTGTGAGTTGATAGGAGGCGAAGAAGAACGTTTTGTTCTTGCCGTTATAGAGCTTTGGAACAATAACAGGACCGCCCAGCGTAAAGCCGCCTTGGTTATATACCAGCGGCGCAACTGAGGTGGCGCCTTCCGGAGTGGCGTTGGTGTCCTTGTTCTGAATGAACCAGAACAGTGATCCGTGAAACTCGTTCGTGCCGGATTTCGAGCTCGTATAGACCACCGAGGGCGATCCGCCGTATTGGGCGGAATCATAGCCGCGAACAATTCGATAACTGCTGAGCGCTTCAACGGAAGGCTGATACAGCGCGCCGCCGTAAATCGGATCCCGCACATCGAATCCGTCTTCAATGAAGCCGGTGTATTCGGGTGGTCCTCCGGAGATATTGGCGCTGATCGGCTTGAAGGCGGCCCCGCCTGTCTGGGATTCCCCAAAGACCACGCTGCCGATATTGCTCGAAAGAGTCGGAGTGACGCCGGGTGAAAGAATCAATGTTGAAATGAACGACCTGCCCAGCGACGGGAGTTCGACGAGTTTTTTGCTGTCCACGGTTATGGCAAGCGCTGCATTCTCCGTCTCCAGAAGCGGTGGTGTCGCGTTCACTTCGACTTTTTGTTGCGCATTACCCACCTGCATCTGGAAATCAACTCGAAAATCCAACTGCTGCGTGACCTGCTGCGCGGACCGTGTCGTCGTCTGAAATCCCTGCCGCTCGACATGGATGTCGTATACGCCGGCCGGAATGCCCGTGAAGCCGTAATGCCCCTCATTATTCGTTTGCTGCGTCCGGGTAAAACCGGTTCCCGTTTCCCGGATTGTTACCTGAGCCTCGGGAATAGCCGCTCCGCTGGGGTCTGTCACGAAACCGTCCAGTGAACTGGTAATCGTCTGTGCCGGCAGCAGCGGCGCGATAAGCGTCAGAAGCAGCAAAAGAAATAGCCACGAGATCGGCTGAAGCGAGTCGCGTTTCACCAGGTTCATTGCATCCTCCCGCAAAGCTCAATAGAGAGACGAGCCTTGCTGAAAACAGTACGCGATGCTGCGACTGTAGGTCAATTAGAATGATGAGACGTTTCCGTTCGAATTTTGATACACTGCCGCTGTGGATCTCCGCCAGTTAGAGATGTTCCTCTCTGTCGTGGAGACAGGTAGTTACGCGCAGGCGGGACAACGACTGCACGTCGCGCATTCCGCAGTGCACCGGCAAGTTCGCCTGCTTGGTGAAGAAATTGGCGAGAAACTACTTTATCGGGAAGGCGGCCGGGTCTGCCTTACCAGAGGCGGACGCGAAATTGCCGAACTGGCTCGCCGCGTCTTGAAAGACATCGCAAACGTCACGCATCAACTTCGCGACGACCGCAGCCTCAGTTCCGGGCATGTGCTGCTAGGGACTGGCACGACCATGTTTGTCTTCTTTCTCCCGAAAGTGCTCGAGCGGTTCCGAAGCAAATACCCGCATGTCCAAGTACAGGTAATGACAGGGACTGGCACTGAAGTGCTTGCCTCGATTCGGGACGGGTCTTTGGATCTCGGTATCGTTTTCGCACCGCATTTTCCGGAACCGAACGCAGACGGCCTCCGTTTCGCGCCGCTCTACAAAGAAGAGTTTGTTCTCATTGTTCCCGAGTCGATGTCCTTTGGAGGACAAAAGGCGCTTCGCACGAAAGAACTACATGGACTACCAGCGATCACCTTTTCCCGCACCAGCCGTATCCGGCAATTTATCGAATCGCAAATTGCATCGCAAGGCGTGCAAATGAAGGTGATGATGGAACTCGAGAACGAGGAAGCGATTGAAAAGATGGTGAGGATCAATCAGGGAGTAGCGTTTATCAGCAAAAGCCGCGCCGTGGCCGGCGGGTTCCGCTTCTTTCAGATAAAAGACCTCAACCTGCTTGTCACGGCGAGCGCGGTGTCGTCTGCCCGGATTCCCATGACGCGGGCAGCTGCGGAGTTTCTTTCCACTTGCCTGCAGGGCGCGGATACATTGATCGTGAATAGACCCGCAAAGCGTCATCGTAATTCTGAGAAGGCATCTCCAGCTACACGGGCCCCAACCGCGATCACATGAATGTGAACACAACATAATCTTCATTGGTTGGGCGTTCCGAAGTTTGACAAAGAATGTTGCGCCAGCGCCCGTCAAATGACGAAAAGCCGCGAGTATCCCCACAGTTCAGCGCGCTCACCCAGGAGCGCCCTTTCCCCAGAAGTAGCGCCGCTCAATGTTTAACAATGCAAATTGTGTTTTGATTTCGTTGGGCGACAGAGCCTTTGTCG
>Ga0134125_10004355_pt1 | contig 16215 bp, 14 predicted proteins | sample KB31751_FD_96464 | JGI IMG/M metagenome (GOLD analysis project Ga0134125, IMG submission 96464) | Terrestrial soil microbial communities with excess Nitrogen fertilizer from Kellogg Biological Station, Michigan, USA - KB3-175-1 | ecosystem: Environmental > Terrestrial > Soil > Unclassified ...
GCGAACCAGATGGCGGAGAGTTCGCGAAGCCGATTGAGCGCCAGCAGCATCGTGACCAGCGCCAGGACCAGCGCGAGGCCACCCAGGATGTCAAAGCGATCGGCTGCCCCGCGCCGTGGCGATGCCGGCATGCCGCGCAACATCAGCAGCGCCGCGACGGCAATCGGAACCCGGAACCAGAACACCGCCGGCCAAACCCAGGCCGCCGTCAGGGCGCCACCAAGAAGAGGTCCAAGCATCAAGCCAAGCGAAAGCATCATGGTGTAGGTGCCGAGCGCCCGGCTGCGTCGTTCCTCGCCATACAGACTTATCACCAGCGCTGCGCCACAGCTCAGCACCAGGGCGGCGCCGACACCCTGCAGGCAGCGAAACAGCAGCATCGCGCCAAAGCTCGGCGACCAGCCGACGAGGAGCAGCGCAACCGTGCTCCAGATCAGACCAATCCGGAAAACACGTGCATGACCGACCGTGTCGCCAATGCGCCCCAACGCCAGAAGCAAGCTGGCATAGGTCAGGACGTAGCAGATCACGACCCACTGGATGTCACCGATCGAAAGGTCGAATCCCCGGGTAATGGCGGGGAAGGCGATATTGACTGACGTGTCCAGCTGCGTCGCGGCCATGCCGAGCCCGATCATGGCGACCTGCCAAGGCTTGGCGTGGAGCAGGCTCGCCGGGGAATGGGGACGATCGCGCTTGGGAATCGAAGTCACGCTCAAATCTGGCTGGTAGGGCGGATGAGCGGAGCGTAATCCGCCGACACGCCGTGATACAACTCTCACGTCGGCTACGCCGCGCGTTGTACCGAACCCTCTCCGAGTGAGGCGCGAGTCCCGGATCGCCGGGATGGCCGATCACGCTTCGCCAACCGGCCGTACAGGACCAGGTTTACTGCAATCGCGCCTGCGCCCCGCTTGCCTCTGAATCACGCCTGGAATCACGCTTGTCTGCGAGGGCTCGTCGCCGGCCCAAAACGACGCCGTTTCCGTGCACGGGAGCCGGGGTGGGACGCGTTGCCGCAAAAACCGCAGGGAACATCGTCTCAGCCGGCGTGTTGCCTTCCGAGGCAATGGCCTTGTGGCGTACAGGACTTGATCCGCTTCTGATTCAATGGAGGTTTTCATGGTGAGAAAGGTCGTTATCCCGCTCGCTATCGCTGCCGCGGTTGCATTCGCGCCGGCGAGCGCGTCTGCGCGTGGTTTTGGCTTTCACGGCGGTTTTCATGGCGGCGGCTGGCACGGCGGCGGCTGGCACAGAGGATTTGGTCCGGCCGTGGCCGGTGGATTGATCGCGGGCGCCCTGATCGGAGGCGCCGTGTCGTCCGCCTATGCCTGGTCGCCTGACTACTACGACGGGTACTACGCCGGACCGGTCGGGTATTATCCGGGACCGGCGTATGGATATTACGGATATTACGGAAATGCGGGCTGCCCGGAGCCCGGGTACGGCGCGTATTACAACTGCGGCGTCTACGCTGTGCCGGGATACGGCCGATAACCACGTGCATCGCATATCGGGCTATCGGCCCGTCTGTGGTGGCCGGCGCTCGTAGCGCAGAATAGCGACTTGTCCGCCGTCGCTCAGCCTGTCCGCCGCAGCTCTAAAGAGCGTAGGCGGGAGGGCGAAGGCGGAAGCGTCGTCCGCTGCGACCGCGCGGAACGGCGGATTGCGCCTTCGCTTAATCCGCCCGCTCCCCACGGCCGGAAGACGCGCGGAAGATGTCATGGCCGTCCGACGGGCAAATCACTTCGCCTAATCAGAAACGTTGTCAAGCCCCTCCGCGAAAAATATTCCGCTTCCGTTTTTCGGAACATCATGATTGTATCCCTGCATCCCGCCTCCGCATGAGGGACGTATCGCGATCGTCACGGACGTTGGAAGCGGGACGCGGTGGACGTGAGGATGCTCAGCGCGCGGTGTGCGCGCCGACGAAAGTATTCTTCGCGGACGAGCGAAATCGTGCGGTCCTGATCCCCCGACGCTGGGATCAAGCTTTGCGTGACGTTTTCGCAAGGCGACGGAGGCTAACAAGCCCGGCACTCCGAGGAGACCACGTATAAGCCGTAAACCATCGCGCAGGGAATGCCGGTTGATTTGGCTGCCCTGTTGTTGCTTGCGTGCGCAAAAGTGCACTTTCCTTGCACGCAAGAATCGCGGGTGCGGCCTGCACCCGGCATTCCCTGCGCCCTCTCCGATTTCGAGGGCGACCGCCGATGCATCACCCGGACGGATTTCCGCCGCGGGAATGCGGAGGCTCGTCAGTCAAGGCAATTGGTCAGCTCTTTGTTCGATTGCAGGCCAGCTCTTCGTTCCGACCGTGGAACTGTGGAGATGGCGCGCGCAGATCACGTCAAGGTCGGCCCGCAGGGCCGCCGCGAAGCGGCTTGACCTTGACGTGATCGAGCACGCCATCAGGCTGTTGTGGTCGGGCATCGGCCTGGCGGATTCCTCCTTCGGTCAGCGATCGCTGGGTTCGAGCCGGTTTGGCGATCTGGGTTGCATGCCAGATCAAACTCACATTCGGTCGTCGCACGAGGCGACTGCACCAAGATTCCGCTTGCGGCGGGCAGGCTCGAGAGGACGAGGCCATTCTTCGTTGCGGCGTTTGAAGCCATGCAATCCATCGGTTCGTCCACCCGGATCGGCCGAGGCTGATCGAACCTCGGCGGACTGGTTTTCCTTGGCGAGTGAAGCTTTGCTCTCAGGCGCTCTTCATCGCTGCTCCCTCGATCACGACGCCGGCCGTGACGTACTTCCACAGGGCCACCAGCAGCTTGCGCGCCAGCGCCACGATGGCGCTCTTGCGGCCGCGCTGGCTGTGCGCCTCGAACCAGCGCGCCAGCGCCGACTGCCCCTGGTGGCGCCGCCACAGCCAGGCGAGCTGGATCATGGTCGTGCGCAGCCGGGGATTGCCGGCCTTGGACACGCCCTGCTCATGCTCAATGCTTCCACTGCGCCAGGGCGTCGGCGCAAGGCCGGCGTAAGCGGCAAGCTGGCGGCGGTTGGCGAACTGTCGATAGAAAGCCTCCGACCACAGCACGGCCGCGAAGTTCGGGCCCATTCCTTTCAGGGCGAGCAGCATCGTCACCGGATCTGCCGCGGCCGCCTTGCCTGCAGGCTTGCTCGCCTCGGCCAACAGAGCATCCTGCTCGGCCTCCACCACCTTGATCTGTTCGATCAGAAGTTCGAGCCGGTCAAGCTCGCGGCTGATCTGTGTCTTCAGATGCGACGGCAGTGCGCGCCCGTCACCGGTGCGCAATGCCTCCAGCTGCGACCGCCGGTCGCGCCGCAACGGCGCATAGCCGGCTATGCCCTGTGCGAACAGAAGGCCCTTGATCCGGTTCACATGCACGATTCGCTCATCGATCAGAGTCCGCCGTTCGCGACAAAGCCTGCGGCGATCCTCCTCCTCGGGCGAAGGCGCAACCACCATGGCGCAGACCCGCGGCTCGCCGCGCTTATAGGCCAGAAGCGCCCGCAACAGCGTCTCGCCATCGAGCCGATCCGTCTTGGCTCGCCTGCGCCGGCGCGGCGTTGCAATCGAGGCGGGATCGACGACGTGGCTCTCAATCCCCTCCTGCTCCAGGACGCGGTGAAGCCAGAACCCGTCCAGCCCCGCCTCCTGGATCGTGACGATCGGATAGCTCTCGCCGGTCCGTGCCTGTGCCTTGCGCTTGAGCTCGGCGAAAAGCTTCAAGAGCCCAGCAACATCGCCGGCTGGCAAGCCGTGTTTGGACAGCTTCTCGCCCGTGCCGGGCGACAGCGACGTGACCAGCCAATTCGAACGGCTCAGTTCCAAAGATACAAAGATTGCGCCAAACTGCGTGCGGATAGTGGCCGGTCCATCGGCAAGATGATCAAGCAACATCGTCTTCTCCAGGTTGAGTGTTTCAGCAACCTCATTCTGGCTTCAGAACCGGTCGCTATCCACTCCCCATGGAATCTTCGCGGAGCCTGTCATCGGGCGCGCGTTCGCGCGACCCGTTGGCTCGCAATGACGGCCTAACTGTTCGGGATAAGCCCGGCCATGACGATGCCAAAGCATCGGCGCCAAAGTCCGTCAGCACACGGCCACCGCCTTGAGCGGAGCGCGGGCGCCGCCGCGCACCGGGTTGACCTGATAGAGGCCGCGCGTGTCGGGGACGGGCCGGAACGCGTCGGTGATGCCGACGACGGACTCGGCCGCGCCCAGCATCATCATGCCGTCGGGCTCGATGATCTTCGCCATGCGCTCGAAGATGCCGAGCTTGGTGTCCTGGTCGAAATAGATCAGCACGTTGCGGCAAAAGATCACGTCGAACTTGCCGAGATGCGAGAAGTCCTGCAGCAGGTTGAGCTGCTTGTGCTGGACCATGCCGCGGAGCTCGGAATTGATCTGCCAGAGCTCGCCGACTTGCGCGAAATATTTCACCAGAAGCTGGATCGGCAGGCCGCGCTGCACCTCGAACTGGCTGTAGATGCCGGCCTTCGACTTTTCCAGCACCTCCTGCGACAGATCGGTGGCGACGATCTCGAAGCGCCAGCCGGCCAGTGCCGCGGCCTTTTCCTTGAGCAGCATCGCGATAGAATAAGGCTCCTGCCCGGTCGAAGACGCGGCCGACCAGATCCGCACCGTCTTGCGGCCGGCGCGCGATTGCATCAGGAGCGGCAGGATGGTGTCGCGCAGATGATCGAACGGGATCTTGTCGCGGAAGAAAAAGGTCTCGTTGGTGGTCATCGCCTCGACCACCTCCGTCGTGAGCGGCTCGGCGCCGCCCTTGACCAGCTTCTGCACCAGCTCTGGGATACCGGAAAGGCCCGCCTTGCGTGCGAGCGGCACCAGGCGGCTCTCGACCAGATATTGCTTGTCGGCGGAAAGATCGAGGCCGGAACGCTCCTTCAGGAGCTTGCGCAGGAACTCGTAATCGAGCACCGTCATGTGCGGTCTCCCGCAAACAGCCGCACCAGTTTCGGCGCGATCTCTTTCAGCGGCAGCACCGCGGCGCAGATGCCGGCATGCGCCGCCGCGCCCGGCATGCCCCAGACCACACTTGACGGTTCGTCCTGCGCGATGACGTTGCCGCCGGCGGCGACGATGTCCTTGCCACCGCGCATGCCGTCCGAGCCCATGCCGGTCAGGATCACCGCGAGCGTGCCGCCCTGCCAGACGTCGATCGCCGAGGCAAACAAGGGATCGACCGCGGGCTTGCAGAAGTTGACGGGCGGATCGTCGCCTAGCGCGATCATAGCTTCCGCGCCGTGACGCACCACGCGCATATGGCGGCCGCCGGGCGCCAGATAGATCGTGCCGGGCTTGATCGCCTCGCCATCGATCGCCTCATGCGCCGGACGCTTGCTCGTGCGCGCCAGGTGCTCGGCGAGGATGGTGGTGAAGGTCGGCGGCATGTGCTGGGTGATCAGGACCGGGTAACGATCGATCACAGGACCGAGCTCGGCGATCAGCGCCATCAGCGCCTGCGGGCCGCCGGTCGAGGAGCCGATCAGCAGCACGCGTGGCGGATGCGAGCTGAACGCGCGGCGGACGATGGGGACTTGCGCGGCCGCCTGCTTCGGCGCGAACCCTGCCTCGCGCGCCTTGTCCGCGCCATGCGGCTGCGTCGGTGCGAGCGGCGGAGAGACGGTCGGGGCTGCCGCGCGGCGCAGCTTGGCGCCGAGGTGGCGGATCTTCTGGATCAGGTCGTGATGGAAAATCTCGGCCGCGCTCGCCTCACGCGTGCTTTCCGGCTTGGGGATGTAGTCGGAGGCGCCGAGCGACAGGCACTTGAAGCTGATCTCCGCGTTGCGGCGGGTCAGCGTGGAGGCCATGATGATGATGAGGTCGCGCTTCTTGGCGAGCAGTTTCGGCAGCGCGGAGATGCCGTCGAGCTCCGGCATTTCGATGTCGAGCACGGCGACGTCGGGCTTGATGCGCTCGAGCTGCTGCACCGCCTCGAGCCCGGTGCGCAGCGAGGCCGCGACCACCATGTCCGGCTCGGCGCCGATCCAGCGCGAGATCAGACCCCGGATCACGACGGAGTCATCGACCACCATGACCCGCAGCGGCTCCTGCCGTGTCGAAGACGGGGTCGAACTTGCCAACGCAACACTCATATTTCACCGACCCGTACTGAAGCGGCACTCACAGAACTCGACGACGCCGCGGGCCGTTCAAGCCGACGGTTCGATCGCGGGGCGGATCAGATCAGCCCGACTTCCTGGAACTTCGCCGTGACGATGTCCTTGTCGAACGGCTTCATGATGTACTCGTTGGCGCCGGCATGAAGCGCGCGGGCGATGTGGGCGACGTCGTTCTCGGTGGTGCAGAACACCACCTTCGGAATGTCGCCGCCCGGCATGCGGCGCAGATTGCCGAGAAATTCGTAGCCGTCCATCACGGGCATGTTCCAGTCGAGCAGCACCGCTTCCGGCATCGCGCGCTTGCAGGCCTCAAGCGCCTTCTCGCCGTCTTCCGCCTCGACGATCTGGAAATCCAGGCCTTCCAGGATGCGCCGTGCAACCTTTCGAATGACACTCGAGTCATCGACAACAAGACATGTTCTCATGGCAGCCTCACTTGTTTTCAATTCCCCGGCGGGGATAGTTTCCATTCCAGTTACAAAGCGCCCTTGTCCGGCGCGTTACGCCGCCTTTGCGTCCGGCGCGAGTTCGAGGACGCGATCGACATCGAGGACGACCATGAGCTGGCCGTCGAGGCGATGGACGCCGCCAGCGAGCTTGGCCATGCGGGGGTCGAGGTTGACGGGGTTTTCTTCACGACCCTCCTCAGGCAGGCGCAGGACTTCGCCGATCTGGTCGATGAGGAGGCCGTAGGATTCGCCGCGCAGGTCGACGCCGACCGCCATCGGCGGCTTGCCGTCATCGGCCTTGGACAGGCCGAGCCGGGCGCGCATGTCGACCACGGTGACGATGCGGCCGCGCAGATTGAGAACGCCCGCGATCTCCTGGGAGGACAGCGGCACGCGGGTCAGCCGCTCCGGCATGAACACGTCCTGGACGCGGGAGATAGGCAGGCCAAAAAGCTGCCCGCCGATCACCGCGGTGACGTATTCGGCGAGGACGCCTTCGGAGGTTTGCGTCTTGCTCATGGCTCTCTCTCCCTGGGCCACCCGTCAGGCCGCCTGAACGAGTTCGGCAGTCTGCTCTTTCAGCGCCGCGATCAGCCCGGGACGGTCGAACTTGCCGACATAGTCGTGGAAGCCGGCCTGCCGTCCGCGCTCGATCGCCGCCGGCGAGACCAGCGAGGACAGGCCGATGATCGGCACCTGGCTCAGGTGTTGATCCGCCCGGATCACCTCGGCGAACTCGAACCCGTTCATCTCGGGCATCTCGATGTCGGTCAGCACCACGTCAAAGCTCTGGCCCGAGCGCAGCACGGACAACCCTTCCTGGGCGTTCGGCGCGGTGCGCACCCGGTAGCCGGCGGCTTTCAGGACAGGGGCCAGCATGTTGCGGAAGAAGGCACTGTCGTCGACCAGGAGGATCGATTGGGCAGTCGCGGACGGCGTCATCTCCTTGCGGGTGAACCAGTCGGCAAACGCCATGGGCAGGAAGTGGCCGACGTCGATCACCTCGGTGGCCTGACCCTTGATCACGGCCGAGCCCAGGATGCCGGCCTGGGAGCCGGCGACCTCGATGTTGAGGCGTTCCTCGACGATGTCGATGATTTCGTCGACCACAAGGCCCATCGAGCGCTTGTCGTCGGCGAACACCAGGATCGGCTGCGAGCCGGACTGACGGATCTCGATGCCCGCCATCTGCACCAGCGGCATCAGTTGCTCGCGGTACTGCACCATGTAGCGGCCGTTGGAGAGCTCGATCTTGTCGGCGGCGATCTCTTCCAGGCGGGTGACGAGGGCGAGCGGCACGGCCTTGGGTTGGCTGGTGCCGGCGCGGAACACCAGGAGCGAGGTCATCTGCTCGGCCGAGGAAGCGTGGCCGGCGGCATGGTCTTCGGCCATGTTATGGGCGGCGCTCCCGGAGGCGCCGAGCGCCTTGGCGATGCCGTTGGGGTCGATGATCATGATGACCGCGCCATCGCCCAGGATGGTGTTGCCGGAGAACATGTCGATGTGGCGCAGCTTTGTGGACATCGGCTTGACCACGATCTCTTCGGTGTGGAACACGCCGTCGACCACGATGCCGAAGGTCTGGCTGCCGACCTGTGTCACCACGATGAAGCCGTTCTCGGGGTCGGAAGTGGACCCGTCGTCGATCTTCAAAAGCTTCTTCAGGTGGATCAGCGGCAGCAGCTTGTTGCGCAGCCGCAGGACCGCGGTGTCCTTGATGCGCTCGATGCGGTGCTCGGAGTTGGCCCGCGCCCGCACCAGTTCCACGACGGACAATTGCGGGATGGCAAAGCGGTCGCCGGCGGCCTCCACGATCAGGGCCGAGACGATGGCCAGCGTCAGCGGGATCTTGATGGTGACCGAGCAGCCTTCGCCGGCAACCGACTTGATGTCGATGGTGCCGCCGATCTGATCGATATTGGTGCGGACCACGTCCATGCCGACGCCGCGCCCCGAGACCGAGGTCACTTGCGCAGCGGTGGAGAAGCCCGGCGCGAAGATGAACTTGTGGATCTGGGCGTCCGTCATCTTGTCCAGCTCAGCCTCGCTGACGAGGCCGTGCTGCAGCGCCTTGGCCCTGATCCGCTCGGTGTTGAGCCCGCGGCCATTGTCGGCGATGCAGATGATGATGTGGCCGCCCTCGTGATAGGCCGACAGGCGGATGGTTCCGGTGTCCGGCTTGCCGCTGGCTGCCCGCTCGGCGGGGGTTTCCAGCCCGTGGTCGGCGGAGTTGCGCACCATATGGGTGAGCGGGTCCTTGATCAGGTCGAGCACCTGGCGGTCGAGCTCGGTGTCGGCGCCGTGCATCTCCAGTTCGATCTGCTTGCCGAGTTCGCCACTGAGATCGCGGACGATGCGCGGCAGCTTCTGCCAGGCGTTGCCGATCGGCTGCATGCGCGTCTTCATGACGCCTTCCTGCAGTTCGGCGGTGACGTTGGAGAGGCGCTGCAGCGGCACCTTGAACTCGGTGTCCTCGTTGCGACGGGAGATTTCCAGGAGCTGGTTGCGCGTCAACACCAGCTCGGAGACCATGGTCATGAGGTGCTCGAGGGTGTCGACATTGACCCGGATCGACTGGTTGGCGACCTTGTCGCCCTCGGGCATGTCGATCTCGCTGGCAAATTTGCTGGCAGGCTTGGCGGCGGGTTTTATCTCCTTCACCCTGACATCCTGCTGAGATTGGGCGGCCTTGCCCCCGACCTTGGCGACCGGCGCGGCTACCTCATGGGCGGGAGTCGCCTCGGTCTCGGTCTCGCGGAAGGCGCGCTCGAGCTCATCGAGCGAGACCTCGCCAGGACGCAGCGCCCGCTCCAGGGTCTGCGCGACGAGGGTGCCTTGGGTGAATTTTGCCCCGGCAGGGGCAGGCGCCCGTGCGGATGCGGTTTCAACCGGCGCTGTCGCCTCTGCCGCCATCGCGGCCATGCCGCGCTCGACCATCTCCTCGAGCCGACTGATCAGGTCGTGGTCGTTGCCCTCGGGCTCGGCCTCGGTCGCCTCCAGCCCCGCCAGGATCTCCTTGATGCGGTCGAGGCTCGACAGGATCAGCGTCACCGCCTCCGCCCTCACCGGCATGCCGTCGCGGAACTTGCCCATCAAGGTTTCGCCGGCATGCGCCAGCGCTTCCAGCCGCGGCAGCCCCAGAAAGCCGCATGTCCCCTTGATGGTGTGAACCAGGCGGAAGATGTTATCCAGGATCTTGGCGTTATTCGGCTCCTGCTCGAACTTCACCAGCTGGTTGTCGACGGTGTCGAGGCTCTCGCTCGTCTCCGTCAAGAACTCCCGCAACAGATCATCCATGAAACAGGCCCACACCCATGGCGGCGCGCGACATCGACGCGCCTCTCAAAGTCTGGCCAGCTTCTCTGCAAACCGTTTAAACTTGGTTGAGTAAACGGAAATGAATGGGCTCAACAAAGACATAAGACGGCACGACGCATCGGGCGGCCATCCTTCAACCTTTGGTTAACCACGTATGTTAGGGGCGCCTTTACGAAGCGCTCACCACCACCGCTTCGCCTTCGGCCTTGAGGCCGACCTTCAACCCGCAGGCTTCCGCGAGCAGGCGGGTGTAATGCGGCTGCACCGCATGGGCATCGATGCCGGAGGTCGGCGCCGCGTTCAGGATATCGGCGATGTTCTGCGGCAGCCTTGCATTGAGGCCGGTCGCGGCAACGCGAAAGCTCATGCTCTCACCCTCGCCGATCGGATCGACGGCGAGCGTGCCGCCGCGCGGAATCGTCTGCTGTGCGATCACGAGCATGTTGAGCAACAGCTTCACGCGATTCTTCGGCAAGAGCAGGCGCGGCAGATTCCAGACGATCGTGCACTTGCCGTCCTCGATGTGGCCCTTCGCCATGTTGAGCGCATCGCCGAGATCGATCTGCGCGCCGGACGAGCCTGCCGCGCCGAACGCGAGCCGGCAGAACTGCAGGCGGGCCGAGGCTGTCTTCGCGCTCTTGCGGATCAGCTCCAGCGCGAAGTCGCGATCCTCCGGCTTCGGATTGTCGTCAAGCACCTCGAGCCCGTTGACGATGGCGCCGACCGGGCTGATGAGGTCGTGGCAGACGCGCGAGCACAACAGCGCCGCGAGTTCGAGGGTATCGGGAGCGGGACCTGACGATATGCCGGACATAGGACTTTCCCAACGATCCGCCCGCGCCTCACCGGCGCCAGGCGGACTCTAGCGAATCACGAGGATTGTGCGGGCTTGATACACTGCGGCGCAGCAAACTGCCACCGGTCGCGGCCATTTGCGAACAGCCGCAGAAAATCGCGCGTTCGGCTTATTGGGCGAGCGTCTCTTCCAGTTCCGGCCAGCGCTGCCTGGCTTCGGAAAGGTAACGTCCGGGATCGGCCGCAAAGGCGTCGCGGTGGGCCTCGATGCCGAACAGGTAGAGCCGCTGGCCCGCCACCACAAAGAAGCGAGGATTACCGGCAAGCGTCACGCCGCGGGCGACGTCGACCGGATCGTAGCCGCCGAACTGGGGGCCATACACTTCCGGATGAGCCACGAACGAGGCGCGATTGCCCTCGTTGTGGAAGCGCCAGACCGCGCCCGCCTCCTGCGCCTCGAAATCCGGCAGGCCCTGCACCGGCTGTTTCTGGACAAAATAGGCCACCGGGTCGAAACCGTAGATCGCCAGCCCGCTGAAGCGGGCCGCCACCACGCGCTCGGTGGTCGTGGCGCGCGCAACAGGGGTCAGGCCGGCCGCCCAACCGGCCAGAGCGGTGAGCGCGAGGACGATCAAGGCGATTTGGCGACCCCAACCGTTTCCTTCTTGCCGTTGTGCCGTCATAGTTGCTGCCGATAACATCCGAGTCGATGGGGACATTGGGCGCTACGCTAGAACCTCGGTTGTTGGCGTCAGGTTAAAGGCGGCGGCCAAATCGCGATATCAGGGGTAGATTCATGACATTCGTTTCACGGCTTGCCGCGATGACGCTGGTCGCGCTGGTGTGCTGGACCGTGCCCGCTTCCGCGCAGCAGGCGCCCCCGCCCAATCTGCCGCCGCCGCAGCGCGAGGCAGGCCCGAGTTTCTACGGGCCGGAGGAACTGGTGGGCGCCGGCCACCGCTTCTTCGGCAATGTCTCGCGCGGACTCGCCTCGGTCATCGAGCGCGCGGTCAGCCAGTGGGGCCTGCCCAACGGCTACATCCTGGGTGAGGAAGGCTCGGGCGCTTTCGTGGCCGGCCTGCGCTACGGCGAGGGCACGCTCTACACCAAGAATGCCGGCGACTTGAGGGTCTACTGGCAAGGACCGTCGGTCGGCTTCGACTGGGGTGGCGACGGCGCACGCACCATGACACTGGTCTACAACCTGCCGGCCACCAACGCGATCTACCAGCGCTTCGCCGGCATCAACGGCTCGGCATACATCATCGGCGGCTTCGGCATGACCGCTCTCACCGCCGACAACATCGTGCTGGTGCCGATCCGCTCCGGCATCGGGCTCAGGCTCGGCGCCAACATCGGCTATCTGAAATACACCCCGCGGGCGACCTGGAACCCGTTCTGAATCTCCTTGGCCAAACCGGCCCGACCGGCGCGCATCCGGTGTTTTGCGGATTCACGTTAACGCCGCAATGGGCTGGCCTTTTGCCTCTGCTCCGTGGCATTGTCGTTAGCGATTTCTTACCTGTGCGGAGTAACCAATGATCGAACCGATCATGTATCTTGCGATCGGTTTCCTGGTCTCGATGCTGTGCGGCCTGATGATCGTGCCGCTGGTGCATAACCGCGCGGTACGGCTCACCACGCGCCGGCTCGAAGCCGCGACGCCGTTGTCGATGGCGGAGATCCAGGCCGACAAGGATCAGTTGCGCGCCGAATTTGCCATGTCGGCGCGGCGGCTGGAGATGAGCGTCGAGCAACTCAAGAACCGCACGACCAGCCAGCTTGCCGAGCTTGGCAAGAAGACCGATGCGATCAACCGAATGAAGATCGAGCTCGGCGAGAAGAACGCCACGATCTTCGCGCTGGAGGCGCGCGAGAAGGCGGTGAAGGAACAGCTTCGCGCGACGGAAGAGGAATTTTCCGACAAGACCGAGGCGCTGCGACTTGCCGAGCAGGCACTGACCGACAAGCAAGGCGAGCTCACCAAGCTCGGCACCGAGCTCAACGACCGCTCGATGGTGGCCGACAGCCGCAAGGTCGAGCTCGTCACGGTGCGCACCCAGATCGAGGAACTGCGGCGCCGGGTCAACGACGCCGAGAAGGATTTTGCCGCGACCCAGTCGCGGCTGACGCAGGAACGCGGCGAGTCGGAAGTTGCAACGCGCGATCTCTCCGAGGCGCGTTCGCGCGTCGAAAACCTGAGCCAGCGCGTCACCGATCTCGACCGGCAGCTCATCGTGCAGGTCAAGGAAGCCGAGATGCTCGGCAACCGCGTCAACGACCTCGAGGAGCGGCTTGCCACGCAAGGCAAGCTGCTCGCCGAGCGCGACTTCGAGAACAACCAGCTTCGGCAGGTCAACGCCGCCGCCGAGCGGTCGATGAAGGAATTGCGCGATCAGATCGAGCTGACCAACAGCGGCAGCTGGCCGGCGATCGACAAGCTGAAGGGCGAGAAGGGCGCCCTCGAGGAGCAGCTTCGCGTCACCCGCGACGAGCGCGCGAAACTGCAGCGCGACATCAACGCGATCCAGCAGCAGGCCGAAAACAACTGGGCGACCGAGCGCATGGAAAATGCGCTCCTGCGCGAGCGCATCAACGACATCGCGGCCGAAGTCGCCAAGCTCGCGATGCAGCTCGAAGGCCCGCATTCGGCGATCGAGGCGATCCTGGGCGCCGAGCAGCCGGCGTCTGCGAAGCCCGCAGCCAAGGCCACCAACGGTGCCGCCGGCGCTGGCTCGGCTGCAACCGCGCCCCCGGGCGGGACGCTTGCCGAGCGCATCCGGGCGCTGCAGGCCCATGCTTCGCGGGCCCGCCAGCAGGGGGCGTGAACTCGCCCTTGGTATGCGCCGTTATTTCCGGCCCGAAAGCTTGACACTGGCAGGCTGCGCTTCGTAAATCGCGGACTCCGACGGCGTGCTTCGTCCGATCCCGGCCTGATCGCCAAGCTCTTGAATCGTAAGCTCTTTGATGAAGCATGATGGTCCCGGGCGCATAGCTCAGCGGGAGAGCGTTCCCTTCACACGGGAGAGGTCCAAGGTTCGATCCCTTGTGCGCCCACCAGCCTTCGCTCGCGACTCACGGTGGAATGAAACAGCGATCATCGCGCTTGACCGCGAAAATTCGCCGAACCTCGCGCCTCACATCGCAAACATCCATACCGCGATGATGGTGCCGAGCGTAGCAAGGCCGGAGATGGTCCAGCCGGCGGCATAGGCGGCGTGATCCTCGGGTGTGTCCGGGATGGGTTCGGTTCGAATCTTCGCGCTGCGCCAGTCCATGGCCGGTCTCCGGACGGCCCTGCCTTGCCAGGACAACCGCGAACGCCACCGCCGGTTCCCGGACGCCCCCTCGATCACGAAAACGACGATTGGATGGCAGGCCACCTCACAAATAACTGATCGTTGAAGGGAACCCGAAGCAATATTGTTCCGTTATGGTACGCTGACCGGCCACAGAAACGGAGATTTTCGCATGCGCAAATTCCTGATCGCCTTCCTTGCCCTCGCCTTTGTGTCTTCGACCGCGTTCCCGGCTGCCTTCGCGCAGGACAAGGCCGGGGCCACCAAAAGCGACACCATGTCCAAGGACACGATGAAGAAGCACACCAAGAAGTCGAAGAAATCGGCCAAGAAGAGCAGCGGCACGATGACCAAGCAGCAGTAAGAGCTTGCGCCAGCACGATCCAGGGGCCGCCTTCCGGCGGCCTTTTCGTTTTGGATGACCCGGCCCCTTCTCCTTTCCAGGGCAATTCCGTTGCCGGCGCGCTCGCCCCCGCCCCTATTCCGCCAGTCCGGCTTCCTTCAGCCTTTCGGCAAACCAGATCGATGTCGCAGGATCGAACCTGCCGCCGGCATAAACCTCGGAATGAGTGAGGTTCCTAGTCGCCAACGTCACCATCACACCGATCGCATAGGCGAACCACAAGTGCGGATCGGTCAGGGCCTGCAACTTGTGCTGGTCGTGCTCGATCGGCTGATGGTTGGTCGCCTTGCGGACCTCGATCGCCAGCAGATTGTTCGGAATGTCGCGCTGGTGCACCACAATGTCGGGATAGATCGATTTGCCGAGATGATCGTCGGTCGAGACCACGGTTCCGTGCGGCAGGCGCATGGTGCGCTCGCCGAGCCGGTCGTAGTTGCAATCGATCTGCCAGCCTGAAAACTGCTTTTCGACGCACACCGCCAGGCGGTGCGTCAGCGTGCGTTCGCCAAGATCCCGCTCCAGGAGAAAAGTCTCGCGCGCGTAAAAGTCCTGGAGCGCGATAATCAGCCTATTGAGTTCAGTCTGCATACCGCAACCTTAACCAGAAGCGGCCGGAGGATTCCAGCGCCGCGAACACAGCGGCGCCGGGAACTGCATTCTATCGGCGCATGATCCGGAAAAACGTGCTGCGGTTTTCCCGCGCGACAAACGCGTAGTGCTTGCGCGAAGATCATGCGCAAGCAAGAATCTGGAGCGCGATGGCGATTCGTCCCGATCCCGTGGCGCTCGAGTATCCTAGAACTGCACCTCGATCAGGCGCGGCCCCTGCGCAGCGACGGCTTCCGCGAGCGCCTTGTTGAACTCGTCGGCGGTGGTTACCGCGCGCCCTTCGACGCCCATGCCCCTGGCGAGCGCAACGAAGTCGATCGTCGGGCGGTCGAGCTTCAGCATGTCCTGGGCGCGCTGGCCGGGCTCGCCCGCGCCGACGCCGTCGAACTCGCCGCGCAGGATCTGATAGATCCTGTTCGCAAACACGATGGTGACGACGTTCAGACCCTCGCGGGCCTGCGTCCACAGTGACTGGATCGTGTACATGGCGCTGCCGTCGCCGACCATGCAGATCACCTTGCGGTCCGGGCAGGCTACCGCTGCGCCGGTTGCAACCGGGGTCGAGAAGCCGATCGAGCCCCCCATGTTCTGCAGCCAGTCGTGCGGCGCGCTTGCAGCCGTCGGCGGGAAGAAGCCGCGGCCGGTGGTGATGGACTCATCGACGATGATCGCGTTTTCGGGGATCGCGCATGCGATCGCCTGCGCGATCGAGGCGTAGTTCAAGGGGCCGGCCGGCTTGTTGAGCTCGGCGAGCTTCTGCGGCTTCACGTCCTGCGGCTTGGCGCCGAGCGCGTCCGCAAGGGCTTCGAGCGCCGCCACCGAGTTCTCGCCCCACTCGGTCAGCTGATGCACCTCGCAGCCCTCGGGCTTGAGCATGCTCGGCTTGTTCGGATAGGCGAAAAAGGCGACGGGGTCGCGGGCTTCGACCAGCACGATGTTCTTGAAATTCTTCAAGAGCGGCAGCGCGGATTCGATCACGTAAGGAATGCGGTCGATCGAGAAGCGGCCGCGGCCGCGCGCCATGCGCGGGTGATAGGTCTGGCCCATCACCTTGCAGCCGGTCCTGCCGGCGATCTGCTGCGCCAGCGCCAGGCCCCGCTCGGTCAGCGCGCCGCCCGTCACGAGCAGGAGATTGGTGTCGCCGCCGGAGTGCAAGAGCTTCGCAGCCTTCTCGACCGCTTCGACTGAAAAGCCCGGCTGCTGCTTGGGCGCAGGCACCTGTGCA
>Ga0134125_10004357_pt1 | contig 16210 bp, 12 predicted proteins | sample KB31751_FD_96464 | JGI IMG/M metagenome (GOLD analysis project Ga0134125, IMG submission 96464) | Terrestrial soil microbial communities with excess Nitrogen fertilizer from Kellogg Biological Station, Michigan, USA - KB3-175-1 | ecosystem: Environmental > Terrestrial > Soil > Unclassified ...
AACGTGTTCATGCTGGCGACGAGATATTGATCACTGTCGGATAGGCAAGCCACATCCATCGAGCCACGCCGGCTTTGCCGCTCGGCAAGCAGCTTGGTCTTGCGGGGATCGGCATTGGCGACGTCCTGCAACACTTCGATGCCCTTCGGCGCCAGCAGAGGCTTGTCGATAAGATTGCTGAGCAGCTGCCCATAATCGCCGCCCCAGGTGCCGACCACGACCTGACCGTTATCGGCCATCGCAAGCGGAACGCCCGCACCCAGCGCGGCGGCTGCGCCAGCACCCGCCGATAGAAAATGACGTCGCGTGATCATGATGATCTCCCATTTGAGGATGTGTGCGGAACCAACCGTGGCGTTCGGCGGTCCCACTCGAGCGAAACGATGTCTTCCGGCTTCACCGACGCCAATGGCTCGTCGGCAGCCGGCGTTTGCCGGATAACCACGAACAACTCGCCACCGATGCGAACATGGTATTCGGTCTGCGCTCCAAGATACGTCACTGCCGCGACCTGCCCATGGATCGCGCCATCGCTACCCGGGCTGATCGCAATGCGCTCGGGCCGCAGGGCAAAGACGGTGGCATTGTTGCTCTCATCGGGGCCGGTGTCGACCGGCAAAAGCAGCCCGCTGTCGGTGCGGAACGTCGTCTCGTCCTCGCGCCGGCCCGACAGGACATTGCAGCGGCCGACGAAATCCGCGACGAAGGCGTCATGCGGCTCGTCGTAGAGCTCGCGCGGCGATCCGATCTGCCGCACCCGACCGCCTTCCATCACGACCAGGCGGTCAGCCATGGTCAGCGCTTCCTCACGATCATGGGTGACGAGCAGTGTCGTCAGACCCAGACGCTGCTGCAGCGCGCGGATCTCGATCCGCACCTCGGCACGCAATTTGGCGTCGAGGTTTGACAACGGCTCGTCCAGCAGAAACAGCCTTGGATTTATGACCAGCGCGCGGGCCAGCGCCACTCGCTGCTGCTGTCCCCCCGACAATTCGCGCGGCAGACGGCCCGCGAGATGCGAAAGCCTCACGAGCTTGAGCGCCTCCTCGATTCGGGTCCTGCGCTCCGCGCCATTGAGGCCGCGCATCTCCAGCCCAAAGCCGACATTATCGGCGGCCGTCATATGCGGGAACAGGGCATATGATTGAAACACCATGCCGGTCGACCGCTTGTGGGCCGGCAGCCTCGTCACATCCTCGCGGTCGAAGAGGACGCGCCCGCTGCTCGGCGGCAAAAAGCCAGCGACCATCCGCAAGGTCGTGGTCTTGCCGCATCCGGACGGACCCAGCAACGCAACCAGTTCACCCTGGCGCACCGATAGATCAAGCTCGTTTACGGCGAGCGACGTGCCGAAACGCTTGGTGAGCCGTTCGACCTCAAGGCTCGCCATCAGACGACCCGCGACAGTTTGACAAAGCGATCGGTCACCACCATGAGCACACCAACGATCAGGATCTGCACGGTTGCCACAGCAGCAAGCGTAGGGTCTATGCGAAATTCGAGGTAGTTGAGCATTGCGACAGGCAGCGTAATCCGCCCTGGGCCGACCAGAAGCAGCGAGATGTCGAGGTTTTCAAAGCTCTGGATGAAGGAGAACATCGCGGCCGCGACGATGCCGGGGCGCATCATCGGTAGCGTGATGCGGCGGAACACCGTGAAAGGACCCGCCCCGAGATTGGCGGCGGCTTCTTCCGCGGCGCGGTCGAGCCCCTGCAGGCTCGCGACGACGAGCCGGACGGTCCACGGAATCGCCAGCAGGATGTGGGCGGCAACCAGGCCTTGGGTAGTCGCCTTGATATCGCGGTCGAGCACGTTCTCCGCGAGCACGTAGAACATGTAGAGGCCCGCCCCCGCCACCACACCGGGCACCGCAAGCGGCGCAAGCAAGAGCGTGCTGATCGCGTTTCGTCCCCAAAATTCGCCGCGCACGATCGCCAGGGCGGCCGCCGTTCCGATCGGCACGCCGACCACCGCCGCCAGAAGCGCGACCTGCAGGCTCGTGATGAGGCCCCGCAGGAATTCCGGATTGTCCCACGCGTTGACGTACCAGTGCCAGGTCAGTCCGGCCGGCGGGAAAATGATGATCTGCTGCGAAAAGAAGCTCGTTGCGACGATCATGGCGACCGGCGCAAAGATAATGAGATAGGCAAGGCCAATCATCGCCCGCATCAGACCGCGACCGAGCGACGGCCGTTCCGTCAGACGGGCAAACATTCGTGCATTCCTCAGCCGACCGTTAGCTTGAAAGCCAATTCGATGCCACCGTAATCTGATGCCGCCGCGCTCGCCAAGGCCGCCCTTTGGCCTGAGCGAAGCCACGCCTTGCCTCTCCTAGACCCAGCCAAATGAAAGCCCGGCCCAATATTGGGAGGCTCATATGCGTTGGACCCCGGCAGGTCGGCCGCCAGGAATAAGCTCGATCACATTCATGGGCTCGACTATTCCCCCTGTCCCCCGGGGCTGACATTTGGCCGCCCCGGTGCAAGCTGTAATGTACCGTCTGCTCGCTGATCTTCATGAAACGTGACGAGCCGAGGAGAGCGATATGCCTTACACGACGACCGACGACGGGGTACGCCTCTATTTCGAGGAAACCGGATCAGGCCATCCGCTGATTTTGGTTCATGAATTCGCCGGCGATCTGCGCAGCTTCGAGCCGCAGATGCGGCATTTTGGAAAGCGTTATCGCGCCATTGCCTTCAACGCGCGCGGCTTTCCGCCGTCGGACGCACCGGAGCACGTCTCCGCCTACTCGCAGGCGCGCGCGGCGGACGATATCCTCGCGGTGCTCGATCATATCGGCGAGCCGAGAGCGCATATTGTCGGGCTCTCGATGGGTGGCTTCGCTACCCTGCACTTCGGCCTGCGTCATCCGCAGCGGGCACTTTCATTGTGCATCGGGGGTTGCGGTTACGGCGCCGAACCCGACAAGCGGGAAACGTTTCGCGCCGAGGCCGATGTCATCGCCGACGTGATCCGAACAGGGGGAATGGCTGCTTTCGCTGAACGCTATGCCTATGGGCCGACCCGCGTGCAGTACCAAAATAAAGATCCGCGCGGCCACGCCGACTTCAAGGCGATGCTGGCCGAACACTCGGCAGTGGGATCGGCCAACACTCAGCAGGGTGTGCAGAAGGAGCGGCCTTCGCTCTATACGTTGGTCGAGGAAATGAAGCGTCTGCTCGTGCCGACGCTGATCATCACCGGGGATGAGGATTGGCCATGCCTTCTACCGGGTATCCTCATGAAGCAGAACATTCCGTCGGCCGCGCTCGCAGTGATTCCAAATTCGGGCCATGCGATCAACCTCGAAGAGCCGGAGGAGTATAACCGGATCGTCGGCGATTTCCTGTGCCAGGTAGAAAGCGGTCGCTGGCCGCATCGCGATCCCCGCGCGGTCAGCGCCTCCATCACCGGAATGAAGAATTGACCATGAAAAAGCGCCATGCCGCCTTTTCGCGGCGGCACGGCGCCTTCCTTATCATTCCACCAATTCCGGCCAGGGCACGATGGTCGATTTTACGGTCTTCATCGCCATCGCATCCTTGACCGCGTCGGCGATGCCCGCTTCCGAGAACGGATAGACGGTCTGCATATCGAGCCACGGATATTTGTCGCGGGTGCGATAAAGCATGTCGACGCCGAGTGGCAGATCGTTGCCGGTAAAGCCCCAAGAGCCGAGCACGTTGAGGTCCTTGGTGCAGATGCGGTGCCATGAGGTTTGAATCGAGCCGGCATCGGTGAACTGGCCCATCTCGACATAGGTGCCGCCGTCGCGCAGCATCTCGATGCCTTCAGGCCCCGCGCTCGGATGACCCGAGCAGTCCATCACGAGGTCCGCGCCGAAGCCGCCAACGATCTCGCGGACCGCGCCGATGCGCTCCTCGGGCGTTTTCAATTGCTCAATATTGACGGTCGCTTCGGCGCCGAACTTGCGCGCGAGCTTCAGTCGCGGCTCTTCCGGCGCGCCGACACAGATAACCCTGCCCGCTCCCATCTCCTGCGCCGCGGCTACGGCCAAAATTCCGATCGGGCCGGATCCCTGAATCACCACCGTGTCGCCCCAGGAGAAACCTCCTGCGCGCGTGGCGCGGTTGAAGGCGCGGATGCAGGACGTCAGAGGCTCCGACAGAGCGCCGAGCCGCAGCGACATGTCGTCGGGAAGCTTGTAGATTTTGGTGCCCGGCAGCATCTCGAGATCGACATAAACATACTCCGCCCAGCCGCCCCACAGATGCGGCGCCTTGTCGAATCCGAGATAGCGTCCGTAATACACGGGCGTGAGGCACTTATTGGCGTGCTCGGGATAGTGGATGCAGTAATAGCAGCGGCCGCACGGCATCAAGGGCGGGATCATCACTTTCGATCCTACTTTCAGCGGCTTAGCCATAAAATCTTCAGTGAAGTCGGAACCCGTCTCGACCAGCACGCCGCCAATCTCATGTCCGAGTGTAAACGGCCACGGCAAGGGCTTCGGCCAGTGGCCTTTGAGGATGTGCAGGTCGGTACCGCAGACGCCGCAAGCACCGACCTTGATCAGCGCTGCCTTGCGCGGAATCTTTGGCCAGGGCACCGTGCGAATGGCGGGCTCTCCGCCCGGGCCGTCATAAGTGCAGACGCGGATCTGCTGCATGTCGAATATCCTTCTATTCCGCTGTTCTGATTTTTGCGCGGATGGAGAAGACTTACGAGAAGCGGCCGGCAATGCCAATCAGGAACTCCGCCGATTGACGTGCGCTCGACAGGTCGGAACGCAATCCGTGCTTCAGCGTTGTGCGCTGCATAGATCTCTCTTCTTCCTTGACGTCCTGATCTTGAGCACCGCGTTCTGGGAAGCAGTGATGAGATATCCTTCGCGCGTGCCAGCCGCGTGAGAGCGGTCATGAACTTTCGGCTTAGGCAAGCCCGATCGCCTGGCGAATTCGGCTGGGCTTCCGACTTCCTGCTAAGGCTGCTCCTGTCCATGATCCTGGCAGCGATCGGCCCGCCTGCACGCGCATCGGACGTTGGCAACACTCCGACCGGGGGGCAGCCCTCCGTCGAAGACCATCAACCGCAAGAAAATCATCAGACGAAACAAAATCACGGGCCGGAGCCGAGCGGTCCATCGACAGCATCAAGCGTTTGTGAGGCGCTTGCCACGACGGCAAGGGCCAATGATCTGCCGGTGGATTACTTCACCCGCCTGATCTGGCAGGAAAGTCACTTCAAACCGGACGCGACCAGCCGGAAAGGTGCGCAAGGCATTGCTCAATTCATGCCTACAACCGCAAGATTGAGCGGCCTTGAAAACCCGTTCGATCCACTTCAGGCGATCGCGAAGTCCGGTGAGCTGTTGCGTGAACTGCGTCGTGAATTTGGAAATCTCGGCCTTGCGGCAGCTGCGTACAATGCCGGATCCGGACGTGTTCACGATTGGCTTGGCGGCCGGCGGGCGCTTCCGCCGGAAACGCGGGCCTATGTACGGCTGGTGACCGGTCGCTCCGTCGAAGACTGGATCGGAGGCCAAACCAATCAAGTTGAGATGCCCTCGGTCGGTGTTGTGCGGTGCAATCTGCTGGCCTCCACGTTGAATCAGTCTAAGCCGGATGCATCCCCGCCGAGACCTGAACCCATCAAACCATGGGGCGTGGAAGTGGCCGGCGGCCCGACCCCGGCAAAAGCGCTTGCCCGCTACCGTGAATGGAAGCCGAAATACGCGACAATCGTTGCAGACCGCGAGCCGCATGTCGTCATACGCGGAATCATAGGCGAGATGGGCGCCGCGCGGGTCCGAATCGGCGAAGACACCCAGGTCGCGGCCAAAAAACTATGCGCGGAGCTGATGGCCGCCGGTGCGTATTGTGACGTACTCCGCAACTGAACGCCGGCATCGCCAAATGGTGGCCTGTAAGAGGGCGCGCGTCATGCCTCGCTGGTCCGGAGTTAAGAATCCTGTGATCGCTTGAAATGCGACCTCTCCTACTCATCGGTGCAACTCGCCGTGAATGCGATGTCGGACGGCATCACAACGTAACACGACGCCCCTCTTCGGCCGCCCAATAGCCGGCGTAGTTCACCTTGATCGTCTCAAACGCCAGGGCGAGATCGGAAAGTGGCTGCCGGCCAGTTGCAATGCACTCCATGAAATCCTGAATCTCCTGCCGGTAGCCACGCGTCCATTCCTCTTCGAGACAGACAAACTGCCAGCCGGTCTTCCGATCGACCTTTTCGGTAATATAGATGTTCGAAAGCTTCTCCTCGCTGGTCTGATAGCTCATCAGGTGCGTGTTCGGCGTAATATTGGCCAACAGCGAGCCGCCGCTGCTGTGAACTTCAATCAGGTTGCGTACGCCGCCCATGATCATGTCCCCGGAGAAAATGGTCGCCTTGGTGCCATCCGAGAACGTGACCGTGAGCGTGCCCCAATCCTCGACATCGATCGGATTGGCCTTGATGAATGTTCGCTCATCTGGCCGCAGACACGCAGAGACGTTGCCGACGTCGCAGGTCACGCTTGCAACGCTTATCGTCTCACCGCGGGCCTGCGCTTCGACCTGCTTGAGATAAAGCACCGCCGACAATGGATGGCATCCCATCCGGATCAGCGATCCGCCGCCGGTCATCGCCCATTCTGCGGCGTGGGCCGCGTGCGAGCCGCTGTGGCTCTCCTCTCCCTTCATGAACAGGATCTTATCTTTTGTCGCCTTGAGGATTTCCACGATCTTGGTCGTGGCCGGCGCATAGATCCAATCTTCCGCATACATGAAGAGCCTGCCGGTCTTCCGGATTGCCGCGCAAGTTTTCTCCATTTCCTCAAGCACGCGCGCGTACATCACGGATTTCGGCACATGCTTGCCGATCGGGACCTTGTCGCCCTCCCTGCCGAAATAGCCGGCGAATGGCTTCTCGCAAATGACGTGCTTGCCGGCTTGCATGGCGTCCACGATCATCGAGGCATGCAGATTTGGCGGGGTGCAGATGTCGACCACATCAATCTCGCCATCGGCGATCAGGTCGTGGAAGCTGCGATGGACCTCAGGGATCTGATGCCTCCTCGCGAAATCGACAACGTGCTCGCCCCGCGCCGCGACCGCCTTGACTTGGACATCGACGCCATAGACACGCCTGAAGGCATGCATGTGCAGCTCCGCCACAAAACCGCATCCGGCCAGACCGACCCTGATTTTCGCCATCGCGGATTTCCCTCCTCGTCCTTGGCTACGAGCCAATTATAGCGCGGAACGTGCGTCGCCAACGGTGGCCCGATGCAATCGCACCCGCCGTCGGCCCAATGCACGTCCTATCGTCGGCAATCAGGTCGACAGCATGGGCGGACCCCGACGGCTGGCCCCAAGAACGACCGGCGAGTCGAAGGGAGCGGCAGGATGCTCAAATCGATCGATCCAACTCTGAATGCGGACGTCCTGTACGCATTGCGTGCCGGGGGCACGGCGACGATCTCGTCCTCTGCGACACCAACTTCCCCGCCGATTCGGTCGCCCGACAGACCGTGCTGGGGCGACTGATTCGGACCGACAACGTTACCGCCGGCCGGGCGGCGCGCGATCCTCTCCGTCCTGCCGCTCGATTCCTTTACCGAAAAACCTGCTTTGCGCATGGAAATCGTGGGCCAGCCCGGCGAAATCACTCCCGTGCAGCAGGAGGTGCTTCTACGGTTGCTTCATCTTCAAGAAGGGCGTGATCGCTCCAGAGGCGACTTAGGTCGCACCACCCAACCATGCGTTGCGGCAATGAATGCATCCTGGCGGCGCCGCCAGGAGCCGACGTCCTTCGGCATCATCATTTCCATCTACGACCTTTGCCGGAGGACGATCTCAATGGATCAGGCGGCACTTCGCGGTGCCACATCCGCTGTCATGGGTGCCTTCGAAATGACACGGCACCGGCGCCGCCGCACAGGCGGCCTTCGTTGACATTGATCGAGGCTGCGGCATACTCAATGCGGCCTCTGTCACCACCTGCGTCCGCATTCGCCAGCAAGCGCGAAAGGCGCGGAGAATCGGCGAGCGTCACACCCTCGGGCCGCAACGGTGTTCGGGCGTCAGAGCAAAAATATAGAAACAAGCACACAGGGAGGTTTCACTTTGAAGCAACAAGACCACGATCAGCATCAGGGAATTCGACCGAGCCGACGCACCGTTCTCAAAGGTGCGGTGAGTGCCGCCGCGTTGGGTTCAACGGGTGGATTGGGTGCGTTCTCCTCGCAAGCGCTGGCCGCAGACGATTTGCGCGCGCGCATTTTGCAGATCCCTGGCGTGGGCAAAGGCGCGCCCACCGACGCCGATTGGCAGAAAGTCGGCGAACTCTGCCTTGGGCCCACGAAGGCGAACGTCAAGCAAGGAGAATTCAAGGGCGTCGAGCTAACCTTCATGGGGCTCAACAACCAGAATCTGCATAACCTGCTCTTCCGCGGCTTTCTGAAACCGTGGGAAGCTTATACCGGCGCGAAAATCTCATGGATCGATCTCGCTCAGGCCGACTATAATCCGCGACTCCAACAAGCGATCGCGACCTCTACCGTCGATTTCGATATCCTCGAGATGGGCGCGCCGTTCGAAGGCGACGTATGCGGCAAGGGCCTGGCATCGGAGATGCCGGACTGGGTCAAGAAGCAGATCGATATCGATGATTATGTCGATTACCTGAAGCCGCCGGTTGGAACCTGGAACGGCAAGACCTACCGCGTCACGATCGACGGAGATTGCCACAACTTCAACTACCGGACCGACATCTTCTCGGACGCCACTCTGGCCAAAGCGTGGAAAGACGCCGGCAACAAGACCGAATGGGGAGTGCCGAAGACGTGGCAGCAGGTCCAGGTCGTGACGAAATTCCTCAAGGGCAAGAAGTTCAAGGGCCAGAATGTCTATGGCTATCTCGATGCGCCAAAACCCTGGGGCGGCTTCGGCTTCTATTTCCTTGGCAGCCGTGCCACCGCTTACGCCAAGCATCCCGGCGACAAGGCGTGGCTGTTCGACATCGACACGATGAAGCCGCGCATCAACAATCCGGCCTGGGTTCGCGCCATTCAGGACGTCGTCGACGCGCTGCCGTCCGAGCCGCCGGACCAGCTCAATGCCGATCCGAACACAACCGGATTCCAGCAGTTCCTCGCCGGCACCGGCTCGATGATCCCGTGGTGGGGAGATATCGGGCAAGTGGCCAAGGCCAGCGATACCTCCGTTATCGGTGACGTCGTCGGGTTCGACATCCTGCCCGGATCGGACGACGTCTACAATTCCAAGACGGGCAAATGGGAGAAGCTCGCCAGCGGGCCGAACCACGCTCCGAACTGCGCCTATCTCGGCTGGGGCATCTATGTCATGGCGCGGGTCAATGGGGACGAACGGAAGCATAAGGCAGCCTGGAGCGCCGCCGCGCATCTCGGCGGCAAGGATCTGTCGATCTGGACCGTGATGTATCCATCCGGCTTCCAGGTGCATCGCGCCAGCCATTTCAAGATCGATGAATGGGTGGCCGCGGGCTATGATCGGAAGTACATCACATCCTATCTCAACTCGCAGATCGGGTCCTACAATCATCCGAACCGAGCGGTCGAGCCGCGCATTCCCGGCATCTTCCAGTACTACAGCATCGCGGAAGACGAGTTGGCGAAGATCTTCGCCGGCAAGTCCAACGCACAAACCGGCGCCAACAACATCGCCGCGGCATGGGAAAAGCTCACCGACCAACTCGGTCGTGAGAAGCAGATTGCGCTCTATAAGGCGTCTCTCGGCATCTAACTTCCCGTGTTGCGCGCCGTTGGCGATCATCGAACATTTGGCTGGCGCCGCGGCGCCAGCCAAGGCTTCGCTGGCAAGCCGCTCGTGGGTGCCAGCCTAAATTCGGTAAGTTGCCTTGATCCAGAAATCAGCAATCGTCGTGGATGGTCGGCATCGTAGGCCGGCAACGCCGTCCAACCTTGGAAGCAGGGCGGCTGCAGGACGCGTGCTTGTCGCCATCGCCTCAATCGGCCTGCTGCTCGTCCTGCTTATCCAGATCCTACACACAACCGGAAAGCTTGCGGCCGGATTTTCCAACTGGCGCCCGATCCTCTATGCCTATTTGCTCTGGTCGGTCGCACTCGGCATAAGCCAAGTTATGGTCCGCGGTGAACGTGGCCTCCGTGCGCTGTTTCTGCTGCCCGCCATCTTGTTCACCGTCGCTGTGGTGATTTTCCCGACACTGTTCGGGTTTTACATCGCCTCGCTGGATTGGAATCTCAGTTCGCTCGAAGGACCGCACTTCAACGGCCTCAACAATCTTATCGCGCTGTTCTCCGACACTTACTACTGGAACGCCCTGGGCAACATGGTCTTCTATACGATGGCCGTGCTCGCCGAATATGCGATCGCGTTCGGATTGGCTCTCTTGCTGAATGCGGACATCCGCGCGCGACGATTCTTCCGAGTCGTGTTCCTGCTGCCGATGATGCTGAGCCCGGTCGCCGTGAGCTGGATGATCGGCAAGTCGCTGATGGAGTACCGCTTTGGTCCGGCAGCCACGCTCGCCCGTGCGCTTGGATGGGACAATCCAGCCTTCTTCGCTCACCCCTGGATCGCAAGGGTGAGTATCGACGCCATGGATGCCTGGGTATCCATTCCCTTCATCATGATCATCCTGCTCGCGGGCTTGCAGGCCATGCCCAAGGAAGTACTGGAAGCAGCCAAGGTCGATGGCGCCAATGGCTGGCAGTCGTTCTGGCATGTCACCTTCCCGATCACGCTGCCGGTGAGCATTACCGTCCTGATCATCAGAATCATTTTCAAACTGAAGCTCGCCGACATCGTGATCAACGTAACCGCGGGCGGACCTGGCGGCGCGACCGACACGGTGTCGAGCTTCATCTACCGCGTCTATCGTGATCGATCGAATGTCGGTTATGGGACAGGACTTGCGATCTTCTATCTGCTCTTGATCATCGTCTTCCTGACCGTGTTGCTGCGAATATCCAGTCGTTGGATGCAAAAAGCCGTTTAAGCGGCGAGTTCGAACGGATTATCGAGGAATTACGCGCTTGCCGATCTTCACCTCCGCCGCATCTGTGCCGGCTCGAAAGCGTCAAGCCGCGCGCCGGGCCAAGCGCACCGCGAGCCGCGTGCTCATTTACAGCGCACTTGTGTTTTGGGCATTCATCTGCCTGTTTCCCATCTATTGGACCGTGAGCACCTCCTTCAAATCCGCGGTCGACGTGACGCAGGGTCACTTGATTCCCTGGCTCGATTTCCGACCCGATTGGAAAGGCTGGCGCTCGCTCGGGCTGTCGCCGGATATGCTCTTCCAATCCTCCCCCTCCCGCGACGAGTTCCTGAGCCGGTTCGAAAACAGCGTCATCACCTCGGTGGGCGCCTCGTTTCTGGCTCTCGTGCTCGGATCACTGGCGGCTTACGGACTGAGCCGCTTCCGGTACAAATTCGCATGGATGCGCAATGACGACATCCTGTTCTTCTTCATGTCGCAGCTGATCCTGCCGCCGGTGGTGCTGGCCTTACCGTTTCTCGTGCTCTACAAGGCGCTCGCGCTGCTCGACACGCGATTTGGCCTAATCCTGCTCTATACGTTGACCGTGCTGCCGATCGTCATCTGGATCATGCGCGACCAGTTCAATGCGATTCCCGTCGAACTCGACGAAGCGGCCTTTGTCGATGGCCTGTCGATCTGGGGCGCATTCCTTCGCATCATAATGCCGCTTGCGCTTCCCGGCATGGCCGCCGCGTTCATCCTTTCGTTGGTGCTGTGCTGGAACGAATACTTCTTCGCTGCGCTGCTGACGAGTACGGACGCCACGACGCTGCCCGTCATGGTCGCGAGTCAAACGGGTTCGCAGGGCATCAACTGGTGGTCGATGGCGGCGCTGTCGACGGCGGCGATCGCCCCGCTTGTACTCGTTGGAATTTTCCTCGAGCGCTACATCGTCAGCGGGTTGACGACCGGCGCAGGAAAGTAGCCGAGTGCGACATCAAGATATCCGACGTCCTCGCTTTGAGAGATAGATGCGCGCCGCGTTGCCGCCGAAGACGGCGTCCCGCTCCTCAGGCGACAGATCGGGCAGCAAGGTTTGCGCGGCCGCAAGCCATTTCGCATAACCGCCTGCCAGATTGACCACGGGCCAGTCGCTTCCCCACAGCATGCGCCGCGGTCCGAAGCAGGCGCGCACATGACCGACCGCCTCCCGCAAGTCCTCGGCGCGCCAGTCCCTTGCGGCCTCCGTCGCCAGGCCCGACACTTTGCAAACGAGGTTCGGTCGCTCGGCTAGTCGCGCAATGTCGCGCCGCCACTCCGCGATGTCGCCGCTCGCAAGCCGCGGCTTGCCGCAATGATCGAGCACGAATTGCAAATTCGGATGGCGATCGACCACGCGCAGGAGTCTCGGCAAGTGACGCGGCAGTACCAGCGCATCGAAGACAAGAACATGTGCAGCCATTTCCGCGAGCACCGGCGCCAAGCCAGGCCCTAACAGCCAATCGTCATCGTCGATATCCTGCACCATTGGCCGCAAGCCGACCAGAAGCTCCCGCGCAGCCATGTCAGCAATTCGCGCGATCCCATCCGCGGCATCGAAATCGGTCCAGCCGACCACACCGCGCACGATTTCGGCGTGTTCGGCGAGATCGAGCAGAAATCGGGTTTCCGCCTCGGTCGGCGCGGCCTGCACCAGAATCGTTCCTTCAATGCCGCCCGCGGAGAGATGCGGCGCGAGGTCCGAGAGATCGAAGTCACGATAGATCGGTGCAAGGTCGGGAGTCAGCCAGCGATAGTCGCCGCGGGCGAGTGTCCAGACATGGTGATGCGCATCGATCCGCATCAGCGAGAGTCCGATGATGGAACGGGCGCATCGGCATCCAGGAGCCGCGCCGCTTTCAGATCGGACCAGAGCGCCGCCGGCACGTCGCCCGCGAGCGCGGCCACGTTGCGCTCGACCTCCTCCGGGCGGTGAGCACCCAGCACAAGGCTCGCGACCGCGGGATGGGCCAGAGCAAAATGCAGCGCCGCGGTCGGCAACGCGACGCCATGGCTTGCACAAACGCGCTCGATGTTGGCAACCTTTGCGATGATCTCAGGTGGCGCATCGCGATAATTATACTTGGCGCCAGCGACCGCGCCGGTCGCCAGGATACCCGAATTGAAGACGCCGCCGAGCAGCACGCCGATGCCCTGTTGCTCGGCCAACGGCAGAAACTCCGTCAAGGCCGGCTGTTCCAGCAGCGAATAACGCCCGGCGAGCAGCATCACGTCGAACGATCCGGCCTTGGCAAAGCGCGTGCACATGTCGGCCTCGTTCACGCCGACGCCAATGCCGCGAATCACGCCCTCCCCGCGAAGCCGGTCCAGCGCCACATAGGCGCCAGCCATCGCTTCGCGAAAGCGTGCCTCGATCGCCTCCGCGCCGTGTGTCCAGATATCGACGTCGTGAATCAGCAGAAGGTCCAGCCGGTCGGTACCGAGCCGGAGCAGCGACTGTTCGATCGAGCGCATGGTGCCGTCATAGGAATAGTCGACCACCGCGCGATGCGGCTGCCCACCAACGAAGCCGGAACCGTCGGCGCGCCCGTGAAACGGATCCATCCAGCGCCCAACCTTGGTGCAGACGACGATCTGGCCGCGCGGCACGCGCCTGAGCGCGGTCCCACAGCGATGTTCGGCAAGGCCGTGCCCGTACAATGGAGACGTGTCGAGCAGGTTGACCCCCAATTCGAACGCGCGTTCCACGCTGGCGATCGCCGCGCGGTCGTCCAACTGAAGGTAGAGATCGCCAAGCGGCGCCGTCCCGAACCCCAGGATGGACACCTGGAGGCCGGTCCGGCCCAACGCACGGCGCTGCAATGTGGACATGTTCTAATCCCTCCAAACGATTTCATCGCCGCGCGGCGGATCCGCTCCTATCCGCGTGCAGGTCAGCGCGGCGCAATCGCACGCAAACGACAGTGCATGACGAAGCTCACCGGCACTGATCTCCTCAAGCCTCGACCTGCCCAGCCTTCCCTGCTTGTGCAGCGCGAACAGAAGCGCCGACTGGAAGCTGTCGCCAGCTCCGATCGTATCCACCACCTTGATCGTTGGCGCTGCGACCTCAATGAATCCAGCCTTTTGGTGCCAGGCTTGGACTCCTTCCGTTCCGCGTGTGATCACGAGAAGGCTGCAGCCGCGAGCAAGCTGCGATTCCGCTTTGGCCGCGTAAGGCTCGTTCCCGCAGAGGTAAGCGAAATCGACGTCCGACATGCGAATGATATCGGCGCTGTCGGCGAACGCACGCATTCGATCGAGATAGTTCGTTTTGTCCTTGATCAGATTTGGCCTGCAATTCGGATCGAAGGATATCGTGGCCGCTTGCCTTGCGTCCGCGATCATGGCCGCGGTCTCGTCGGCTCCGCGGGCGTTGACCAGCGTCGTTGACCCCACGTGAATGGCCTCGACGCTTCCGAACTCGATCATCCCGCGCGGGTAGCTCCACTCTCGCGATGCGGTCTCGGCATCATAAAAGGCATATTGGGACTCGCCGGCAACCATCCTCACGAAGGCCAGCGTGGTCTGATGGTCGCTGCGGGTTGCGTAGCGCAGATCGACGCCAGACGCCAAGGCGTGCTCCGCTATCATGCGGCCAAACAGGTCATTGGAGATGCCGCCGACAAAACCGGTCGGCGTGCCAAGCCGCGCCAGCCCGATTGCCACATTGAGGCATGATCCGCCGACTTTCGGCCGCACCGCCTCGCGTCCGTCCGCCGCGGCGACCGGCACAAAGTCGATCAACGCATCGCCACAACAGAGGATCATCGTTGCTACCTCAGCCGCGAGTGCCGTCAAAACCGCGCATCGCCTCGCGACTGGCCTGATCGAGCCGGCGCAGCATCCCGTACACCTCACGCTTCCTGCGATGAAATTCAGCCACGCCCGGCGCGGTCGGCTCGGTCACGCGCCCGAGCGCAGACATAGCGGCCATGGTTTGGCCAAGCGAGGCATAAGCCCCGGCGGCGACGGCACCAAGCATGGCCGCACCCAGCAATACGGGCTCCGGAGTTTGTGGCAGCGCCACGATGAGACCGGTCGTATCCGCCATGATCTGCCGCACGAGCGGACTTCGCCCTGCGCCGCCCCCCGTGACGATCACGTTGCTGTCGACGCCATGCGCCTTGAACGTGTCGATCACATCGGCAAGACCGTAAGCAAGGCCGCACAATCCCGCTACGAACAGGCGCTCCATGGCGCAAAGGTCGTTGTCGAGGTCGAGGCCCGCGATGACAGCGCGGGTATCGGGATCGGCGTATGGCGAGCGATTGCCGAGGAATTCCGGCAGGACGTGAATGTCGCGCGCGAGCAGCGCAGCCTGGCTCGCGCTTCCGGCACGTTCGACGATTCGCTTTTCGAGAAATGCGAGGATATCGCTCCCGTCGCGCCGCGCCGCGGCGCTTGCCTCCGTATGTGCCGGATGCGACTGGACCAAATGATCGATGGCTGCTCCGGCGGCCGATTGCCCACCCTCGTTCAGCCAGAATTCCGGGACCATGCCGGAAAAGTAAGGGCCCCACACGCCGGGTACGAAGCGCGGCACCGCCGTGCTCGCCATGATGCAGGCCGAGGTCCCCATGATGTAAGCGAGGCGGCCGCACACATCGGCAGTTGCGCCCGAATGATCCCGGCCTCCGATCGCCCCGAGGCCGCCCGCATGCGCGTCGATCAGCGAGGCGCCAACCGGTGTTCCGGCCTTCAGGCCGAAATCCCGCGCCGCCAACTCCGTCAGGCCCGTCCCCAGCGGCGTGCCGGGAGCCACGATGGTCGTACCGATCCGCTGGTAGTTCTCTGCAACGAACTCCCCAAGCCCGATCCGCTTGAAGTAAGCCGCGCTCCAACGCTGCTCATGCGCCAGATAGTTCCATTTGCAGGTGACGGTGCAGGTCGAGCGCATGAGCGACCCGGTCGCCCGGAAAGAAAGGTAGTCGGCGAGATCGAAGAAGTGACCGGCGCGATCGAAGCCCTCGCGAAGGTGGCGCTTCAGCCATAGCAGTTTCGGCATTTCCATCTCGGGCGAGATCACGCCGCCGACGTAGCGGAGGACGTCGTCTTGTGTTTCGTTGATCAGCCGAGCTTCGGCGGTCGCCCGGTGGTCCATCCAGACGATGACGTTGCGCCGGTTGTCTCCGGATGTGCTGACGCTGAGCGGCTCCGCGGTCCGATCGAGCACCACCAGCGAACAGGTCGCGTCGAACCCGAT
>Ga0134125_10004358_pt1 | contig 16207 bp, 17 predicted proteins | sample KB31751_FD_96464 | JGI IMG/M metagenome (GOLD analysis project Ga0134125, IMG submission 96464) | Terrestrial soil microbial communities with excess Nitrogen fertilizer from Kellogg Biological Station, Michigan, USA - KB3-175-1 | ecosystem: Environmental > Terrestrial > Soil > Unclassified ...
CTGTTCGCGACCGTTCTAGGCGCCGGTGTGTTGGCGCTACGCCGGCGCACGGCGGTCCGTTCCTGACAAGAACGAGAAGAATGCTGAAGAGGCCGCCCAAACCGGGCGGCCTTTTTTCTAGCGGCTAACGCGCAAGAAAACGTGATAGAGGTCAGCAGTCAATCGGAACGAGCGCGGACTCCCGCTTTCCCTGAATGCAGTCGCACCCGCTTTCGCGGGGAAAACGCTCTCCTTCTACTCCCACGCATCGAAAATATCCGGCACCAGCGGGCCGCCCGCCGTGCGGCATTGGCGCTGACAGTAGCGGTCGCAGATATCGCCGAGATGAAGACAGTGTCCCTGCGCATCGTGTGTGAGGCAGGCGGCAACGCCCCAGGTGCAATGCGAGCCGCAGTCGCGCCAGCAGGCGCCCGACTGCCAGACCGATTGCGTCCGTTCGCTGCGCGGGAACGGCAAGGTCTGGTTGGGCGAGTTGAAACGCCAGACGACGGCGTGACCCGCCGGCGCCAGCGTCACGTCGGCAGCGGCCGACGGCAGAATGCCGCCAATCAACAGAACGAGCAGGATAAGCGCGCGGATCACCGATATTCCCTCGCCTTGCCAAAGCATAACGCGCTTGTCCGGCGGCGCAACAGCCGCGGCGCACGGGCCGCGGGCTTGCGCACCGGTACTTTCGTCGACGCCGCCCGATTGTTAATGTGCCCGCGCATCGGGGCTAAGGGGACGCCAGTCGTGACGGTCGCAGATCAAGCCGGGGCTATCGAGAAACAGAATCCCACCCAGAATTTCGGCACCCAGGGCATCAAGCCGTTGGAGCGGCCGAGCCTGATCACGCGCATTTTCATGACCATCGTTGCGCGGATCGAGAAGCTCAATCTGTCGTGCAGCAAAGTCGGCAACCCGCCGATCTACGACAACGCCGTGTTCCCGTGGACCAAAGCGATCGAGCGCGACTGGCGCTCGATCCGCACCGAGCTCGACCGCGTGCTCACGCGCCAGCAAGATCTGCCCGGCTTCCACGAGCTCGCGACCGACGTCGCCTCGATCAGCCAGGATCGCGGATGGAAGACGTTCTTCCTCTCCGGTTACGGTTTCAAGTCGGAGCCGAATATCAAGCTTTGCCCGAACACCTGGGCGATATGCCAGAACATTCCCGGGCTGATCACGGTGATGTTCTCCATTCTCGAGCCAGGCAAGCATTTGCCGCCGCACCGCGGGCCGTACAACGGCGTGCTGCGGCTGCATCTGGGATTGATCGTGCCGGAGCCGCGGCAGGAGCTCGGCATCCGCGTCGACAAGGACGTGTACCGCTGGAAAGAAGGCGAAGCGGTGATCTTCGACGACGCCTACGAGCACGAAGCCTGGAACCGGACGGCCTTCACGCGTGTGGTGCTGTTTGTCGATTTCGTCAAGCCGCTGCGCTTCCCGGCCAATGTCCTCAACTGGCTGCTGCTGCATCTTGCCGTGTTCACGCCGTTCATCCGCGAAGGCACGGAACGGCAGTTGGCGTGGGAGAAGCGCTTTTACGCCGAAGCGGAAGCCTGGCGGAACGGCTAGGTAGGCCTGCCCTTGTGTCGACCCATGTGCCGACCCTTGTGCCGACCCTTGTGCCGACCCTTGCGCCGGGCGTGGATCGCGGTTAGCTCCCTGCCCTGATGGACGACCGGACAAAACCGCAAGACGCCGCGCCAAAAATCAGCTTCGTTTCGCTCGGTTGCCCCAAGGCGCTGGTCGATTCAGAGCGCATCGTCACGCGTCTGCGCGCCGAAGGCTATGAACTTGCGCGCGAGCATGCCGGCGCCGACGTGGTGATCGTCAACACCTGCGGCTTCCTCGACAGCGCCAAAGCGGAGTCGCTTGCGGCCATCGGCGGCGCGCTCAAGGACAACGGCAAGGTCATCGTCACCGGCTGCATGGGCGCGGAGCCCGAAAGCATCACCGCCGCCTATCCGGGCGTGCTGGCGGTGACCGGGCCGCAGCAATACGAGAGCGTGGTCGACGCCGTGCATCGCGCCGTGCCGCCGAAACACGATCCGTTTCTCGATCTCGTGCCGCCGGAGGGCATCAAGCTCACGCCGCGGCACTACGCTTATCTTAAAATTTCCGAGGGTTGCAACAACCGCTGCACCTTCTGCATCATCCCGCGGCTGCGCGGCGACCTCGTATCGCGTCCCGCCGCCGACGTGTTGCGCGAAGCCGAACGGCTGGTGAAGGCAGGCGTCAAGGAACTGCTGGTTATCTCGCAAGACACCTCCGCCTACGGGCTCGACCTTAAATACGCGGCAAGCGAATGGCGCGGCCGCGAGGTGGCGGCGAAATTCGTCGATCTCGCCGCCGCATTGGGCGAGCTTGGCGTCTGGGTGCGGCTGCATTACGTCTATCCCTATCCGCACGTCGACGACGTGATCCCGTTGATGGCCGCGGGCAAGGTTCTTCCCTACCTCGACATTCCGTTCCAGCACGCGGCGCCCGACGTGCTCAGGCGCATGAAGCGGCCGGCGGCGCAAGCCAAAACGCTGGAACGCATCGCCCAGTGGCGCAGCGTATGTCCGGACATCACCTTGCGCTCGACCTTCATCGTCGGTTTTCCCGGCGAAACGGAAGCCGAGTTCGAATACTTGCTGCAATGGCTTGAGGAGGCGTCCCTCGATCGCGTCGGTTGCTTCCGTTACGAGCCGGTGCGCGGCGCCGTTGCCAACGATAGCGGAGCCCCGGTGCCCGACAAAGTCAAGGACGAGCGCTGGCATCGCTTCATGCAGGCACAACAAGTCATCTCGGCGCGGCGCTTGCGCAAAAAAATCGGCACGCGGCAGAAGGTCATCATCGACAGTGTCGGCCCGACGGTTGCCAAGGGCCGTTCGATGGCGGACGCACCGGAGATCGACGGCGCGGTCTATGTCGCCAGCCGGCGTCCGTTGCGCGTCGGCGAAATCGCGACGGTCAGGATCGAGCGCGCCGACGAATACGACATGCACGGCAGCGCGGTCGGATTTTAGCCAAGATTTTGTCGCGCCGGCGGCGCAGTTCCGGTTCCCTCAGCGTTTTGTTCGTGGCAACGGCGGAACGCTTCACGCGCGTGAGCGGTTACGCAGGCGTCCACTGCAAGGAGGAGAAATCATGCACCGGAACAAAACCGTTTTGCTTGCCGCCGTGATGACGGCAGCGATCTCCCTTCCCGCCTCCGCCGCGGTCGTTGCCCAGGCGACGACGCCGCTCAACATCCGCTCCGGGCCCGGACCGCAATACCCCGTTATCGGCGCGGTGCCGACACGCGGCCAGGCGACGATCACGGGCTGCATCTCGGGCAGCCTGTGGTGCTCGGTCAGCTACAACGGCAAGCAAGGTTGGGCCTATTCGCAATACCTGATGGCGACGCTCTCCGGGCGTTCGCTTGCTGTTGCCGAGATGCGCGACATTCCGCCGGTCACCTATCAGGCGCCGGCCGAGGTCGTCGGCAGCGCGGTGGCGCCGCCCGTCATCAACGGCACTCTGGTCGAGCCGCAGGCAACCAGCGCCCCGCTTGTCATCGCGCCGCCGCCAGCGGACGTGCAAAGTTACGTCGTCAGCCATCCGGTCGCCCCGGTCTACCTCAACGGCGAGGTCGTCGAGGGCGCAGGCCTCCCGCAAACGGTGCAGCTCGCGCCGGTGCCGGGCTCGGACTACGACTATGCCTACGTAAACAGCGTGCCCGTGCTGGTGCAGCCAAACACGCGACAGGTCGTCTACGTCTATCGTTAAGGTCTAGTCCAACGAGCGGCCGGGCGGCGCTTGCGCTGCCCGGCGGCCGGCAGGCGTGCCGCAAAACGGCATTGCTTCGGCCGGGCAGGTTTATTATGCCGGGCTGTGACCGCCTATTTCGTCACCGCTACCGGCGCCGACATCGGCAAGACCTTCGTCACCGCCGGGCTGATCCGCCATTTGCGCGGGGGCGGCGCCGTGGTCGATGCGCTCAAGCCGGTGGTGAGCGGCTATCATTCCTCGACCGTTGAAACCAGCGACCCGGCCGTGCTGCTCAAGGCGCTGGGCAAACCGGTCAGCGCCGAGGCGATCGAGCGCATGGCGCCCTGGCGATTCCGTGCGCCGTTGTCGCCGGATCTTGCGGCGGCGCGCGAGCAGCGCGCGATCAAATTCGACGAGCTCGTCGCCTTCAGCCGGCGCGCCATCGAGGCGGCGTCGGGCATGCTGTTCATCGAAGGCGTCGGCGGCATCATGGTGCCGCTCGACGAGGGCCGTACGGTGCTCGACTGGATGGCGGCCTTGCGTATTCCGTTGCTGCTGGTGGTCGGCGGCTATCTCGGCACCATCAGCCATACGTTAACGGCCATCGACGTGCTCACCTTGCATGGGCTGTCGACGGCGGCTATCGTCGTGTGCGAGAGCGAGCGCAATCCGGTCGAGCTCGACGACACCGTCGCCAGCATCGAGCGCTTTTCCAACGGCGCCCCCGTGATCGGCTTGCCGCGGCTGCCCGCGGGCATTCGCGATCATGCCGCCTTCGCCCGGATTGCCGCGCTGTTATAGGTCGATCAGCCGTGGAAGGCGAACACCGCTTCGGCCATGCCTTCGATATTGATCAGGCCGTGCAACATGATCGTGAGCACGGTCGATCCGCTCACCCAGCGCAGCCACCCGAGCAGCAAGCCGGAGACAAACACCTGGCCGATCACATACCAGTCGTATTGCACGTGAATGAGCGCCCATAACAGCGCGGTCACGGCGATCACCGGCCAGACGTCGCGCGGCGATTTGAGCCAGCCGCGAAACAGGAAGCCGCGGAACAAGGTTTCCTCGCCGATGGGTGTGAGCACCACCACGGCAAACCAGAGCAGCGGCAGCCAGCCGGCCGCGGCAGCGGTGCGATAAATATCGGTTTGAAATTGGGTGACGACGTTGTGGCCGATGAGCCAGCTCAAGGCATCTCCGGCCGCGAGCAGGACGATGACGCAGCCGATGCCGACGATCACGTCGCTCCGGCGCGGCACGGTCAAGCCCAGATAGTCGGTCGCGCTCGCGCCCTTCACCCAGGCAAAGATCGCGAGCAGCAGGACCTGCACCGGCGTCGACACGATGATGACGATGGCAACGGCGCCACCGTCACTGCTGAAATCCGGCAGATGCGCGACGTTGGTGTCGAACCACCAGGTCATCGCCGCGAGCGCGGCGATCTGGCCGGCAAGCAATGCGACGACGCCGAGACCGAGCGTGCTCCACCGGCCCCAGGGCTGAATGTGGAAAGGCACGCTCATGTCCCGCAGCGTGCCCGGCCTAGGGAGACAGGATCAGCGAGCCGGTCGTCTCGCGGCCCTCCATCTCCTTGTGCACCTTGGCCGCATCCTTGAGCGGATATTTGTGCAGCGGAATTTTCACCGCGCCGGAGCCCACGACCTTGAACAGGTCATTGGCGGTGTCGACAAGATCGCTGCGCTTGGCGACATAGGTGTTGAGCGTCGGCCGCGTGGCAAACAGCGAGCCCTTGGCCTGGAGAATGTTGATGTTGAAAGCCTCGATCTGCCCCGAGGCGCTGCCGAAGCTGACGAAATAGCCGAGCGGACGCAGACAGTCGAGCGAGCCGGGGAACGTCGTCTTGCCAATACCGTCATAGACCACGTCGCACAGCTTGCCGCTGGTGATCTCCTTGACGCGGGCGACGAAATCCTCATCGCGATAGAGGATGGTGTGGTGTGCGCCGTTCTTCTTAGCGAGCTCGGCTTTTTCCTTGGACCCGACGGTGCCGATCACAGTCGCGCCGAGATAATTCGCCCACTGGCACGCGATCAGCCCGACGCCGCCGGCGGCGGCGTGAATGAGGCAGATGGTGCCCTTGCCGACCTTGTAGGTGCGGTTGAGCAGATATTGCACCGTCATGCCCTTGAGCATCATGCCGGCGGCCTGATCGTAGCTGATGTTGTCGGGCAGCTTGACGGCGCGGTCGGCGGCAAACACGCGTTCGGCGGCGTAGCCACCGAGAGGGCCCACGTGAGCGACCCGGTCGCCGACTTTGAGTTCCGTCACGCCCGGTCCGACCGCGATCACTTCGCCCGCGCTCTCGTTGCCGGCGGTAAACGGCAGGCCGACCGGCGAGGGATACATGCCCATGCGGAAATAGGCGTCGATGAAATTAACGCCGGCCGCATGCTGCTTGACCTTGATCTGGCCCTGGCCCGGAGCGGGGATTTGAACGTCGTCGAGCGTGAGAACCTCGGGCCCGCCGGTTTTGTGAACGCGCACTGCCGCAACCATGTTTCACCCCTTGATAAAACGAAATGTCATATGGATGGATCGGCAGCGATCATAGGCGGCCGCCCGACGAACACAAGAAGCCTATCGCGCGCCCGACACCCGCAGGTTCGCGCCGGTGATGTATGACGCCGCATCCGAGAGCAGGAACAGGATCGCCTCACCGACTTCGTCGGCCTCGCCTGCCCGGCCCATCGGCAGCGTGGGCAGAACCCGCTCGACGCGGCCCGGCGGCTGGATGTCGGTGTCGATCAGGCCGGGGCTGATGGCGTTGATACGAATGCCTTCCTTGGCCACCTCGCGCGCGGCACCGATGACCAGGGAATCGATGGCGCCCTTTGCGGCCGCGTACCACACGCACTCGCCGCCGCCGCCAATGGTTGCCGCCATCGACGAGAGCATCACCACCGAGCCGCCTTTCCCGCCGTGTTTGGTCGACATGCGGCGAATGCAGGCGCGCAGGCACAGCAGCGCGCCGAGCGTATCGACGTCGAAGACCTGGCGCATCGTTGCGGCGGTGACCTCATCGAGCCGCGAGGCCGGACCGATGATGCCGGACGAGTGCACGAAATGCGTGATCGCGCCGAACTGGCCGGCCGTCTCGTTGAAAACGCGCTCGATGTCGGCTTCGTTGCCCATGTCGCCTTGCAGGGCGATCGACTTGCCGCCGGAGGCCTTGATGTCCTGCACGACCTTCGCCGCCGCGTTGCTGTTGGTGTTGTAATTGACGGCGACGTCGTAGCCGTTGCGGCCGGCAAGACGCGCAGCCGATGCACCGATGCCACGGCTGCCGCCGGCAACAAGGAGAACAGGACGCGACATGGAGGTCTCCGGAATTAGCGGCGTTTTTGCCGATTGCGGCGGGCGAGGACGTTGAACGTTTCCACGGCGGCGGCAAAGGCCATGGCGGAATAAATATAGCCGCGCGGAATGTGAAAGTGGAAGCCATCGGCGAGCAAGGCAGCCCCGATCAGCAGCAGGAAGGCAAGCGCCAGCATTTTTGTCGTCGGATGCGCTTCGATGAAGCCGCCGACAGGCCCCGAGGCTGCGAACATGACGATCATCGCGATCACCACGGCGGCGATCATCACTTCAAGATGGTCGGCAAGGCCGACGGCGGTAACGATCGAGTCGATGGAAAAGACAAGGTCGATGACCGCGAGCTGGGCCACCACCGTCCACAGCGCGCGCTTGTGCGGCTCGGTGCGGTCCTCCTCCTCGCCCTCGACCTCGCTGTGGATTTCGCGCGTCGCCTTCAGGATCAGAAACAGCCCGCCGCCGAGCAGGATGATGTCGCGCCAGGACAACGTGAGATCGCCGTAGGAAATGACCGGCTGCGTCATCGCCATGATCCAGCTCAGCGAGGCAAGCAGCAGGACGCGGAAGATGAACGCAAGCGACAGGCCGATGCCGCGCGCGCGTTGCGAGCGCGCCTTGTCGAGCCGCGAGGTAAGCAGCGCGATGAAGACAAGATTGTCGATGCCGAGCACGATTTCCAGCGCCGTCAGCGTCAACAGCGCGGCCCAGGCATTGGCGTCGGTCAATAGCGCGAGCATCTCATTCGCCTTTGCGGAAAAGCCCGGCGATCAGGAAATAGATGCCGATCGCCACGAGCGCGGCCTTGATATAAAGGTCCGGCTCGAGATTTTCACCCAAGGTTACGGCCGCGAGCGCCGCCCATATCACGACAAGTGCGATATTGAGCGGACGCAGGCGCTCGACCCGCAGCGGGTGCACGAAACGCACCGGCACGAAAGTGAGAACCGCGAGCGCGACGACGACAGTTACGGAGACCCAGTCGGACGGCTGAAGGATATAGAGATAAAACGCCGCCAGATTCCAAGTCGCCGGAAAGCCGCGGAAATAATTGTCCTTCGTCTTCATGTCGCGATCGGAGAAATACAGCGCGCCGCTCACCGTCACCACGACGCCCGCCGCAATCGCCAGCGCCTCGGGCAGCAGGCCGCTGGCGGCGATGGCAAAGGCCGGAACGAACACGTAAGTGACGTAATCGACCACGAGGTCGAGCGTCTCCCCGGACCAGCGCGGCAGCGTATCCGCGACATCGAAGGCGCGCGCCAGCGGCCCGTCGATGCCGTCGACGACGAGCGCAAGGCCGAGGCAAAAAAACATCCCGGCCCAATGCCCGCCGGTCGCCAAAATCAACGCCAACAGCCCCAGCGCCGCGCCGCAGGCGGTGAAGACGTGAATGGCGAAGGCGCGGGTGCGCGCGAAGCCGGTCATCGAGATTTACTGGTTGCCCCAATCGAGCTTGACGATTTCGGCCGAGCGGCCGGCCAAATTCCAGTTGCGTCCGAAGCCGCGGAAGCGCGATTTGTCGGCGCGTGAAACGATGACGTCGGGGCCGATCCAGTATTCGCTGTTGCGGATCACCACGTTCTGCCCCTGCTCCTTGCCGCGAACCGGCGTGATGGCGCCGTCGACGTAATCCTTGATGCGGATAATGCGTGTCTCACCCTGCGTCTCGTACGAAATGGGCGTCTGCCGCACGCCGAGGAACTGGCCGACCAGGATCGACAGCAGATGCGTGGTGCCGCGCACGCGGCCGGTGAAAATGCGGGTGAAGGCTTTCACGCCTTGCGCCGAGACCTTCTCATCGACGAACAGCGCCGCGGTCCAGTTTCCGCGCGACATGATCCCCGGCAGGTCCATCATCAGCCCGACCTTGCTGCCGGCGAGATCGACGTCCTCGAAATGGCCTTCATCGACGCGGATGCCCGCCCAAGTCTGGCAGCGGTCTTCGGTCGGCGGATGATCGCCGAGCGACAAAACGCAGGGACAAAAGACCGTGCAACTGCACGACAGCGCCATCTCGCCTTTCAACGTCCATTCTTCGCTCAACGTTTCACTCCCGAATTGCCTTGAACTGGGCCGCTATGGAATCGCGATACCTGCGGCCGCGACGATAACGCCTCCCGCAATCAACGCCACGCCGATGGCGCGGGAAAACCGTTGGCCGGTGCCCTGCTTTTCCGCGGTCATCACGATGCCAAGCCCCGCCATCCAGATGACGTTCATTGCGCCGATGGTCAGCATCAGCAGCATTATCGCCCAGCAGCAGCCGACGCAAATCAGCCCCTGCGTCAGCCCGAGCCGGAACACGCCGCGGGCCGCCGTCGTCCAATGGGTGAAGAAGAACGGAAACGGACTTCGGCATTGCGTCAGGCAGGCATGCTTGAGTGCGGAAAACTGGTAAAGCCCGGCGCCCACGAAAATCGCGCCTGATATGAGCGCGCGCGTTATGGCCGGATTACCCTCGAGCGGCGCCAGACGGGTCAACGCCAGTTGCGCGAGTGTTGCGACCGCGGCAAAGCCGAGCCACACCATTGTGTAACCGGCAGCAAGGACAAGCGGCGAAACAACCGGCTCGCCTTTGCGCGCGGCGGTGTCGGCAATCTCGGCGTAGGTCAAGATCATCGGCGCGGCACTTGGCAGCATCATCGCCAGCACCATTGCCGCCCACATTGCCGCAACGAGTACGGCGCCGCGCACCGTCAGCGGTGCCGCAGCCGGCGAGCCATGGCAAATCGCGTCGATTGCCGCCGCAAGACTTGTGTTTCCGGCGGCGATGACGCCGAGCGCGAGCCAGCCGAGGCCCGCCAGCGCGACCACGCAAGCCGCCGCCACCCATTTCGGCCGCGCGAACACATGGCCGAGGCCGGCGGCGGCCGGCGGCAGATAGTCAAAACCCTGGTCGACGCGGTCGGTCATGCGCGAGGCATGACATAGCGCATCGCGTCCGGCGGTGCTAATCCGTTGCGCGACCACAAGGAACGAGCGGTTCATGGCGGACGGCCAAGAGGGCAACAACACGGCGATCATCATCGGCGGCGGCCCGGCTGGGCTGACCGCGGCGATCGCGCTTGCCGGCGCGGGTCTCCCCACTTTGCTTGTCGGCAAACGCCCTACAAAGCCGGACAACCGCACGACAGCGCTCCTTGCCGGCTCGGTCACGGCCCTCGCCACGCTCGGCGTCTGGGATCTGTGCGAGGCGCACGCGGCGCCACTGCGAGTCATGCGGATCGTCGATGACACCGGGCGGCTGTGGCGCGCGCCGGAGGTTAAATTCTCAGCCGAGGAAATCGGCCTCGATGCGTTCGGCTCCAACATCGAGAACAGACACCTGATCGCGGCGCTCGACCAGCGCGCGCGGGCCCTGCCGGCGCTGCGCATGATCGACGACGAGGCGCTGGCGGTCGAATCCAACTCTGACGCCGTCACGGTGACGTTAAGGGCCGGCGGCGTGATGCGCGCAGCCCTGGTCATCGGCGCGGACGGCCGGCATTCCCTGTGCCGAAAGGCGGCCGGAATCGGAACGGACGAGCGTCAATACAAGCAGGTCGCGCTCACCGTTTGCGTCGGCCACTCGCGTCCGCATCACGGCATATCGACAGAGTTCCATACGGCGAGCGGGCCGTTCACACTGGTGCCGCTTCCCGGACTGCGCTCGAGCCTCGTTTGGGTTCTCGATCCGGCCGAGGCCGAGCGGATTGCCGCGCTCGACGACCGCGAATTGTCGTTCGAGATCGAGCGCCGGTCGCATTCCATCTTGGGCAAGATCGCGGTCGAGGCCGGGCGCGGCATGTTTCCGCTGTCGGCCGCGACCGCGCGGCGGTTTGCGGAAAACCGCATCGCGCTCGTCGGCGAAGCCGCACACGTCATTCCGCCGATCGGCGCACAGGGCCTCAATCTCGGCCTGCGTGACGCTGCCGCCATAGGTGAATTTGCGGTCACCGCTCATCGCGAGCACGGCGACATCGGCGCAGCCTCCGTGCTTGCGGCCTACGACAAGTTGCGGCGCAGCGATGTCGCCGGCCGCGCGCTGGTCGTCGATGCCGTCAACCGCTCGCTGCTCTCCGATTTTTTGCCCGTTCAGGCCGCGCGCGGACTGGGGCTCTATCTGATCGACCGCATCGGCCCGTTGCGCCGCGCCGTCATGCAGGAAGGCGTGGCGCCGGCCGGGCAACCGCGCCTGATGCGCGGCGAAGCGCTCTAGCGTTCGAGCGGCGGAGCTTTTTTCACGCCCGGGGATCCACGGAATTCCGGCGAGATCGGCAGCGGCAGCGCCGGCAGCGTCTTGCCCGACACGTCCGCGACCTGGTGCGCGAACAGGCCGCGTTCGGCGAAATGCGGATCGCGCAGCGCATCTGCAAGCGGCACCAGCACGGTCACGCAGCAGTCGGCGGCGGCAAAGACCGGGCGCCAGTCGTCGGCGCTGCGCTCCGCAATAATTTTTGCGACGGCGTCGCGCGTCGCCATCGGCGCGCGTTTGTCGTCGATGAATTCGGCCGCAAGGCCAATCGCCGCGGTAAATGAAATCCAGAATTTCTGCTCGATGGCGCCGCAGGCGACGAGCTGGCCGTCTTTGGTCGGATAGAGCTGATAGCGCGGCGAGCCGCCGACCAGCCAGTTCTCGCCGCGCTTGGGGAATTGCCCGGTCGCCGCGCCGACGGCCAGCGCATGCCAGCAGAAGGTGAACATGGCGTCGCTCATGGCGATGTCGATGTGGCAGCCCTGCCCGGTCTGGTCGCGCGAGCGCAACGCAAGAAGAATATTGATGACCGCGGGAAAGCTGCCGCCGGCGATGTCGGCGGCGAGCATCGGCGGCACGACCGGATGCGTGAGCGTGCCCGGCTGCAAGTCGAGCAGGCCGGTGTTGCCGATGTAGTTGATGTCGTGGCCGGCCTCCTCGACGCGCGGCCCGCTCTGCCCGTAGCCGCTGATCGAGCAATAGATCAGCTTCGGATTGATCGCCCGCACGTCTTCATAGCCGAGACCGAACCGCGTCATGACGCCGGGACGGAACTGTTCGAGCAAAATGTCGGCGCGTTCGATCAGCGGCACGAGCCGCTCGCGGTCGGCTTTGTCCTTGAGATCGAAGGTCATGCTCTTCTTTCCGCGGTTGAGCATGGCGAAGGAGGCGCTTTCGCCCCCGACCAACGGCGCGAAACGGCGCGCGTCCTCGCCACCCGGCCGTTCGATCTTGATCACCTCGGCGCCGGCTTCCGCCAGCATCAGGCCGGCCAGCGGCCCCGGCAGCAGCGTCGAGAAGTCGAGAACCAGAAGGCCGGAAAGAGGTTGCATCGGCGCCATTGACCCGGCGGTCGCGCCCCACTTGGCGCGGCCTTTGCATTCCTCTAAACGGCAGTTTGTCCTTTTGGAAGGTCTCAAAGCCGCCGTGAAGCCCCCGCGCCAGTTCTTTCAACCTCTCGCCGTCGGCGCGCCCGCCCCGATGCGCGAACGCCCGGCGCGGCTCGAGCGCATGATCCATTTCGTGCCGCCGCACAACGAAAAGGTCCGCGCCAAGGTACCGGACCTCGTCCGCACCGTGGATGTGGTGCTGGGCAACCTGGAGGACGCCATCCCGGTCGAGGCCAAGCAGGCTGCGCGGTCGGGCTTCATCGCCATGGGCAAAACGGTCGATTTCGGCGCGACCGGCCTTTGGACGCGCATCAACGCACTCAACTCGCCGTGGGCGCTCGACGACGTGACCGAAATTGTCGGCGCGATCGGCGACAAGCTTGACGTCATCATGCTGCCGAAGGTCGACGGCCCGTGGGACATCCATTACCTCGATCAGTTGCTCGCGCAGCTCGAGGCGCGGCACAAGGTCAAGAAGCCGATCATGATCCACGCCATCCTGGAAACGGCGCAGGGCGTGAACAATGTCGAGGCGATCGCGCTCGCCTCCCCGCGCATGCACGGCATGAGCCTCGGGCCCGCCGATCTTGCCGCCTCCCGCGCCATGAAGACCACGCGCGTCGGCGGAGGACATCCGGAATACAAGGTGCTCGCAGATGCGCAAGGCAACGCCCCGCGCGCCGTGGCGCAGCAGGACCTCTGGCACTACACCATCGCCAAGATGGTCGATGCCTGTGCCGCCGCGGGCATCAAGCCGTTCTACGGTCCGTTCGGCGATTTTTCCGACCCTGCGGCGTGCGAGGTGCAATTCCGCAATGCCTTTCTCATGGGTTGTCACGGCGCCTGGTCGCTGCATCCGACCCAGATCGAGATCGCCAAAACTGTGTTTTCGCCCGACCCCGCCGAGGTCGCTTTCGCCAGGAAAATCGTCGAGGCTATGCCGGACGGCGCCGGCGCCGTGATGATCGATGGGAAGATGCAGGACGACGCCACCTGGAAGCAGGCCAAAGTGCTCATCGACCTCGCCAAGCTCGTCGCCGCAAAGGACCCAGGCATGGCCGCGCGCTATGGGCTCTAGCGCCACCGTCTACCGGCCGCCACATTTACCGACTATGTAGAAAGAACCATGATCAAGACTCGGAACGCGAAATTCCAGATCGGCCAGGTGGTCAAGCACCGCCTCTATTCGTTCCGTGGCGTGGTGTTCGACATCGACCCGGAATTCAACAACACCGAGGAATGGTGGCAGTCGATCCCGGCGGAGGTGCGCCCGTCGAAGGATCAGCCGTTCTATCACCTTTTTGCCGAAAACGCGGAGACCGAGTACGTCGCCTATGTGTCCGAGCAGAACCTTTTGCCGGACACTTCCGACACGCCGCTCCGTCATCCGCAGGTAGCGAAGGAATTCGTCCGCGACCGCAGCGGCGCTTACCGGCCGCGCAACAGCCAGATGAACTAAATCCGCCTGAACTAAAACGTGAGACAAACGAAAAAAGGCGCAGCCCTGAAAGCCGCGCCTTTTCTTTTGCGGTTACCCGGACCGCGGTTTATTTCTTCTGCGCCGTTGCCGGCGGCGCCGCAGCGGCCGGAGCGGGAGCCGGGGTCTGCTGCGACATCGGCTGCTGGCTCTCGAGCTTCTTGCGCGCTTCTTCCGCCTTCTTCTGCAACTCTTCCTGGAGCTTGCGTTGCTGCTCCTCGAAGACCTTCGGATCGGTCGCCGGCCCGTCATAGGCCTTGGCAAAATCGGTGAGCGGCAGCGGCAGGCTGATCGCCGTCCCCTGCATGTTGATCGCCTGCACGGTCAGCATGTGACCCTTTTTCATTTGCGCGACCGTGTCGGCGTTGACCTCGTAATCGGCCATGCAGCCGACGGGGAAGCAGATCGAATACGGCGCGGTGACCGGCGCGTTCTGGTCGATGATCACGCGCGTGCCGTGCTGGAGCTGCATGCCGAGCGGCACGGTGACGCGCAGGAGCTTGCGCGCTTCACCCTGCGGCTCGAACAACTGGACGACCGCAACCGGCATGCCGTTCTCGAGCCGGCCGTCTTTGGTGAGAACGCAGACTTCTTTCGCGTTCGCTTCCTTGCCCTTGCCGCACAATTTCATCCACGGCGAGTACATAAGCTGCGGCTGTTCCGGGATCGGAGCCTGCTGGGCCTGTTGCGGAGCAGGCGCCGGAGCGGGCGCTGGTGCGGTCGGTTTGGCTTGCGTCTTCTTGTCAGCCGGCTTCGGCTGGGCGAATGCCGGGGCCGCGACAAGCATCGCCGCCGCCAGGCCGGCCGCCGCCACGAACGCGATCGAAATCCGGCCGAGTGGTCGCGCCGTTGCGATCCGATAAGTCATGCAATCGTTCCCTTTGCTGCCGCCGATCGGTCCGAAAAGTCGGACCGGACGTGCGGGCGAGGCCATTGAGAAAATGAGCCGCGCCGAAATCTACATCCCCACCGCGGCGTTATGCCGGGCTCTCTCGACGTTAAATACGGCGGCAGCGTGACGCTGCGCCGCTGCCTGATAGCCGAATTTCCCGGCACAATAAAGTCAAGATTGCCCTGCGAATGCGCCAAAAGGGGCTTTGCGGCCTCGCGGGTAAGGTCGCGCGGGCGGCTGTGGTAAGTTCGCGTAAAACCGGAGCCGAATCGCATTAACCCGTCGCGACACCTCCCCGCTCCTCAGGCTCTTGCGCGCGCATCGATGCCGAACCGGCGCGCGGTCCTGACCGGCGCGCTTGCCTGCGCCGCGTGGGGTGCGAGCGCCGCGCCGGCGGCTGCCCCACACGCTATTGCCATGCATGGCGCGCCCGCATGGGGCCCGGACTTTTCCGCCCCGACTTACGCCAACGCGGCAGCGCCGAAGGGCGGTCGCATCACCCAGGGCGTGCTCGGCACCTTCGACAGCGTCAACCCGTTCATCGTGCAGGGCCTGCCCGCGGTCAACCTGCGCAGCTACGTGTACGAGAGCCTGCTCGCGCGCGGCTACGACGAACCGTTCACGCTTTACGCGCTGCTGGCGCGCAGCGTCGAGACCGACGCCGCGCGCACATGGGTGGTCTTCGACATCGACCCGGCCGCACGCTTTGCCGACGGCACGCCGGTGACGCCCGACGATGTGATCTTTTCCTGGCAACTGCTGCGCGACAAGGGTCGCCCGCTTTACCGCACCTATTACACCAAGGTGAAAAAGGTCGAGGCGGTGGGCGAGCGCGGCGTGCGCTTCGATCTTGCCGGCGCCGACGACCGCGAATTGCCGCTCATCCTCGGCTTGATGCCGATCCTGTCCCGCCATGCCGTCAAGGCCGACACCTTCGAGGCGACCACGTTTATACCGTTGCTTGGCAGCGGTCCCTACACGGTCACGCAGGTCAAGCCAGGCGCCAGCCTCATCTTCAAGCGCGATCCGCACTACTGGGGCCGCGATCTGCCGATCAATCGCGGCCTGTGGAATTTCGACGAGATCCGCTTCGATTACTACCGCGACGGCAATTCGCATTTCGAAGCGTTCAAGAAGGGCCTCTACGATGCCCGGCTCGAGCTCGATCCGAGCCGCTGGCAGACGGCTTACGATTTTCCCGCCGCGCGCGACGGCCGCGTCGTCAAGGACGCATTTCCCTACGGCTTGCCCAAGGGCATGCAGGGGCTGGTGATGAACACGCGCCGCCCCGCCTTCGCCGACATCCGCGTGCGCGAAGCGCTCAACTATCTGTTCGATTTCGAGTGGCTCAATCACAATTATTTTTTCGACCTCTACAAGCGCACCGCCAGCTATTTCGACGGCTGCGATCTGTCGGCGCACGGCGTCGCGGCGAACGC
>Ga0134125_10004359_pt1 | contig 16207 bp, 16 predicted proteins | sample KB31751_FD_96464 | JGI IMG/M metagenome (GOLD analysis project Ga0134125, IMG submission 96464) | Terrestrial soil microbial communities with excess Nitrogen fertilizer from Kellogg Biological Station, Michigan, USA - KB3-175-1 | ecosystem: Environmental > Terrestrial > Soil > Unclassified ...
GCGCGGTCGCGTTGGCGGCTGAGCTCGCGGCCGAGCTCGATGAGCGTCGCCGGGCCCAGGGTGGTCGGCTTGGAGTGGTCCAGGCCGTTGTCCAGGGTCAGCAGCGCCAGCGTCTTGCCGGAGGGCAGCTGGACGTCGGCGACCAGCGTGTGGGTGACGATCTCGTCGGGCACCTGTTCGGCGAGCACCCCGAAGCGGTCAAAATCCTGTGCAGCCATGTCTCAGGCGTCCTTCCCGTAGTCGGCGTGGTGGGGGTTTTCCCAGATGACGGTGCCGCCCATGCCCAGCCCGACGCACATGGTGGTCAGGCCGTAGCGCACGGACGGGTCGGCCTCGAACTGCCGTGCCAGCTGGTTCATCAGGCGCACGCCCGAGGAGGCCAGCGGATGCCCGACGGCGATGGCCCCACCATAGCGGTTCACCCGCGGGTCGTCGTCGGCGATGCCGTAGTGGTCCAGGAAGGAGAGCACCTGGACGGCAAAGGCCTCGTTGACCTCGATCAGGCCGATGTCCTCGATGGACAACCCGGCCTGGCTCAAGGCCTTTTCCGTGGCCGGCACGGGGCCGATGCCCATCACCTCGGGCTCCACCCCGGCGAAGGCGTAGGCCACCAGCCGCATCTTCGGCACCAGGCCCAATTCGGCGGCGGTCCCAGCGGAGGCCAGCAACGCGGCGGTGGCCCCGTCGTTCAGACCGGCGGCGTTGCCCGCGGTGACGTGGCCGTGGGCGCGGAAGGGGGTGCGCAGGGAGTCCAGGTCCTCCATCGTGGTGCCGGGGCGCGGTGGTTCGTCCACGGAGTTCAGGGCCCAGCCCTCGCCGGGGCGCCGTGCGGCCACGGGGACGAGGTCCGGCTGGATGTTCCCGTCCGCATAGGCGGCAGCGAGCTTGGCCTGGCTGGCGACGGCGTACCGGTCGGCCCGCTCCTTGGTAATGGCCGGGAACCGGTCATGCAGGTTTTCGGCGGTGTTGCCCATGTTCAGGGCAGCGGGGTCGACGAGGCGCTCGGAGAGGAAACGCGGGTTGGGGTCGACGCCGGAACCCATGGGGTGGTTCCCCATGTGCTCGACACCGCCGGCGATGACGACGTCGTAGGCGCCGAAGGCGATCGAGCCGGCGGTCGTGGTCACGGCGGTCATCGCCCCGGCGCACATGCGGTCGATGGCGTAGCCGGGTACCGAACGGGGCAGCCCGGCCAGCAGGGCGGCGGTGCGGCCGAGCGTCAACCCCTGGTCGCCGGTTTGCGTGGTGGCGGCAATGGCGACTTCATCGACGCGTTCGGGGGGCAGTGAGGGGTTGCGTCGGAGGAGTTCGCGGATGCACTTGACCACCAGGTCGTCGGCCCGCGTGCCGTGGTAGATGCCCTTGTCCCCGGCCTTGCCGAAGGGCGTGCGCACGCCGTCGACGAAGACGACGTCGCGGACCGGGCGCTGGCGGGGCAGCGGGGGTGTGGAGGTGGGGCTCACGGAATGTGCTCCTTGCGTGGGATGAATGTGATCCAACCCAAATGTTACTCACGAGTAACCATGGCTGCAAGAGCAACCCGGCCGGGTCGACTGCCCGGCCGGCAGTGGCGGCGCCTTGGCCGCTCAGGACCTGGAAGCGGAGCGCTTGGCTGGCAGCGGGTCTGGATCCAGGAACGCCACGGTGATGATCGGAGCCGTCTGGCGTACCTGCCAGGGCCGGGCTCCCAGGGAGGCCAGGGCCTCGGCGATGGTCTCCGGTCCGAGGTCCGCGGGGGGACGCCAGGCCACGCGACGGAGGGTGTCGGGGGTCAGGAGGTTCTCGACCGGCATGTCCAGCTCCTCGGCCCGCCGGGCGATGCGGGGTTTGGCGGTGTTCAGGCGGCGTGCCGCGTCCTCGTCCTTGTCGGCCCATGTCCTGGCCGGCGGCGGGGCTGAGGTGGGAATGTGCATGGGGGGCAGATCGTCGTCGTTCCGTGCCTCCTGCAGGCAGCGCAGCCAGCGAGGTGCCTCCTTGGCAGCGGCGCGCCCGTGGAAGCCGGGGGTCTTCAGCAGCTGGGGGACGGTGGCCGGCATGGCCTTGGCGGCGGCGATGAGCGCCGCGTCGGGGATCAGGCGTCCCGGGGCCACGTCACGGTTCGCAGCCAGGGCCTCGCGTTCGGTCCACAGCGCCCGCACGGCGGCCAGCTGACGGCGGTCGCGCAGTTGGTGCAGCCCCGAGGTGCGCCGCCAGGGGTCCACGCGCGGAGCCGGCGCGGGTGCGGTGCGGATGGCCTCGAATTCCTCCAGGGCGAACTCCAGCTTGCCCGATTCCTCCAGCAGCAAGATCAGGGCCAGGCGCAGGTCGTCGAGGACCTCCACGTCCAGGGCAGCATAGCGCAGCCAGGGCTCGGGTAGCGGGCGGGTGGACCAGTCGGCCGCAGAGTGCTCCTTGGCCAAGCGCAGGCCGAGCAGGGCCTCGACGATGTGGCCCAGCCCGACGCGGGGCATCCCCGCGATGCGGCCGGCCAGTTCCGTGTCGAAGAGCGCGTCGGGGGTCATCCCCAACTCCTTCAGGCAGGGCAGGTCCTGGGTGGCGGCGTGCAGGATCCACTCGACCCCTGACAGGGCCTCGTTCAGCGGCAGCAGGTCCGTGAAGGGCACCGGGTCGATGAGCCAGGTGCCTGCGCCTGCGCGCCGGAGCTGGACCAGGAAGGCCCGTTGGCCGTAGCGGAAGCCGGAAGCCCGCTCCGCGTCCACGGCGACCGGGCCGCGGCCCGCTGCGAGGGCACGCGCCGCCCGCCGGAGGCCGGCGTCGGTGTTCACGACCGGCGGGATGCCATCGCGCGGTTCCGTCAGCGGGATCGGTTCCGGTGCCGGCGGCGACTGGTCCCCTTCGTCGGTGTTTTCAGGGGTGCTGTCGGTGCGCGAAATGGTCATGATGGGACCAATTCTAGTTGATTTAGTTCCTCCGGCGGAGGGGCAGGGCCGTCACGCCTTCCGGCAGGGGCGGCAGGCCCGCGAACGTGCACACCATGTCGCTCCACGCCTCCAGGTGGGTGCGCACGTCGGGGCCGTCGGGGGTCCAGGACGCACGCAGTTCGATGTCGATAGTCTCCGCCCGTTTCTGGAGGCTGCCGAAGCTCTGGGAAAGCATGCGCGTCGCGGTGCCCCCGGCCTCGCTGTACCGGGCATCGTTTTCCCGCAGCGCGTCGAGCAGCCAGGTCCAGGCGACCGAACCGAGCATCTGGTCATTGCCCATCGCAGCGTCGAGTTGTGCCCTGATGTAGGTGACGATCCTGAAGGTGCCCTTCCAGAGATCGGACCCCTGGGGATCGTGGAGCAGGATGAACCGGCCCGTGGCCAGCTCATCCTCGTTGTGGCCCAGGGTGCGTGCTTCGGCCAGCGCAGCGGCCGCGGGACCGTGGAGGGAGCCGCGGCCGGCCGCCGGCGGTTCGTAGACCTCGGCGGACAGGGCCACCGCGAACGGTGCGAGCCGGGCCGGTGCGGGGATCTCCGCCAGGTGCATTTCGGCACGGCAATCGGCCTGACGGAGCGCCGAGAGCGCCGTCATGAAGTCTGGGGGAACCTGTGCCAGGTTGCCAAGAGCGGTCACGTTCCCGAGTCTAGGGCGGCTCGTGCGATGGACCCGGAAGGCACGCCGCATTGCCGCACCCGGCAGCACCGGCCGGCGCGGGCCCGCGGGGAGGCCCTCGCCGGGAGCCCGGGGACCAGACGTGGTCTACGGTGGACTTCGGGTCGGACCGGAATCCCGGCCCGCAGGCACTGCGACACGACGAGGACACGGGGAGGGAGCATGGTGCAGGCTGCGGCCGCGGCGGTCCCGATAGTGCTCGCCGTGCTCTTGTTCTTCCTGGGCGTGCGCGCCACCCGTGTCTCCCTGTACTCGCTCGGCACCGGGATCGCCATGGCCCTGGCGTTCTTCCCGACACCCTGGTCGGTGGTCCTGGGCTCGCTGTCCGCCTTCGCCCCGACCATCGTGGAGATCCTGCTGATCCTCTATGCCGGCGTCCTGCTCAGCCGGATCATGTCCAGCACCGGGGCCATGTCGTCGATCTCCAGCTGGCTGCACTCCAGTGCTCCGTCCACGCATGCAGGGACCGTGCTGGTGGTTTTCGGGCTGGTCCCCTTCGCCGAATCGGTGACCGGATTCGGCATCGGCGTGACGGTCGGCGTTCCGATCCTGCGGCTGCTGGGGCACTCGGTGCCGCGGTCGACGATCTTCGCGTTGCTGGGTCTGCTGGCCGTCCCCTGGGGTGCGCTCGGCCCCGGGACCCTGCTGGCCGCAGAACTGTCGGGCACGACATTGCAGGACGTGGGCGTCCGCTCCGCCCTGCTGTCCGGGCCGGTGATGCTCGGAGCCGCGCTGCTGCTCACGGTCCTGCTGCGCCGCGACGAGCGGATCGGCCGCCTGTTCCTGGCCTCGACCGGCAGTGCGGTCCTGCTCTGGGCGGGCATCCTCGGGGCCAACACCGTCGCGGGCACTCCGCTGGCAGGGGTGCTCGGATCGCTGCTGGTCATCGGCGTCCACCTGGAGGCCTACCGGTTGCAGGGCAGCCTGGTCCCGGCCGGACCGACGGTGGTGCGGTCGGCGGCACCCTACGCCGTCATGGCCGCGGGGTTGTTGGAGGCCCGGGCGGCGACGGCACCGCTGGAGGCGAACCTGGCCGTCCGCGCCGTCAGCAGTCCGGCCATCTGGCTCATCGTGGCGTGCGTGACGGCGCAGTACGCCGCGGGCCGTGGCGGGCAAGGCGGCGGGTACGAGAAGGGCCTGCTGCACCGGGCCGGCTTGGCCTACAGGACGTGGCGGCCCGTGGGCGTCGTGACCCTGTGCTTCACCGTGTTGGGGTCACTGCTGGCCGCGACCGGGATGAGTGCCGCCCTCGGCGCGGCGTTGGCGGGGGCCGGTGAGGGCTACCTACTGGCCGCACCGGCCATCAATGCCCTGGCCGGCTTCATCACCGGATCGAACACGGCCGCCAACGCGATGCTCACCGCCACGCAGTCGCAGGTGGCCACCGCGCTGGGCAGCTCTGTGCTGCAGATGGTCGCGGCCACCAACGTCGCGGCATCCCTGGCGACGATGGCAGCGCCCTCCCGGCTCCTGCTGGCCTACGAGCTGGCGGTGGCGACCCCCGCGGGCCAGCCCACCGGCCCGGCCAGGTCGTCGGGACCGGGGCCGGGCCGGGAGGCGTTGCCCAGCGCAGACGTGGCGGCGGCGGAGGCCGATGCCGAGTCACGGGTCAACCGCTGGGTCCTGCCCCGGATCTTCGCCCTGGTCCTGGCGGTGTCGCTTGTCCTGGGGGCCGTCACGGCGTGGGTTTCGTAGACCGCGATGCGCCGTGGCCGGGGTCGACCAGTTCCCGTCCGGGTTCTTCCGGCGGGTAGACCCAGGTCACCAGCACCACCGAGATGATCATCAGCAACAGCCACGATCCCAGCTTGGCGATCGACACGGGATGCCAGCCTTCGAGCTGGTCGGGATAGGCCCAGGCGTTCGACCACGTCGCGATGTTCTCGGCCAACCAGATGAACACCGCCACCAGCACGAAGGCGAGGACCAGCGGCATGCGCAGCCGGAGCCTGAAGACCCGGAAGTGCATCACACAGCGGCCGAAGACCACCAGCACTGCAGCCAGCAGCACCCAGCGCAGATCCCAGATGAAATGGTGCGTGAAGAAATTCAGATAGATGGCGCCCGCCAGCAGGGCGGTCACCCACCGGCGCGGGTAACGGCCGAACCGCAGGTCGAAGAGGCGGAAGACCCGGACCATGTAGGAACCGACGGCCGCGTACATGAACCCGCTGTACAAGGGGACGTTGCCCAGATGCAGCACGCCCTCGCCCTGGTAGATCCACGAGCCGACGCTGGTCTTGAACAGTTCCATGCCGGTGCCGACCAGGTGGAACAGGATGATGACCCGCAACTCGCGCAGCGTTTCCAGCCGGCAGGCCACCATGAGGACCTGGATGGCCACCGAGGCCAGGGTGACCGCGTCGTTGCGGGCCAGCGCGGCCCCGTCGGGGTACCAGAGGCGCGTGGCGAACAGCACGGCCAGCATCGCCGCGCCGAACACGCAGGCCCACGCCTGCTTGAGGACGAAGACCGCGAACTCGACCAGGACCTTCGCCGCCGTGCTGTCGGGGAACCGGGCGATCAGCCGGTGGGCTGCCGCATCGATGCGCTGTTCGAGCGGGGTGGTGGAGCGCTCGTTCACGGGGGCTCCTTCACGAGGTGTCTGGCCGGAAAGGCCCGGCGGGGAAGAAGCGATCATATCTGTCGCGGCGGGGTGTCCGGGGCTACCCTTGAGGCGGAATCTGCAGGGGAGGGACCGCCATGGCCACCGTCAGGGTCAGATACATCGTCGACGACGTGGACGCCGCGCTGGCGTTCTACCGCACCGAATTGGACTTCTCCGAGGTCATGCACCCGGCGCCCACCTTCGCCATGCTCACCCGGGGCGACCTGCAGCTGGTGCTCAGCGCCCCGGGCCCGGATGGCGGTGGAGGCCAGGGGGCGGCCGACGGGCGCACACCGACGCCAGGCGGCTGGAACAGGTTTTCGCTGGAAACCCCCGACCTGGACGCCGCCGTGGCGACGCTGCGCGCCCACGGGGTCCGATTCCGCAACGAGGTCGTCGCCGGGGTCGGGGGCCGGCAGGTGCTGATCGAGGACCCCTCGGGCAACCCCGTCGAGCTCTTCGAACCGGCCCTGCCGGAGGCCCGCCTGGGCGGGGGCTGAGACACCGGGCCGGCCACCGGGGTAGCCGGCCCCACGGCGTCGTCGGGTGCTAGCCGGCCGCGACCTGTTCGCGGATCGCGGCGGCGAACCGGTCGACGTCCTCCTCGGTGGTGTCGAACCCACACATCCAGCGGACCTCCCCGGCGGCTTCGTCCCAGTCGTAGAAGCGGAAATCCTCGCGGACGCGGTTGGCCGCCGCCGGCGGCAGTTTCGCGAACACGGCGTTCGACTCTGTCGGCTGGGTGACCTCCAGGCCGTCGATGTCCTCGACGGCGGCCCGCAGGCGCTGGGCCATGGCGTTGGCGTGGGACGCCGAGCGGAGCCAGAGGTCGTCTTCGTAGAGGGCGATGAGCTGGGCGGAGATGAAGCGCATCTTCGAGCCGAGCTGCATGTTCATCTTGCGCAGGTACTTCAGCCCGCTGGCGGCCTCGGGATCCAGGACGACGATGGCCTCGCCGTACATCAGCCCGTTCTTTGTCCCGCCCATGCTCAGGATGTCGATGCCGGCGTCACGGGTGAACGCGCGGAAGGGGACGCCCAGGGCGGCGGCGGCGTTGGAGAGCCGGGCTCCATCCATGTGCACCTTCATGCCGAGCTCGTGGGCGTGCGAGGTGATCGCCTTGAGCTCGTCCACCGTGTACAGCGTGCCCAGCTCGGTGGATTGCGTCAGCGACACGGCCAGCGGCTGGGCCCGGTGCTCGTCGCCCCAGCCCCAGGCCTCGCGGTCGATCAGTTCCGGGGTCAGCTTGCCGTCGGGGGTCGGAACGCCCAGCAGCTTCATTCCGCCGATCCGCTCGGGGGCCCCGTTCTCGTCGACGTTGATGTGGGCGGTGTCGGCGCAGATGACGGCGCCCCAGCGCGGGAGCAGGGCCTGCAGCGAGGTCACGTTGGCCCCGGTGCCGTTGAAGACGGGGAAGGCCTCCGTGGCCGGTCCGAAGTGCTTCAGGATCACATGGCCGAGGCGCTCGGTGTATTCGTCTTCGCCGTAGGCGATCTGGTGGCCGCCGTTGGCGGCGACCAGGGCCTCGAGGACCTCGGGGTGGACGCCGGAGTAGTTATCCGATGCGAAGCCGCGGACCATGGTGTCGTGCAGGGAAGTGCTCACGTTTATCCTCAGGGGTTGCCGGTCGGGAAATGCTGCCAGTCTATGCCCGCGGCACCAGGGACATGCGGGTCCCGTTCAGTGCCGCCGCGTCGGCATCGAACAGCCCGGCCACGGCCCGGCCGAAGTCGTCCACGTCGGTGAAGCCATCGAAGCCGCGCTCCGGTTCCCGCGTCCGGGCAGCGTCGTCGACGAACGCCTTGATGACTAGGACGACGGCGGCGGAATGCTGGCGGACCGGGTCCTGCCGGTTGCCGGATTGGGCCGCGCGCAGCCCGGCAGCGGTGGCCATGGTCCACGCTTCCGCCGCGGCCTTGGCGGCCACGTAGTTCGCCCCGGAGCCGGTGGGGCGTTGCACGGCGGTCGAGGAGACCACCGCCAGCCGCCCCACCGGCGAGGCGGCGATGTCGGCGTAGAAGGCCCGGGAGGTGTTGCGCAGGGTGGTGACCACGTTGCGGTGCAGGAACTCGTAGTCCTCGTCCGACTGCCCCGCCAGCCCCTTGCCGCCGCGCCAGCCGCCCACCAGGTGGATGAGGCCATCCAGTGGCCCGACCTCCGCGTGGATCCGCTCGGCCAGCGAGGTCGTCGCCCCCGGATCGGCCAGGTCGGCCACGTAGCGCGCCGCGGCGAACGGCAGGCGTTCGGCGAGGCGCCCGGCACTGGTGCCGGCGACGAGGACCCGGGCACCGGCGTCGTGCAGGGCCTGTGCGGCGGCGACGCCCGAGGCGGAGGTGGCTCCGGCGATGAGGACGGTGGGGGACTGTGCGGTGCTCATGCGTGCAGTCTAGGCCGCGGCCGGTTCATCGGCTGCGGTGATGCCGGCGGTGGATTCGATCACCGGCTTCATCTTCTTGTCCAGCGCCTCGTAGAACATCGAGAGCGGGAACTCGTCGTCCAGGACCTGGTTGGTCATCTCCTTCAGCGGCTCCGTCAGCGGCAGCGCTTCCTTTCCCCGGGCCCAGACCGAGGCCGGGTGCGGGGTGACGGTGGCGGAGACGAGCTCGTAGGCAGCGAGCCAGTGCGCCAGCTTCGGGCGGTCGATCGAGCGCCAGTAGAGCTCGTCGATGGCGTCGCCCAGGGCGCTGACGACCTCGGGGACGGCGTCCCAGTCGATGGTGAGCTTGGTGTCGGTCCAGTGCAGGACGTGGTGCTGGTGCATCCAGGCGAAGAGCAGCTGCCCGCCCAGTCCGTCGTAGTTGCGCACCCGGTTGCCGGTGATGGCGAAGCGGAAGATGCGGTCGAAGATCACCGCGTATTGCACCAGGCGGGCATGTCGGGCCGCTTCGGGCGCGGAGTCGGGGTTGGCGGCGATCTTGACGCATTCGCGGAACGCCGTCAGGTCGCAGCGCAGCTCCTCGAGCGAGTAGAGGAAGAAGGGCATGCGCTGCTTGATCATGAACGGATCGAAGGGCAGGTCCCCACGCATGTGGGTGCGGTCGTGGATCATGTCCCACATGAGGAACGTCTCCTCGGCCAGGTGCTGGTTGGCGACCAGCTCGGCGGCCTCGGCGGGCAACTCGAGGTTGGTGATCTCGGCGGCGGCGGCGACGACGCGGCGGTAGCGGGCGGCCTCGCGGTCCTGGAAGATCGCGCCCCAGGTGAACGCCGGGGTCTCGCGCATGGCGACGGATTCGGGAAAGAGCACCGCGGAGTTGGTGTCGTAGCCCGGGGTGAAATCCAGGAAGCGCAGCGGCACGAACAACCGGTTCGAGTAGGCCTCGGCCTCGAGCTCGGCGATGAAGTCGGGCCAGATGACCTCGACCAGGACGGCCTCGACGAAGCGGTTGGCCGAGCCGTTCTGCGTGTACATCGGGAACACGACAAGGTGGCGCAGCCCGTCCACGCGGTCCAGTTGCGGCTGGAAGGCCTGCAGGGAGTCCAGGAAGTCCGGGACGCCGAACCCGCCCTCGGACCAGGCACGGAAGTCATCCACGAGGCGGTCCAGGTAGGCGCCGTCGTGCTCGAAGAGGTGGCGCAGCCCGGCAATGGACCCGGTGATCGTGGCGGTGAGTTCGGCGGCGCGGGCGTGGTCGGCCGGTTCCGGGACCGACCCGTCCTTGACCTGCAGTTCCTGGAGGGCGGTTGCCGCGGCCTTCAACTGCAGCCAGGCCGGTTCGAGGGCGGGGTCGCCGTCGTGCCCGTGGTGGGTCTCGTGCGTGATGGTTGCCTGGGACATCGTCCTGCACCTCGAATCGTCTCCGGGGCCGCGCCGGATGCGGCGGCCTGCTGCCGTGTGGTGTCTCCAGCGTAGGAAAGATCAAGGTGCACTGGTGCGCCAGCGCCACGAGCATAAGAATTTCTCGCCCTCAGGGGCGCCCACCACCGAGACAGCCACACCGACGGTGCGCCTGCTGCTGCGCTACGGCTGGGCGGGCTGCAGCCTCAGTGACACGGAGTTGATGCAGTACCGCTGGTCCGTGGGGGTGTCGTAGCCCTCGCCCTCGAACAGGTGGCCCAGGTGCGAATCGCAGGACGCGCACCGCACCTCGATCCGCTCCATGCCCAGCGACGAGTCGTGCAGGTACCGCACGGTTCCCTCGGCCAGCGGGGCGAAGAACGACGGCCAGCCGCAATGCGACCCGAACTTCTCCTTGCTGGTGAACAGCTCGGCCCCGCAGGCGCGGCAGGCGTAGACGCCCTCGGTCGTGCTGTCCCAGTACTCCCCGGTGAACGGCCGCTCGGTCCCGGCCTGCCGCAGCACCTGGTACTCCTCTGGCGTCAGCTCGCGCTTCCACTCCTCGTCCGACTTGACCACGGGAAAGGACGGTGCGTTTGAATCAGAAAATGTACTCACACCGGCCTCAACGTCCGGCGCCGTCTCGCCATTCCCGCCCGGCCATTCCCGCTGGCCGTTCGCGCCCGGCCAATTCCTTTCAGCGGCTCCTTTCAGCGGCGCCGGTTGCGCGGGTGGTCCCTGGCGGTGCGCTCATTGCCGCGCTTGTGGATGCCGGTCAGCCGCGCCATGAGCTCCTGCGGGCCGTGACGTTCCGCGCAGCGTCGTGGCCCGGTGGCCACGGTGGCTGATCACGACCTCGTCGCCGACGTGCCGGTAGGCGAATCCGTCGGGTCGTTGTCCCATGACTGCCAGCATGCCGCGGGCGGGCGGTCCGTGCCGTGACTTGGCCATGCACTGATGGCTTGCAATGATGGGGGGTATGCGCGAGTACCCGTCGACCGCCGCCCCGGCAAGCCCCCGGACCCCCCTGCTGCGCTGGGCCGTGCTGGGCGCGGGTGTCGGCGTCGCAGCCGGATCCCTGCTGGCTGCGAGTGCCTCGGCCCTGGCCGGGTATTTCGCGCGGCAGGTGGTCACCCCGGTGCGCAAGGCGGAGGACCTGGCGATCCTCGCCGTCGTGCAGGGAACCGACGGGCTGGAGGTCATCCTGCCGGCCACCGCCGAGACCACGGCCCCCGGGACCTACTCGCTCTACTTCCGCTCCGGCCGCGGCCATGCCCGGATCGGCGAGGTCCTCTCCTTTGCACCCGCCGAGGGCACCGTCGCCCGACGGATCGAACACGTCTACGCCGGGGACCTGGCCAGCGCGGTGCGCGGCTGGTGGTCCGGCGTCGTCTACGACACCCCCGAGGACGCCGGGACCCCGGCCGAACGCGTGGGGATCCCCACCCCCGTCGGCGAGGCACCGGCCTGGCTGGTCCGCGGGACGGAGCACCCCGGCACGTGGGCCATCATGGTGCATGGGCGCGGCGCCTCCCGCACCGAGGGGCTGCGGGCGCTCGCGACCACCGGCGGCCTCGGCATCACCTCGCTGCTCATCTCCTACCGGAACGACGGCGTGGCCCCCGCGGCGGCCGACCAGCGCTACGGGCTGGGCAGCACCGAATGGGAGGACGTGGAGGCGGCGATCGAGTTCGCGCTGTGCCAGGGGGCCCGTGACATCATCCTCATGGGCTGGTCCATGGGCGGGGCCATCTGCCTGCAGGTCGCGGACCGCTCCCGGTTCAAGCGCCACCTCCAGGCGCTGGTGCTCGACGGGCCGGTGGTGAACTGGATCGACGTGCTGCTGCACCAGGCGAAACTGAACCGGATCCCGGAGGCCGTCGGGCGGATGGGGCAGTGGATGCTCTCCAACCGGGCGGGCCGGGCCATCACCGGGCTGGCGACCCCGCTGGACCTGCGCGCGCTGAACTGGATCGCCAAGGCGGACCAGCTGCGGGTCCCCACGCTGATCCTGCACAGCGAGGACGACGAATTCGTCCCGGTGGGTCCCTCCGCGCAACTGGCCGAACTCAACCCCGGCATGGTCACCTTCGAACGCTTCACGGTGGCCGGCCACACCCTCGAATGGAACGTCGACCCGCAGCGCTGGGACCACACCGTCTCGGACTGGTTGGCCCGGATGATGCGCGCCCCGCAGCCCGGAGCGGGCCGGACCGGTGGATCCGTGGCCTAGGAACCCCTCCGCGGGGAACCGGCGATCGGTGCCGTGACCGCACCGGTCATCCGGGCCAGATCGGCCGGGGCGAGTTCGATTTCCAGCCCGCGCCGCCCGCCGGAGACGAACACGGTCGCCCATGCGGAGGCGGAGGCGTCGAGCAGCGTGGGGGAGCGGTGGCGCTGCCCCAGCGGCGAGATGCCCCCGAGCACGTAGCCGGTCCGGCGCTGGGCATCGGCGGGATCGGCCATGCGCAGCTTCTTGGCCCCCAGCGCGGTGGCCGCCGCCTTCAGATCCAAGGGGCCCGCCACCGGCACGATGGCCACCGCCAGGGAGTCGCTGCCACCCCGGCCGGTATCCACGAGCAGGGTCTTGAACACCCGGGCGGGGTCCACGCCCAGGGCCCCGGCGGCCTCGGTGCCGTAGGAGGCAGCGACCGGATCGTGGTCGTAGGCGTGCGTCGAGTACGCCACCGTTGCGGCATCCAGGGCCAGGGTGGCCGGGGTCCCGGAGACGTCGTGGCGGCGCCGTGGCCTGGACATGGTCCCCGGAGCGCTAACCGGCCAGCGATTCGGTGATCTTGCGCTTGATGCGGGCCAGCATCGAGGTCATCCCGCGCATGCGCAACGGGGTGATGGCGCGCGTGAGCCCGAGGCGGTCGGGCATGTCGTCGGGGACGGCCAGGATCTCCGCTGCCGGCAGTCCATCCAGGCCCTCCTGCAGGACCCCGGCGAACCCGCGCGACGTCGGTGCCTCCGGAGGTGCCGAGAAGTACAGGCTGACTTCATGGGCCGCGGTGTCGGCGACCTCGAGGGTCAGGAACAGCGGCGACTGGCACTCCACGACCTGCTCGAGCAGCTCCGGGTGGTCGGAAAAGCGCTCGGGCAACGCCGGCAGCTCGTCGGAGAACTCCAGCAGCAGTTCCAGACGTTCACGTTCGGTGACGGCGTTGAAGTCGTCGATGATCTCCGCCAACGCTGCGGGGACAGCGGCATCGCTCATGGTGGATACTCCTCGGTGGGTGGGAATCGACGGGTTAGTCGCGGGCCGGCGCGGGGGCCTCGCCGCGCTCGGACCCGATGGAGATGGGTGCGCGCACGGCATTGCCCCATTCGGTCCACGACCCGTCGTAGTTGCGCACCGACTCGAAGCCGAGCAGGTGCTTGAGCACGAACCAGGTGTGGCTGGAGCGTTCGCCGATGCGGCAGTAGGCGATGACGTCGTCGCCGGGCTGCAGGCCGGCCTCGTCCAGGTACAGGGCCTCCAGCTCGGCCCGGTCCCGGAAGGTCCCGTCCGCATTGGCCGCCTTGCCCCAGGGGACGGAGGCCGCGGTGGGGATGTGGCCGCCGCGCAGCGTTCCCTCCTGCGGGTAGGCGGGCATGTGGGTGCGCTCGCCGCTGTACTCCTCGGGGGAGCGCACGTCGATCAGCGGCTTGCCGAAGTGGGCGGTGACGTCCTCGCGGAAGGCGCGGATGGCGTCGTCGTTGCGGGGGACCACCGGGTAGTCGGCCGGTTCCGGTGACGGGACCTCGCGGGTGGTCTCGCGTTTCTCGGCCAGCCACTTGTCCCGGCCTCCATCCAGGAGCCGCACGTCCTCGTGGCCGAACAGGGTGAACACCCACAGGGCGTAGGCGGCCCACCAGTTGCTCTTGTCGCCGTAGACGATGATCGTGGTATCGCGCGAGATGCCCTTGGCGGACATGAGCCGGGCGAAGGCCTCCCCGTCGATGTAGTCGCGGGTGACCTCGTCGTTCAGGTCGGTGTGCCAGTCGATGTTCACCGCACCGGGGATGTGCCCGGTGGAGTAGAGCAGGATGTCCTCGTTCGACTCCACGACGGCGATCCCCTCGTCGCCCAGGTGCGCGGCCAGCCAGTCGGTGGAGACCAGGCGCTCCGGGTGGGCGTAGGCGGTGAACTTCGCGGTGGTATCGGGGGCAATGCTCATGACGGTTCCTCACTTCACACGACGGTAGGGCTCTGCCATCCAGCGTAGTCCTCCGGGGCGCAAGGGTGCTTGCGGGCGGTCATCTGCCACGCGATATTGCGCGCGGGGCGTAAACTTGGACCCCGTGCGCCCTTGCGCACCCCCGCACCGACAACGCCCTGCACCGACACGAAGGAACCGACGCCGCCCGTGGCACACATCGAACACCTGACCGAACGCACGCCTCAGGTCTCCCCGGACGAACTGCTCGCCGGGTTCCACCCGTCGTACCGGTTCGGCGTGGTTTCCTTCGATACATACCGCCCGGATCCGGCCCAGCCTTCCCAGGCCGAGGCGGTGACGGCCCTGCAACAGTTCGCCGCCGGCATCGGCATGGGGAAGAAATCCCTCATGGGCCGCATCTTCGGCGGCAAGACGCCGCAGACCAAGGCAGGGATCTACCTCGACGGGGGATTCGGCGTCGGCAAGACCCACCTGTTGGCCTCGCTGTGGCACGCCGCGCCCGGACCCAAGGCCTTCGGCACGTTCGTGGAGTACACGAACCTGGTCGGTGCCCTGTCGTTCCGCAAGACGGTGGAGGTCCTCAGCGGCTACAAGCTGGTCTGCATCGACGAATTCGAGCTCGATGACCCGGGGGACACGGTGCTGATGTCCCGGCTCATGCGTGAATTGTCCGACGCCGGGGTGAAGCTGGCCGCCACCTCCAACACGTTGCCCGGCTCGCTGGGCGAAGGCCGCTTCGCCGCAGTGGACTTCCAGCGCGAGATCCAGGTCCTCGCCGACCAGTTCGATGTCCTGCGGATCGACGGCGAGGACTTCCGCCACCGCGGACTGGCAGAGGCGCCCGAGCCCGAGGACGATGAGTCCCTTGAAGCCACCGCCACCGACCGCTACCCGGACAAGGTCCTGGCGGTCGACGACTTCGGCACCCTGGTCAAGCACCTGGCGGCCGTGCACCCGAGCCGCTACCGCCAACTCGTCGCGGACATCGACGTACTGGTTCTGCACAACGTGCACACGATCACCGAACAGGCCCTGGCCCTGCGTTTCGTGGTCCTTGCCGACCGGCTGTACGACAAGGACGTCCCGATCGTCGCCAGCGGCGAGCCCTTCAGTGCGCTCTTCACGCAGGAGATGATGGCCGGCGGCTACCAGAAGAAGTATTTCCGTGCCGTCTCGCGCCTGACCGCCCTGGCCCGCGAGGGCCAGCAGGTCGAGGAAGCCGCACTGTAGGACCAGGACGTTCGACCAGCAGCCGCACGGCGAGCCCGCTGGCCAACCCCCAGAACGCGGCACCGATGCCGGCAGCCGAAATGCCCGAGGCAGTCACCAGGAACGTCGTCAGCGCGCCCAGACGGGCGCGTGGATCGGACAGGGCCGACGACGTGGCAGCGCCCAGGGTGCCGAGCAGGGCCAGCCCTGCAGCGGCCGCGAGCAGGCCCTCCGGTGCGTTGACGGCGACGGCACCCACCAGCGTCGCGCCGAGTCCCAGCACGAGGTAGAACCCGCTGGCGGCGACGGCGGCGATCCAGCGCCGGGAACGGTCCGGACCCGCCTCCTCACCGGCGGCCAACGCGGCCGAGATGGCGGCCAGGTTGATGGCATGGCCCCCAAAGAACGCGGCCGCGAGGCTTCCGACGCCACTGCCGAGCATGGATGCCGTCCAGGGCGTCCGGTACCCGAATCCGGAGAGGACGGCAACTCCCGGCACGTTCTGCGAAGCCATGGTGACGATGAACAGCGGAATGGCGACTCCGGACAGGCCGGCGAGTGTAAAGCGGGGTTCCGTGAACTCCAGGCGCGGCCAGAGGCCGGCCGGCAGGGTGGTTCCGGATCCCAGCGCATGCACCACGACGACGGCCAGCGTCACGGCCATCGCGGCGGGCACGGCCCAGCGGGCCGCCCAGCGCATGCAGGCCAGCCACGCCAGCAGGATCGGCGCCACGAGCCAGGGGACCGACGCCACGGCACGGACGGGCGCCAGGCACAGCTCGAACAGCACCCCGGCCAGCATCGCCTGGGCCAGCGGTGCAGGGATGGCCGTGAGCATTCTCCCGAACGCCGGGA